>Ga0105053_10000746_pt1 | contig 52420 bp, 46 predicted proteins | sample BON01_FD_78093 | JGI IMG/M metagenome (GOLD analysis project Ga0105053, IMG submission 78093) | Freshwater microbial communities from Lake Bonney liftoff mats and glacier meltwater in Antarctica - BON-01 | ecosystem: Environmental > Aquatic > Freshwater > Ice > Glacier meltwater | place: Lake...
AGCTCGTCCATTCCTGTGGTCGCCCGCCACTCTCGGTTGTTCTTGGGGTATGAAAAATTCTCCATATTTGCTTTTTGCCCGAAAGCTACTCATTTCTCTTATTCTCACCGCAACAAGTCTATTATGCGATGTAGGAGGAGAAAAAAGCAGGATTTGACAAATCGCCAGAGACCCGGGCGCAATAGTTTTGTTGCCTGAAAATGATTTGTAAAATAAACACATCTTTTCAGGGCGGTACATGGCCTAAGTCCTTACCGATATGCTCTGCAAAGGATTTTCCTTGAGACGCCGCCTGCCAGCAGGAGCTGTTTGAGATTTTGTTGAGCCTGTTTGTTTCAAGCTTGTTCGGGATTCCAATTCAATCCGGCATTTTCCCTCCTGAGATGCTCCTGGGCACTAAAGTTTCCACCAAGCCCATTTGAGCAGCGCGCCAAATGTACCGGACGATTCCATCTGTCGGTTCTCGTTGATAGTGTATGTTGCCAATTTTAAAGGGTTGGCTGGCCGAACCCGGTTCGTTTTTCCCCCGGAGTAGCAGATTTGCCACAGCGGAGACCAGCTTTTTTTTGCTCCCGTCTTTATCGCGTAAAACGCTAATTTTCAGGTCATCATAAGTCGCTTCCACCGTACCCTGAGCCAGGCCATTTCGGACCTGAACCTTAAGTTCGATTTTTTGAGCGACGCCAGATTCTATGCGGAAATTATTTTTTTCTGCTACCAGGCGGTTGAGGGAGGTCATGTCGATCCGGCCCAGGTTACCGGAATAATCACAACGAAAAGTCGGAGACAGCAGTGGGAGTTGAAGCGACAAATCGAGCAAACCAGCCCCCATCAGTTCCGCTCGTGCATCAATACGTGCAGGCGTGGCATCGCTCATTTTGAGGGTATCGTTCGTGACGTTTAAAAGAACGCCGTTGGCATGCTCAAATTCGAGTTGTCCTTTATCGCCTTCCAACAATTCTGTATAAAGGATATTGGAATTGCGCACCAAAATGGTGTCAATATTCAGGTATACCTTAATGTTGCGGAAGAGTTCATGCGGCATCCGCTTATGTCTGGAAAGGGGCAGGTTCTTGTTTTGATACAGATTGACAATGGCACTTTCTATCACCACAGATTCCATCGACAATTCTTCTTTGTGCAGTGCCCGGAACAGGTCGAGTTTTCGAATGATGATTTCTTTCATGTTAATTTTGACCCGGGGTACGCGCAGCGTCAATCGCTTCATGAATTCAGCGTCCGTTATAGTGGGAAGGATACTAACCTGCTGCAGTTTTATCAAATCGTCCTTTCCGTTTATGGTTGCCGACTTGATGTGATAGCCATAGACGCCGCCGGCCGGGTAAAATTCATAATTGAGCACAGTTAGCAATATACGCCTGCAATACAGTGCGTTGCTGTGTTTGGCAGTGTCATTGGCCACGATATTGACCTTGCTCAGTACCCCATTTATGCTGTCGGCCTGCTGGTAAATGCTTTGATTTTGTCGCAGATTTCGGAGGGAGAATTTACCGTTGGAAATGGCCACATACCCGATATAAAGCTGGTCGGTAAAGGGGGCGATACGTTCCGGCAGCCGGTCAAGCATGCCCAGAACAAGTGTATCAACTTCGGGCAACTTCGCCAGTGCGGTATCTTTGACCGACACAAGCTCCAGTTCAGGATCAACGATTTCAATCCCATCCAGATCCAGTTTTTTCGTTCTCCAATATTTAATCCAGCCAATGTCTTTGATCCGCAAACGCTTTATTCGGAGATTGATCTTAATCGGGGTGCTGTCAGGCTTCTCCTGGCGCATCACTTCCCACCGGACGGAGTCTGTACGCATGGCTACTCCGTCTGCCTCCAACCGGCCGGTGAAAATATTGACGTGGATGCGGTCTAACTGAAGTGTGTACAGGTCGTTGCTGGAACGGGCGGTAGCTTTCACCAGCTCCTCTTTCAGCATAGGATCAAGCCAATATCTGGCATAGACTAAGCCTGCAATGAAGCTCAGCACGATCAGGGTGGAAAAAACAAGCAATAAAATGCGAATAGGTTTGGACATTGTAAAGTATTGATTAACAGCGACTACACCACACAGGGGCAAAGGCTTTCCTAAAAAAGCTGTGCCATGCGGTTTTCCGGGTCAAGTGCTTGTTCGGGATATAGTTTTGAAGTGACGCTAGACAAGCAAAGCCCCCGCCCAAAACCTTTTAACAAGGAAATGGACGGGGGCTTTTATGTTTAGTGCATTTGGTGTGCTGGCAAGCGACGTCACTTCGTTGCCAGTGCATCTTTCCACGCGCTTTTCAGTGCGTTCACCGCCACCTGCTGCGCATCTTTGGCTTCCGGCAACACGATGGCTGCGCCAAAAAATTCGTGCGTCACCCCGGCGTAGAGTTTGTGCTTGACCGTTACGCCCGCTGTTTTCAGGGCATTTTTAAGTGCTTCTCCATCATCGCGCAGCGGGTCTATCTCTGCATTGATGATGGTGGTATTGGGCAGCCCGGCCAGGTTGGCGCTCACCAATTTCATGCGGGGGTCTGAAGACTCGCTCATGTTATTGAGGTAATGGGAAAAAAACCATTCCAGCATGGCCTTGTTGAGCGGCTTGGCATTGGCATATTTTTTCACGGACTCGGCATTCAAGTCGTTGTTGGCCACAGGGTATACCAGCACTTGGCAAAGCGGCATCGTCACCCCGTTGTCGCGCGCCATGATGCTGACGTTGCAGGCCAGATTGCCGCCCGCGCTCTCACCCAGCACCGCTATGCGCGCAGGATCGGCACGGAAGGAGGCGGCGTTCTGCAACACCCACTTGTAGGCCGCGAAAGCATCGTTGTGCGCCGTGGGGAATTTGAACTCAGGCCCTTTGCGGTACTGCACAGACACGACCACTGCGCCCGTTTTCTCCGCAATGGCGCTCGCGCTGGCATCGTACACGTCTAAGTCGGCGATGACCCAGCCGCCGCCCTGGTAATACACTATGACGGGCAAAGAGCCCGTGGTGTTTTTGGGTGTGTAGATGCGGGCATGGATGCTGCCGCCGGGTACTGGGATATCGCGGCCCATCGTATCCACCATCGGAGCCGGCATCTGGATGTTGTTTTCCTTTACCACAGCCATGACGGCGTCTGTCAGCGTGGGCTGCTGGCGCGCCTGTTGCGGCGTGAGCGACTCAATGGGCTGCGCAGGCAGGCTTTGAAGTTTCTCGATGAGCACCAGCATGGCATCGTGGATGGAAGTGCCCCATTCAGGGCGCGGGCCTTTGGGCTTCAGGCCCGTAGAGGCTGTATTCTCGGTGTTGCAACTGGAAATAGCAGCAGCGAAACCGCAAAAAACCAGCAAGGATAGTGTGCCTAACAGATTCATAGTGTAAGCGAAATGATGGGTAATGGCATGCGCAGATTAGGAGTGTTGAGGGGTGCGCCCGCCATGCATCATTGCTGATGCCTGTCTTCAAAAAAAGTTTGCCACGCAGGCATGAGAAAAATAATGCCCAAAAATCCTACCCTTTTGCCATTGCGGGGAATGTTGGGGCGGTTGAGGGGCAGTTTTGTGTCTTTTGTCGGGTTGAATCCCTCTTTTAAAAAGCCAGTCCCGCCTTTAGTTCACCATAGATATCGAGACTCGGACCCGCTTTCCCGTTTATTTCTCTGCCATCTTGGTACATGATATTGCTCTGACGCTGGAAGACGCCTGCGCCGATCTTAAATTGCACAAAGCCACGGTTCAAAATACGGTGTTGCACGCCCAAAACGGATCGGACATATTGGGTGTTGCTGGTGCCATCAGAGTTGTTTCCTATTTGCGTAAAATGGCTTCGAGTAGCACCATATCCGGCATGCACCCCCCAAAAAACACCGGAAAGATTGTTGCCGGATTTGCCCTCCAACATGCGCTTTTTTTGCAAAAAATACCATCGCAGTTCAACCATACCGCCGCCGCCTATGGCGTTTACTTTGATTGGCGCGGAAAATCCAGGGTTAAAAGCATAAAGCGCGCTTGAACCGGCAAGGCTGAATTCGGCTGAAAACGGGGAGCCGCCGATTTTTTGCTCGTATGCAACCGAAGGGTTGAAAGAAAAACTGGTACCATGAGTGGGAAATGCGGTGACATTCAGCAGGTTATACAAATCTATCTTAAACATCCGGCGGGTTTCTTGAAAGCACCTGATTACATCACAAACCTCACCGACAGGCATATCTTTTTTCTTGGGGCTAAAGAGGGCTAAGCCCATGGACACTTGGGGTCGTGTCGATAAATACCACCCGCCCCTGGAATAAGGCGAAGTCTGGTTGTGCCTTACGCCAAGGCCATAACTCAGATCAAAATAGCCATGCCGCAACAAACGGCGTTGGATGCCAAATTTTGCGATCAATTCGACACCGGAGTTGGTATAATTGCTTTCTTTTCCCCTGATCCACGAAGGCTCAAGCGCCAGGTAATTTCCACTGAAATTCGAAGCACTCTTTCCGGCCGCTATCCTTTTTTTCATGTCGTAATACCAACGTATGGTCGTGCCGAGCCGCAGTTGTTCTCTTGAAGTTAACCGACCACTTTCCAGGTCATATTGAACGTTGGCGCTGATAGACAGCGCCTCGCTTAATTTTGTTTCCGCGCTTATCCTTATCCCCGGATTGTCGAAAAGATTAAACAGTGAATAGCCCAAATCTGCTTTAAACATCCATTTGGCAGGAGTCAGGAAATTAAAAGCACGCTCCGTCTCGTTGCTATACTGCTGGGTCGCCAAAGCACCACGTTCTTGGGATATGGTCGTGAAAACTGTGTCGGTCTGACCAAAAGCGGCATTGGCAATGCCGATGGCTGCCACCGTAAAAAATAGTTGTAACTTCTTCATGGGTCTGGTATTTTTTAATGTTTGACAATTATTTTTCCAAAAGTGGTTTCCACGGTGATGGTCGGCGCGTCCGCCGTGCGGTGCAGTATGGCCCTGGGATTATCAACCGTCGAAGCACTGGTATCAAACTCCGACGGGGCATCCACGGCGCTATAGGCCGCATGCAGGGAAATGTTGTGCGTGGCCGCTACGGGTACTTCCAGGGTGACATCCGATCTGTTGCCGACTACGAGGAGGTTGCCCGCCATGTCGGGGGCATTCAACACCATCTGTCCATATTCGGAGTGTATGGTACAATCGGCCCTAATGCCATCCAGCTGGATGTCGGTGCGTTTGGATTGAATGTCTATTTTCCCGCCCAACTGACGGCCATCTATATTGCCGTATTGGCTGTTGATGTTCACATTGCCACGGAGGCCCACCAACTGGAAACTGCAAAACTCCCCAGTGAGCGCGATTGGCCCCTCCAACTGCTCGAGCCAGGCTTTCCCAAATTTGTTGGAGAGGTTGACCGGGCAGGTTTTGGGCACCAGCACGGTAATTTTGACTTTCATGTTTGACACCGGGAATTTTTTGCCATTGGGCAAACCGATGTAGGCCCGGATGTAGATTTTTTTGCCCACCGTGCTGACCACAAACTGCCAAGCGTCGAGGTCGTTGCTGGCCGTGTCAAGGCTGGGGTGCTTGGCGCTGAGTTCAGCCGTGACGATCACTGCGGTCGTATCTGCCGGGGCAACCTGCACCTCGGCTTTTTCGCCGTTGATGACCAATTCATAACCGGGTTTCCAAGCTATCGTTTTGCGGATGTTGCGCGTGGCCACCTGCAGGGTAGTTTGCGCGGCGAGGTTCCCGACGGCGCAGAGGAGAATGAAAAGTAGGAGCGATTTCATGGTGAAATAGTTACAGGTTAAAGTGATTGGTTGTTGTGCGCGTTTGGTACGGCATTAAAAGCGGCGCTAAAGCCTACCAAAGCTGTAGCATATTGCCCAATAACATACCTTAAGTACATTTTAAATGAATTGCACCAATTGCTGCAGGATGGCTGTGCGTTCGCGTTCCAGTTGCACCATTTGTGCCAGCAACTGGGGGTCGTCGGCGTATTGGCCAAGGGCTTGGCGGAGTTCGTTTTGGGCTGTTGTCAGCTCGTCCAATTCGGTTTTTAGCGATTTAAAGGCTGGAATATCGCACACCGGCATTTGGGTGCGGCAGAGTTGATCCACCAGTGCAAAGGCATCGTTTTCGGGCTCGCGGCATACTTCCAGCAATTGGTTGTCGACCACCTGTTGCGAAAAAGTAATGGCGTCCCTGGTAGTTGCCTTGTTGGGGGGTTGGGGGTGGGGCAAGATTTTTTGGACGGCAGGTGTACGGGGCACTGGAATAGACGCTGGAATTTCCTGCTTTGGCGTTTCCGGTGACCGCTCGGCCACTTCAGTCGGTGCGATGGGGGTTGGGCGCAGCAACCACCAGCTCGCAGCCAGAAACAGGAGCAAGGAGGCGGCTGCCAGCTGGACGCGCCGGGGAAAAAGGACGCGGCGCATCGGACGGGGTTGCTGGGCTTTCTCTAAACCTGCTTCAATGCCTGCCCAAACTGCTGTAGGCGGCGCATGTTCCGGCAGCGACTGCACCGCTCCTTCCAGGAACTGTTCGGCTGCCAGGGCCGCCTCAATCTCCGCCCACACGCCCGGCGGCGGACTGTATTGGGGAAGGCGGGAAAGCGCGTGTTGTAAGCGAGTGTCGGACATAGTGGGTTGGTTAATTTGTTGTCACCAGGATTTCGCGCAGGCGTTTTTTGGCGTAGTGCAGTTGGGATTTGGAGGTGCCTTCGGAAATTTGCAGCATGTCTGCTATTTCCCAGTGGGCAAAACCTTCTACTTCTGCGAGCACGAACACCGTTCGAGCACCTTTGGGCAGGGATTGTATCGCGCGTTCGAGGTAGTCGGTGTCGAGCGGCACGCTGCTCCAATCGATGCTGGCTTCATGATAATTGTCGGGCATTTCGAGAAAGGGCATTTTTCGGCGCTCCAATGCTCGAAGGGCCGTGCGCACCACGATCGCTTTGATCCAGGCTCCTATGGTGCTGCGCTGCTCAAAATCACCAATGTGTCGGAACACCTGCAAAAAAGCATCCTGCAGCACCTCACTGGCCGTTTCAAAATCGCCCGAGATCCGATAGGCCGTGGTGTACATGGCCTTGCTATACCGCTCGTATAATTGGTACTGTGCGCCGCGTTCGCCTAGGATACATTTTTCGAAGAGTTGCTGATCCGTCACTTTTTGTCAGGTGTTTGATATTAAAGAGGACAGATGGGGGGAAAGGGTTGGAATGGAGCCTGATTTTTTTTCGCCTTGCTTGGTGTTCGCATCTCCGCGATTGATGCCCGGCCGCTAGGGGTGGGGCATCGGGCTGTAGCCGAAGCTAAGGCCAAAATAGCAAAAATGCTGCAAAAAATCCATGTTATTCCCAAAGCCAGCCCCAGCGGGGCGGTAATATCTGTAGGTTGAAATCATTTTTATTAGCCCCAGCGGGGCGACAATATAACCGCGTAATTTCCACATTACCGCCCCGCTGGGGCTTGCATTTCGGGACGCCTTTAATGCTACAGATATTATCGCCCCGCTGGGGCTGATATGAATAGCGCTTAGCATGACGGCTATGGTGAAAATACCCACGCTGGGTGATGCTAAAGTTTTCGCTTGATACTAAAAAATACACTTACCTTAGTATCATGAAGCAGGAATTGACACATGCCGACGTAGCAATAAACAAACCTACACCCATAAAATCTGACGTTGAAGTAACCTGTTTTAATCAAAAAACAGATATTCAAGAAACAATTGACATTTTACTTTCAAGGAAATACATTTTAATAGAAGGGTTTTACAGCAATGGCTTGAACCTTTTAAATGCTCTACAATCTTACCTCAAAAAGAAACATCCAGGGCAAGGTTTTCAGGAGCAAAGAGCGTACCGTTTAGAATATAAAGAATTATCAAATCGTGTATTAGTAGAAATCAATGCGCATAAATTAGGGGTCAAAAAAGCTCCGGCTATAGGATGGTTAGAAAAACTGTATCCTGACTCCGGTGATTTTCTACTCACCTTTCCTCAAATTCAAGGTTTAAATAGTGCCTGGCAATGGTACGTGAATGGCGTAGCCATTCCTGGTTTGAGAAATAAAATTCATCCCTATTATGGCGTTTATTTTCCAACTCGTTTTGAACATTTACAACTTTTTGACAATTGGTTAAAACGCTACACCGGTCCCAAAAAAACAGCCATTGATGTTGGGATAGGAAGTGGCGTGCTTTCATTACAAATGATACAATACGGCTTTCAAAAATCGTATGGGACAGATATGAATCCTAATGCAATTATTGGGCTAAAGGAAGCCATGAAGGGGACGAAGTTGGCCTTAAAAATCGAGCTTGTTTATGGTCATTTGTTTGGTACGTGGGAAAAGCCAACAGAATTGATTGTTTTTAATCCTCCTTGGTTGCCAGCGTCACATGATTTAGATCGGCTTGACGCAGCTATTTATTATGATGACAAACTTTTTCCTGCGTTTTTTGAGGAAGCAAAGAAAAGATTGCTTCCTGACGGTAGAATTGTGCTCTTATTCTCTAATTTAGGCCAAATAACAAAGGTCACGACAGAACATCCTATAGAAAACGAACTTTTGAATGAAACGCGCTTTGAATTAGAGGCATGTTTCAAAAAATCTGTGAAGGAAGCATCTGTGAAAACAAATCGAAACCAACATTGGCGTGCTGCGGAAATGGTGGAATTGTGGGTATTAAAGCATAAAGGAGCAGCAAACAATTAAGCGCTGGCCATGATGCCCTGCTATTATTATTGTGCTTATCTTGCCAAAATATTATGCGCAACGAACAACAATTGATCCAACTCCGCCCTGATTTGCAGCTCCCAACGGTGCTATCGAAACCCGACGAGCAATTCCAAAACCAAACCCTTCGCCCGATCCTGAAAATGCAACACGACTTGTTGGTCCGGTTGTTTTCAAGTGAAATACTGCGGCGCAAAAACGTTTATTTTAAGTTGGCCAAACAAGCCCGCCTGGATTGGATAACCAATTCCGTCCGCGCCGACATGCGCCTGCGCAACCTGCTTGGGGGTACCATCATTGGCCATTTCACCCTGGAAGAACTTCAAACCTACGAAGCCCACGAAGCCGAATGTGCGCGTCGATTGGTGCATTTGATCATCCAGCGGCTGCAATCGGTGGATTTTGAAGCTGTAATGCAAGTGTAGGTCTAGAATAAAACAATGGAAAAAAGAACAAAAGACAATCCCTGGTAATTGAAGACCCCACCGCTCAGCTCCGACTATGAAATGTACATGGACGTAAAAGATGGCCTGGAGGTCATCGTTTGCACCGTTGGCAAAACGGTGCTGTTGTACGATGCCCGGTGCCTGACCGACCTCCATGAAACGCTCAAAACACATGGCGATTGGATGGACTTGGGGGGCCGCCGACGAGCAAAAAGAAGCCAAAGAGGGAACGGTAGAAGCCTGGGGAAGGTCGGAAACGAATCCTGTTGGCGGTTGGTATGGCTTGAAAAAAGGGCTTCGCGGCCGTTTTGGCATGTATGTTCCGCCGCTGATGGAAGCGCTTGGGCTGGTAGAATTGGAGCATAATGCGCGGAGCAATCGTATGCGGGCCGTTTGACGCCGTCCTGCGTGGTCTACCGAGTACCTGCATGCGCGCCGCCCAAGTTCCGTGCGCAGAAGTCGTCCTCGCGAAGGAAACGCCAATGCATGATGTGACACCCAAAAAAATATTTTCTCAAAACATTTGGAAATCACAATACCCTCCTTGTATCTTTGCCGCCGCTTAGAACAAAACGGAGCTTTGCTCTCTACGTTTAAAGCGATATTATAAGGGCGCATAACTCAGTTGGTTCAGAGTGGCTGCCTTACAAGCAGCAAGTCGGAGGTTCGAGTCCTTCTGTGCCCACATTGAAAATCAAGGAGTTACAAACGAAAGTTTGTAACTCTTTTTTCATTTATACGCTTTTCTGCCTTTTTGGGATTTTAATTACGTGTAAAATTTTTCATGCACCCGCCACACATGGTCGCAATATTTCGGAATGTCTCCGATTGGAGTAACTTTGCGCGCCTTTGGGAAATGCCTCAATGTTTTTACCATGAAAAAATTCTGCTTTAGCCTGCTTTTTTTCGGTGCTCTGGCCCTCTGGAGCTGCGGAAACGCCGATCCGAAGGCTGGCGACAAAATGCTGGCCAAGGTGTACAACAAGAGCTTATTCCTTTCTGCGCTGGATGGCGTGGTGCCGCAAGACGTAACAAAAGAGGATAGCGCGCTCATGGTGGCCGCTTATGTGCAGCGCTGGGCGCGGGAACAATTGCTGATGTACGAGGCCGAACGCAATATTCCCAAGGATTTGAACATTGATGAACTGGTGCGCAACTACCGAGCAAGCCTGGTCCGCTATAACTTTGAAGAACAGCTTATCGGCCAAAAACTCGATAGCGTCGTCACAGAGCCCGAATTGAGGGCCTTTTTCGAAAACAACAAAGACCAGTTCCAGTTGGAAAGTATGATTTTGAAATGTTAGTTGCTGAAATTACCCGGAAACGAACCCGACAACAATTTCAACAAACTCTGGAACAGCCGAAACCCCGCCGACGAAGCAAAACTCAAGGCACTGGCCGACCAAAAAGCCGTTATGGCCCTGCTCGACCGCAATAAATGGTATAAATTGGAGGAGATAGCCGCGCTTTTACCTAAAGGCACGTTAACCTCCGACAATATGGGATCCAGAAGAGAGGGCACCCTCAAAGACGGCGACTTCCGGTATTATTATCGGGTGCTCGAGACAGCCCAGGGCAAGAGTACCGCGCCATTTGATTATGTAAAACTTCAAGCGAGCCGGATCATCTTGCACAAACGAAAGCAAGATCTCCTGGAACGCTGGAAAGAAGACCTCTACCAAAGAGAACTGAAACGCGAAAACATAATAATAAAGTAATGTGATAATGTGATAATTGGATAATGTGATAATGCCCAAACGTGATGCCAATTATCAAATTATCACATTATCAAATTATCACATTAAATTTTTTTTGATGAAAAACACCTTTCGAATTGCCCTTTTTTCCCTGCTACTACCATCGCTGATGATGGCCCAAAACGACAAGGCTATCATTGATAGGGTAGTGGCAACCATCGGTGGCGAAATAATTCTGCTGAGTGAAGTACAGGAGCAGTATAACTACGCAAAACAACAGGATCCTAAAATTGGAGCAGAGTTCCAATGCGTGTCGCTGCAAAACCTGGTGGTGCAGAAACTACTGGTAAATCAGGCCAAACTCGACTCCCTTGATGTGAGAGATGAGGAGGTTGAAACCCAACTCAACGCCCGTATCGACCGTCTGATGCTGTATTTCAACCAAGACCCAAAAGCCATTGAGGAGTTCTACGGCCAAACAATCGACCAGATCAAGTCCCAAACTCGGAGCGACATGCGCAGCCAGATTCTGGCAGAACGCATGCAAGGGAAAATCACTGAGAAGGCAACAATTACCCCTTCCGAGGTAAAAGTGTTTTTCAAAAACATTCCCAAGGACTCCTTGCCTTACTTCAATTCTGAGGTTGAAATACGGGAAATCGTGTACAAACCGGTGGTCGACCCAGCCGAAAAAGCCAGCGCTCTGACCCGTGCCGAAGATGTTCGGAGAAGAATAATAATAGGAGAAGACTTTGCCACATTGGCCAAAAAATACAGCGACGACCCTGGAAGCGGCGCCCAAGGCGGCGACTTGGGCTTTGTGAAACGGGGCACATTTGTCCCGGAATTCGAAGCCATGGCCTACAAACTGGACCCCAACCAGCTCAGCCCGGTCACGGAAACCGAATTCGGTTTTCATATCATCCAGTTGATTGAGCGCCGGGGCAACCTGATTCATTGCCGCCACATCCTGATTAAACCTGAAATAACAGACAAAGACCTCGAACTCGCACAAGCAAAAATGGACTCTGTGCGCCAGGAACTTCTGGACAACAAGCTCTCCTTTAGTTTTGCCGTGAAAAAATATGGCGACAAAAACCAGCAGAGTTACAACAATGATGGCCGAGTTGCCAACCCGCGCTCCGGTAATACTTTCTTTGAAGTGACCGACCTGGAAACCAATGTTTTCTTCGCCATCGATGGCAAGAAAGAAGGCGACATCGCCGAGCCATTCCAGTTTAAGGGCCCCGATGGCACCGTCAATTTACGGCTCGTGGAGCTCGTAAGTCGCAGCAAGCCGCACCAGGCCGACCTCAAACAGGACTATGGTAAAATTCAATTGGCTGCCCTCGAACAGAAGAAAGCGGAATACACCGAAAAATGGGTACTGGAAAAACTGCGCAGCACCTACCTGTCTGTCAGTAGCATGTTTTCCGGGTGCCCCAATTTGCAAGAAATGATTGGCATCGCTACAGGTTCTGAGAAACCTTAACCCCCTGCCCCAGCACCCATTCTATTTTACAACTGACACAAAAAAATGAAAGTAAATATCCTCTGTTTGTTGTTCCTGGGCTTATTGCCTTTCGCAACAAATGCCCAAGACGACCGCTACGCGCTACTGCCTGTAATTTCTTACGACAAGCCTGCTGAATTTGAAATCGGTGGCATTCGCGTCAGCGGCGCACAATATGCCGATGCCAATACCTTAATTGCGATTGCGGGATTCCGCGTTGGCGATAAAATCCGTGTACCGGGTAGCATTTTCGCAAAAGCCGTGCAGTCGCTGTGGAACCTCAAGCTTTTTACGGATGTACAGATCAACCAGGAGCGCACCGTTGGCGACAAAATTTTCCTCGAAATCGTTGTGCAGGAATTGCCACGCTATACGCGCCACTCCTTTATAGGCATTAAAAAGAGCAAGCACGACGACCTCAATGGGGTGATTAACAAGTTCCTGCAAAAAGGCTCCATTCTTACGGAAAATGTAAAAGCGACGCTCATCTATAAATTGGAAGAGTATTACGTAGAAAAAGGATTCCTCGATGCCAAGGTGTCCATCAATGATTTCTCCGACGAGCGCGCGACAAATTCGGTACGCCTCGAATTTGTGATTGAAAAAGCCAAAAAGGTAAAGATCCGCAGCATCAGTTTCACCGGCAACAACAGTGTGAAAGCCAAGACACTGCGGAAAAAGATGAAGGAAACCCACGAAAAAAAGAAGATTTTCAAAAAATCGAAACTTATCCGCGACAACTACGAGGAAGATAAAATCAAGATCGAAACCTATTACAACAACATCGGTTACCGTGATGCGCGGATCACCAGCGACAGTATCTGGCGCAGCAAAAAAGGCTTCATCAACATTCACATGAATATTGATGTAGGACGACGCTACTACTTCCGCAACATCAGCTGGAAAGGAAATACCATCTATGATACCAAGTACCTGAACCAGGTTTTGGGCATCATCAAAGGCGAAGTCTACAATCAGGAACTGCTCAACACCCGCCTCTCGTTTAGCCAGGACGGCCGCGATATTTCTTCGCTCTACCTCGACAATGGCTACCTTTTCTTTCGTGTCGATCCGGTGGAGACATCGATAGAAAATGACTCCATTGATCTGGAATTACGCATTTTTGAAGGCCCACAAGCCACCATCGATCGCGTGGTGATCAAAGGCAACGACCGCACCAATGAGCGTGTGATTCGCCGCGAACTGTTCACCCGCCCGGGCGACAAGTTCAGCCGCTCCGACATCATTCGCTCGCAGCGTGAAATTGTCAACCTGGGCTACTTTAACCCGGAAGCACTGGGCATCAACACGCCAGTAAATGCGGAGCGTGGCACTGTAGACATCGAATACACATTGGAAGAGAAGCCCAGCGACCAGTTGGAACTATCGGCAGGTTACCAACCGGCATCGCAGTTCGCCAGGGGTGGTGTCATCGGCACCTTGGGTGTAACTTTTAACAACTTCTCGGTACGCAACATCAAAAACAAAGAAACATGGAACCCACTACCACAGGGCGACGGCCAGCGTTTCAGCCTTCGTGGCCAAACCTCCGGCGACCGTTTCCAATCCTATAATATTTCCTTTACAGAGCCTTGGATGGGTGGTAAACGTCCCAATTCGCTGACGGTAGCTGGATTCTATAACCGCTTTGCTTCCGGCATTAAAGGTTCCAGCAGTTTCCAAAAACTCGAAATCATGCAAGGAACGGTTGGCTTTGGAACGCGCTTGAAATTCCCGGACGACAACTTTATTTTCCGTGCCGATGCCGATATTCAGACGCTAAAACTGAACAATGCGCTCTCGTTTGCTTTCCGTGACGATGCTGGCAGGGTTGTAACGGATGGTATTTTCCACAACTACAGTCTCGGCCTCACCTTGGCCCGCAACAGCATCAACGACCCGACTTTCCCCAAAAGCGGTTCCTTGATATCGGTGAAAATGAACATGACCCCGCCATACTCTTTGTTCCGCTCAAAGAGCTTCTATGAAAATGGCAGTGTAGCAGATATTTACCGCTACGTGGAGTACCTGAAATGGCGCATTGACGCTGAATGGTACACACCGATTGTCGGAAAATTGGTCTTGAAAACATCGGCTAAAATTGGCATCCTCGGACGTTGGACAGATAAAACATCTCTGACGCCCTTTGAGCGTTTCGACCTTGGTGGCGACGGCTTGAACAACCAGAACTTCGGCCTCAACGCCCGTGATATCATCAGCATGCGCGGCTATGCCACCACCGATATCATGTCGGCGCTGCCCGGCGGCGCTGGGGTATTCAACAAATACACGATAGAGCTGCGCTATCCCATTTCGCTCAACCCGCAAAGCACGATTTTTGTGACCGCTTTTGCACAAGGCGGCAATGCGTGGAGCAATGCCAAAGAGTTCAACCCATTTGACATAAAACGTTCAGCAGGCATGGGCTTGCGCGTGTTCCTGCCCATGTTTGGCACTTTGGGCTTCGACTATGGTATTGGTTTCGACAAGCCAGAGTTTTATCCGAGCAGGAAGTTTACCGACTACGCGAGGTTCAATATTGTGTTGGGCTTTGAGCCGGATTAGATTTTCAGCTTCATAAACCTCGTAGGTCTAAAACCTCAGAACCCTCCCAAAAAAGCGCTGCTTTTTTGGGAGGGTTCTGAGGTTTTAGACCTACGAGGTTTGGGCACTCGAGGTTTATGCAAAAGGATTTTGCTTTATTGGCCAACAGAAAACTTATATTTGCTCAACCTAGCGACATAGCTTAAATTATCGATTGTTCACCAAACTGTTCGTTCTCCATGAAAATTATCCTGACATCCCTGACACTGATTGCAGCGGCTTGCCTGCTGCTATTTTGCAAACATCAACCCAAGTTTACGGCTGACAACCTACCGCCTCAACAACTGCGTTGGGGCAATGGCGGCGGCATTGTGGGCAAACAAACCACTTATACCCTGCTCAACAATGGGCAGATTTTTAAGCAAGAGCTCCAAGGCAGCTTGACAGAAACCATCAAAACCAAGCGAAAAATAGCGACGGCAATTTTCAAAACGGCAGCGTTGCTCAATTTATCCAAAATAGAATTCGAACATCCAGGCAACATCTATTCTTTTCTTGAATGGCAGGATGGCGATGTCGTTCAGCGCATTACCTGGGGCGATCCCGCATTCCCGGCAGATGCAGGCATTAAGGTGCTTTATGTTCAGTTAAATGAGCTATTGAAGCAGCAATAGGTATCCTGAGTCGAGTTTCATCGCATTATTTTTATATTTTGCAGACATTGTCTCCTTCCTAGGGAATCTGATTTCAACTTATCTTCAAATCTAAACTATTTTTCTTGCAATGAAATTTACCCATATTTTATGCTGCGCCTTGCTGCTCAGTGCTATTTCCTGCGGGGAAAAAAAGCCTGAAAGCACGGCTTCCGCCGCGACTGTTCCAACGGATAAGGTTTTGCTCGACACTTTTGCTGACTTGCAAATCCTGCAATACGAGTTGCCCGGCTGGGAAAAACTAGACCTTCGGCAGAAAACATTTATTTACTACCTAAGCGAAGCTGCATTGGCTGGCCGCGACATCATTTACGACCAGCATTGCAAGCACAACCTCGCTGTGCGCAAAACCCTGGAAGGCATATTCGGTACGTACAAAGGTGACAAAACCACCGCCGACTGGAAAGCCTTCGAAGTGTACGCCAAGCGGGTTTGGGTCAGCAATGGCATCCACCATCATTACAACGAGGGTAAGATCATTCCCGATTTCTCTCAGGAATACTTCGCTGCCCTGCTGCAAAACAGCGATGCCAGCGCATTGCCCATGCCCGTGGCCGACCTAACAAGTGTACTCACACCTGTTATATTCGACCCGACAATACTGGCAAAACGCACCAATAAGGACGAATCTAAGGATGTGGTTCAGGCATCTGCTATGAATTTCTACGAAGGAGTGACTGCCGATGAAGTGGATAAATTCTACGCAGAGATGATAAAAAAGGGCGGTAAAAAAGCGCCTATGTTTGGTTTGAACTCCAAACTTGTCAAGGACGAAGGCCAGCTCAAAGAAATACCTTGGAAGTCGGGCGGTATGTACGGTGCCGCCATCGACAAGATTATCGAGAGCCTTGAAAAGGCCATCCCTTTTGCTGAAAACGATCAACAAAAAAAGGTGATTGGCTTGCTGATAGATTATTACAAATCCGGTGATCTGAAAACCTTTGATGCCTACAACCAGGCATGGGTGCAAGAGACAGAAAGCACCATCGATTTCATCAACGGCTTTATCGAAGTGTACCACGACCCAAAAGGCTATAAGGGCGATTATGAGGCAATGGTACAATACAACGACCCTGATGCGACCGAAAAAATGGCCATTGTCAGCAAAAATGCACAGTATTTTGAAGACAACTCCACCATCCCGGAGGCTTACAAGAAGAAAAAGGTCACGGGTGTATCTTACCGTGTCATCAACGTGGCGATGGAATCTGGCGATGCCGCACCAACGACCCCCATCGGCGTAAACCTGCCCAATTCCAATTGGATTCGCGAAGATTTCGGCTCCAAATCCATCAGCCTCAACAACATCGAAAATGCTTACGGAAAAGCAGGCGGTGCCCTTGCTACCGCAGAGTTTGCCAATGACGCGGAAGAAGTGGTACGCGCAGCAAAATACGCAGAGGCTTGCGGTAAAATGCACACGGCTCTACATGAAGTTATCGGACACGCCAGCGGTCAGCTCAGGCCTGGCATGGCAGAACCCAACGTGACCCTCAAACAGTATTCTAGCACCCTGGAGGAAGGCCGCGCCGATTTAGTGGCGCTGTATTTTATGCCCGACCCTAAACTGGTCGAAATGGGCCTATTGCCCGATGCTGAAGCCTACAAAGCAGAATATGACAGCTATATTCGCAACGGCATGTTGCAACAACTGCGGCGCTTGCCAGCTGGACATGACATCGAGGAAGACCACATGCGCAACCGCCAATTGGTGGCAGCCTGGGCCTTCGAAAAAGGCAAAGCCGACAATGTAATCGTAAAGGAAGTGCGCAATGGCAAAACCTATTACGACATCAAAGATTATGCGAAATTGCGGGTGCTGTTTGGGCAATTGTTGTCTGAAATCCAGCGCATTAAATCAGAAGGCGACTTCAAGGCGGCGCGTGCATTGGTAGAAGGATATGGTGTAAAAACCGACGCCGCTACGGGTACAGAAGTAAAGGCTCGCTATGCTGCACTGCCAACAAAAGCCTATTCAGGATTTGTACAACCAAAACTGGTAGCAGTAAAAGACGCCTCCGGCAATATCACGGATGTGAAAGTTGAAAAGGAGTTGGATTTTGTGCAGCAGATGTTGCGATTCGGGAAGGATTATTCGTTTTTGCCCGTGAAAAACTAGGGCAGGAACCCGCTTTCTGGAGAAGCACTTTCTAACAAGGATACTGGAGGCTGTGGGGATCCCACAGCCTCTTTTTTTCGTATAAGAAGACGTTTGAAACAATATTCCAAGAAAATTGATAGCTAATTATGCTCTGACTGCACCGTTTGCGGCTATAATAGTTTTTTCAGGCCTCTTAAAAGCTTAGCTTTCTATTATCAAAAAAATCCCTTAATTTTAAGTAGCAATCAATAACCAGGGTCTGGCACAATGCAAGAATCCTGGTTTTGAAGCGCGCATTTACTATCATGAATCAAACGCAATATCTTTAACCTGTTTTCCGGGTTAAAGGTAATAATGTATACACAAAGCCATTTAAAGGTTTTATTTGCAATAATACCATTATTTTGAAATATAGTATTATCATTGCAGCGATAAGTCAGAATATTTAAAACCTTCACGCTATGGATCCTACACCACAATCACCACTCCACCAAGACAACAGCACCGCGCACACCCTGAATGCCAAGCCAGACAGTCATGTTTCTGGCGGCCTTCGATGGCTGGGTTTAGGCGTATTGCTCATGGGCATAAGCTTCTCTGTCAATTTCTTGTTAGATGATGCAGGCACCTCTTATGTCGTTGTAATGTACACGCTGACCACCTTGGGGGCGGCGTGCATTCTGAAATGTATGTTCAATATTTTGGGGTAGTTTTCAACCCGGTGCCTTGTCCAGGGCCTCCGCCAGCAATCTGTGAAAATGGTGCGTCCCCTGCTCCCGCAGCACCGAATATCGGCCATGTTGGTAAAAACGTGAACGAATGCCTTTTTGCACGTTTTGGACTACTTCCTCGTCTTCCAGCTCTACTTGCGTGAGACTGGCACCAGCGCCAGTACCAAGTTTGCTTTCGTCAAATACAAACACCTCGAATGAAACACGGCAGGAGCTGACACCCGTTGGCTCCACTAGGTTGAACGAAAGTCCCCAAGGGTAAAAATTGAACATCATGTTGGGGAATACCCAGAAGTAATAGCCAGCTACGTTCTTGCCATAATCAGCTGATTCAGGGGGCAATTCGAAGCAGGCATCGCCCTTTTTGCCAATACCGACCTGCAAATTGGAATATCGAAACAATTCCGTGGTATAACTTCCATAATCCAGCACGGCACTTAAGCCGCCGTGTACGAAAGGAATATGAAAGCCTTCGAGGTAGTTTTCGCAATACAGCGCCCAGTTGGCCTCCACATTGTAAATGGTAGACAGGTCAGCGCGATGCAGCATGCGATCCAACGGCAGCCAGCCAACCCGAGCCATCATTTCCCCGAAAAACTGTTCAGCAGGTAAACTTGGGGCTAAGGAGGAAAAAAGCAGTTTTCCCCATTGGAACAAAGGCAGTTGTTTCAAATCATCGGAGGCTGTCGGAAAATTTTCTACCTCCTCAAACTCCGGCATAAACTGGAATTTCCCGTCAAGGCCAAATACCCGTCCGTGATACTTGCAGCGCAACTGGCTGGATTTACAAGGCTCATACGCCAGCAAATTTCCCCGGTGTGTACACACATTCGACATACAGCGCAACTGCGATTCCCGATCCCTGGTGAGTATCAAGGGCTCGTTTAAGAAACCATCCAACAACATAAAAGGCTGTACACTACCTGGCCCAGGCAGCTGATCCGCGTGGCCAGCATACTGCCAGGAAGGCGCAAAGATTTTCTCTTTGGCTTCTTCTAAAATGGCCGCACTGGTGTACACCTCCGTGGAGATGGTTTTCGCCACAGCGATGTTTGGATCTATAAAAAAGGGTTTCCGGTTTCTGGTTTCAAGGTTTCCGGTTAAGGGTTCCATTGCTTAGTATGTGTTAATAACAAAAAAGGGTTTCTGGTTTCAAGGTTTCCGGTTTCTGGTTTCAAGGTTTCCGGTTAAGGGTTCCATTGCTTAGTATATGTTAATAACAAAAAATGGTTTCCGGTTTCAAGGTTTCCGGTTTCAAGGTTTCCGGTTTCTGGTTTCAAGGTTTCCGTTTAAGGGTTGCAACCCTTGCTATTCTAATAACATAAACTTAGAATACGAACCCTTAACCGGAAACCTTGAAACCAGAAACCCTTTTTTACCAGAAACCCTTTTTAAAAGATGAGATTGTACTTCAGCAAAAAACCACCCGTATAGCTGGGCTTTAAGCCCAGAAAAGGCGATACGTCGGCAGCAGCGGTTCCTTCGGGAATATCCCTTACGGCCACCTGGGTAAAGTGATCGTAGAACACATCGCCAAAAAGCTCGAGGGCCAGGCCCTTGAAAATATTCACGCTCATGCTGTTTTGCCACAACACATTGCCGTTCAGATTTTTGGTGTAGTCGGCAAACCAGCCCAATTTTGAAGAAAGTGCCACGCGGTCTTTCAAGAACTTATTAATGTATTGCGCTTTCATGGTATAACCCAGCTGGTTGCGGGAATTTTTGCCGATTTCATTGCCCAGGGGCTGTCCAGACAAGGCAGCCAGGGAATCATTCGCAACATAGGTCAAGCGGTAGCTGGCAGGTGCGAAGAAGAAGGACCAATGCTTGGTCGGCTTGAAATCTAAACCGGGAGCGATGGCAACGCGCAGAGGAGAGGCAAATTCCGATAGCAGGTCATTTGGGTCGCCTTTAATGCTGTTGCCGACATACGTGGGCAGGAATTGAGTTTCAGCGGTCACGTCAATGGCAACGAATAGCTTCTTCAGCAAAATATCGTATCCATAACGCGAGCCCAGACGCACTACATCAAGGTTTTTTTGGAATGGCTTGTCGGAGCCGCCGAGGCGCTGTGCTGCCAATTGGAGCGCTACGTCATTGCTCCAGTAAGATTTCTCTAGTTTGTTGTTGGCAAAAACGTTGATGAGGCCGCCAAAGCCAAGTCGGTTGCCGCCTGCGCTAAGTTGTGGATTGATGATACCAAGGCCTGCCAAATCAAGGCCAAAACCGCCGCCAAATGTCCAGCTGCTGGTATCTTTTGCGGGTGTAGCAGCAACTGTTGCCGCCACTTGGGCTTGGAGTGAAGTGTTTAAGCTGAGTACTATCAGTGTAGCCGAAAGTAGCAAGGGTAATTTCATACAGAATGAATCGTTTTATTGAAAAATATTTAGAATCAAGCACACCCATGGTTGGATGTACAATAGCATGGTTGAAAATCAAACATGTGATTGTGGCTAAGCGCCTTCTTCCAGTAGGTTTTCTTCTTGTGGATCAGGATAAAAAACCTCCACTTTCTCCGTCGCTAATTTGTTGAGCGGGATAATAATGGCGCGTTCGGGCGTTTGCAAAATCAGCGAGGTAGCGTCTATCATCACCACCTTTCCCCGGACGCCAATTATCCTGACATCATCACCAACGCGAATTTTATTTTTGTTGTAGTAGCCTGCCAGATAGTTGGAAATCAAATCTTTAGAAGCCAGTCCATATCCAAAGGCAAATGCCAGTGCAACAGCGCTAACAATAGCGGTCAGGTTGGAAGAAATAAATTCGGTGTTAATTTTAGCCTGTGCCAAGGCACTTACCGCGATGGTGACAAAGATGAAGTAGAACACGATGGATGCGATCATTTTTGCCGAAGCAATACCCAGCGATTTGCAGAGGGTCAGCACCAGATTTTGGATAACATCGGCAGCAAAAATGCCAAGAAGCATGACCACTGCTGCAGTAAGCAGGGCAGGCAGGTAGTTCATCAAATCCGTGAACAATTGCGTGATCGCTGCAACGCCCAATACTTCGGTTGCTGCGATGATGAAAATCAACATCAGCATGTAATACACGCCTTTTGCCAATAGTTCCGACAATTGCGCGCGCATCCCGCCAGCTCGCTGTACAAACTCAATGTCTTGAAACATTTCTGCCAGGCGGTCAACACCAATGGTAGCAAGCACTTTGCTCAATATTTTACCAATGGTACGCGAAATAACCCATCCAATGAACAAGATGGAAATAGCACCGATGAACTTTGGGAAAAATGCAGAAAACTGCGCGAATAATTGACCTACCGGGCCACTGTGCAATTCATCCATATTGTTTCTACTTGAAGAAGATTGTTTTAAAAGGGAGAAGATTGATTACAGTAATTTCAAGCACCGGATGGATTAAATGTCGGCCCTTCTGAAGGCGGCGGCGTACGCCAGTCGATGGTAGGCGTTTCGCGTCTTTTGGATCTCCTCAGGCATGGCAGATCCTCGCCACCGACCATGCGGACGACCACTTGGAGTGCGTTTGGGATGAACAGCTCGATGAGATTGCCAAAATAAGCCATCGTGCCCAAATGGGACGATACGCGGTCTTCTAGCTCTGGTGGCAACATTGCCTCCCGCTCCTCTTGCAACTTTTTAAGGTTGTTGTGCATAGCGGATATTGTTTGTTTCGCCGGCGGGCGAAGGATTGAAAAAATTTGGTTGTATGTATTAAAGTCTTGCTTGTTTAGTCTTCAGGGGTAGCGGTTATTTGCCAATTGGTTCTGTCCCGTATTTCTCTTCGTAAATCGATTGGGCTTTTGCTTTTGCCCGCATGATTTGCATTTTAATGGCACTCTCCGTCTTATTCAACACTGCGGCAATTTCTTTTATTTGCAATTCGTCGATGTACTTCATGTTCAGAATGGCCTTATCGCCCGGAGGCATCAATTCCATTACCTTGTCGAGACGTTGCGTTTCCATTTCAAGGATCACGCTGTCTGGTATTTCCACCTCGACGGAAGCATTGAATTTCCCGACATCCTCGGAGAAGATCAAGATGTTTTTCTTTTTCTTCCGAATGATATCAATGCAAAAATTATAGGTGATCGAATATACCCACGTGGAAAATGAAGATTGTTCGGTAAACTTGCCAAGGTTGAGCAGCACCTTGATGAAAATATCCTGGGTTGCATCTCGCGCCAGCCCATCGTCAGACAGCATGGATATACATTTGGCGAAAACCTTCCCGGCATATCGGCGGTATAGTACGGAGAAATACGTCGTGTTTTGATCCTCCAAATACAGGGAGATCAATTCAGAATCCGAATATTCCTTAGTTTTTCGCTTAGTAAGGACTGACAACTGCTACGGTGTTTTGAAAGCAACGAAAGGCACAATGGACTGCAAAGGGAATAAAAAAGTGGCGTAATTGTACAATTCAGCCTGCATTTCTTTCAAATCGTCAATTAGACGTTAAGGATTAACAAAGTCACAAAGGGGTGTCAATTTGATAGTTTGGGGGCTGCGCCTGGTGCCGCAACCAGTAAATAACGTATGAGTATGCGAAATCAGATTTTTCGTTCATCAAGGGGCAAGGAGGACGAAATGCGGGACTTTTTAACCGACGAGCAACGAAGATGAACGGAAAATATGGTCGCCAGACTCGTATGCTATTTACTGGTTTCGGCACTAGTGCCGCATCCACCGAATATTGAATTTACAGTTTTTTTATTTTCCGCTTTGCCCCGTCAGCATCAGGGAGCAATGAAATGGACGCTTCCACCTCCCAGTTGGCACGCAGGGCTTCCAGCTTTTTGGAGACAATAATCTCGGGTTGCTGGTGCCGCCAATAATCGCCGGTATTCCAGATGCCATTGCCATTGCGGTCTTCGATGAGCCGCGCGGTGTAGGTTGCTACGTCCAATTTGTTGAACGTGAACTTTTTAGCCGCAGCATCGGCGACAAAAATCCGGCTTTCTTCCACCCGGGTGCCGTTGAGCAGCTGTACAATATAGGCAAGTCCAGGGCGCATTTTTTCGACACTCAGGTTCAGGCTGCCCAATTGTTTTTCGCTCGTGACATTCAATATCCGGCGCAGGGTATCGCTGTTGGCTTGACCCCAAAAATCGGTCACTGCCCCCGGCAGAATTTCCAGGCTATAGTTTTTTCCAGGTGTCCATGGGTGCTCAAAGGTGCATAGCCGGGGCATCAGGCTATCGGTTTTAATGCTGAAATTGAATATCCGAATACTGTCACTGACCAATACCCATTTTGAGGTATCTACCGTCATTACCGGATAATTGAACCCGAAAAAAGCTGGTTTCGCAGGGTTTTGATTCAGGGTTTTGGTCGTAGGCACTGCTATTGGTGCAGGTGCCGCTTGCGGCTGTTTTCTTCCCGCAGCAGGTACTGCAGGCGCATCGCCAGCGAAGCTGAGGCGGTGTTTTGCCAAAAAATCTTCGCGAGATCGTTCTTTCACGGGTATGGTGTCTTGGTTGACCAATAAATCCCAGGCACCTGCTGTTTCCTGGTCGTACCAAACGAGCATGGAATCCTGCATTTTTTCCAGCAATAGCTTTAAACCTTTGATGTTGGTTGCTCGCACAATAGCAGAATCTGCGCTGCTTGTAAATTTCAAGCGAACCACACCAAATCCTCCGGTATTCTTTTCTGTGACCCGGAATTTTGCTTGGGTTTTGAATAACTGAACCTGGGTTAAGCCTTTAACGGAATCGCCCATTACCAAGGTGCTGTCCAAAAAACCTATACGTTCGTTCTCGCCATCCCAGCGCAGGTTTTGGTCCAGGTCTTCCACTGCGGCGAGTTTGAAGTTGCCGGCTTTTACATTGCGAATCTCGTAATTGCCCGTTTTGTCGGTCCTGGAAAAATAATAGGGCCGCTCTTTGCGCACCACGCTGTCGCTCATGTCATCGTAGAGCATGACCGCCACGTTTTCTACGGGTTCGCCGGTAAAAGCATCCACAACCTTGCCTTTGGTGCTGAGGCTGTCGATAAAGTCGCCGGTAGAAAAAACAAAGCGCAGGTCAGTGGCCGGATTGCTTTCGTGCAGGTCTTTTACTGCTGTGCCGAAGTTGATGGTGTAAGTGGTGTTTTCCCGAAATTTTTCGGCTGGATCAAATTTAACGACCACCGTTTTGCCCCGCAGCAGTACTTCCGGGCGTTTCACCAGGGGCGGCGACACCACCACTTGAGCGGCAGCTTCGGAGAGGGTGATCCACTCGTCAAATTTGAGTTCTATGCGCTTCGGGATAAAACGGGTCGCAAAGTTAGGGGTGCTGGCCAGGGTGTCAATGCCGGGCGGCTTGGTGTCTTTGGAGCCACCCGTGGGTGCGCCCTGCCGTGCACAGGCGAAGAGGCAAAGGGCCAGGGGGAGAATTAATTTTGAAATGTGTTTCATGCAGTAACGAAAAAAAGGTTTCATGGTTTCAGGTTTCAAGGTTTCAGGTTTACACGATCTGTTGTTAAATTTGAAATAGAATTTCAAGGCAACCAACCAATCGTGTAAACCTGAAACCTTGAAACCTGAAACCTGAAACCCCTTATAGCATCTCTATCAACAACTGCCCCTTGACCACGGCAGCCCCTTGCTTCACCTGAACGCTTTTCACCACCCCATCCGCTGCTGCCTTCAGTACATTTTCCATTTTCATGGCTTCGAGGATCAGCAAAGGATCACCTTTGGCAACCTTTTGTCCAGGCTCCACCAGCAGGCTGAGCACCAGCCCGGGCATGGGCGCTTTCACGATATTGGCTTTTTGACTGCTGCCTGCATTGAGGCCAAGCTGTTGTATCAGGCGGTCGTAGTGGTCGGCAATATTTACCGCAAACCGATCACCATTGATCATTACGACAAATTTCCGCGCTTCATGGTCAAGTTCCAAAATCTCTGCACGGAAAGATTTTCCCTGGTGCAGGATATGAAAACTGCCGTCAGCTTCCGGGACAATGTCCAGGTCTTTCGCCGCTACGGGGAGCAGATCGAAACTGTGTTGTTCGTTGACGGATATTTTGAAAGGCTCGTCGTGTTTCATAATATGGGTATTTTATGCTTTAATTTCTATTCGATAAACAGGTACGCGACAAAAACATTGATCACCGAGGCCGAAATTTTTACATTATCTCTGTTAAACGATTCTTTAGGAACCAAGTTGGCGAGTCCAAAATCATATCCGGCACCAATGCGAATAGACCAATATTTAAACCAACTTGAGCCCCGAGCCCAATATCAAGTGGCGTCAAATCATCATTATTCGTATCGCCAATTTTAATTGTTCTTGTTTCTTTTTTGCCGAGAAACTCCGTTCTGTAATTACCTGAAACGGCAACTCCTACGTAGGGGCCAACACCGATGAATAAGCCATTGCCCTTGTAAAGTAGGTGTGCTGGTACTTGCAAGAGAATACATCAGCTTTTGTTTTTATTGTTTGGCCGAGAATTGCGTCTTCCGTCCGGTAGCCCTTTCCTTGCAATGAAATTCCTGACTGAATAGCAATGTTTTCTGTCAAGCCAAAGTCAAGCACAACACCTGCCTGGAATGTCGGAACAATCTTCGGTTCGGGAGCATTCTCATCATTAGTAATGACATTGGCCAGGTTAAGGCCAGCTTTTACACCAAAACTGATTTGCGCAAATGAGGCCGTTGCAAAAGCGAAAAAAGCAGCAAAAAGTGATACTTTGAAGCGTTGTTTCAAAAGGGTAGATTTTATATTGGTAAAAATTAATATGGAGAATATACAATCGTATTAAACAGCTGTTCAAGGCTCAAAAAACCTTGCACGTCAACACGGTAATATCATCTGGCCAGGGCTCACGGCCACGAAAAGCTTCAACGTGCTCTAACAACACCGTATTTAATGCTTTAGCGTCCAAATCGCAGTGCTCCACCAGGAATGGAATCAGGCGGTCTTCACCAAATTCATCGCCCGCGCTGTTCCGCACTTCCGTCAGGCCATCGGTATAAGTAAAGATGATCGCCTCATCGGTCAGGCACATACCACCGAGTTCCAGGAACGGCAGTTCGGGCAGCCAGCCCAACGAGGTACAGCCATTTTTTAGCGGTATGGCTTCGCCATTGGTAATCAGGATGGGCGGAGTATGGCCGGCATTCACATAATGCAGCGTTCGGGTGGCCGACTCGTATTTGGCGATGAAAAAAGTAATGAACTTGTCCCCTTTTGTCACGTTGAATACAGCGGCGTTCATGTCGTGTACCAACTCTTCCAGGGCAGGCTTGCGCGATACCAGGGCGCGGAAGTTGGCCTGGAAATTAGCCATCAGCAAAGCGGCAGACACCCCCTTCCCGGTAATATCAGCGATACAAAACGCAATTTGCCCGTCGGGAAATTCCACCACATCGAAATAGTCGCCGCCCACGGCAAAGTGTGGCTTGTAGATGCTCGACAACTGGTAGTCTTTACCGGAAGGCAATCGGCTTGGCACCAATGCCTGCTGGATTTCAGCGGCAAGTTCCACCTCACGGTTGACGATCTGCTGCTGGATTTGTGTCTTGAATAGCCGTTTGTTTTCAATCGCAACGGCAATGACATTGGTGATCGTGGTGACAAATTGTACCTTGCTGTACACATCGTCTTCATCGCGGAAACCGCCAAGAAATGCGTAAGCAATGGCCGTGTTTTTGTGCATTACAGGTATCACCAAGTCGAATTCGCTCAAAAGTGGGTGGGTGTTTTCGCTCAGTCCCTGGGTTGTCCGTATCTTGTCGAGGTCGACCGTGATGTCGTTAAGGAGCAAATCTTCTGCTACGCCGGAGGATGCCTTACACTCCCAAGCCGTACCTTCGCGGAAAAAGAGGGCCATTTTACGAATGGCCATTTCAAAACGGAGGAAAGCGCCGTACATGCGGAATAGGTCATCCGCAGGCACATTTTCGTTGATGGCTTGCGTGATGGTCAGCAAACTATTGATTTGCAATTGCTTGAGACCGATGTCTCGTTCCAGTTTATCAATCCTGGAAAGTGTCGTTTTTATTTCCTGCAATTCGGGCATGGCAAGGCCGAAGGTACGTCAACACATATTTTCAACGTTGTTTTTCATAAAACTTATGACCTTTGCACTTGGAAATAGTTTCTCATTGGGGATTTTGGAGCCTGAAAAGGATAACTTATTGGTTTTAACCCCGCCCCCAGACCACCAAACCAATGAAGTAACGAACATTAAAATTTATGGAAGAAGTTAACAAATCAATCGCTGAGGCACAGGCGCACATGGAAAAAGCCCTGGAACACCTCGACCATGAGCTCGCAAAATTGCGCACCGGCAAAGCTTCCACCTCACTGGTCACCGACCTGCAGGTAGATTATTATGGCGCACCAACCCCCGTTGCGCAGATTGCCAACATCCAGGTATCTGATGCCCGCACCATCCTGATTCAACCTTGGGAACGCAATATGCTGAGCGCCATTGAACGTGTCATCATCAACGCAAACTTGGGCATCACGCCAGCCAACGATGGGGAAGTGATACGGCTTTCTATACCGCCACTTACTGAAGAGCGGCGCAAAGAATTGGTAAAAAAGGCTAAAGCTGCCGCCGAAGAATGTAAGGTTGGTATTCGCGGTGCCAGGCATAAAGCCCTCGACCAAATAAAAAAATCCGTAAAAGATGGTCTTCCAGAAGATATTGGAAAACGCAAAGAGACTGAATTGCAGGATCTTGTGAACAAATACGTGGAGCGCACCGATACAGTGGTGGGCACCAAGGAAAAAGAAATAATGACTGTTTAAAAATTGGTTTCTGGTTTCAAGGTTTCAGGTTTCCGGTTAAGGGTTCAATTGCTTGGTTTATGTTATGACCAAAGCCAAGCAATTGAACCCTTAACCGGAAACCTGAAACCTTGAAACCTGAAACCTTGAAACCTATTCAACATGAACTTAGATAAGTATCTCGTAGTGTCGGGTGTTCCCGGCGTACACAAACTCGTGACCAGTCGCGCCGATGGTGTGATTATTGAAGACCGCAAGGAAGGGCGTACGCGCTTTGTTTCGGCTCGCCAGGGACAAGTGACTCCGCTTGCTACCGTGGCCATTTATACCAATGCCGATGACGGTGAAGGAACCGTGCCATTGGTGGAGGTGTTTGAAAAAATGTATGATCAGCACGAGGCCATCCCACCCGCCGATGTCAATGCTTCCAGCCCGGATTTGCGCGCTTATTTCACCCAAATTCTGCCCGACCACGATCAGGACCGGGTGCACATTAACGACATCAAAAAGTGCATCAAATGGTTCAATTTTATGCTCCAAAACGGCATTTTGGAGGAGGCTAAACGCGAAGCCGAAGCGCAAAAAGCAGAAGAAGCTGAAGCTGGCAAAGACGAAAAAACAGCCAAAGCTGCAAAAGCCGGTGCAGGTCTCGATATCCTCAAGCCTGGTGGTGGCACCAAACATACCACTGCTGCAAGAAAGCCCGCAAAATCGGCTACTAAAGCTACAGGCGCCACCAAGGCAGCAACCAAGTCTAAGAACAAAGTTTGACCCAGTTGAATGTATAAATCAAAAAAAGTTGTTGTCGTTTTGCCTGCTTACAACGCAGCCAAAACGCTGGAAAAAACATACCGTGAGATCCCTTTCGATCTGGTGGATGAGGTTATCCTTTGTGACGACCACAGCCGCGACAATACGGCTGAACTGGCCCGATCGCTGGGCATCCAGCACGTCATCGTACATGAAAAAAACAAAGGTTATGGCGGCAATCAGAAGTCGCTGTACAACAAGGCTTTGGCCATTGGTGGCGACATCGTAATTATGTTGCACCCCGATTACCAGTACACCCCGAAACTGATCCCCAGCATGGTGAATATCATCGGTGAAGATTTGTATCCGGTGGTGCTGGGCTCGCGCATCCTGGGCATGGGCGCGCGCAGGGGTGGCATGCCGCTGTACAAGTATATTGCCAACCGGTTTCTGACCTTTTCGCAGAACCTGTTGATCCACTACAAACTGTCGGAATACCATACGGGTTATCGCGCTTTTAGCCGCGAAGTATTGGAAGGCATCAACTTCAACCTGAACTCCGACGATTTCGTTTTCGACAATGAAATGCTGTCGCAGATTGTGTACGCCGGCTACGACATTGGCGAAGTGACCTGCCCCACGAAGTACTTCGAAGAAGCTTCGAGCATCAACTTTCAGCGCAGTATGAAGTACGGTTTGGGGGTTTTACGGGTTTCGTTTTGCCACTTTTTGCAGCGGATGGGGATTGCAAGCTTTGCGATGTATAAAAAATAGATGTGCACCGTTACTTACCTCCCCACCCGCAACGGCTTTACCCTCACCCACAATCGTGACGAGGCCCCGTCTCGTTCGCTGTACGCCATTGAAAGCCAGCGAACGACGGGTGGCGATGTATTGTTTTTTCCACGTGATGCTACAGCAGGCGGCACCTGGATTGTGACGGCGGAAAGCGGGAAAACAGCCTGTTTGCTCAATGGTGCCTTTTCCTTGCACAAGCGCACGCCGCCATACCGTCGCAGCCGCGGCCTTATGATGCTTGATTTTTTTGAATTTGAAAACCCCGACGATTTTTTTCAGCATTACGATCTGGAAGGTATTGAGCCGTTTACTTTTTTGTTTTTTCAGCCCGATCAAGTGGTAACGTTTCGCTGGGACGGCATCGAAAAGTTTCGCAAAAACCTCGCGCCAAACGAAGCGCATTTCTGGTGTTCAGCCACCCTATATCCCGATGACATGCAGGTAAAAAGGGAGCAGGTATTTCGTCAATGGCTTGCCTCCTGGAAACTAAAAAGATCGCCCGATCCACGAGCCTTGATAAAGCTGCACAAGACAGGCAGCGTTGGCGACCCCGAATACGATTATGTGATGGAAAGGGGTGGCCGGGTACAGACAGTGAGCATCACCCAAGTCGTTTTGAGAAAAAAAAATACGCGCATGCGCTATTTTGATTTATTGGAGGGAAACCGGGATGAGCGGCTTGTTTTACGAAAGGACAGGTAAGTAATTATTGTGAACGGAAATTAAATGGGCACGTTTATTGCCCTGGAAACGTTAAATATTACCAAAGTACGTAAACAAAATTCAGGGCGCATTGGTTTTTATCCTTAAATTGCCCTCAGTTTCAACAACCAATCATCTTTTTCTGCTTATTGAACCAAATGTTTACCTACTTTTTTAACCGACCCAAAACCATAATCTCAAATCTATGAAACAAATCTTACTCGTTTTAGTGCTTATGTTGGGAGGTTTCGCGCTGCAAGCACAACAATCAAACGCTTTAAAACCAGAACTCACCGTTTACCCCAATCCAGCAATCGACAATATTTCTGTAGAGGATAACAATGACGTTGTTTCACAAGTCGTCGTTTTTAACCTGATTGGCAAAAAAGTAAAAGCGTTCGAACACACTAAAGGCGAATACCACTACGTAGGTGACCTGCCCAAAGGCGTTTATCTGGTGCAAATGATCGACAAATCGAAGCGTATTTTGACAACTCAAAAAATAGACAAGCGCTAGCGTTGTTGTTTGCGCGGTAAAAAAAAGCCTGTTGCATGTGCAACAGGCTTTTTTTTGTCTCGCAAACAACAACGCTACCACTTGAGGTTTCGGGTTTCAAGGTTTCGGGTTTCAGGTTGGCGTTGCCCTTGGCGGGAGAAAAAATATGGGTTCAATTAGTGTTGTATTTTTGCCTCAATTCAATCATAAAACCAAAAGCAGCGCCAACCGGAAACCTGAAACCTTGAAACCTGAAACCCGAAACCTTTTTATGTTGATATCTGCTCGCCCGCTCCTCCTCGAACTCCGCCACCCATTCCGCTTGGCTACTGGCTCACGAACCCATACCAATGACGTGCTGACGGAAATTCGACAAGGCGAACATATTGGATACGGCGAAGCCGCTATGCCGCCTTATTACGGTGAAAATCAGGAGACGGCCATGGCTTTTTTGGCAAAAGCAGCGGAGGTGTTGGCCATGATAGAATTAGAAGCTGGGACGGATTCAGCCCGCCCCGGCATCCCGGCTTCCAATATTCCCGCCATCATGCAAGCCATTGATGTCATTGCCCCAGGTAACAATGCGGCAAAAGCTTCTGTGGATATTGCCTTGCATGATTTATGGGGGAAAACACTTGGCAAACCACTGTGGCAATTGCTGGGAACCAATCCCGAAAACATGCCGCCTACCAGTTTTACCCTCGGTATTGATACGCCAGCCGTACTGCGACAAAAGCTCGCAGAAGCCGCTGATTTTCACATTATTAAAGTCAAGTTGGGTTCCGAGGACGACCGACAAATTATCCGTACCATCCGGGAGCTGAGCGATCTGCCCATCTACGCCGATGCGAACCAGGGCTGGACTGACCGCCATGCTGCCTTGGATTTGATACACTGGCTGGCCGAGCAAAACGTGCAACTCATCGAGCAGCCCAGCCCCAAAGACGACCTTGATGCGGCTGCCTGGCTCACCGAACGCTCCCCCTTACCCATCATCGCCGACGAAAGTTTTCAACGCCTCAGCGACCTCGATCGCGTCGCCAATTGCTTTCACGGGGTAAACATCAAACTCATGAAATGCACGGGACTGGCCGAGGGCATGCGCATCGCCACCGCAGCGCGTGCGCGTGGACTGAAGCTCATGATCGGCTGCATGACAGAAACCTCCTGCGGCATCCTCGCTGCGGCTACTTTGGCACCACGGTGCGATTTCGCGGATATTGATGGTTGTTGGCTTATTCGGAACAATCCGTTTGAGCTGCCGGGGTTGGCGGAAGGCAAGGTAGTGCTAAGGGATGTTGCCGGGATTGGGTTGTACCCCCTTTAATCCCCCTCCTCCAACGCAAATACCTCCTCTACCCGCCTCCCAAACACCCGCGCAATCTTCATCGCAAGCACCGCCGAAGGCGCGTACTTTTCCAGCTCAATGGCATTGATTGTTTGGCGCGTCACCTGCACCCGATCGGCCAGTTCAGCCTGGGAGATATTCAGGATGGCGCGTTCTACTCTTATCGTGTTTTTCATGGCTCAATTCTTTGAAAATAATGGTTTCAGGTACAGCACATAGTAAAACCGCGCTACGAAAATCAGTAAGGGTGTAAACATGTTGTACACCATCACGCTCAAAAAAGGAGACTCGTGTGCAAGCACAATAAAGGCCATCAGCAACAGCGAATTTACCAGAAATGCCCATTGAAATGATTCCAAACGCACTTGCTGTATCCACTCGTCCTCCACTTTTTCTTTTGAAAATGCCAATAGCAGCAGGCCAATCAGCAGCGACAAAGCGATCACTTCATCCAAAAGGTAAATGGTCGGGTTTGGCGTATCCGACATGAATGATTCAATCCAAATAAAATGGGCCAGCCATTCCGGGACGGTTACTTGTAGATAATCTGGGAAATTAAACAGCGCAAAACTAATGCCGCCAATAAATGCGGGAACGGCTAAAAGCCAGCCTAAAATCTTCCAACGGTGTGCAATCAGGAGCTTGTTTTTCATAATTTTTCTTGTTTGATGTGAAGTATTTTTGTCTAAAAGTAAGAAATATACGACATTATGTAAAAAATAGTATACTAATTAAAAGGTTTCATGGTTAAAGAGTTTCATGGTTAAAGGGTTTCATGGTTGGTGCTACGTTTGGCATCCCAATGGAAATCAGCTATTGATTTTTATGGTATTTTTGCCATTATTTTGCACCAAAACCAAAAGCAATGCCAACCATGAAACCCTTTAACCATGAAACCCTTTTTGATGAAACCTCATTTTTATGAAAGTAGCCGGATTCACCTTTGTGCGCAATGCCCTGCTCTACGACTACCCGGTTGTGGAGGCCATCACGTCTATATTGCCCATTTGCGACTACTTTGTGGTGGCTGTTGGTGCCTCTGACGATGATACGCTGGCGCTGGTGCGGAGTATAGGTGATCCCAAAATCCACATCATCGAAACGGTTTGGGATGATTCCCTGCGCGAAGGTGGGCGGGTGTTGGCCTTGGAAACCGACAAGGCTTTTCAGGCGATTCCAGCGGATTACGACTGGTGTTTTTACATACAAGGAGATGAATGCGTGCATGAGGCTGATTTGCCTGCCATTCGAGCTAGTATGGAGCAGTACTTATCGGATCTCAGCATTGATGGACTGCTATTTGACTACCGCCATTTTTACGGCTCCTACGATTTTGTGGGCATGAGCCGCCGTTGGTACCGCCGCGAGGTGCGTATTGTGCGGAACAACAAGCAGATATTTTCCTACCGCGATGCTCAGGGCTTTCGGAAAGCTGATGGCAAAACGGGAAAAAAATTAAAGGTTCGCCCAATACCCGCGCACATACACCACTACGGCTGGGTGCGCCATCCAGGTGTACAGCAGCAAAAACAGCGGAGTTTCAAACGACTTTGGCTCAGCGATGAAGGGGTAGAAAAACATGTTGGCACAGATCCAAGTTTCCTTTACGATGGTTCAGAGCCACTTCAACGCTTCGAAGGCATACACCCAAAAGTGATGTTGCCCCGCATCCAGGCCCAAAATTGGCAGTTTGAAACAGATCCCTCAAAAATGAAATGGCCACTGAAAGACCGGATTTCTAGCTTGGTGGAGCGGATCACGGGCTGGCGGCCAGGGGAATACCGCAACTACGAGTTATGAGTTATGAGTTATGAGTTTGCACGGCATTTGGGTTTTGGTTTGGAAGGGGTTTTTCAGCACGCTAAAATAGTAGTTCGTTGTTCGCTGCCCGCTCGATAAGTTTTGGGCCAAACAACCAAGAAACGCCAAAAGCTCGGAAACGAGCAACTAACAACGAACAACTAACAACGATAAACGAACAACATTTCTGTTAATGGCGCAAGATTTCTTCCAACTTTCAGCTTGGTATTGGTTTTTGACTTACTTTTGCAGCAGTTCTACAATTTAATCCCGGCATCATGCCAGATATGCTCTCTTTCCCAGCCGACGTATCCCAATTTTAAAGTATTGCAAATTCATTACGCAACCATCCGTAAGGGTTCATTTTATGGTCTGCGCTGCTTTCGGGCAGCCACCTGCATCATATATTTTGTGCCATTATAATCTCATGGTTGCCCCTCCGGTTAGGCTCGCGGTTGGGGCATTTTTTGAATCTTAAAAGGCTCGCTTTGCGAGCCTTTTTTGTTGCTACAAACGTTGAACCTCTCCGAGATCAAAATTCATAAGTCAACGACATTGGGCTTAGGCTACAAGAACGCCTGTTTTTTTCTCTGCCACAGCCTCTGACAGCCATAAGAACTGCAACAGGTATTGATTGATTTTTTGCTCAAAAGCAGGGTCAAGCACCGCGCCAGAGGCATCGAATTTTTGCCCCACTTGCGGCACCGTCATCATTTGCGGGATCGGGTATCCCGAAACGCCCAATACCAGTTGTTGCATGGATAAAGCAGCGCGAATACCACCCATGGGACCAGCAGAAACGGCTACTACTCCAATGACTTTTTTGCTGAACTCTTGCTCCCTCAAGTAGTCCACGGCATTTTTCAAGGCTGACGTGTACGTACCATTGTATTCAGGGGAAACAAATAGGTGGGCATCTGAACGGCGAATTTCTTCTGCAAACTCGGCAAGACCCTCTGGCGGATTGGGGTGGCGATGCAGTACTTCTTCCATAATTGGGAAGTTGTAGGCTGCTAAATCCAGTACAGCAGCGCTGTGTTTGCCTTCGTTGTTGATGGCGGACTCAAGTGCCAGCGCTACGCGGTGCGAAAGGCGGTCGATACGGGTACTAGAGGAAAGAATGGTGATGTGCATGATAAGATGACCCCGGCTATTTTACAGAGGTGCGTGTTAAACCGAATTTGCGGTGAATAGTTTAAGTTGGTCAGCATGCAACTGCCCCATCCGGCAATATGAGTCATCCCTTATTTTTGTGCATTCTTGGAGTTTTTAACAAGAGAAGCTAGGTTGATTGGCTGCATTCGTCTATACTTATTCGTCAGACCACGAAAAGTGGTCGGACGAGGGCCAGTTGGTCTGACGATTTTTCATCGTCCGACCAATAAGTATAAACAAACCCCTGCTCCAACTCGGCGACAACAATCACATTATCACATTCATTTATCATCACCAAAAAAGCTGATAATCTTATCCGCCAGTTCCATGCCGATGTACGACTGGGCTTCTACGGTGCTTGCACCAATATGTGGGCTGCAGGATACCTGAGGGTGCTTCAGAATTGCTTCCTTGGGGCTTGGTTCGTGTTCAAACACATCCAAACCGGCGCCGGCTATTTTGCCGCTGTCGAGCGCCTCCAGCAAGGCTGCTTCATCAATAACACCGCCACGCGCCGTATTGATGAGGAAAACGCCCGGCTTCATTTTGCTAAATTCTTCGGTGCTGAACGAAGGCTTGCCGCTGCCCGGAATGTGGATGGTAATAAAATCGGATTCCCGCAGCACCTTGTCGAGCGAGTCGGTTTGCACCTTTACGCACAACTTCACACCTTCGTAATCATGGAGTTTGATGCCTATTTCTGCTTCGGAAACAAATGGGTCATGTGCGCGAACGCTCATACCGATGCCCAGAGCGATTTGAGCAACTTCCTGGCCAATGCGCCCGAATCCAATGATGCCCAAGGTTTTACCTTTGATTTGAAAGCCTGTTTCGTAGGCTTTTTTCAGCTTTTTGAAGTCGCCACCACTGGCCAGTTCGCGGTTGCTGCGTTGCAACATCCGGGAAAGACCAAACAAATGGGCGAAAGCCAGCTCGGCAACGGCGCGCGAGGAAGCGCGCGGCGTATTGAACACCTGAATGCCCTTGCTTTGCGCATATTCTACATCAATATTATCGAGACCAACGCCGCCACGAGCAATGATTTTCAGGTTTTTTCCGGCATCAATGACGGCTTTGGTCACCTTGGTGGCACTGCGCACGATGAGTACATCGTACGCGCCGATTTGTGAAACCAAATCGTCTTGAGCAACTTTATCTTCATTGATGAGGTAGTTTGCTTCTTCCAGCAGGAGCTTTCCGTCTGGGTGAATACCGTCGTTTACAAGAATTTTTACCATGATTTTCTTTGCCGTTGAATGAGGGGCAAAGATAGTTCTTTGAAAGAGGAAAATTAAGGAGAGAAACAGAACTTAATTTTTCAGCCCCATCAAACGCCGGCACGAAGCGATTTTCCCCTCCAGGTATTTATCAATGGGCGTACTCAACTGCTGCAATCGCTGCAATTCCAGCCTGCTTTCCGGATCTTTCGGTAACAATTGCTGCATCCGTTGGAGGTGCCGATGTGCCTGTCCCCACATTTTTGCATCATAAAACACCTCGTAATCGCGCTGGCTGATCGTATATTCCCGAAGCATGGTTTTCCAGGCATTGTCTTTGCGGCCGATGAGCAGCGATAGGCGCGTGTTGATTTTGGTGGTATCCACCCGAGGTGCTTCTGGCCCATGGAGCATTGTTCGGTAATGGCTCAATACCAGCGAATTGTAGTGATATAGCTCCGTCAGCGCAGAACGATAGGTCTGAAAGGCATCCGCAAAACTGTCCTGGAACATCAGTCCGTCAGCGCGTCGCATGGAATCGGTTGAATTAGAATAAGCTGTGTGCAGGTCTTCTACAATAGTAGCTTCTTTGGCAACATCCTTGTTCGGGAAATGCTTGTTCACCAGCCAGGGCATGGGATTTTGAAGTATCCACAGCCGTTTAGGAGACGTCAGCAAAGCATCATAACTATTTTCTGCTGCGTCAAACTGTTCCACATACACATTGTCTTCTGCGGATTTCAGCTGCTCCTGGGTACTCAACATATAATCGCGGACAAACCAAACGCCAAACGCCAGGGAAACAAGCAGGGAAACAAAGGAAAGGAAGGCCACAATGCGGGCCAATTTGCGCTGTTTTCTCGTGGTTTTTAATTCCAGCTCAATGGCTTCCCGGCGTTTTTCTTCCTCCGCAATCCTGCTTTCGTACGCAACTTTCTCCAGGTCAGCTTTTTCTTTGTTTCGGCGCCGGTTGCGCGATTCAATGATGGCTGGCAGCAAGGTATCGTGGCTTATTTCATAGTAAAAGTCATCCAGGCGCGGCTCCTTGCGCAGGAGGCGGCTTTTGTCGACCAGCGTGTCCAGAAAATCCATGCTGACCGCGTATTCATCCATCAGGGTATCGTCCACGACGCTGTTGCGGCGGTTGCCAGGGGTGATGAGGCTTTCTTCAATGAGGCGTTGCGCCATGTCTTGGAGTTCCTGTGGTTGCTTTGCGTTAAGCTCCTGATCAAGCGCGCTTAAGTTGACGGCTTGCTGCGATTTTTGCAACAGTCGTTCCGTGTAGGCTTTAGGAAAAGCTCTTAGTTGGTTGGCATAAAAATTTCGGATGGATAGGCGCAAGCCCTCAATACCGTCATAAAAATCAGTCGTAACCTCAAAATCTTCCTCCTTTTGGTAATCAATAACCCGCTCCTCAACGTCCATACACACAATCTGGAGGTTCACCGCCTCTATTTCATCGCGTTTAAATCCCCCTTGTACGTCATGGTTGAACCCTTCTTTTTCTGCGGTACTGTCCCCTGCCAGAAAATCGATCATTTCGGTCAGCGCCGCTTCAGTGTAGCAGAATTTGGGACTGGTAAAAGCACCGGAAGCCGATGCGGGCATTACAATGGCCGTTCGAGCCTTCTCCCGGTTGAGGGGCAGCAGTTGGTAGCGATTTTTGAGGATGCTTGGAATGCGCCTGCTCATGCCATCAATCATGTGCAAAAAGTCGGAACGGATGCTCAGCACAATACGCAAGTCGGGTTGCTGCTCCCACCATTGCATCGTTTCCATGCTGATTTCACCCGATTGGAATCCTTGCAGCAGTTCGCTGCGCAGGGCCTCCGGCATGGTGCCATTGGCCAGGTCGGCCAATTCATTTAGGAATTCATTGCGGCTTTTTTCCGTGTGCGAGAGGGTAAAAGTTTCTTCAAATTGGTCAAAAATGAGCACCGGTGTTGCGGGCAGGCCATCAAGGTCAAATTCGAGCCTTTTCAGTTGCTCCCACAGCGTTTGGTGGGTGCCCGTGCGCAGGCCGGTCGCATCGCTGCCGCTGCGCTCCGGAGTCGCGGTTAAGGTTGCCCCCAAGTTGTCGAGTATGGGCCGGTCGCTCCGCTCGGTGCGCAGCAAGATGGGCACATAATCTTGTCGCTCCAGTTCAGGCGCTACACCTGCCTGCAACAGCGAAGTTTTACCAATGCCTGATTTGGCAAAAAGTATCACCAGGCGTTCCCGCAGCATGAGGTTGCTGAGGCGCTGCACATCGTCCTGCCTGCCGTGGAACACGGATTGCTGGCTGCGCTCGAAGGGCTTGAGGCCCGGGTAGCGTCGCGGCAGGTTGATGGCTTGTGTTTTCATGTACGCGCGAGGTTTTCGATGTATTTTTTTAAGCTATCTACAATTTCAGTGGCGTATTTATCTTCTTTTCCAGAACCGAAGAAAGCTTGCTTGTCGGAGGGGCGTATGGTGGCCAATTGCCCCAGCGGGCCATCCAAGGTGACACTTTTCAATAATATTGGCATCACCAAAGCGCCTTTTCGCGGGTTGTTGTACTTGGCAATCTCTGCGATTAATGGGACTGCGGGGTTGTTGCTTTCGTCGTAAAAATCGGCGCTCAGCAATGGGAGCACAATTTGACATTCCGACATGGTTTGTCGCAACCACGCCTGAACATCTCCCTGACCTGTAGCGTCGGCTACCGTAAAAAATTTGGCCGGCAAAGCCCGCAGGTGTTTTATCAATTGTTCGTAACCGTCCTTATCCGCAGCTTCATTGTACAATACCAGCACCTTGGCCCGTGGCGTGTCCGTTGAGCCGCCTGCTGACGTTTTGCCAAGGTTATTGTATTCTTGCACGAGGTTCGTGACAAACGTTTCCATGTCGTCATTGGGAAACTGCATGCCAAATTCACCTTGAAAAAAGACCTTGGTATCAGATTCCGCAGCGGCATCTTTTTTGGCTGGGTAGGCATAAGACTGGATGTTGTCGCGCACGTTTTTGTACAGCGTATCCAACATCAGGCGCAATTCCCATTCATCAAAATCGAAGCCCAGGAACAGGTGGTGCCGAAAGTCTTTGAAGGCATTGGTGAGCGCATCGGGCAGGCGTTCGTTCTGCTGCTCACTCACTATTTTTTTGATGTACGACAATTGGTGTTTGTAGGTCAACACCAGGGATTCCGGCTTCCGATAACTTCCCAACAGATTGTAAATCAAGACCCTTTGATCTTTTTCAAAATCAAAATTAAATCCCGTAGAAGGTTTGTAAAAATTGTAAAAATCAGGGTAATACGGTTGTGCTATCTGGTCGTACAATCGGGTCACGAAATTGTCGGGCGCGGCATTGATAACGATGCGAAAATGCAAATCGGTGAGCCGTTCCAACATGGGGTTCAGCTCACATTTGTCAGCCATATCAGCATAATAAGCGGCGACATCTTCTTGCAATACATTGTCGGTAGATAGGTTGCGCACCCGCAACACGCTCGCTACGTAGGAAAGCACATAAGGTTCATCGGGCCCAAGCTGAAGCTTGTATTTTTTAGCCAGAAATTGGGCACACAGGTTTGATATCGGTGCGAAATTTCCATCCTCATCTTTGGCCATAATAGCGCCTGCACCCAAAAACAACACGCAAGCACCGTCTTTCACCTTGCGGGCGATAGATTGGTAAAGCGCTTTGTTGTCGTCACTGCCTGGTTTTCCGGCAGCGTTGGAAGTTGTTTCTGGCATTTGGCAAAGGTATGAAAAAAAGGGGTTTCAGGGTTTCAGGGTTAAAAGGTTTCAGGGTTTCAGGGTTAAAAGGTTTCAGGGTTTCAGGGTTTCATGGTTAAAAGGTTTCAGGGTTTCATGGTTTCATGGTTTACGCGATTGGTTGTTAATTTTGGAATGGTTTTTTCACGTATACGATCAGATCGCGTAAACCCTGAAACCCTGAAACCATGAAACCATGAAACCCCCATTTTGTTACCTTTGCCGCCAATGGAAAACTGGGAACTAGATTTTGAATGGCTGCGTGTGCAGCACCTCGTGAAAGACGCCATGCGCCGCGAGACATTGCCCGACCTGAACACGGTGTTGTTCCTGGTTGGCATGCAGGAATTGGGCCGCTGGAAAAAGGCGTTTACCAAAGAAGAAAAACAGGATTTGATGCACATCGCGGTGTGTCGCTTGCTGGCCCAGGAAGGGTATTTTGAGTTTGTCGGCCGGGATGAAGATGGGTGGCCGCATTATCGGCAGGTTATAGAAATGCCGAAACATGAAACGAACACCCAGGAAAGGATGCTGAAGGTACTGGCGGTGGGGTATTTTAAGGAGTGGGAGAAGGAAGGGTAGGGAGTGGTGTTTGATTGACTTTTTAGGTCAACCTATTTTAGGCACAGACAGTGTCTTTTGACCTGGTGCACACGTTTAGCAGGATTCCGGAATCGAACGGGGTGAATTGTATTTAGCTGCGCATTCATGTAGCGTCCTGCTGGCTGTTTTGCAGCAGGTCAAAAGGCACTGCTGCGGCGTTTTGGGCGTGTTGTGAACAGGAAGATGAAGGCCACGCAAGGCGAAAAATGATTTCGACTTTCACATTCCCTTGCGGTGTGGTTAGAATAGCATTACACGCTTCGTAATCAATTCTTTATAGACTGCCTTACTATCCTCCGCCAAAAAAGACATATCTATCATTTGGCTCGCTTCGGGCAACCATTCACCCAGTCTTTTATTTACCGCATTGAGTTGTTTTTCGTTCAGTTTTAAAAAGCTGCCGAACCTGTCGAAATACCCTTTGTTGAAGTTTTCTTTTTTGCCGCCAAACAACAGGGCTATATCCTCCATTGTCTTCCTCCGTCAGAAGACCCGCCAGCTCGTTGTTATATTTCACGATTCCTTGTCGCATCTTTTTCGCTTATGGGGGCTAAAACATGTCCAAACATGATCAGTACCTGGTTTACCTTGGATAAGCTCAGGTTGTCTTTTCCCTGTTCAATTTTTCTGATAACCGTTAAAGCAACCCCGGCTTTCTGGGCAAACTCGTCCTGCGTCATGCCCAATTGTTTGCGCCTGGCTTTTACAAAGTCCGCTAAATCCTTCATTTTATATGCTTTTGAATACAAAGGTAGGATGTTTTTCGTTTTTATATGCTTTCGCGTATAAAAAAATAAATAGCAGGGGTTTTATATGCTTTTAGATATAGTTTTCTGTGCCCAATTTTTGTTTTAAGATCGCTGTCCAATATTTTGAAAAACGACCTTCACCGCACCCGCACCCACACCCCCAAATGATCCGAAATATGGTTGGCCGCCTCCAAACTGTTGCAAAAAGGGACAAAATCCATCACCCCGGAATCCAGCGCGGTCAGTTTGTTGCCATCGTAAAAGATGTTGTCCTTCTCGTGCATCCGGTAATTCCCATCCGCATCCGGTGATCTTTTCAGGGAGGTTTTTTGCCCGGTGATCGCCGGCAAAAACCCCATTTTCTTCAAAGGATTGAATACGGTGTGATACTCCTGCAGGTTAAAATCGCCGGCAAAAACCAAAATATCGTCCGGAAACTGGGCCGGGTAAAATTTGAAATACTTGATCTCGGTCTCGGGTTGTTGCTCCCGCGGCCGGGCATGAAAATAGACCTACGTATACAACGCGCGCATCCATTGCGCCCTATGCTTGGGCTATTTTCTTGGTTGCCGCGCCTCTTGTCCCATCATGTTTCTTAGACTTGTTGCGGTGGAAGGCTGCCCGGCCAGAAATGGCCCTTTTTAGGGTGTTTTTCGGCTATTTTTTCGTCCTTAGTTCCACTACGAACTCAAAAACAAGCCTCAATCACCCTAAAAATGCCTCATTTCATGGCTCGGGCGCTCCCACCGCAACAAGTCTCTTATTTCCCATCATTCTTTTTCTTATTTTTAGAATTCACCTTCTTCGTCTCCACCTGCTTGAACAGTCTCTTAATACTGCCCGCCACCGGTAAATTTTCCGGCATCTCCCCGCCGATTTCCTCAATGGTTTTCCGCACCTTTTTACCCACCTCGTAATGCGCCTGGTTAGCCTTCTGCTTACCTTTTATCTGCTCCCTTTTCAATTTTTCTTCTGTTTGGGTGGCCCGGAACAAGTTGGCCGCCAATTCAGTGCTGCCCATGTGGTCAAGGATATTTTCCCTGGTATTGAGGCCTTTCCGTTTGTGAATACCCCTGGCATCCAGGCCGCCATATAAACCCATGTAGCCGTGGTTCTGAAAAATGGCGTAATCGTAAGGTTCTATGACGCCGGCATCTTTCGCGGCATCCGCCAAATGCAAATTGTGCTTTTTCATTTCATTCCGCAGGAACAGGCGTTTTTCGTCTTCCGTGCTGAGGCGGTTGTAGTCCTCCATTTGCCGGATCTCCTGCAAGCGGGTTTGCACGGCGAAGTAGGTTTGCCCCAAGGCTACGACTTCTTTTGCGGGGTCAGCATTTTGCACGATGAGGTAGCAGGCGTAGCGGGAGAGCTTTACGCTATCTACCTGTCGCTGAGCGCCTTTCCCCAACTCGATCATTTCGAGGATATCCTCGAAATGATCGGCTATATTTTGGCCGCTGTTGGTGCAGGCTTCCTTGGCACGTTCAATTACAGGAAGGAAATGCCGGTATTCGGAGTATTCCAATATTTTGGCCATGTCTCTGGCGCTCCAAAAATCATTTCCGTGTTCATCCTTCCTTTTTATTTGTTCAAAAACAGGAGGAGCGTTTTTTGATAATTTTATTTCCATAATATAGTATTGCTATTGATTAATATTGTCGTGTCAGCACCTGAATAATGTCTATTACCGAAAAGTACCACGTGTCGGTCTTTTCATCGTTGGTGCGTCGGATTTTAAAATCGTCAAAAAAGGTAAGGGAGTCTTTCAACGTTGGATGATTTTGCTACAAAAATACAAAACATTTTGTTTCTAACAAGTTGTTTTGTGGATTTTTTTTCAACAAAAAAATGCAGAAATTCGATTCCGCTTGGTGACAATACCATAGTCGTCAGGCTAAGCGCTATTCACACTAGCCCCAGCGGGGCGATAATGTCTGTAGCCTAGTCCACCAGTGGGCTGTCTAGTGAATTTCGTCGGGTGAATCAAGCACACAGTAACACTGAACTTACCCGCCAATTAATTTGCAGGCCCACAAGTATGAGCAAAGGATTTGAACATGCGCCCAAATTTGTCAACATGAAAAATGTTGACAAATTCTCACTTCGCCGCCAAGCCAAGCCAACGAACAGCTTTGACAACTTTTCAGAAGTTCCTCTGATAATTCCCCACTACTAAAAATATTTTGAAAAAACCCCTTCACCGCACCCGCACCCACACCCCCAAATGATCCGAAATATGGTTGGCCGCCTCCAAACTGTTGCAAAAAGGGACAAAATCCATCACCCCGGAATCCAGCGCGGTCAGTTTGTTGCCATTGTAAAAGATGTTGTCCTTCTCGTGCATCCGGTAATTCCCATCCGCATCCGGTGATCTTTTCAGCGAGGTTTTTTGTCCGGTAATCGCCGGCAAAAACCCCATTTTCTTTAAAGGATTGAATACGGTGTGATACTCCTGCAGGTTAAAATCGCCCGCAAAAACCAAAATATCGTCCGGAAACTGGGCCGGGTAAAATTTGAAATACTTGATCTCGGTCTCGGGTTGTTGCTCCCGCGGCCGGGCATGATAATTAACCAGCGTGACCCCTTTTTCCCCAAAAGCAAAGCGGCAGAAAAAAGGCTCGCGCGCTATCTCCGCGTCATAGGTCTGCTCCAGCCAGGCATCCCCGATTTTCCGCACCTTGCTGGTGTTCCAGACAAAGGCGTAGCGTTCCCTGATATAGGGGGAAGAGCTGTTGGTTGGGTCGCTGAGGACATAGTCCCAATGCCCCCGGTAATTCAACGCTTCCACCAAACGCGCCACGGCCTGAGCCCCGCCATCGCCCGCCACCACTTCCTGGATGCTGATCAGGTCGTAGCTGCCCACACATTGGGCGATGAACGCGATGTCGGCATCGGTCTTTGATTTGCCGAAATTTTGGATGTTCCAGGAGAGGATGGTGAGCTCGGGGGGTTGGGGGGCAGCGCTGAGGAGGAGCGGGAGGAGGAAGAGGAGGAGTTTTTTCATTGCCTGAGAATGTTGTACCCCTAAACCACCAAGACGTATGAACGCAGCGCAGCAACGAGGGGTTTTTGGAGCATTTCGATGGCTGTTTTTGATTGACGATTGACGAGTGATGATTGACGATTTTTGAAGTTTATACGCGATTTGTGCGGCGCTGAGGCTTATTTCTTCGATGTATGAAGATTGAAATTGTTTCCAGTTTGGTGTTTGCTGTTGAAAAAGTAAGGGCAGTCTGGCGAATTCATTTGTCGGCATTTCATTTGATTCAAAACAAGGTCTAAACGCCAACTTTTACGACATAGGCGATAACAAGAATAGCGTAAGCAACCGAGTTTCCAAAAAAGGCTTCGACAACCGCTCTTGTTCCAAACGTTGACTGCTACGCTGCAGGACGAGAAACAAATTCTGCTCATCTTCCGTCAGATATTCGGGCAAAGATCCCCGGAAGGGCTTGTCGGGCACAACTAAATGTTGGTGCTCCTCCAAGGTTTTGGAATCCATAAGTATTGGCTGCACGTGCGGAAAATAGCCTCGTACCTGACTCAAGATCGCTAAACCATGCGTATCTACATCACCCCAATAATATAGTTCGACTTTATCCAGCCAGGTGACATTTTTTAGCAATGCAACACCAAAACCGCACCCAAAAATAATAACCGTTCCGGGAAGTGGCAATTGTAGCAATTGTTGCACACTGGTTCGATTCTCTACTATAACCACGCGGTTTCCTGGTAATGGCAGTCTAGCCAACTGATCAGCAGGAAAAGCTACGGAAGTAAATCCATGAAAGTACTTTTTCAAGGAGGAATCGTTAAAATAGCATTCTACAAATGGTTCCTGTGTAGGTAGCTGATAGCGCCTTGCAAACGAGCGAAAATTATGGTCAATGTGCTCCGCTGGAAAACTAGCATCCATTATACTACATAGAATAGTGTTCTGCTGTTCGATAAACTTTGTATCCACACCTGGAATAGGCAGCAGTCGGAGCGGCAAGCCAGGCGTCGGATTCTCCTGAAAAAAACATAACACCGCCAGTAGAGAAGGCCATTCCTTCGTATAACGGATGATCTCTCGCACGTTTTCCAGGCACCATGCTCGCAAATATGGAGCATCATTCAGAATCAGGGCGAGCGATGCTTTAAAGTCCGCAAAGTCTTGTTGCCGATCAATATAGCGAATCAAATCGTCCGGAGTATCAAACACAATGGCCTTGATACGGCTTTGTCGATTAAAGCTCCGATGACTCGGCGTATCTAACTCGATTTGATATCCGTACCCTATTTTCGTTTTTGATTGGGCAATTAATTCATCCAGATTGTCCAGTCTTTGGCCGTCAACAGTACGGGCATCCCCGGTGTATTTAATGACAAGGGGTGGAAATTCAATAGCATGGTCGACCAAAGCTTTTAGCCAGTCAAAAAAATGCCGATTCGCCCGGCGAAAAATGTCCGCTGATGTGATCATCCTAATTTTTTCGTTGCTGATCTTCGATCAATCTTTTTACCGAGTACACAAACGCGGCAGAGCGAGGCGGCATTTCATCCTCTTTTTTTACAAAAATCAGGTGCGTCATCCGGCCTTCAATTAGTTCTATATTGGTATTGGGTGTAATTAAAAGCATTTGAAAATGCAGGTTGCTCAATAGATCTAAGAGGTAAGTACTGTTTTCAGGGTCAAGTTTGCTAAATGCCTCGTCAACCAGGATAAATCGGAACGAATGAGCATTGCGACTATCGGCGCTGATGTTGAATTGATACGTCAATGCTGCGGCCAATACGGTATAGGTCAATTTGGCTTGCTCGCCCCCCGATAAAGCCCCGGTACTATCTAGCAATGTGCCAGGCTTTGGCATGTCGTCGTGGCGATACACTTGTTGTGTTTTGAAGGTTAGCCAGTTGCGAACGTCCGTAACTTCTTGCCGCCAGTCCCGGTCGTTGTCCATGCGTTGGATGAGCTGGCCGATGCGTTGTACCGTGTCGCGCAAAATTTCCTGCTGTTGGCTTGAAGAAGAGAGGCGAAATGCGGCCCGGTCATAATCCCAATTGTTGAGTAATTGATAAAACTCACCAATACGTCCTTTTCGGGTGTTCGATTCGGCAACAACTTGTAAATAAGTATCATTTGAGTACGGGAGTGTTTTAAGGGATCGGTTGATATTGGAAATATTCTCTTCGTGATCGGCCAACTGCTCGTTGAGCTGTTGTTGAAATACTTGAATAGCATTCGCAATATCACTGCCAGCACGTGCTTGATAGCGTTCACGCAACGCGGGCAGTTGGTCGCTTTGGATGCGTTCAAGCAACGCGGTATACTGCCCGATATTTTCAACGGCAGGTTCACTCAGGTTGTAAGTATCGTTTGTCCAAGAGGGGAAGCTATCCAAAATCTCTTTTTTAGGTTGTTTGAACTTTGTCATTAAGAGCACAAGTTCTTTTTCGCGGGTGCTTTGACGATCTTTGATTTGGTTAAATTGGGCGTTGAGTTGTTGCTGCAGACTTTTTTGTGCATGCTCAATGCTGGCAAGGTCTAATTCTCCCATTTCAGCAGCGAATAATTGCAAGGCGTGCCAAGATGGATCAGATTCGTCCATCGTTGCCGCATCGGTCTGCTTAATTTGCATTTGCGTGCGAAAACGTTCAAGTTCGCTCTCGATTCTACTTTGTTGTTGTAAGGTGTTATCACGTTTTTTGGCGGCAAGGTCCAGCGTTTGTTCGAGTTGCTGCTGACGTTTTTGCAAGGTTTTAAGCTGTTCTGACGAGCGGTTGAGTTCCTCTATTTGGGCAATCAGTTCGGCGATATTTTGTTCCGTTTGCCGAAAATTGAGTGCTTCATGGGAAGCAAAATCCTTCAAACGTGCCAGGTCGGCCAGTTGCCTGTCAAATGCGGCAATTTTCATGTCCACTGGTATTAAGCGTTGTATCAATGCTGAAACCTCGGCCTTTGCTTTACCCAGTTCTTGCTCTAAATGTCGAATAGTATCCTGATTGTCCCAGCCCAGTACATGTACTCGCCGATGCTTCCGGTCATCTTTTTGGTGTTGTTTCTTATTTTTATACAGGCCTTCGGGGGTAAGCGCATATGGTGAGCGTTTGTATTCATTCGTTTCATCCGTGCAGTAGTGGGGGTATCGCCGATTGAGTTCTTCCCGAAGCCATGGCGCAAACGAAGACTGTGGTTGCACTTCGAGCTTGTTGGCCGCGACATCCGGGCTTAGGTCGTTCGATAAGCTCTCTCCAGACCGATCGTCTGCCTCTGTAAAGCGCAACATGGTACCAATATCATTATCGCGCACCCATTGAACCACCGTTGGCAGGTGCCGGATGGGTACTAGTAAGTGCATCGAGAAAGGGGTGAGCAGTTTTTCAAGCGCATCTTGCCACTTTGTACGTTCGGGCGCTTTCACTTGTACGAGTTCGCCAACAAAGGGCAGTTCGGATTCTGCGATATTTTCGGCACTGCAAAGGCGCGCGCGTAAATTGACCAGGTCGGTCGGCAGGTTGTTGTGGCGTTTGCGAAGTGATTCCAATTCGGATTCCAGTGCATTGGTCGTCTGCATTGAATCTTTGCGCTGGCCTATCAGCCCGTCACGAAATTCAACCTGTTGTTTTTTTCCTGTATCCAATTTTTCCGCTTCGGCATCTAACTGGTTTCTTTGCGCATAAAACAGTGCCGCATCCGGATCTCCCACAAAGCTCAGTGGTACTGCCAGCGCGGCGTAGCGATCCGCTACTCCTTTTTGTTCCGAGAGCTTTTTTTCGGCGGTCGACCGCTCCCGCTGGAGTTGATCCAATCGTTGTCCCGCTTCGTTTTGTCGAATTAGAAAATCATTGTCTTTTTCTTCCTGCCGGTGTTTTACTAATGCTGCATCACGGGCTGTCAATTCATTCCTAACAACAGCAAGCTGGTTTGTTTGCGCCTCTATTTTCGCTTCGAAGAGCTCGACCTGCTTCCGGGCAAACCACGGTACGATGGCCCGAAGCGCCATCTCGAGGCGTTGCTGGTCATGCCTTCCTGTCAGCCAGTTGCTATGCTCGTCCAGCAAAGGCATTAGCATTTGTTCTTGCCGGGTCGCTTTATCAAGGCTTTGTTGGGTATCGGTAATGTCTGCATATTCTTTTTTCAAATGGTCGAAATAGGTCTCAATATTGGTTTCGTCCAACATGTGGTCGCGGATAAAACCATCCAAATTTCCCAATACTTTGATCCCTGCAGTTTTGGCAAGCAAACTCAGGGGTTTGGTTCGGCCAGCATTGCTGTTGCTGCGCTCAGGAACCCGCATTCCAATTTTTGGGATAAAAACCTGTGCGTAATCAGCAAACGAATCGTACACGCTAGCTTGATAACGCTTTGTCATACGGGAATTGAATTCGCGAATGTCGCCGCCAAACTGAAAATGATCCGCAATTGTCAGTGCAATCGGAGCAACGTAATAGCGCCTTTGAACCTGATCATTCTTGAAATAGTACAGGTGTGCTAAGGTGAGAAACTGGTCATAATCTTTGTTGTGAAACACGCCAAGCAAAACAGAATAAGTCCCTGCATTGGGTTGCAGGCCACGCAGTCGCTCTTTACCCGAGGCGGAACGACCATAAACGCCCAATACATAATCCTCCGTACGGCGCATCCGTTTCCGATCTTCAAATCCTGCTGACTGATTGTAAAATCGCTCCGGATTGGGCGTTAGCAATGTAATCAAAGCATCGACAAGTGTTGTCTTGCCAGCACCATTGGCTCCTGTAAGCAAGGCGTTTTCACCTTGTAATGGCAGCGAACAGACGGTTTGATCAAAGGCACCCCAATTGAATACCTCAAAGCGGTCAAGCCGAAATCCTGCGGATTGTGCTGTTGTAGAAAAAAGGGTCAGGTCGGTTGTCTTACTCATACAGTAGCGGTAGAAATGTTTTTCAGGAGGGATTGCAGGCTATCTGTGTCAATGAAAGCTTTTAGGATGCGGCGTACCCGGTAACGCGGTTCATCTTCGCTATGGGTTGTCTTCGAATCGACCGTTTCAAGAAAACCCATGCCTTTTATTTCTCCAACTGTTTTTTTAAGGTCTTTAAGAAAACGTTTTTGAGTGTCGCGTTCTCGAAAAAACAGTTCAACCATATCGCTTAGCTCGCGCAGACTCATAATCGGTTCACGACTTGCCGTATCACGAACGGTGTGTTCTTCGAGCCGTTCCCGCAGGAGCACACAAAGGATAGATTGATCAAAGGTGAGTGGGTGCCGCCGCATTAAGCGCGGAAGTTGCATATCAGTGTCTTGCGCTTCCCTTGTTTGCCGTAAAAAAGCAAATCCTTCGTTTCGATCCACAACCAATTGCAACCCAAGCTGAATAAAATACCGGCGTAAAGGCAATTCATGCACTTTTATCAGGTCTTGCCACCACTGCGTATCTTCCTCGTAAACAACCCCTTGAAGCAGTTTTATGGCAAGGGGCGCGAAGTGATCCGGTGCCGTTAAGGGCGTATTTTCAGGTTGATCCATCATTTGTCAGGTTTAGATTTTTTTACCAAAAATACGCGAGGCCCTTCCAAAAATCGCACTGTCACCGCTTTGTCTAAAAGCAAAACATCCTGCTGATCGATTTCGATGAAATGGCGGTTATCCGGTGCTGCCACGATATTAAGATAGGCCAATACTTCCACCAAGCCCTCCCGTAAAGGATACTGCTCGATCAATGCTGCCAGCGTCAGCGAAGTCGTCGTATCCAGGGCAGCATCAATTTGAGTATTTAGGCGTACTGTTATAATTTCTTTGTTGTCAAACTCGAAATCAGGCTTAAACGAAGCCATCTTGAGCGGCATTGCAAAGCGCACCTGCCCTTCATTCTGTTGGGTACGCAGCGTTTTCTCTAGTGGGAGTCGCACTTCAGCTTGAGGACTGTCTATTTCCCAAAAAAAAGCCGAAGGGTCGAGTGGCAAATTCAAAAAAACGGGATCAAGCAAAGCTGCTTTTACCTGCATAATGCGATCTTTTAATAACTGGCGATCCTGTGCCGTGGTCTCCGCTATTAAGCGCGAGATGCGGTCAGCTATGCGCCGGTTGGCCTCCATCACCGGCTGCGCTTCGCTCAACAAGTGACGGTGCAAACGAGACAACAATTGACCGCTATCTGTATCAATTTGATGCGCTGCCAAAATGGTGCGCAAGGCTTGTACATAGCTGGCAAACTGATGCTGTCTCTGAGGGTCTCGCAGCGCTTCAAAAAAGGCCGTGAAACTCATGCCCTGGGGTGTGCGGTCTAGTTCGTCGCGCGCATCGAGCATACTTCCGAGCAACATACCTTTGCTGCCATCCTGGGCGGTCTGCCGCCGCAACATATCTGTTCTAATGCGTTCAAAATTACTTTCTACCGCTTTGAAATCGGTGGAAAGAGCGCGAACTTGTTCAAGCAATCCTTCGTACTCTTCTTTTATCCGCACGCCATCAAATGGTTGATAAGGCGATTTTCCTGCACGGATATCGGTGATTTCTTGCTGAATTAGGGCTTGCTTTTGTTCCAATTCCCCAATACGTTCTGCATCCGTTTTTTCAGTGCTATTTTCCACCACACGGCGTATTTTCTCAAAGATATCCTCCAGTCGCGAGCGCGTGCCGGTGAATTCACCTTGTTCAAGGCTATCTATCCATTGCCAAGCTCGGGTGGTGTGTTCGGTCAGGCTGTATTCGTAGTGGCCTTCGGCGTTATTGTCCCCCCGCAAATATCGTTTCTGCCGACTTTCCCAATCGCGTAAAAGTGTCTTTGCGCGGTTGCGGTATTTGTCGAATAAATTGGACTCAAAACCATCAGTATCTGTGGTACCGAGATCTTCGTCGTCCTCAATCTCTTTTAAATAGTCAGCCAATGAGGAAATTAGTTCATCTTGGCCTATGTTCTTTCGACCATCTTGAAAAACATCCCACAGAAAAGCTATCACCAATGCGGCCTTGCTGTCACGCAGCAATTGGAGCGCATTGGCTTGTTGGAAGCGGCGTTTGATGTCATCAATATTCATAAATGGTACTTACATATCGTAAAAGAACACAAAAGCGTGTACGTTTGGATTACCACTCCTAACACATACGCCCTGATGGGAAATCGCGATTACCTGAGTGCAATAATAGGCTCTTTAGTCGATTTAGGCAAAGTTCGTCGTTGAATTTTTGTGCACCGGCTTCCACTTCATCTGACCCATCGCCGTCGTTGGATTGGTATCGGTCGGGGCATCGCGGCTTTGTCCGCTCTCCCAAATATCGTTGGCTCCGGGATTTAGACCTCCGTATCGCCAGGTGTTCGGGTGGCATAAGCACTTGCTTTAGCCACGGCCCGTTTTCTGGAAGGCGGTAGGCCGCGCGGCCATCGGGCCAGCCTTCGGGCTTGGTTTTAAAAACCTGGAAGGTCTGTGTGAGCCGCCTGGCCAAGCCATCGTGCAGGTGTGGAAGTCTTTCCCGCCGCGCGGCGCCTTCTTCGCTCATTTTCCAACCGCCTCAAAGGGCCGCAGCAGTGTCTTTTGACCTGCTGCACACGTTTAACAGGATTCCGGAATCGAACGGGGTGAATTGTATTTAGCTGCGCATTCATGTAGCGTCCTGCTGGCTGTTTTGCAGCAGGTCAAAAGACACTGCTGCGGCGTTTTGGGCGTGTTGTGAACAGGAAGATGAAGACCACACAAGGCGAAAATTCACCCCGCAGCTGGTGGATGATGTAGTGTTCTACGCTGTTGAGTTCGTTAAAGGCCATGGGTGATTTGAAAAGTCAGGTCATTATCGGTTGGGAGAGCTGTAATCGCCAAATTTTGCTGACCATAAACGGCTGCATCTTGTTGAACAAAGCCTACGGCAACTGCTCCGCTTTAACCGCCCTAAATCCGAACTAAGGTACAATCATATCATATCTTGGCGCATCTTTTCACCATAAAATTTTGCGCGACATGCCAAAAAAA
>Ga0105053_10000757_pt1 | contig 52264 bp, 45 predicted proteins | sample BON01_FD_78093 | JGI IMG/M metagenome (GOLD analysis project Ga0105053, IMG submission 78093) | Freshwater microbial communities from Lake Bonney liftoff mats and glacier meltwater in Antarctica - BON-01 | ecosystem: Environmental > Aquatic > Freshwater > Ice > Glacier meltwater | place: Lake...
TAAACCATTTTTTAATGACCCCATTTTTCAAAACATCTCTCATATCGGCGCCGTCAACCTTAAAAAAAGGCTGCCTGATGTTTTTTCCTAACTTTTTACCTCGCTTTTGGCGAGAACATTGGTCAGAATGAGTGCATTTTTAATCATAGCAATTGATTAAGGATGGACAATACAATGCATCAAAGGCGTGACTACTGACGGATTACGGGGTGCGAAGTAACGAAATTTTAACCACTTGCGGTTAAATATTTGTTAGTTTTCGTTAAAGGATAGGGGACTGGGGTAATAAAGCTGGGTGCTAATGCATTTATGCGATGTCCGATTACAATGGGCTATCCTCTCACTTTTCAATCAGTTTGAACATTATGAAAAATTCAATCTTAAGCCTTGCTGCCCTTGCGCTGTTCACAGCCGGTTTCACTTCTTGCAAAAAAGACGCTACCCTTAAAGATCACCTTGTTGGCGAATGGAAATCCGTCCAGGTAAAAGCAGGCTCAAATGATGCGACTTCCTCCAACCAATTCGACCTGAGCTTGCAGTCCTCCGATGAATTCGACTTAGATGTAGCAGCAATCGTGCCATTTGCTGGCGTTGTGACAAAATCGTACAGCGGCGACTGGACAGCTGACGATGCCAAACAAGACATCACCCTGATTTACAACATCACCGGAGAAACGAAGACCTGGGACATCAGCGCTTGGTCGGAGAACAGCATTACTGCTGAATTGGTGGAAAACAATGTGCGGTATGTGGTGAAGTTTGAGCGGAAGCGCCAATAAGATTTCTGCTGAATATTAAACAGTTGTGTCATTCCGAGCGAAGCGAGGAACCTGAATTTATATCATATCCCAGGTTCCTCGCTTCGCTCGGAATGACACAGCTGTTTGGTTTTTAATATGGAATATAATAGGAACCACTGCTTTGTCAATTGATTCCCCAAACCCCTAAATTTCCCTACCTTGCCGCCCTTTTCCGGCAAATACAATGCAAATACCACCCGATACTAAGATTACCCTTACTGGCGACCTCGGCAGCGGCAAAAGTGCCGTCTCCAGGATTCTATGCGAAAAAACAGGCTTTGAGTACGTGTCCACGGGCAGAATTCAGCGCCAACTCGCCCAGGAAATGGGCATTGATACCCTTGAAATGAACCGCCGGGCAGATGTTGACCCGAGCATTGATGAGCGCATCGACGGCATTTTCGTTTCCCTGGGAGAGTATCCCAAGGGCTACGTGGTAGACAGCCGCATGGCTTGGTTCTTTTTGCCAAAATCCTTCAAAGTATATCTTCAGGCCGATGTGGCGATAGCTGCCCAGCGCATCATCCACGACCCATTGCGTGACAGCGAACAGTACATGAGTCAGGAAGAAGCCGTGCAAAAAATACTGGCACGCAAAGCCAGTGAAAATGCCCGTTTTTTGCTCAAATACGACGCTGATTGCACCAATCTCGACAATTTTGACATTGTAATTGATACTTCCAAACGTACAAGGGAAGAGGTCGCCGCCATTATTCTGGAAGGCGCACAGGCCAAAGAAGGTGGGTCCGATTATTTAAAATTTTGGTAGCCCTGTTTTGCGACCTTTGTGGATCAATCGATATGAAAGAATTAAAGAAAAAATCATTGCTTTGGCGCATCACCCCGCCCGATGGCGGCGCTACTTCCTACTTGTTTGGCACCATGCATGTGCGCGATTTGCGGGCTTTTGGGTGGTTGGATCTGGCCAAGGCCCGAATGGCTGAATGTACCAGCTTCGCCACCGAATTTGACTTTTCCGAAACTGATCCAATTGCGCTGGGTGCTGCGCTCGCATTGCCCGAAGGAAAGTCCCTACAAGATTATCTGTCGCGCGGCGCATGGAAATTGCTGGAACATTATGCCAAAAAAAAGCTAAAAATAAGCGCAGCCAACCTGCCATACCAGCACCCCATGACAGTCTCCACCATGCTGAGCACTGCCTTTATGGCAGAAGAAATGTCGCATTCCCTGGATGAGACACTATGGCACCATGCGCATGCGTTGGGGAAAAATACCACGGGTGTTGAAACTTTTGCCGATCAAATTGATACGCTCCACCGCATCCCGTTTGAATTGCACATCACCGGACTGACCTGGTTGTTGAAAAACCACAATCGCCAAAACAAGCGCCTCAAGAAAATGATGGATCGCTATGCTAAGGGTGAAATACAGGCCCTGTATAAATCCGCTAAAAAAGACGCCAAAGGCATGCGGAAAGTGCTGCTTTACCGCCGCAACCGCCTGATGGCCAAACGTTTCGCTGAAATCACTAAAACGGAATCCTTGTTTTGTGCTGTGGGTGCCGGGCACCTTGCCGGCGAAAAAGGGATGCTGCGCCTGCTCAAAAAAGCAGGTTTCAACGTGAAAGCGGTCGAGGGTTAATTACGGATATGGAATTGATGTAGCATTGTCACAAATGCTGATAATTATCAAATTATCCGATTATCAAATTATCAAATTAAACAAGTGCTCCTCTCCACTGCATACCTCCCCTCTATCGCTTGGTGTTCCGCCTTTTGGAATGCCGAAAAAGTGGTGCTGGAGGCCCATGAGCATTACCAAAAAGGTTCAATACGCAACCGTGCCCACATCGCCGGGCCGAATGGCGTACAGTTGTTGAGTATTCCATTGTTGAAAGGAAAGCACCAGCAAACGCCCATTCAGGAAGTGCGCATCGCCAACCACGAGCCTTGGCAGCGGCAGCACTGGCGCACCATTAAGACGGCTTATGGGAATGCACCCTATTTTGAGCATTATGCCGATGGTTTGGAAGGGTTTTATACGCGCCAATATGAGTTTTTGTTTGAGTTTAATTTGGCGTTAATAGAGTTTGTGCTGGTGAAGAAGTTGGGGTGGAAGGGGGCGTTGGGGGTGAGTGTTACATTTAACACAGAGAGCCTCAATGAAGCCTCACAAGCCCCATCGGGGCTAAACCTTTGTAGCAATGCCGAAGAACATTGCACCCGTTCCATCGGAACGGCATCTTCAACGGGCTACCCACAAGTCTTCCAAGAAAAACACGGTTTCCTCCCCAACCTCTCCATCCTCGACCTCCTTCTATGTTGCGGAAAACGCAGCATAGAAATATTGGAGCGCGCGACATAAAAGCCCCTTAACTTTGTGGATACACTGTATCATTATGATGAAAAAATATCTCCTATTCGCTTTCCTGGCCATTCTGCCGTTTGCTTTTTGCAAGAGCCAAAAAATGACAAATGCTCCCAAACCCATGGAACAATACAACAATGCCGAAGAGAAGCCCTTGATTTCAACCCTGAGCATCCCAGTTAATATTTCCATGGCAGAGTTGGTGTACGCTTTGAATTCAAACTTGTCGGGCAAACCGCTGTATGAAGACTATTCCTTTACCGATAATGGTGGTGACGGCTTGATGTTCAACGCCTGGAAAAGTCAGGAACTGACGCTTTCCATGTATGGCAATACCTTGAAATATCGGGTGCCCTTGAAATTGTGGATGAAAAAAGAACTTGTATTTGGTGCTAGTGCGGAAGCAGAGGCAGAGTTGGCACTCAATTTTAGTACCACTTTCCAAATTAATCAGGATTGGTCGCTGAGCACGCAGACTAAAGTAGAATGGTACGAATGGCTCAAACGGCCGGTGTTAAAAACCGGACTTGGCGATATCAGCGTGGAAACCATCGCCAACCTGGTACTCAACCGCAGTAAAAAATCGCTGGCGGAAGCCTTGGACCAATATGTAAGCCAGCAAATTAACCTACGCCCTTACGTGCAATCGGCCTGGACAGCTATTCAAGTGCCGGTATTGCTGGATACTGCTTACCAGATGTGGACGAAAACAACACCGATCAGCATTGGCATTACGCCCCTGTATTCAGATGGACGATCCATTCAAGCCAAAATCGCCGTTGAATGTATCAATAAAGTGACCTTTGGGATGCAACCCACTTTCCGCCCAAACACCATTTTGCCCAGCCTGAACCTGATTTCCGAAGCGCCCGATGATTTTATGATGCAGTTCCAGACGGATGTGCCTTTCCCGGAAGCGGAGCGTTTGGCCAAGAATATGATGGTTGGCCAGGTATTCGAAGCTGGCAATAAAAAGGTGAAGGTGGAAGACATTCTGTTGTGGGGAAACAACGACAAATTGGTGGTGAACACCCTGTTGAGCGGCTCTTTCAACGGCAATATTTATTTTATTGGAAAACCGGTTTTTAACCCTGAAAGAAACGTAATAGAGGTAAAAGACCTCGATTTTCATTTCGATACCCGGAGCTTCTTGCTGCGCTCGGCTTCCTGGATTTTTCAGGGTGCCATTAAAAGACAGATGGCCAATGCCATGGTATTCCCAATGGCCGAGAATATTGAAGCCATCAAAACATCGGCGCAGTCGGCGCTCGATTATTACGAGGTGCAACCCGGCGTTATTTTGAAAGGCAGCATTGACAGTGTTTCGGTGCAGGAAGTGCGGGTGACGCCAAATAGTTTGCGGGTCAATCTTTACTCCAAGGGAAAGGTGAATGTGGATGTGCGGGGACTTTGAATAAATAAGCGAGTTTGCAAAAGAGAAGGGTGAATGAGATTGACGTTTCGCACCAATTTTATGTCAATTTTTTACGAAAAGAGCAAAATATTGGGTGTGGAGAAGCTCATGTTGCGGTGACGCTGCGACATTCCTTATCTTTCCAGCCTAAAACATTTTCCATGAAAAGAATTATACCCGTTTTTGCCCTTCTGCTTTTTGCCGCCTGTGGGCTGTATTATTTCTCTACGACTCAAAATAATACATCAGCGGGCGTTAAAATGCCCTCTGGCGCCTCCGAAGATAACGGGGAATTGCGCCGTGCCTGGGAACTCAAACGCCTGGCAGATCCTGCGACAGGTCAAATTCCACAAGGCATCGAATTTCTGGAACATCGTTTCGCGGGCCAAATGAGCCAACCCAGTGCTGATCGCTCCGGGCCTGATTGGTTCCTGCGCGGTCCTTACAATTATGGCGGTCGCACCCGCGCATTGGCCATTGACGTGGCAAATGAAAACCGTTTGCTGGCGGGTGGCGTAACTGGCGGTGTGTGGCTCAGTGTAGACGGCGGCCAAAGCTGGACCCGTAAAACACCCCTTAATGCCCATCCAGGCTGCGTGAGCATCGCACAAGATACCCGGCCAGGAAAGACAAATATCTGGTACTACCTCAGCGGCGAAGTGTTCGGCGCCTCCGCTAGTGCTACAGAGGCGTTTTACCTCGGCGACGGCCTTTTCAAAAGCATCGATGGTGGAGAAACCTGGGCGCCCGTTGCAACAACAGCTGGCGGTAACCAACAGGGACTGACAACCCTGTACCAATCGGGCTGGCGGGTCATCACAGACCCTACAGCGCCGATCAATCAGGACGTGGTGTATATGGCCACCATCAATTCCATTTACCGCAGCGTCAATGGCGGCAATAACTGGGCGGCTGTGCGCGCAGGTGGACTCAGTGGCAACTGGTCGTATTTCACCGACGTCGCCATCACGTCTACGGGTGTGCTGTACGCCACGCTCAGCTCCGACGGTCCGACAAAAGGCATCTGGCGCAGCACCAACGGCACGACCTGGGCCAATATCACGCCGCCCACCATGCCGAACGAGTACCGCCGGATCGTTATCGGCATCAATCCCAATGACGAAAACCAGGTCTATTTCTTTGGCACCACGCCTGGCAGTGGTCATTATACCTCATACATCAATTCTGACGATTGGACGAGTCTGTATCGATATAACTATGTCAGTGGCGATGGTAGTGGCGTTGGCGGCAGTTGGTCGGATCTTTCGGCCAATTTGCCGAGTGCGGGCACTGAATTTGACCAGTGTGCGGCACAAGGCGGCTACGACCTGGTGGTGCGGGTTCAGCCTGGAACCAACCATGTCTTCATCGGCGGCACCAATATCTGGCGCAGCACCGATGGGTTTACAACAAGCGATAACATCACGAAAATCGGGGGATATAAAATTGGTACAACATTGCCATTCTTTGAAATATACCCGGAGCATCACCCGGATGTACACGAATTGTTGTTTCTGCCTTCCAATACGAATGTGTTGCTTTCCGGCAGCGATGGTGGCCTGCACCGCACGGAGAATTGTCTGGCGCCGTTTGTTGACTGGTCGCGGCTGAACAACGGCTACACGACCACCCAATTCTACACCGCCATTATTGATAAAAATGCTCCCGGCGACAATACCTTGATTGGTGGTTTGCAGGACAACGGCAACTTTTTCGTCAATTCCAGCAGCCCCACGGCACTGTGGAAGCAAACCGTGAATGGTGATGGTGCATTCGGCGGGGTTGCCCCGGGAAAGGCGTATTACGTGTTGTCCATTCAACAGGGCCGGGTAGCCAAAGTGAACCTCGATGCGCAAGGGAACGTGTTGGCTTTCCGGCGTATCGACCCTTCTGGTGCATTAAAAACGGATTATCAGTTTATCAACCCGCTGGTGCTCGATCCGGCAGATGCCAACGTACTGTATTTACCCGCTGGTCGCAAGTTCTTCCGCCAGACTGAGCTGGGGGCTATTCAGCTGACAGGTGCCTGGGATTCTATCGCCCAAGGTTGGACTCAATTTCCGGATACCCTGACCAATCTTCTCAGCCAGTTCTCCGCTGTGGCTGTTTCGGAATCAAACCCCACCCACCGGGTATATCTGGGCTCTTCTACCAACAACCTTTTCCGCATCAACAATGCGCATACTGGAACGCCCGCCATGGTAGCGCTCACGCCGCCGCTCACTGCGACAAATGCCAATGTCAATTGCATTGCGATTGATCCGACGAATGCCGATCGGGTTGTGCTGGTTTATTCAAATTATGGCATTTACAGCCTGTTTTTGAGTGAGGATGGGGGCTCTTCCTGGAAAAAAGTAGGGGGAAACCTGGAAGCGAATACCTCCGGTACAGGCAATGCACCCTCCATCCGCTGGGTGAGCATGTTGCCGCTCCCGAATGGAAAAATCAAATATTTCTGTGGTACCAGTGTTGGTTTGTACAGCGCCGATACGCTGCTGCTGCATGGCACCGGTATGCCGGGCACGCAGTGGACACAAGAAGGTGCCGGGGAGTTTGGTTCTGCCGTGGTGAATTATGTAGAAACACGTGCAGGTGACGGCCTGGTGGTGGCAGCTACGCATGGTGTGGGCATGTACACGGCCAATTTTTTGCAGTCGTCGGGCAGCAACGAGCCAACAAGCGCTGTTCAGGTGACCGTATCACCCAATCCAACCAGCGCTGTAGCCCGATTCGATTTTGGGGCTCAAAATGTGGGTAAGGTGGATGTCCGGCTATTTGACTTGAAAGGCAATGTGGTGCGTAATGCCACGTTTACAGGTGGAAATAGCGCAGTGGATTTGACGGGGCTTCCGGTGGGGGTTTATGTTTGGGCGTTGGCGGGTAAGGGCTGGCGGCAAAGTGGTAAGTTGGTGAAGCAGTAGTTCAAAAATAAATCACCACAGAGGACGCAGCGGTGCACAGAGGTTTTTTTATTGAGGTGACATTGTGGCTTGATTTCCATACAATTGCCAAGCCAGGATTTTAGAAAAACCTCTGTGAATACTTCTGCGAACCTCTGCGTAACTTTGGCGCGAATTGTAATACCCATCAAATATCAACCAACAGTATGCAAGCACCTTCCATTTCCCAATACCCTAATGCCTGGTACGAGGCTTATAAAACCTTGACCCTGAGCCCTGAGCAAGCCGCTTTTTTATTGGATACCCTTCGGCAACCACTCTCCAAAGAAGATTTTGACAAATCCGACCTTGGCGGCGTGCTCATAGAATTTGTCGGAAATTGGTTTGAGCAAGAAAAATGCTTTGAAGATGCGCTGGATTTTTTGCACCAGTTCGAGCAGCTCCAGCCGCTGCTTTATGCCGGCGAGTTGCATTTCTACGCCAGTTATATCATGGACTATTATTGTTTTGTCGGCCAGGCGGAAAGGGCTGAACCTGTGATTCGCTTTTTCAGGGAACACCCCAACCAAGACATTGATTTCTTTCTGCCGATCCAGGAAGCCGTATGGTACTGGCTGAGACAAGATTGGGGCATACCCTTAGCTGCTGAAACGTACCGACCCGTTCAGGAACATGGGGGCTATTTCGGCTACCCAGAGAAAGAAATGGCAATGACCATGCATGTAAGCAGTTTGCAAACGGCTTATCAACAGTGGTTGTCCAGCGGGACGCTCCACTTTGAGGAGTCAAAAAAAGTGGCTTCCGACCACCATTTTGTGATTGCCGACGCTGTCTGGGAGCGCTATGCGGTGGCACTCAGCACGCCAATAGACACCGCAACCGCCACGGCGCGCTTCGAAACGGAAGTGCGGGTTGATTTCATGGCAGAACTTAACCTCCGGTTTCTGGTTTGGATGCACGAGAAAGGTTTCCCTTTTTATGGTGCCCAGCTCATTTGGTACAGCCTGTGCGTTTATTGGGAGGAAAGCCATCCCAAAACTAAGCACGCCAACGGATATTTCGGGTTGAAAAAACAGTCGTTTGAGGCATATATTGTTGGTAAAAAGAACCTGATGTTCCCGAAAGTCAAGGAAATGGGAGCAACGCTTTGGGGGCTCCTTTTGTGTATGATTTTTTGGGCGATATTAAGATAATTGAGGCCACCACAAGAAACGAAGCCTTGTTGGCTACCGAGGCGCTGAAACAAAGTTTTTTCAAAGGGTTTGCCTCTCGAGCTTGGGAGGTGGCTTTTGTCGTAAAGGCATGGCCCAAAGCGGATGCCATCCCGCAAGATGATTTTGATGGAGACATTGCCCGGTTTGAAGACAGTTTTCATCAAGTATCCCAGCCTTCCACCAAGATGAACCGGCCCTTTGATAACCTGATCGCATCCTTAATGTCCTCGCCGTCGGCTCCAGCTTCAAAACCAGCTAAACCGACTTCCTTTTATGAACAAGTGTTCGGGAATAAACCGCCGACGACATCAAAGAATAAGAAAAAGAAAAAAAAGAAAAAGCGATAAGCACCGAAGGATAAGGCCTGAAACACAGTACCATGCGCCGGGTTTTCAAAAAAAATCTCCGCCCACATACCCTGCCACCTTGAAAAATCCCCCTATACTTGTACCGTGAAAGAAACCAAGTTCATAGAACAAAATGAGGAAAAATGGTCGGAATTCGAGCAAATGCTGCGCGAAAACCGCCGCGATCCCGACAAGCTAAACGAGCTGTTCATCCAAGTTACGGATGACCTGTCGTATGCGCGTACCTTTTATCCTAATCGCTCCGTACGGGTGTTCCTCAACTCCATGGCCCAGCGGGTTTTCCACAACATTTATAGGGGAAAACGATTTCCGATGGAGCGGCTCAAGTTGTTTTGGACAGAAGACCTGCCCAAAACGATGTGGGAAACCCGCCGTGCCTTGCTGCTCGCTTTTTCGGTTTTTGCCCTGGCTTTCGGCATCGGTGTGTTGTCCAGCGTCATCAACCCCGATTTTGCGCGGGTGATACTGGGTGAGGATTATGTGGAAATGACCTTGCAAAACATTGAAAATGGCGATCCGATGGCGGTATACAAAGAATCGGGGCCGCTGGGCATGACGGCTGGCATCGCTGCCAACAATCTTTTTGTCGCTTTCCGCACCGCTATTCTGGGTGTGCTGGCATCCATTGGCACCTTGCTGATAATGCTCTACAATGGCATCATGGTGGGTGCTTTTCAGTACTTTTTCATACAAAAAGGCGTGTTTTGGGAATCATTTCTCACGATATGGATCCATGGAACCTTGGAAATTAGCGCCATTATCATTGCGGGCGCAGCCGGCTTGGTTGCGGGTTCTGGCCTCTTGTTCCCGGGTACTTACCGGCGTGTGCAGGCCTTTCAGATTTCGATGCGAAAGGGCTTGGTGATTTTTTTGGGCATTGTGCCCGTCATTGTGCTGGCGGCTATTTTTGAAGGTTTTTTGACCCGATACACGGAAACACCGGATGTGGTGCGGGGATTGTTTATTGCCACCTCCCTATTTTTTGTTTTGGGCTATTTTGTTTGGTATCCCTGGTATAAAGCACGAACTACCGGGTTTTTAAAGGCCGAGCAAGCCAAGGAATTGCCACCAACCCGCCATGAGCCCATTCGTTTCGACCTGATAAAAACTTCTGGTGAAATTTTGGGAGATGTGTTTACCATGCTGCGGCGTTATGCGAAGAGTTTATTGCTCAGTACCATTGGGGCAGTAGTGCTTTTTCATGCATACGGTTTTTTGTTTTCAGAAAAAGCTATATGGAACTTATTTAGTTTTTCACGTGATCCATTGGGCGTTTTGAGTGGGAGCAGCGATTTTTTCAACAATGATTCGATTGCTTTCCTGTACTATTTTCAGTTGGGTCTGTTGGCGCTGGTATCCGTTGTGGCATTCAGGTCGGTGGAAAAAGAAATGATAGCGGCGCAAGACGAGGAAACGCTGACTTCTGAGCGCTATGTTGAGCCTTTCTCTATCGGGCGGATGATGCTCGCTATAGTACCTATTGCCGTATTGATGGCAGGTATGGTCTTGTTCCTTTGCGCTGAGAATCCGGCATTAGGCTGGTTGTTTTCAATGGCCGCATATCCCTTTTTGGCGCTTTGGAGCGCAATTATTTACTTTGAATCACTCAATCCCTTTACGGCGATGGTTCGTGCTTTTTCAATTGCACGCTGGGGGACAATTTTGGTGCTCGGCTTCCTGACCGTCAATTTGGGCCTGTTGCTCTTCCTCTTTTTAGACACGCCGGTTTGGTCTATGGTCATGGAGCTTTTCCGTTGGATGGTACCACCGAAAGAAGGCGCGATGGGGCATTTTACCGCAATTGTCACCACCAGTGTAGCGGCGTTTTTCTTGTACGTGTTCTATACGTTTTTGGCGTATTGTGGGGCGTTTCAATTCTTTTCCTGTCGGGAGGCTTCCGATGCCTGGAGCTTGCAAGCGGGTGTTGAGCGGGTCGGGAAGGCGCGTCAGATTCGGGGCTTGGCAAGGGAAGAGTGATGAGTTATGAGTTATGAGTGATGAGTTATGAGTGATGAGTTATGAGTTATGAGTGATGAGTTATGAGTTATGAGTGATGAGTTATGAGTTATGAGTGATGAAGGGAGATATTTGGTACTTTGATCATTAGCTTTGCGGCTTGGTTTTACCTTTTTATGTTTTTGTCGAATTTACATATAGCTGATTTGTTTTTCTGGCGCCGTCTTGGTCGGGGTTGGGCGCTGGTGGTATTGCTGTGCTTCGGGTATTTACTTACTCAAAAGCTGGTTGCGCAAGTGGCTGATCCTGTATATGCCGATTCAACCCTATTGGAGCAGGTGGAGGATACTTATCCTGTTGTGGAAGAACCTGCCGTATTTAAAGATGAGACAACGGGATATGTTTATGCTGAATATTCCCCGCCGCCCGTAAGGCCAGTGGCCATGCGGGAGGTCGATAAAGAAAAGTGGGATGATGCCAGCAGTGGGCTTGACTATAGCAATGATGTGCCCAAAGAAATTAAAGAGCAGCGCTCGCCTTCACCACAACCGGATTTTAGCGGATGGAATGCTGACACAGCGGGAATTGGGAAAATTCTTCAAATTTTAGCCATTATCCTGGCCATTGCCGCCATCGTGTATGGGATATTCCGAGTCTTGCAGGTACCCCGCAACCGCCGCATCAGACAGGCTGAAGACGGCACGGTTATCACTGCAGAAAATGTGGATGCCTATATCCATGAAACTGATCTTGAGCGCTTTCTAAAGGAGGCATTGGCAGCGGGCAATTATGCGCTTTGCATTCGGCTGTATTACTTGCAAACCATCAAGCTGTTGTCAGAAAAAGGCAACATAAAATGGTCGCGGGAAAAAACAAACCGCGATTACCTGCGCGAGATGCGCGAGCACCGACTTGGTGCAGCGTTTCGGGAGAATACCCGCACGTTTGAACGCGTTTGGTATGGCAATGAAGCGCTGAATGCTGCTGGGTACGCTGATCTGGAGCCTGGGTTTAAGGGCTTGTTGGGGCAGCTATAATGTCACATCACCACTAGCGGCAGAGGCTTGGACCACCTCTTTGTTTCTTTGTCTTTTGCCATAACCCAATATACCCCTGGAGCATTCATACTGGGTAAGGATATTTCTGGACCAGTTAACTTGTCGTGAAATACCGTGTTTCCAAGAGCATTTGTTATCATCACCTCTGTAAAGGAATTGTACCCTACTAGCCGTGGTTGAACTCCTATATTTATTAGGTTTGGTATCAAATATGGTTGTTTGTTTTCTTTTTTTTCAGCCACACTAGAAGCGGCTTTTAATTCAAAGCTGAAAACAGTTTCACAACCCAAATTATCAGTGATAGTAACCTGGTAAAAACCAGTCCCAATACCGCTGAGGGAAGCAGTTGTGTCACCAGTGTTCCATACAATGCTAAACGGCGCCTGGCCATTGTTAATACCCGCTATTTGTATTTGGCCATCTTGAGACATCATGTTTGAGGGGTGTTGAATTATGGTGTCGATAACAATTTGGACAAACTCCGGTATGTACAATGTGTCAAAATAAACAATGCCGTGAGCATCGGTGATTGTAAATTGATAATCACCTTCAGAAAGGCTGTTGGCATTCATTCCACCTTCAAGACCATTCCACCAAAGGTATTTGTACGGACCGCATGTGTTGCCGAATGGCGCATACGACCCAGTAGCTGGAGTATGACAGCTACAAGAAGAGACTGCTCCCTGTAAAAATAGCTTGTTTTCAAAAGCGCCAATATCAGGCACTCCATTTTCTATTCTGTTATTAAGGTCGAAGTCCGTGAGAAGCCCCAGTTGCATTGTCAATGCTGCATTGCCTTTGTTAATTCCAGGCGAGCAAGCTTCTAGGCGAAAGTCATTTGCGTTTTTGTCTTGAAAAATGGATGAAACGCCCCAGAAATTACTGGTATCGCAGATTACGGTATTACCGTATGTATAGGTTTGTATACAGGATTCTGCGGAAAAAAGGCAGTTTTTTACTTGAATAAGGCTCAATGAATCATAGAACAAGTGTGTAGTATCCAGCAATGCCTGGTCAAAAACACAGGCATTGAAAGTTACAGAGTCGATGTTTCTAAAATGAAAAAGGAAGGGGAGCGTATCGCCGCTATGTCCGTTTGGAAGCTGATTGCCCGTAAAGGTGCAATAGTTCCATGCAGCCGTGGAAATGTTGTCGGTCACATTGTGGTTTCTGGTATCGAACAACAAGCCAGTGTTGTCTCGAAAGAAATTTTGGTTGAATATCCAACTTGTATTGTCCAAAGGATAGATGCCGCCAGGGTATGTTTCAAAAGCTACCAGCGAACGGTAAATATTTTTCTCAAAGTGACAGTTGGATACTGTAACCTCTTTTCGAAATTCAGAATAAGTACCACCATCTACAAACAATCCCGCTTGGAGCGTGTTGTTGCGAAAAACACAGCGGGTAAAAAGACAGGATTCATTTGGAGGCCGGCATAGGGAATATGCTTCATTTCCTTCGAAAATACAATCCTCCATTTTGGATGTTATATTGTTTGGCCCGCCTGAAAAACCAAACGTACTAGCCCTGTTAAAGGCAAAGCCTTGTGCCATTTTATTGAACAAGAAAGTGTCATTTTTTACTAACGTACTTTTAATCCCCGCCGCACTGAGGACTAAACCAGACGAGTGTGTATTACTCTGAAACATACAATTTTTGACAATAATGGTATCCCCTCTTACCCCTAAGATATTTCTCCCAGCGACACCGAGCCCGCCAACACTGTTGTCAGCAAAGAGACAGTTGTCGACCACCACTTTATTTATTTTATCAAAAATATTAATTTCTGTCACACTTGCGGCCATTGGCGAAGATGTGCGATTTCTCAGAAATGAACAATGTGATAAATAGATCGAATCGGAGACATTTCCATAAAAGTAAAAGGATGAAAGGCCGACACCATCCCAAAAAGCACAATTTTCAAAACGCAGGTTGGATTGCGCATAAAACTGCTGGATATAAACGTGTGCTCCTGGTACAGCCGCAACATTGTTTCGAAATACGCAATTCGATACCCGAAGGTGATTTTTTGCCGCATTGTTTTTGATAAAGATACCCCCACCTGCTTTTCTGGAATTTGAGAAATGGTCGTTCGGGTCCTGACTGGTGGCGGCACCTTTTTCAATGATCAATCCTTCCAGCAAGGTGGTTTCATCCAGATCGCCCATGGCCGTGATAACAGAAAAAGCATTGTCGGTACTATCGCCCAACACACCTATATCGCCACTTAAAATGCTGTGATGTAGCGATGGGTCTTGGGCATCAGGATTGTTGCCTTGGCCAGCAAAGCCTCCTCGAAGCCGTATTCCGTTGAGCAATTGGAAGGAAGAATCCCTGTTTGTTCCTTCAGTGGGGCGATAAATGCCTGCTGCAACCCTGATCTCTGTGCCGTAGATTGCTTGGGCTATGGCGGTTTGAAGGTTTGGCATTGCGTTGGCCCAAGAAAGGCCGTTGCCATTGCCTTGGGCATCTGCTTTTACGTAAAGTATTTGCTGGGAGAAGCTTTGTGCAGGGCTAAGGATAAATAAGGCGAGTATCGTGATTATTTTCTTCATGGGATGGGTGCATAATTGAATAAAACACAGGGTATGGGCACACCTGTTGCCCATACCCTGCGAAAAAAATTGGACTATTGTTTTATCACCGGGATGATGGAGGACTGTTTGTCATTGACTGTTTTCAAAAAGTAAACACCATTCGGTAAAGAAGCTGTCTGAATGGTCGTCTCTGTTTGTCCCGAATCTAATATATGTCGGTCGATTTCGCGACCACTCAAATCTACCAAGATGAAAATGGCAGGAGTATTGGCCATTCCCCCAATGGCCTTTATTCGGAGCTGGTCATGGAAAGGGTTGGGCATCGTAGAAACGGACAAAGGCTCTTCAATTATTGTAACCTTGTACGCTAAATTATTTGCAATAGAACTTCCGTCAAGTCGATAAAAAGCAGTTTCCATGCCTTCGTTAAAGTTGAGCAAGGTTTCTCCTTCCGGTACCTCACGTTGCAATTCTAGAATTAGGCTAAAAATTTTTGTGCCTTCCTTTAGTTGTACGGCTTTTGTTTGGGGCTGAACCCACAGTGTACGGATTTCTTGCGTCTCATCCAGTATATTGTAATTGTCTTTTCCAAATCCAGGCAAGTCTTCCGCATTTACGCCCCAAATATTTACTTTCTCTTTATCAAAGCGATAAGCTGCTTGTGCTGCTACAATAGCTGGCAGGGAATCTTTTGCTGAGCAGGTGATTTGGATCACAGTCCCTTTTTTCAAGTATTTAGGGGATGCTGCAATTGATTGTTCAGAGCGATCCATCGGATCTGGTGCAAAAGGGAACCCATCAGCATTGGAAAAATTGACATCTCCCATTTTCACACCTACGCTTCCGCCAACTATTCCTAAATGCTGCGGATCATAATCTGAAGGGACGGACAAGAGCCTGTTATACTGGCCTAAGTACCCGGGGTACGGCGGAAATGTTAGAAAGGGATTTGGCTCAAATTGGGCAAAAAATGATGGATTTAATAGCAGGAGTCCAGCAGGAACAAAACGCCAAGAAGGAACTTGTGAAAATTTGGGGATGTAGCCAAGAATCAAGCGTTGCACTTCGTCTGCATCATTATGCAAAATATTTCCGTCAACAATTACATCTGCCGCAATATTAGCGTATGAATTTACAAATAATCCAGATGTAGAGTTTGCCACCTGTCTAATCAGCACCACATCATAAACCGTGACACCGTTTGTGTGGTTTATATCGTAAGCCCAAGCAGCCTGTATAAGGTCAGTACCATCAACATCGTGCTCAAAAGTACAGGAGTACCACCCTCTACCTAATGGAGCAGGAAAGGTTTGGGTTATCCGCTGGCATTTTTGTAAAGGCATGCTGTTTGAAGTGGCGACATTTACATTGTTTAGGCCAAGGAAATCAGGGTTTACAGTTTGAAAAAATGTTAGAACCCTTGAATTGAGGTCAAACGGCGCGGAGGAGTTAAAGTTTCCACCGCCGCCATTGAACATGCTTGCGGGAGGCAGGTATGTTTGCGCAACTACAAAAGAGAAATTGTAGGCAAAAGCCAAAATTAAAACACAAAATGTTCTAAAATGGGGGGAGGGGTAATCGAAAATAGTTTCATAAAAATCGGTTTAAAAGATGAAAAGTACACTGCAAATATAATGGTAAAAATGAATAAAATATCCTGCCAACTAACAATTTTTAATCTGCATGATTAATTGGTGATTGTGGCATTAAGCGGCAAAATGCTTTTCAAGTGTTTCAAACCGAAACCTAAATATTTCCCGCACCTTGGCATGTACAAATAGCTTGCCTGCCAACCAGCCAAAAACAGATTTCCCGATGTCGTAATGCAGCAAGTCTGTCATCAATACCCCGCCTTCCACCGCTTTGAAGTGGTGTTCGTGGTGCCAGATATTGTAGGGGCCTTTGCGTTGTTCATCTACAAAGTAAGACAGTTCTTTGATATGCGTGATCTCCGTGCACCAAGAAATCGGAATGTTCAGCATCGGCTTAATGCGGTAGGTGATGATCAGGCCTTCGTACACCTTGTCGGGCAGATCAGAAGTCACCTCAAAAACCATGTCTTTGGGAGTCACCTCGTTCAGGTTTTTTGGTGTTGCAAAAAAGTCCCATGCTGCTTCCAGGCTGATCGGGAGGAATTGTTCTTGTTTGAGTTTCTGCATTATATTATGTTGTTTTGGCGATTCTTTGTCCTGTGACACTAAACATCCAAAGCGGAATAGGGTTTTGGGTTTGCCTTCGGCATCTCAGTCTGTAGGAACCATAGACTTCAGTGGATTTAAAGTGGAGTCGTTTCAGTTCGTCAACGGAGCGGCAGGATATGTAATGGCTGCTAATACTGGGGGTTATGTCAGGTTGTTAAAAACCGTTGACGGCGGGAAGAACTGGACAGATGTGTACATAAACATACTGCATTACCCAAGGGGTATGGCATTCAGGGATGAAAATTATGGGTTGATTTCCGTGTATGATGTAACGGGTTGCCCGAATAACTGCGCAGACAAGTGTGCTGCGCTCAAAACGGAAAACGGGGGCAACTCTTGGGTGATTATTGAATATCCAAATCTCTTAGGGTATTTGCATCACCTCCAATTTGACGAAGCGGGGCAGCTATTTGCAACACTTAGTTATGGCACCCAAACAAGCATTGTGCACTCAGATGATGGTGGCGCAACTTTCAACACTTTGTACCAAGCGCCTGATTTAGTATTTGCAATAAGTACATTTAGCTTTCAGCTTTTTCAGGACAAAATATATGCTTCAGGCACTGGCGGGAGTATTTTGGTCATAAATAAAAACGGAGATTTGCTAAAGACAATACAAGCTCCTTTGTCAACGATATGGGATTTAAAAGTTATTGATGAGGACAATTTGGTTGTTGCATTTACAGGGGCTGTTTTGAAAACAACCGATGGGGGCAATTCCTGGCAATCCATTTTTGATGGCAGCGCAAGACTGATTGATTTCAGCACTCCAGAAAAAGGATTGATACTGAAAAGCAAAAGTTATTGTCCTTCAGATATTTACCAGGCAAATGACCTTTTTGCTGCGACGAATGACGGAGGTAAAAATTGGATTGAACCCGATGAGACGACCACCAATCTTGCCATCTTTTTTTCCAACAGTCAAAAAATTGCAGCAGGCAGGTACATGATGTTCTTTAGGGAAAAACTGTTGGAGTTGAAGGAAAACTGAGGAGTCCGTTGAGAAACCTCGTAGCCCTTAAACCTCCTGTGCCGCGTCCCGTGAATATACACAAGTCAAAACCTGGCTAGAAGCCATTGGCAAAGCAGTTGTTCTGCTTTAATTTCCATATTGAATACCAAACAGTGGTGTCATTCCGAGCGAAGCGAGGAACCTGATAATTGGCATCGTTATTCCTCAGGTTCCTCGCTGCGCTCGGAATGACACCCCTGTTTGGTATGCAGCATGTTTGAACGTTGATGCCATACAAGGCAGGGATGTGTACATACGCTAAGTCAACGACATTGGCATAAATGTCCCGCTACCAGCTTCATTCATCAATTTCTTCATTAGCTCTTCACTCTTCTAATAGCCTCGTTTATCCGCCCAAAAAACGCCGCCGTCGGCCCTTTACTAACAGGTACACCTGGTTGCCATGCTGCCGGGAAAGCGGCATGTCGAGTTCCCATACTTTTTCTATTTTATGGAAAAAACCGGGCATATCGTCGCCCAATTCGTCGTTCACATAAATCAGGGTTTCAAAGTTGGCTGGCAACGAATCCGGTAGCCAGTACTGGTAGGTATCGCTGAAGCTCAGCACGTTTCCGACGCCGTATTTCAGTTTCAATTCCAAAATGGTGCGATTACAAGACAGCAACCGGACAACATCGAAGCACGGGTGTACGGGTTTCAATTCCAAAATGGTGCGAGTACAAGGGGTAACCGTAACCAGAGAGATGCTGGAGAAAGAAAGTTTCAATTCCAAAATGGTGCGATTACAAGCTGCCAGGGTTATGCCCGTACCTGCTGTAATGGTAAGTTTCAATTCCAAAATGGTGCGATTACAAGCGGACTAAACGGGTATTATGGAGGCAACGGAGGCAAGTTTCAATTCCAAAATGGTGCGATTACAAGCTTGCCAAAGCGCGTTGCTTGGTGGATGAATTGCAAGTTTCAATTCCAAAATGGTGCGATTACAAGTCCTGATTTCCGTACCGGATCCGATGCCTTTCCCCGGTTTCAATTCCAAAATGGTGCGATTACAAGCATGAAAATCCTGAACATAGTCCCGGTATGCTGCTGGTTTCAATTCCAAAATGGTGCGATTACAAGTTGCGTTCTTATTATGAGTAGCAAGCGCATAAACAGGTTTCAATTCCAAAATGGTGCGATTACAAGGATACCCACCCGCCAGAAGGCCCGCTACCACAGGAGTTTCAATTCCAAAATGGTGCGATTACAAGCATGGATCGCCTTTTTTAATTGGGGTTGATAGTATGTTTCAATTCCAAAATGGTGCGATTACAAGTAGTTTGAAGTACGAAATCCATTGCGTTTATTTTTGTTTCAATTCCAAAATGGTGCGATTACAAGCGAACCAATCGACCAACTCCAGCCCGTATTTACGGAGTTTCAATTCCAAAATGGTGCGATTACAAGGCATCAGAAGATTTTACGCCAAAGTGCGAAAGGATGTTTCAATTCCAAAATGGTGCGATTACAAGACTCTTTCGGCAAAGAATTGCGGCATGTCTTCCTGACGTTTCAATTCCAAAATGGTGCGATTACAAGCAAGTACTTCCGGCTCGATGATGAGCAAGCATTCTAGTTTCAATTCCAAAATGGTGCGATTACAAGCGGCGGCGGTGGCGGCGGTGGTGCCAGCACATCCGGGTTTCAATTCCAAAATGGTGCGATTACAAGCGTAATTAACAAGGACGACGACACCCTGTCAAGCCTGTTTCAATTCCAAAATGGTGCGATTACAAGAGGTGAAGCAGAAGTTTCCGAACAGGAGCCTATCAGGTTTCAATTCCAAAATGGTGCGATTACAAGTTTGAGGTCAGTTTCCCTTTTGAGGCGTGTGTCTTTAGTTTCAATTCCAAAATGGTGCGATTACAAGTCACCGTTGCTGTTCCGCTTACAGCAAGGGTTGGTGGTTTCAATTCCAAAATGGTGCGATTACAAGTATGCGATTGGGGAGGTGTATGCCGCCGCCCTGGAGTTTCAATTCCAAAATGGTGCGATTACAAGTTGCTGATTGCGGGCTTGGTAAAACCCTTATTCAAAGTTTCAATTCCAAAATGGTGCGATTACAAGGCTATAAAAAAGACCTTAACGCAGAGCTGGAAACCAGTTTCAATTCCAAAATGGTGCGATTACAAGATCCGGTTTCACGGTTGACATGTATGCGCCAGAAAAGTTTCAATTCCAAAATGGTGCGATTACAAGCTCTGCCTACCCATGTCACCGTGTCCCGCTGAAATAGTTTCAATTCCAAAATGGTGCGATTACAAGACCGCCGCGTTGGCGAGATAAACCTTAACGAAGAATGTTTCAATTCCAAAATGGTGCGATTACAAGTATCCGGGTCGCAACCAATTGAAAACAAGGCAGTTAGTTTCAATTCCAAAATGGTGCGATTACAAGCCGCTATGAAGAAATACCTGCTTTTTGTTTCCGCGTTTCAATTCCAAAATGGTGCGATTACAAGATACCCCTGCCTTTTTTATCGGCGGAGATTTTGCTGTTTCAATTCCAAAATGGTGCGATTACAAGGTCGAAATAATGACGGTTCAAGAATACCGGGATATGGTTTCAATTCCAAAATGGTGCGATTACAAGGCCACCAGAATGACGGTACACGACCCTTCAAAGTCGGTTTCAATTCCAAAATGGTGCGATTACAAGCAAGGCAGATTCCTTGATTACCGCTCCCAAGCCAAGTTTCAATTCCAAAATGGTGCGATTACAAGTTCAATATTCATTTCACACACAAAAACATACTTTAAGTTTCAATTCCAAAATGGTGCGATTACAAGTACGGTCGGCATACTCCCCAATCATAAGATACATTTGTTTCAATTCCAAAATGGTGCGATTACAAGCATGTCACTCGAATCGGCCAAGGAGGCGCAATCCAAGTTTCAATTCCAAAATGGTGCGATTACAAGCATGTTATGCTGGTTTGTGCGGATTGCCAGCGTCCTTGTTTCAATTCCAAAATGGTGCGATTACAAGACTATAGTATGCGACAGGTATAGCGGCATGCATTCGTTTCAATTCCAAAATGGTGCGATTACAAGGTGCGGCCTTTATAGCGTCTTCGTCCCATCCCTTCAGTTTCAATTCCAAAATGGTGCGATTACAAGAGTTGCATGACCTAAGCCCGACGCAATCATGTCGTGGTTTCAATTCCAAAATGGTGCGATTACAAGGCAATTCTTTGCCGAAAGAGTTTTTTGTATAACGCGGTTTCAATTCCAAAATGGTGCGATTACAAGACAAAAACTTATTGATGCTGGTCGCAAGGACTTAGGTTTCAATTCCAAAATGGTGCGATTACAAGTCAGCACATTCGCTCCCGTCTCCCTTGCTTTTTCGGGTTTCAATTCCAAAATGGTGCGATTACAAGGCTGTTAGATTCGTTTGCGCTTTCCCGGTGTCCGTGTTTCAATTCCAAAATGGTGCGATTACAAGAGCACTGACAGGCACGGCGCGGGCGCGTTTGTACCTGTTTCAATTCCAAAATGGTGCGATTACAAGATCACCCAAGATTACGTTTTCGACATAAAAAGTTCTGTTTCAATTCCAAAATGGTGCGATTACAAGCGGCTCCATACAAAGAGCGTTACACGCGCCTTTTTAGTTTCAATTCCAAAATGGTGCGATTACAAGCATGTACCTGGTGGAGGTGCGCGTGAAACAGACAGGTTTCAATTCCAAAATGGTGCGATTACAAGTAGTGGTGGACGTAGGCGTAGATTCATATCTTCCTGGTTTCAATTCCAAAATGGTGCGATTACAAGACCCGGATACTATAGGGCTGATCGATCCATTTCCAGTTTCAATTCCAAAATGGTGCGATTACAAGGGGGCAAAGCGCGGCCAAGCGGGCAAGGAGTATAGAGTTTCAATTCCAAAATGGTGCGATTACAAGAGCACGGCGTTGCGCTCCATGAAAAGTATTTTGATGGTTTCAATTCCAAAATGGTGCGATTACAAGCAGGCAGCGGGGCGGCAAACCAGCTAACATATTGGAGTTTCAATTCCAAAATGGTGCGATTACAAGGTGCTTCTCATCGTCCTCTGTTCTGCTTTCTCTGAAGTTTCAATTCCAAAATGGTGCGATTACAAGGAAACAATGAAAAAGAACGAGTACTACAAATTTAGGTTTCAATTCCAAAATGGTGCGATTACAAGCGCGTCGTTTCTATTCCATGCCCTGAGTGCCGCAAGTTTCAATTCCAAAATGGTGCGATTACAAGTTGGTACGTTTTGAGAAAGCCAAAGCACATTGTCTGGTTTCAATTCCAAAATGGTGCGATTACAAGAGCAAGATTTTCGGTAGGGAATGACTTCACCTATAAGTTTCAATTCCAAAATGGTGCGATTACAAGAAACCGCGCTTGTTCAATACGAAAACGACTTCAACGGTTTCAATTCCAAAATGGTGCGATTACAAGGCCGAGGGTCGCACGGTACAGCTTGACGATATAGGGTTTCAATTCCAAAATGGTGCGATTACAAGAAACCGCGCTTGTTCAATACGAAAACGACTTCAACGGTTTCAATTCCAAAATGGTGCGATTACAAGTGCGAAAGCCCGGGCTTCATCCTTTGCAAATTGTATGTTTCAATTCCAAAATGGTGCGATTACAAGGCGCGTTTTTCACTGTGCAAAGCAAGGTTGATAGCAGTTTCAATTCCAAAATGGTGCGATTACAAGCGGCGCGGTATCAATTGCGGAATTTGACGCGGTTACAGGTTTCAATTCCAAAATGGTGCGATTACAAGCGCGGTATCAATTGCGGAATTTGACGCGGTTACAGGTTTCAATTCCAAAATGGTGCGATTACAAGTCGAAGGTTGAAAAATTGACCGTAACGGCTCCACAGGTTTCAATTCCAAAATGGTGCGATTACAAGACTGGGTGGGCCCGTTATTCCGGGCCTGGACATTGAGTTTCAATTCCAAAATGGTGCGATTACAAGTTTTTCACCCTGGCAGAGCTGCAAAAGGATATTGGAGTTTCAATTCCAAAATGGTGCGATTACAAGAGCCCTCAATATCTAAGAAGTGCTTCGCCTCTTCTTGTTTCAATTCCAAAATGGTGCGATTACAAGTTGACGAAATGGTTGAGGAAAAGAAGATCGTATTTTGTTTCAATTCCAAAATGGTGCGATTACAAGGGGGTGGTTCCCGGTTGAAACACCAAAGCCGCTGTCAGTTTCAATTCCAAAATGGTGCGATTACAAGTGGAAGATTGGGAAAGGGGAGCTTTATGATTTTCTGGTTTCAATTCCAAAATGGTGCGATTACAAGCGGGTGTCACCGGGGCGCAAACGATAAACAAAACAGGTTTCAATTCCAAAATGGTGCGATTACAAGTCGCATGGAAGCGAAGCGGATCAACGGCCACCATGTTTCAATTCCAAAATGGTGCGATTACAAGCGCCGGAACTCCATCCGTTCGCGGTAGTCTTGTATGGTTTCAATTCCAAAATGGTGCGATTACAAGAAGGTTTGTCCTGATGGATGGGACTTTGCAAGGCAGGTTTCAATTCCAAAATGGTGCGATTACAAGTAAAATGAGCGAATCGCTACTGGTAACATTCAACCTGTTTCAATTCCAAAATGGTGCGATTACAAGGCGCAAGGCGTTCGCCGCTTTTCTACATAATAACAAGTTTCAATTCCAAAATGGTGCGATTACAAGTATGCTGAAAGGCGGGTCAGGTCAAAACCCTGATTCTTGTTTCAATTCCAAAATGGTGCGATTACAAGTTCCGGATCAGCCGCTAGGGCGATACTTTGTGAAAGGTTTCAATTCCAAAATGGTGCGATTACAAGTCTCACCGTTTGCCAACATCACACAGAAGTCTACGGTTTCAATTCCAAAATGGTGCGATTACAAGTCCGGGACTTCTCAATATCGTCGCCCGTCCACTTTTGTTTCAATTCCAAAATGGTGCGATTACAAGGCCGCAAGGCATTTCGCATAAGCAGTGGGATGGCGAGTTTCAATTCCAAAATGGTGCGATTACAAGACTCGGGCTGCCTGGCCATGAATGGTGTCCACCCATGTTTCAATTCCAAAATGGTGCGATTACAAGCCAGGCGGCTGCTTTGCGCGAAGGCTGGACAACAGTTTCAATTCCAAAATGGTGCGATTACAAGTTGCGTCTGTTTCATTTGATGGTTGCTTTTATTTTTGTTTCAATTCCAAAATGGTGCGATTACAAGAAGTGCGCCCGCAAGCCCCCGGAGCGGCTCAATAAGGTTTCAATTCCAAAATGGTGCGATTACAAGTACCGGGGATGATGGGTACATTTTCTTATTGATTCAGTTTCAATTCCAAAATGGTGCGATTACAAGGATATTTGTCTCCCGGCTCCAAGCAGTGCAGAGCAGGTTTCAATTCCAAAATGGTGCGATTACAAGTTATGAATTTGTAGCGTAATGGCAGATAAGCGTACAGTTTCAATTCCAAAATGGTGCGATTACAAGACCCTACCATGTGGGAACAATATACTTGTGTGCGATGTTTCAATTCCAAAATGGTGCGATTACAAGCACCGCAAAGATTCAAAACGCGGTGGAGCAAGCCGTGTTTCAATTCCAAAATGGTGCGATTACAAGACATGGTGTTAGGGGAAGAGGCTTGGAGGGAAATCGGTTTCAATTCCAAAATGGTGCGATTACAAGCGCTGAATTGGCCGCCTCTTGGGGTTTTAAAACCTTGTTTCAATTCCAAAATGGTGCGATTACAAGGTTGTCGAATATTTCCATTACCGCTACCAAATATAGGTTTCAATTCCAAAATGGTGCGATTACAAGTATTGCCTCGCGGCACTGTTCTGTTGTTTCAAATTTGTTTCAATTCCAAAATGGTGCGATTACAAGTTCACCAAAAAGACAAAAGACGGAGGGGGTTGGAAGTTTCAATTCCAAAATGGTGCGATTACAAGCAAGGATCACCTCCTTCATAAGGCGCTCTTGAGTTTGTTTCAATTCCAAAATGGTGCGATTACAAGTTCGGCACAGGAAGCGAAACGGCGCGGGCTTATCGAGTTTCAATTCCAAAATGGTGCGATTACAAGCTGTGTTGTGAATATTCTGCTCCGGTGGTGTCCTTTGTTTCAATTCCAAAATGGTGCGATTACAAGACACGAAGAAGCGATTGCGATGCAAGCCAGAGTAAAGTTTCAATTCCAAAATGGTGCGATTACAAGTAGTACCTGACTTTAGCTCTACTTGGCCCGAAACCTGTTTCAATTCCAAAATGGTGCGATTACAAGGGCGTAATTTGAGCCGATACACAGAGGCTATTTTAAGTTTCAATTCCAAAATGGTGCGATTACAAGCCTGCCTTTTACGACCGCTGCATCCGCATATCCCTCGTTTCAATTCCAAAATGGTGCGATTACAAGTGCCAGTATTCCGGTAATGTCCAACCCAACAAGCAAGTTTCAATTCCAAAATGGTGCGATTACAAGGAGCTTTTCTTGCAGCGAAGAAGAGAACCCTTTGGGGTTTCAATTCCAAAATGGTGCGATTACAAGCCGTGTCTACTTCTGGAAAGTGCGTGTACACTATTGGTTTCAATTCCAAAATGGTGCGATTACAAGTCACCGTCGAACGCGCCCCAAAATAATCGCAAATCAGTTTCAATTCCAAAATGGTGCGATTACAAGATAGCCGTTTCTGTGCCGTCGCCCCAGCTATTTACGGTTTCAATTCCAAAATGGTGCGATTACAAGAAATGTCCAGCAAGCAAACCGAAAAAGGTAATCGGAGTTTCAATTCCAAAATGGTGCGATTACAAGGCGGAAAACCGAACTTTGCCGAAGCTGCAAAAACAAGTTTCAATTCCAAAATGGTGCGATTACAAGCCCTCAAATAAAAATATTCAACACGCTGATTATCAATAATTTGAAGCATAGGATTTGAACGATTTTTCATATAAAATGTCGTCGAACCCCAGTAAGGCAAAAATAGCCCTACATCGACGACTTTTTCAAATAAAATTGTCTAAATCGTTCTTTTCTCTGCCGATAATCTGCTTTTCAAGCCACCGCTCCTCCCGGCTTTTAAAAATTATGAGGCTGTCTTCTTTCAAATTCATCATTTCACGGGCCAAATGTTCCAATTCACGCAACTTCACTTCCGTTATTTCCCCCTCGAATACAGAGTTCTGTATCCAATGCAAATATCGACGGCAAAGTTTGAGCATTTTGCCTACCCGCTTTTCTCCAATATCATAAACCAGGACAATATACATGTTCGGGAGCTTTGACTTTAGGTACCCATTCGCATGAGATCACCACCAAATTTTAAAAGGCTTGTAAACTGGTTCAATGCCGAGCAAATACTTGGTTATTTTGTAACATTCCAGGCGGATCAGGTATTTATACGACACTTTTTTGCTCAACGAACGGTGCTGGATGGTTTCACTCAAGCGCTCCTCCAAGGCTTTAAGGTATATCTGTTTCCCGGCATTGTTCAGGAAGCAGCCATTGAGCGCTTTATCAAAATGTTTTGACTGCAACTCCCGCTTGTTCAACAAGGAAAAAATTGTGCGGTCAACCAAAATTGGCTTAAAAACCTCTGCAATATCCAGCGCAAGGGAGTAGCGCCTTGCGCCAGGCTCATGCAAAAAACTAATGGTCGGATTCAACTGCGTATGGTAAATGGCATCCAGCACCTGGGTGTAACAGACCATGTTGCCAAACGAGATCAAGGCATTCAGCTCGTTTCCCGGCGGTTGTTTCATACGGGACTCAAAAGTAAAATCCTGTACAATGAAATCAAAAGCAGCGTAATACGTCTGTCTGCAGTTGCCTTCCAGCCCCATCAGCGCTGGAATATCCTTGGCACCTGCGAGGCTGGTCCGATACTGCTCCAAAGCTTCGATTTGTACCGACAAATCCCGCCCCCTTCCGGCATAATACTTTAGGTTGCGCAGCATATTGGCCGATGCGCCTTCAATAAAGCCGCTTGCAAGATGCTGTCGACGCTTCGGATCGAGATAAGCCCGTGTTTGGGCTACCTGCATTTTGCCCGCTAGCAGGTACTCCTTCGGCTGAAACGACCCGGAATAATGCTCGTAATAATCGAAAAAGTGGACGCTGACATGGTGCTTGCCCAAAAAATTGTAGAGCGCACTGTTGGCGTCCAGGCTGCCAAACACATACAGATGCTCCAGCCCTTCCACCGGGATGAACTTCGCCGGCAACGCTTTGCCCGCATCGTCCACCGGCGTGAACCGCAGGGTATTGTCCTGGCGCGACAGGCGGCCGGGGTTGAATAGATAATAGGTGTCCTTCATGGGCAAGATGGTCGTGGTTTATGAACTTTACTTGGGTGGCGTTTACACCTCATCCATATAGCAGAGGTCGTGATAGGAACACTGCTTACAAAAAGGCTTGTGGATAACAGCAGGGCATTTATCCTGCGCCAGCAATTGCAGCACAGCCTGCTCCCAGCCTGCTATTTCTTGAAGATCAGCCTGTTGCAACGGCGCCACTTGTTCGGTTTTGCGCAGGTCGGGATATTCGATGAGGCCTGAGGCATCGGTGATGCCATGTTGGTAGAGCTTGTAGAGATAATACTGCACTTGCGCACGATGGGCAGTTTGCATCGAACGCCCGCGCTTGGTCTCGTGCACGGTGCGGGTGCGCGGGTCGAAAAAGTCGATTTTTATGCCATCAATTTGGACTTCGACGTATTGGGAAGGGCGACGTGGGTAAGATATTTCGTGCAACAGCCGCCCTTCCAATACATTTTCAGAGAAATGCTCCATCTCTACACCATTGGCGAAAAGCCAGAGTTTGCGATGGCACACTAATAAATAGACGATGTGCGAGGCCGTAATACGGACAGTCTCCGTGCGCATGATTCATTGATTTTCATAATCAAATGCTTGCATCTGCTTGGTCAGATAGTCAGCCGCTTTGTCGAGCGCATCCGCCGAGCCACCCGCCCCAGCGATGTAACCACCACAAGCAGGCGTGATGAACATCTCGGCGCGGGCTGTCTCATCAAGTTTTGCCACGGCTTCTTGCCGTTCGCCGGTGTCCTCTTTCAGTTCGCCGCGAATGGCGTAAGCGATTTGGTTGGCGTTGTCACTGACAGCCACTGCCAGTGTTTCCATGAGGCTGAACGTGCGCGACTGGTTCGAGGTGATGCGCCAGTTGAGCAGGGCGTGCGCCAGCGCGGGGATGATTTCGGCCCGTTTTTCCGCTGGGCAGATCAGGCAAGAGCCAAAGGTATTTCTCCCTTCTTTCCAGCCCATCTCGCGGAGTTTTGCTTCCATATCGAGGTGCAATTCCGGTTCCAACCGATTAAGCGAGACACAAAACAGCGTCCGCAAATCAATGGCCACGTCGGAGACAAACAAACCAGAGGCACGGGTGTGGTCAGGTATCCAGATGCGGTTAGGTAAGTTACGTTTGTTGGTAGTCAGAAAATCGTCCAATTCTTCGCGGCTCAATTCTACGCGCTTGTTGTCCACGAGGCGACTGACTTTGACGACATGGCCCTCCGGGTGCGAGCTGCGATCAAACGTGATGTTTTCTATTTCTCGTTCTAATCCACCCAATCGCGGGTGCAGCGGTCGCATGGCCGAAATCGAAAGTGGGCTACGCCGCTTAATGGTGTAATCGCCGCTTTCCGCTTTCATGTAGCCACCCAACATTTGATCGACAAACGATGGATCGCAAGGCGAGTGAGGCTCTTTTTGTCCGGCTTTGCCTTTCGCGTCAATTTCCCAGTTAAATGTAATGGGCGCGAATGGCACGTTTAGGAAGGTAGTCAATTCTTCCAAAATGCTACGTTTCACCTGTTGTCCACTGGAATAGGCCATTTTAGAACCGAACTGCGGATCACGGTAAAACTTCTGGCCGTCCTGTACCCCAAAAACAGTATGGTCGGCGTGGCGCAAAACGCGCAGATAGATGAAAGGCGATTTTTTCTTTTCCATGGTGTAAAAAGTGGTTTGTGTAGTGAAAAATTAGTTCTGTGGTTGAGCTCCCTGATAGTTGTACTCAAAGCGGATGAGCGTGACAAACAATGGCAGTTGGTCACTCGGCATTTTGACGACTTGCTCCACCGTTTGGCGGAAAGGCTCGGCAGCAGCTGGATAAATCGCAATGATTTCACCGAGTTTGTCTACGAAACTGCGAAGATTGGTGGCTGAACGGACTTCTTCGGAAATCTGGCGATGAGTAGTCTTTCCTTGTTTGGAAACTGCTTCAAACTCATGGAGCAGTTGGGCGATTTGCCCAGCGGATTGAAACAGTTCTGATTTGTTGAGCATGGCGTAAATCCAAAGTTTAATAAGGTGAAACTGTTGATTTGTCTTTTCGTCGGTAATTTTGAAGTCTTTGGTTTTTTTGCCGCCGCGTTGAGGCAAGTATTCGCGGAGTTTGGCGGGTTCGATAGATTTTAAACCGATGGTTCCTTGCTCGCAAGTACGTTTGAAGCCAAAGAGCGGCTCAAGTTCCTGTATCTGCTTGTCCGTCAGTGTGGACTCTTTTTGGTCGAGGAAATAGCGGTCGCGGACTTCAAAAATTTCGTGAATTTCGTGCAGTTTGAGGTTGAGAAAACCCAGTGTGGTATTGGTTGAAGAAAGATTGTAGGCATACACCGTCATGTCGGTTTTTGGGTAGCGGTTGCAGAGCGTCAGCACCAAATTAGGCCAATCTACTCCCGGAATTGCGCGAATTTTGCCTTTTTTCGGGTCAACACGCTCTTCCGTTTTCGGATTAAAATCCAGTGCATCGCCGCCGTCGAGCCAATGTCGTAGCCATTGGCCGTTCCACGTTTCGGCTTGACGGTCTTTTAAGCCAGGCGTTTGTGTCAAAAATTGGCGATAGACGGGCCAGCCATTGAACACCCCGAACAGCATTTCGATTTGGGTGAAGAGCAAATAAAAACCACCGCCTACACCACAAGCCAATGCCTCCCCTATCCACGAAGCATAGATTTCTTCTACCTCTATTTTGCTAGGCATGGTTGTCATTTGGCCGGATGTGGTAGCCGTTGCATCCTCCGCGCCGAAGCCGACAAAAATGGAGGCATTCGGTTTTTTTGTCAGTATGCTGTTGTGCAGGTTCTCGCGCCTGATTTCGGGCTCTGGCTTTCCTGAAGCCTTATCTTTGGCCGAAAGGCTTTGGAAAAATGGTGAGTTTGAGACGTGCAGCAAGTGTTTTTCATCATTGAAAAACAGCGGGAACATCACCTCGTCGAAGAACTGCCGGGCCGACAAGTCGCGGCCTTCGCGGGCATTCCAAGCAGTCAGGAATTTTTTGCCGATATAGCTGGTGTACATGTGTCAGAAAAATTTATTGGGTTCGTGAAGAATAAGTCCGAGTTCGAGGTGTTCAGATTCGGTTTGCGGAACTACGAAGGGCCACGATCCGACTTCCAACTGGACGTATTTCTTGATCTTGCCGCGCAATGCTGAAAGCGACACAGGGATGTCCAATTCAATTCGTTGGGTCCATGTACCCGCCTCGTAAATCATGCGGTCGCTTTCGAGGATGCAGGTGGCCGATTCGATTTCGAGCGCATCCACTATGATGGATTTGGGTCGGTGGGTCAGCTCTTTGATGGTGTGTTGGCCTTCTCGGAAAATCAGGTGTACGTCAATCTCCTTGCTTTCGATAGTTGGGTACACTGTGTCAATTTTGGCCTGTACCTCGCGCTCGGCCAGCACTTCACCGTCAGGTAATTGAGCGAAACTGGCTTTCAAAATCTCGGCTTTATACGGCAGCGCACTACCCTCCGGTTCAAGGACATGCACGGGTTTGTATTTACCAATTGTTTCTGTGTTTCGCACCCGATTGACCCTCCCGAACCGCTGCACAAGGGCATCGAGCGGCGCGCAATCAGTAATCATGCGGTCGAAACTAATGTCAAGGCTTACCTCCACCACTTGCGTGGAAATGACGAGACAGGGCGAAAAATTTATTTTTGATCGGTTGTTGTAGTCGTTGGTCAGTTCGCCTTCAAGACGCATTCGGTCTTTGCGTCGAAAACGACTGTGTATCAGCATCATCGGTACCTCTGGGAATATGTCTTTCCATAAGGCATAACTTGCCTGCGCGCTTTTCACTATGTTATGTACCAGCAGCAACCGTTCGCCATCGGCAAAGGCTTTCCGTAAAATTTCGCGCACTCGCTCCGGGTCGTTTTTTTCCCGATGGATGATGTGACGGTCAAATGTAGCCAATTGCTTGTCGGGCAATTTCACCTCGTACACTTGATCGGGACCGCCCAAAATGTCTAGCATTTGGTTGTACAAAACCGTCGGAATAGTTGCTGTGCCGATGTGGATTCTGCAATTAAGCCGCAGCAAAGCGCGGACGATTTCGCGCACCATTGCCCCCGACCAATCCGAGTAGGTATGGATTTCATCCAAAATCACATCCGTATCGCGCAAATCGAGCATCACGGTCTCGTAGCCCGATGTGCCGAAAATAATAGATGCGATTTGGTGTGGGGTCAACACTTTCACGGCTGCGCCGATGAGCGGCTGCAAGGTTTGTTCAATATGGCTGCCGTCCATTTTCAGCCGTGAGATAGCGTGCAACAAGCGCACGTCTTCGTCTTGAGGCAGGGCCTGCTGAATACGATCGAACATGGCATTGATAGAAGCCTGAAATGGCAGCGTATAAAATACCCGCCCCCGGCAGCGGCGAAGCAAAAAATCGGTTTTGCCCGCGCCAGTTGGGGCAACTACAAGGGTATGCGAGCGAGCGTCATCGGTGCTTGTTTGCGAAAGCGGATAAAGTGGATGCATTCGTTTTTCATCCCGAAACCAGCCCAAATCCGGTGTTTGAAAAGTCCGCTTCAATACCGTCTCCACCTCGTGTGTAAATGCCGAGCCAAAATGGTCAGCCCCGCGCAACAAGCCTTTCAAGAGCGACCAGCCTCTGGGGCGTTTTTCGCAATAATTGATTGCGTATTGCAACGCGGCGTGAGCCTCCTTGAGCGAAATAGAACGCACAGGTAACCCAAAGCGAGTGGCGACTTCCAAGGCCTGCGGCGACCAGTTTTCCCAATCCTGCAAGTGAAAGGCGATGAAATTCCGATCGTTGGTTTTCAAATCCAGAATACCGCGCCCACGCGGATCCTCTTTCGTGGATTTGTGGTGCGCTACTACTAAGTCAATTAGCGCATCCCATTCGTCTTTCGGAAAAATCGGCAAGAAACCCAGCGACGACAGTTCATGACGGTGCGCCACGTTCCGTTCGGCCTCCATTTCCTGCATAGTTTTGGCCTTGCCCGTGTTTCTGATTTTATTTTGAAAATGCGGATGTCCTTTGCCCAAGTCGTGCAGTATCGCACCTTTCCTCGCCAACATCACGTCGAATCCTAAGTCTGCGGCGAATTTTTCAATCGCAAGCACAACGTGTGCCGTGTGCTGGTACAGAGTCAAGGCACCATTTTCTGCGCTTTTGGCAAGCAGTTCGTTCGGTTGCATGGCCAATTACCAGTTTTGATTTTCACGAATGGGGTTTCCAAAAATTCGCAGTTCGCCATACATAGATTCGCCCTTCTCAAAACGGTTGTGGCCAACCTTAAAACCCTTGTCTTGCGTTGTGAAAACCAGTTCAAAGCCAGGGAATTCTTCGGTATCAAATTCGTACTCACTGCGGCACAGTATTTCAGCCTCAGGGAACAACAAATCCTCGTTGCGGCAAAGACAAATGGATTGCTCGGCTGCTCGTTCGGCATCAGTTTGATTGCCAAAAGCGAGGTAAAGCTCCGGTTCGAGCAGGATGCTGCGCAGGATGATGGAGCGTTCTTTTAGGCGGTATTTTTTCTTGTCCGCTGTTTTTGTTACCCAGCCTTTCGACCAAGTGCGCTCTTGCTGCGAGCTCAAACCCGCGTAAGTCAGCCGATGGCGTTGGATTTTGTGAATGACGCCACTCGATCCGTTGAGCAATTCCGGAAAAAGTTTCTTCTCCATTCCTTCCACGATGGAAGGCGTGAGGAACTGCTGCGAAAATGTTTCGCTGTCGCGGACGGCTGTCCACGGTTTGATGTAGCCAAAGGGGCCGGTATATTTGACGATGTACAGCATGAGTAAAGGGTTTTTAAACAAGAGAACCGAAGCCGATGCCAGTAGAATGACCAATACCGACATTCCACGCGAAGGCCAATTGTTCCGGGCTGCCACTGATAGCAACCGGGCAGAAATTCACCCGGTTCTTTATTTTGTTATAATGCATTACTTTGGCTCGTGCACCGGGATAATTGCGGTGAAATTCTACACGTAGCCCCTCGACAGGCAAACCTGCACTGGCGAGTTTGCCTGTCAGCGATTGGGTCAACAACGCGTCTGCTGCGGTTTCCGAAAAGATGCAGTGGTGCTGGGTGCTGTCGGGACGTCGCTGCTTCACCAGCACCGGGCTACCGACTTTGAAAATATGGGCCTGCCCAAAGGCAGGATCCTCCTGCACCATCATCTCTTGTACGGCCAGGTCTTCAGTTATGATAGGGTCACGCAGAATGCCCTGCATCAACTGCTTAACGAATTCAGGATGAAAGGCGCTGATGAACCATCGTGCACCATGCGGAAAGCGCATGCCCTGGTCTTGCACATTTTCACCGCCATTCAGGAGAGAAAAAGAAAACAAGGCCGATTGGCCGTGGTAAGGATTGTCCGGTCCCAGCCATTTGTGAATCGCTCCGGTGAGGCGTTGTTGGTAATTGTAAGAGAAAATATGTCGCGATGGGTTAGTAGTGAGATGTATCCTCATGATTCAATAGGTTGGTACGTGATTCAAAATTATTTTTCTAATCCGTTGGAGATTGAGACTTTTTAGAAAGGTGTGTCAAGGCATCGAACGATAGAACAGGCATTTGTGCATGACAAAAGTTAGAACAAAACAGAAGGGGTCTTCTGCTGGAGACTCGTTTGACTACGATGAGTTTGAAAAAGAGGTGATCGGTCGGCTCAATGCCGGGGCTGGCCTGGTTGGGGATTACAGGTTTTACATCCTGGCACTGAAGCGTGATTTTGAATTGCATGACATTTGGTTTGATTGATTACAGGGCAAAGGTCAGCCCCCATTTCCGAACTGACTTCCCCCCCCCTTTACATTTCAAAAATAATTTCACAAGCGCATCCTTTCCACCTCGATTTTCAGATGTTCCCGCAAGGCATCGGGCGCGACGATATCTATGTCCAGGTGATAAAAGCCGAGTATAAAATTGCTAAGCCCCAGAAACTGGCTGTTCACACGGGCCTGAAAATCATAGATATTGGTATCTCTGGTGGGCTCGATGGAACCCTTGGTAAGCGGGTAGCGCTCGGTAAGCTCGTTGTAGGCCCCGACACTCAGCCGCAAATGCACCATCACCTGCTCGTTGCCGACAATACGGAACGGGTCGGTCAACATGATATTATGGTGCCCTTCATGCTGCCACGGGGCATCCAATATTTGCACGCGGGTAAATCGTGAAATCCGAAAATGCCGCACCGCCCGTTTCTCGAGGTCAAAAGCATGGAGCATGTCTTCTGATGGCGCGATGTGAAACGCTTCCACGTTGCGGTCGCTGACCGTGCTGCTGTTGGAAGATCGGTAGCCCTCCAACAGGACTTGTTTTTTCTCTGATTGGGCTTGCAGCAACAAATCTACCTTGCCGAGGTAGGGTTTGCGCAGGTAAGCATGGCCCAACTGCCGAAAATCATACAGGGAGGAAAGCTTTGCTTTTAATTGTGCCTGCCGTTCGGTCGTGGTGGGTATTTGGTCTATTGCCTGATGCAGTAAAACCTGGTCTTCTTTGGAGAAATGAAGCAGGTCTTGCAGCTTTTTAAAAGGCTTCTCAACGACAAATTGATACCTGCCCTTTTGATCCCTTTCCAGCACAAAGCCCGCATTTGCCATGATCTCAAAATCATCCGAGATCGTATCATCACTCATGACAAATCTGGCGGCCAGTTCCTTTTTAGTATAGCGGCCGGGTTGATCTACAATTGCACGGAGGAGTTGCAATATCCTGGCACGGGGTCCGAATTCTATATCTTTTGGCATGAGGGGAAGTTTTAATGGCAATATTACAGCAGAAAATCCAATAAATCGAATACACAACCTACAAAAACACATCCAACCATTTCATTTTTTTTCCTGACATTGCCTCCCACAACCCCAAATCCTAAAACAAAACGAAATGCCATGGCTGGAAAGAAAAAATTATCTGCGGCAAAAAAACCGACAGACAGAACCGAAAACCCCGTTGCCGCCAAACCCGGCATCGACCGCATCACCCGGATCGAGGCCCTGCTTGTCTCCCGGAAACGATGGATCATGGCGGGCCTTTTTCTGCTGTCGGTTGCCGTGAATACCGTTTATTATCAGCAAGCTAAGGATACCCCCTTGCAGTCGATGCACCGCTGGAATAGCAGCGACATGGAGTTTTTTGACCAATCGGCCCGGTACATTGCTGCGGGCCACTGGCTTTTTGACACGGTGCTGCACCCCTACCACGAATGGCACAATGAATACGCAAAGCAATATTTCGAGCAATATCCCGAAACGGCAGCCCCTTATTACGCCCAAAATTTGAACGCCGCAGGCATTGCCGACACCGTGGCTTCCCGGCGTGCCTACATCAATGATATTTTTCAAGGCAAAGTGTACCACCAGGAGCCGTTATACGTGTACCTGATTGCCCTTACCTACCGCATTTTCGGGGTCGATCCTTTTTGGGTTTATGTGTGGCAATTACTGCTGATTGCTGGCACCAATGTGCTCGTTTTTTTGGTCGGGCGGCGCTATTTTGGGTCTTTGACGGGTTTGCTGGCTGCACTAACTGTGATTGTTTCCGGGCCGATCCTGGTTTTTGGCATGACCATTCTACGCACTACACTGACGGCTTTTTTAACCCTTGTGTTGGCCTTTTACTATCAGCGGTTGCTCGACCGAAACAGCCGAAAAAACCAGTTGGCCTTTGGGGCCGTTTCGGGTATTACCTTGTTGAGCCAATCCTATTGCTTGCTTTTTCTGTTGCCGGCGCTTGGCTGGTATGCCTGGCAGAACCGTCGCGATGTAAAAATATGCGCCAGTAGCATGGGCCTTGTGCTGGGCACACTGTTGATAGTCCTGGTTCCATTGTTTGTCCGCAACCTCAAAGTGGGCGCACCCATGGCTTCTATGGCCAGCAATGGTGCCATTACCTATATCCTGTTCAATTCCAGCAACGCCGCCCCCCTGGAACCCAGCTATATGCACTTTCCCTCGACGGTTAAATTGATGCACGATTCCGGTGGCAAGCTTTTGCCTGCTGTCCTCGCTTGCCTGGGTTCTTTTGAAGGTATGGGCAAAATAATGGAATTATATGGGCAGAAAATAGACGGCTTGTTTATGTGGTTTGAGGTACCGAATAACATGAGCTATTACATGTACCGGGAATTTTCACCGCTCTTAAAAGCCTTGCCCGCGCCTTACTGGTTGATTGCCCCTTTGGGAATTTGCGGTTTGTTTTTCGCCTTTTGGCGCTTGAGATGGCAATTTTTTCCGCTTTTTTTGATGATATTGGTAAGTGCGAGCCCCTTGTTCATCAGCAGCAGCCTGGCGCGGTATAGAACTCCTTTTGTCATATTGATGACCTTGCTAGCCGCCTTTTTTGTGGTAGAGCTTTTGAAAAGTTTGCTGACCGCAAAATGGAAAGCTGTAATAGCAGGCTTAGTGCTGATTATGATGACTTGGTACTATACCGACCATATCCGCGACAAAAGATTTCTGCCATTTTTCGCCAACGATATTCTCCCGGTCTATATACTGCACTACCAAGACAGGTTGATCGAGCTTGAAAAAGAGCAGAAGCTTAATGAATACCTAGCGCTTACATCGGAGTTTGTAGGTTATCTACCGGACTATTTCTTTGAGCTCAAAAGCTCACACAGGGCCATCTATTCCAATGAAGCGCAATGCTGCCGCTTGGTCGCAAACCTAATAAAGATGCACGCTTCTATACTGGAAGCTACCGGCAACAAAGCGGAAAGCGCCAAGTACTATGAGCGCATCAATATTTTGACGGGTATTGCGGATGATTTCAACAAACGAACAGGGAAATGATTGAGCTTTCCATCGTAATGCCTTGCCTGAATGAAGAAAGGACTGTGGGTATTTGCATCGAAAAAGCCCTTCGCTTTATGCGTGCCAATGGTATCGCTGGCGAAGTGGTCATTGGCGACAATGGCTCTACGGACGGTAGTGTGTGCATTGCGGAAAGCCTTGGAGCGCGGGTGGCTTCGACGCCCAAAAAAGGCTACGGATTTGCTTTAATGGCGGGCATAAAAGCAGCTCAGGGCCGCTACATCATCATGGGCGATGCCGACGACAGCTACGATTTTTCGGCACTGGGAGAGATGCTGGAAAAATTGCGCGCTGGCCATGACTTGGTGATGGGCAACCGATTCAAAGGGGGCATAAAACCGGGTGCCATGCCTTTTTTGCACCGTTATCTGGGCAATCCAGTGCTTTCGATGCTGGGCAGGCTTTTTTTCAAAATACCAGTACGGGATTTCCACTGCGGCTTGCGCGGCTTTTCAAAAGAGGCTTACAGTCGCTTGAACATGCAGACCGGTGGTATGGAATTCGCTTCGGAACTGGTGGTAAAAGCTTCGTTACAGAAATTTAAAATTGCGGAGGTTCCTGTCATTTTGTACCCCGATGGCCGCGACAGGAAGCCGCATTTGCGCACCTGGTCGGATGGTTGGCGGCACCTGCGTTTTCTGTTGCTGCACAGCCCCGATTGGCTTTTTTTGTACCCGGGGTTGTTTCTGTTGCTAATCGGCATTACAGGTGCAGCCATATTGAGCTTTGGCGACATTCGAATAGAGCATGTAAGGCTGGGCATACATACCCTCTTGTATGCCTATCTTTTTATCATGGTGGGCTTCCATTTTCTGTCATTCTTTATGGTATCGAGGCTATTCGGGATAGACACGCAGCTGTTTCCACAGCCAAAAGAATACCATAAAGTGCGCAAACTCGTCACCTTGGAAACGGGTTTGATTGTTGGATTTATCCTGCTTTTGGCGGGTATATTTTTATCCGCCATCAACATTTATGACTGGAAACAAACGGGCTTCGGTGACTTGGAGCCCAACCACAACCTGCGCTTGTTGTTTCCTTCCATTACCTTTATCCTCATCGGGATAGAAATAATCCTAGCCAGTTTCATCCTGAGTTTCATCAAAATTTCTATCCGGCAAGAGGAGGACTAATGTAAGCATTTGGTAAAAATTAGTTTGAACTAATTTTTACCAAACGTCTTGATTTTCATTGCCTTTTGCTTTTTGCAATTTTGCCCTTTTACTTATGAGCTCTGACATATCAAAACTGGAAAAAAGCCGCTGGGACAAATGGTGGATAAAGCTCCACCAGCGCACTTCTCACAGCACCCGGGTGCGGCAGCTGGCGCGCATCTTCAGCGGCATTATGGAAGATGGAAAAAACGTAAAGGTGAAATGCCTCGACGTGGGTTGTGGCGACATGCAAATAGCGGAGCTGATTGCCGCCGCCAATGCCAAAACGATCTGGACTTGCCTGGATATTTACCCCTTGCCCGAAGACCTGAAATCGCAGGAAAAATGGCAGAAATACCGATCATTTGATGGGCAACACATTCCAACCGAAGACCAATCCTTTGATTATGTGCTGCTCTGCGATGTGCTGCACCACAGCCTCGATCCCGCGCTAGTGTTGCGCGAATGCGCCCGCGTGGGCAAGAAAATCATCGTAAAAGACCATTACCAGTACGGCTACTTTTCAAACCTGATTTTGAAATGGATGGATCGCTTCGGCAACCAGGCTTATGGGGTGCATATCCCCGGGAAGTATTTTTCGGTGGATGGTTTTGCGGCGCTTTGCCGGAAATGCGGGCTGGAGATTGTGCAGCAGAAGGCTGGGATTCAGTTGTACGGGCATTTGCCGGTGCTGCGGCGGGTGTTGCGGAAGGAATGGCAGTTTTGGGCGGTGCTGGAAAATCAAGACGCCACATCAAAACTCAAATAAAACACCGTCCCCTCCCCTTCTTTGGATTCAACATCTATTGTGCCTCCATGTGACTGCACAATATTCAACGTAGCCGCAAGTCCCAAGCCCATACCGCTTGATTTGGAAGTGAAATAGGGTTCGAACAGGCGGTCGACAAAAGCAGGGCTGATGCCGCAGCCATTGTCTGTTATGGATACCATAAGTTTTTGAGCGGCTCTTTCTGTGCTTATTTGGAGGATGCCCTTCGTTTCATCCATGGCTTCCACGGCATTCACCACAATATTGGTCAATGCAATTTGCATCTTTTCCGCATCGATCAAGACCATATCATTGTCATTCGAATAGCTGGTAGCCAACTTTATTTTCTTGAGCGCAAGCCGGTCTTTAGCCTCTTCCAGTGTTTGTCGCAGTATTTCCTGCATGGAACAGGGCTTCAGATTCAGTGCCGTTGGTTTGGAGGAATCGAGCAGTTGGGTGACCAAATTATCGATCCGCTTGGCATTCCGTTTTATGATGTCCAAGTAGTCCTTAAAATCATTGTTTTCTGGCAGCTCAGCGTAGAAGCCTTCCAGGGCGAGGCCGATATTGGTTAGCGGGTTGCGCACTTCATGGGCCAACATGAGCATGAACCGACGCGTAGCTTCCATTTTTTCTGAAAGCATGGTGGCCCGTTCTTCGCGGATTTTTGCCGTCAGGTCGTGCAACACTCCCTGGCAATAGCGTTTGCCATGACGATCCGATTGCATGGTCGCGAACAAAGTACAAATACGCCTTTCATTGTTTTTGGTGCGCAATTCAATTTTCTTTCCTGAAATTTCGTTGTCTTTTGCCAAGGCTCTTTCAATGCTCTCCCCCTCTTCTTTATTGGCGAATATATCCGTGCTTTTCATTTGAAGGAGCTCATGCACTTCAAAGCCAGTAAGGCTAACCGCTGAATTACTCACGCTCATCAGCCTGCCGGACTCATCGGCAATGAATATCATGTCCTGGGATTTCTCGAATACCGTGCGGAATTTGACTTCGTTTTCCTTTGCCACCTTGATCATGGCTGCCTGGGCCAGGGAATAACGTATGCTCCGTTCCAGTCCATCAGCGCTAAGGCTGCCTTTAAGCAGGAAGTCGAAGGCACCCAATTCTGTCGCCGCTTCATCTACCTCCTGATTGTTCACGCCAGTCAACAAGATCATCGGTTCCTCGCATTGTGCTTTTATTGCTTCGCGAATGAGGGAAAGACCGTTGTTAGAACCCAGAAAGTAGTCGATGATGTACACATCGTGTGCGCGCTTTTTTATCTGCTCCAGCCCTAATTGATAGCTTGAAGCCCAAGCCACTTCAAATTGACTCCCAGGGATGTCGCGCAAGCTATGGGAGGTCAGTAAAAAGTCGTCTTCATCATCGTCCACGATTAGTACGCGGATCCTTTTGTCCTTGCTCATATTAGGTATTATTTATTGTTCATGGGCAGTGAAACCAGTTCAAACCAAAAGCTGTTGAGTTGAGCAATCACCGTCACCAGCCCTTTAAAGGACACTGGTTTGGTGATAAAGCAATTTACCCCGAGATTATAGCTGCGCAACACATCTTCCTCAGCTTGTGAGGTGGAAAATATCGAAACGGGTATTGATTTCAGGTTATCATCTTTTTTTATTGCCTTTAGGGCTTCCCGGCCGTCCATGCGCGGCATGTTCAGGTCGAGAAGGATGAGCCCGGGCCTGGGGCAGCTTTCCTGGTCGGTATAGGCACCCCGACGGTTTAAATAGTCCAGCAGTTCCACCCCGTCTTTTACAAAGAATAAGTCGTTTGGTACTTGAAGTTCTTCAAAAGCTTCTCTGGTCATAAGCCGATCGTCCTCATCGTCGTCTGCAATTAAGATCACTAAATTCTTGTCGTTTTTCATAAAATGGATTTTAGCTTAACCTTTCACAATGTACTTACAGTACTGAAATAATGATCAGCTTTTTTTCGCGTCTCGTTGAATTGGCGCGTTGCGAGCACAATGTGAAAAGTTGCGCCATTGCCCAGAGATGATTCCGCCCAGATGATTCCGCCGTGGTTTTGTGCCACTTTTTTACAAATTGCCAATCCAATACCTGTTCCCTCATATTCGGAACGCCCGTGCAGGCGTTTGAACGGTGTAAAGATCATTTCGGCATAGTCACTTTCAAAGCCAATCCCATTGTCTTCAATTTGAATGTGTACATAATCTTGTGTTAGGTCTAAGCCATATTCTTGTTTTTGCGCGTCTGACAATATTTCATTTTTTATTTGGATAACGGCGGATTTGTTTTCTTTTGTAAATTTTAAGGAGTTGGTTGCGAAGTTTAAAAACAATTGGTGCATCTGGGTTGGTATGGCATCGATGGTTGGCAAGGGCGTGTGGTTGATGACCGCTGATTTTTGCGCCATGGTTATTTCCAAATCCGTGATGACGTTTAAGAGGATGTCATTCAGGTTGGTGGGCTTGAAATACCCTTCATCGCGTTTGGTGCGCGAGAGGGCTAACAGGTTTTCAATGAGCATGCGCATCCTGCTTGTTGCATCGATAATGCGGTTTAAATAAAGTGCACAATCAGCGTGCAGACTTTCGCCGAATTTGTCTTTCAATCGCTCGCTGAACGTAGTGATTTTTCGAAGCGGTTCTTGCAAGTCATGTGATGCTACATAAGCAAACTCTTCCATTTCATTGTAGGAGTTGGCGAGCTCTGTAATTTTGGTCTCCAGGCTTTTCTGGATGTTCTTCATTTTGGTGATATTGGCCGTAGAGCCTATGGCGAGGGCTGGTTTGCCATCTTTCCAGTTGATGACACGGGTGCGTGTGATGACATGCACCGTTTTCCCTGTGTAGGTGACCAACGTGATTTCCAACGGCTCTGGCTGCTCTGGCCCGGTGAGTGTTTCAATTCCGTACACCATATCGTTGGCGAGGTCTTTGTATGCTGGCGCCAAATGGTTGAAATACTGTTCCATGGGCATCCAATCATGGTTCCGCATAGCGACTGGGTATTCCAGCATGTCCCAAAAACCGTCAGACCATTTTACTTTGTTTTTCAGCATATCCCATTCCCAGGCGCCAAAAGCAAAAGATACTTCTGCTGCGCGCGCCACTACTTCCAATTCCAGGGCGCGCGCTTCCAGCATTACCTTTTCAGTTATATCCTCTGATACACAAAAATACTCCGACGGAGTACCATCTTCATGGTGTTTGAATACGGAGACCGAGGTTTCCAGGTAAACAATATTGCCTTCTTTCGCTTTGAGCTTCACCTTTAACTTAATGGCTTCTTCGTTTTTGAGAAAAGGTAGCCGTTGACCAACTTCCAACATACTTTGAATGTCTCCTTCGTCCATCATATCCATCCATCCGCCTTCCATCTCCTGCAAGTTGTCCAGATCAAGTCCTAAAAATTCGGTGACTTTGCGGTTGGCATACAACAACATGAAATTGGATGCCTTGATGATAAAAACCAGATAGGGCATGTCCTGGCTGATTTTTCGAAAGATGCCCATTCCAATTTCTTGAGGGCTGTACTCCGGTGATTTGAAATAATCTTTTGAATACATGGCACACAATTTCTAGATTAAATATTATAGTATTTTATTTTATTGTACAGGGTTTTCCTATCGATATTTAGCAATTCAGCTGCTTTGCTTTTGTTGAAATTCGTTTGGCGCAAGGCATTCAGGATGACTTCACTTTCCGCTTCAATGGCCGCATTTTTCAGGCTTACCGGCATTTTTGAATGTTCGACCGCAGTTGGTATCGCAGCCCCTGGCGTGATCTGCTCCTGTGCTTGGTCACTGATCTCTGTAAACAGCAATTTTTCGTGGTTTACGATTTCAAAGGGCAGGTGTTTGGAATGTATTAATTCGCTGTTACACAATAGGGTTGCCCTTTTGAGCACGTTTTTCAATTCCCGCAAATTGCCGTACCAAGGGTAAACGCCAAACAAATCCGCTACACCTTGGGAAAAACCTGCCACATTTTTGCCCAATTCAGCGTTTATTTGCTCCAGAAAGTAGGCTGCAAACATCATAATGTCTGGCCCGCGCTCGCGCAAGGGCGGCACATCAATACTGAATTCGTTGAAGCGGTGGTAGAGGTCTTCGCGAAATTTTCCGTTGCGGCTGGTGTCCCACAGCTTTTCGTTGCTGGCGATGATGATGCGCACATCGATATCGATTTGTTTGCTGCCACCAATGCGGCGCAATTGGCGCTCCTGCACTACCCGCAGCAGGGAGACTTGCACATCATAAGATAAATTGGATACTTCATCCAGAAAAAGCGTGCCGCCGTTGGCGCGTTCGAAGTGGCCGATTTTTTGTTCAATAGCGCCTGTGAACGCGCCTTTTTCGTGTCCGAACAGTTCGCTGCCCGCGAGTTGCGGCGAAATGGCACCACAATCCATGGCGAGGAAAGGCTGCTTCGCCCGATTGCTCAAGCGGTGTATCTCACTGGCAACTCCTTCTTTCCCCGACCCGCTTTCGCCGTAAATGATGACGCTGTAACTGGTCGGGGCAACAAGTTGAATCTGTTTTTTGAGGTTTTGGGATACGGCGCTATCCCCAAAAATATACCCGTGCTGGGGTTTTGTGTTGCGCTGACGAGCAGCTTTAGCAGGCACTGGCAGACCTTCGCCGGGCAACACGTTTGTAGTTTCAGCTGTTGCGGCGGGTGTTTCCAGTGCGCGTTGGATGGTATGCAATATTTCTTCCGGGAAAAGCGGCTTGGTGAGGTAATCAAAAGCGCCCAATTTCATAACATTGATGGCTATTTTGATATCAGAGTAGCCCGTCATGATAATCACTGGAATATTGGGGTACTTTTCTTTGATGAGGGTGAGCATTACAGCACCGTCCATTTTTCCCAGTCGAAAATCGCTCAGCACCAAATCCGGTTTGAAACTGTCCAATAAATCAAGCCCTTTCGAACCGTCTGTTGCATATTCTGTTTCGTATCCTTTTTTAGTAAGATAGCGTTTCAGCAGCAGGCAGATGTCTATTTCATCATCGATTATGAGTATTTTTTGCATGGACTGGTTTGTTTTCACGTTAAGTTACTGTTTGAAATGGAAGAATATATGCTCAAGGTGCCTATGTGCTATTTCATCAGACTTGCCTGCGGAGCGTTGCAATGGGGATGTGGAGTAGATCGCGGTATTTAGCCACCGTACGGCGCGCCACAGGATACCCTTTTTCTGCCAGTAATTTGCAGATTTCGGTGTCATTCAAGGGGAAAGATTTTGCTTCAACGGCAATAATGTCCATGAGACAATCCTGAATATCCTGGTTGTTCAGTTCACGTCCGTCCATTGCGGTGAATGTATGGGTAAAAATATCTTTTAGGTTGATATTGCCAAAAGGGGTTTGAGCATATTTGGCACTGGTAACCCTGGAGACCGTGCTAATGTCCATATCGACATAGGCTGCCACATCGCGCAGCACCATTGGCTTGAGCATTTTGACATCGCCACTCAGAAAAAAATCGCGTTGCAATACAGCAATGACCCGCATAATCCGAAGCATCGTGTCGTCGCGTTGCCGGAGTGCTTCGATCAACCAGCTGGCATCTTCCATTTTTTTATGGATAAACTGTGCCGCTTTTTTGTCGTGGGTCTCTTTGAGCATTTCATCCAGGCCTTCTGTAATTTTGAGTGTTTCAGCCCTGCCATTGGCTAAAGTGCAAAAGATGTCATTGCCATCAATTTCCACCACGTATTCAGGCATGATGATGTCACTGTTCAGGGGTTCTGCATCCGCCATGCCGCGCAGCGGTCTTGGATTAAGGTCTGTGATGTATTCAATGGCATAGCTAAGGTCTTCATCATCAATTTTCAATGCTTTTTTGATCGACACATAATCATGGGCGGCCAATGCCTCCATGTGATCGTTGATCAGCCGCAGGGGAAGCTCCACGCGGAAGCCTTGTGCCTGGTGGCGCTGCAACTGCAACAAAAGGCATTCTTTCAGGTTGCGGGCGCCGATGCCGGGAGGGTCTAATTGTTGTACCACCAGCAGTGCTTCCTGCAATTCTCCATCGTTGAAATAACTGCTTTTGGAAAAAGAAATATCATCGGCCAGGGTGTCCAAATCTGTTAGCAAAAAACCGGCATCGTCGAGAGAATCAATAATGTAGGTGCACAGGGTGCGCAGCCGCTCGTCGATGGTTAAAAAGCTGCACTGCAATTTCAATTCTGCGCGAATATCGGTCATCTGCACCGCTGGCGCCTGGTACTGGTCTTCCGATTCGTACCCCCGTTCCGTTTTTGTGTTGTAATCGGGTATTTCGTCGTCAAGCCCCCTGAAATCGAGCGGATTATCGTCTTCTCCGGAGCTGGTTTCTCCTGAAAGCTCTTGCTCTTCCACGGACTCAGAAAATTCGTTATCGGGGCGCAATTCTAAAAAAGGGTTTTCGTCGAGCGCCGTCTGGAGATAATTTTCAAGCTCCAATACATTCAGGTGCAGCAAATTCAGGAATTGAATTTGCTGCGGCAATATTTTAAGCGTTTGCGTCTGTGCCTGCTTCTGTACGTTCGACTGATGTTGCATGCGTTGGTTTTTTATATATTTGCAATTATATAACAAGAGAATCCATGCACTGGACCCGACAATCAAGTATTTATGTTTATTTAACAATAGGAACCCTCTTGTTTCTGGAATTCTATTCCTTTTTTCAATTTTCGCAATTTAAGAAATATACCCAATATGTAGAGCATACTTACAAGGTAATGAATTCCACGGAGCGCTTGAAAGGAAGCATTTTAAAGTTGGTGACATTGAGGCGAGGTTACATTATTGAACAAACGCCTGAAGGAAAAGAACAAATATTGTCGGAAGGCCAATCCCTCGATGCCTTAACGGATTCATTGGAATGGCTTATCATTGACAACCCGGTTCAAAACAAAAACATCAGGCAAATTCGGGAGTTGATAGGATTATCAGGTTTGCATTCTCATAAGTGGTTTGATACCAATGAAACGAGTATTCCGGTGGATTCTATGAAAGCTGATATCCGCCGGGTAAAACCACTTGTAGAAAACGCCTTTGTAACGCTGGACAAGATGCGCGAAATTGAGGACAATTTTCTTATAATGCGTAATACTTTGCAAAGTGATTCCGGGGGCACGGTTCCCGTCTTGCTGCTCCTGACAGGATTAATGGCCATTACCATACTGCTTTACGCCTTCTACCTCCTCAGCATCGATTTTAAGGCGCGTTTAGGTGCAGAAATAGCCCTTGAAAAAAACGTGCAGAATCTCCACCTGGCCAATGAAGAACTGGAACGTTTCGCCTTCATCGCATCCCACAACCTGAAGGAGCCGCTGCGCAAAGCACGCACTTTCATCAGCAGGGTATTAGAACGTGAATCGTCAACAGACAACAAATCACCGGAGCTGAACAAAGTGGAGTTGTCGCTGGGTCGCTTGCAAACCATGCTTGACGACCTGCTAACGTACACCAATCTTCTACAACATCAAGAAAATAAAGAACTCGTTGACTTAAACAAAGTTATTAAAGCCGTAAGTGCCGAATTTGAAGATGAGATTACCGAACATGGACTAAGCATCAACACAGCATTGCTACCAACGGTGAAAGGTTATTCGCCACAAATAGCTTTGGTATTCCGGCATTTGTTTTCCAATTCGATAAAGTACCGAAAAGATCAAACGAACCCTGTTATTACGATTACGACGAATTTTGATGTGGCAGATGCCACCCAAGTCATTGTTTTTTCCGACAATGGAATAGGGTTTGACACCAAATACATGCAAAAGATATTTGAAGTTTTTGGCCGACTGCACTCCAAAGACGCATACGAAGGCAACGGGATCGGCCTGGCAATTTGTCGACGCGCTATGCTCAACCACGGTGGGTCAATTTCAGCGGATTCGAAGCCAGGCGTTGGTAGCTGCTTTTACTTATACTTTCCTTGTTGAGCGGCTGCCATCAGTGTAACGTAATGCTGCCAACACCAAATTGCTTCAGGTTGGCAGACGAGTACGATATACACCAATGTCTTATATTTCAATTTTTTGAGCACATCAAAAGAATGCAATTCCAGTCACCAAAAGATCCATGTCCAAGCTGGCTTTGGCGGCAACATTCAAGCTTAAAAGGTTTAAGGTGCCGCTCAGCACATTTAACTGGAGCTCGCCCTTTGCCTGTAAATTGCCATTCCCGTCAACTTTATACGAGATGAAATGCAATTCGTAGTTACCCGTTTCCAGAAAGGAGAGGTTGAACGTACCGTTGGTAGCCAACACTGAACTCGTTACGGCGTTTTTGAACTGAATTTGTGAAGCGCCTTGTGGGAATTTTTCCATGCTCACATCATAACTGCCTTTTTTATAGGCATAGACGATGACCTTGTCACTGCCCGACACCCCGTCGGTGCAATCGCCGGAAACAGTCCCGGTTTGGGTTTTGTCCACTACCCTGACGGCTGCTTGTAATTCCGGGTCGGTGACAAACTTGAACTCCGTGCTGGAGCCAGACTGGTATACGATCGATTTGCGCAAGTCCATATCGATCACGACTTGCGCCGTTTCATTTCTTCTGGTTGTAAAGTTACCTTTCCCTTTGATGGTCATTTGGCTGCCACCTTCCAGTTTTCTTTTAACATTTTGATTGTCTTTCACGTAACAGCCTGGACTGTCGCCGTTGACATCAGTTTCGGTATCGAGCACCAGTACGATTTCAGTGTACGATTTTGCATCGATTTCTCCTTCTCCGAGCAGCTTGGTTAGGCCTTTTTGGAAAGCAAGCAGATCAAAAGTGGTTTTTCCATCAAAACCTGTCCAGGATTTTCCGTCAATTTTAACGTCGACCACGGTGACGAATACGCCTTGTACATTGGGGTCGTCAATGGGCGCGTCGGTAATTTCCACCCTGGCGCGTGCCACGGTGTTGTCGATTGGAGGGTTGATGGGGTCTTTGAGGCAAGAGCTTATTGCCAACATGACAGTACTGCAAAGCAACAATGCTTTCAGACTATTGATTGATCGGTGTATCATGGAATACTTTTTTAGGTGATCGAGTGAATGGGAGCTGATAAGACAGGGTTCCGTCTTATTGATTGATGTTGTTACGGGTATTATTCTGCCCCCTTGTGAAATAGAAATGCATGCCAACAACAAAATCCCAAGCCGTGGTGAGTGTACGGGTAGATTGGCGCGTACCGTCCAAGCTGAAAATGTTGCGGCTAATGCCATAGTTGTACTTTACCTGAGCTTCCAGCGATACGCGGTCGTTAGAAAAAATAGCGTAGCCTGGGCCGGCACCCAAGGTCATCAGTGTTGTATTTACCTTTTGGGCCACACCATCATCCGTTATTTCCGTATCAGATTTTCCATACCCGTACACAGCTCCCAGGAAAAAAGCCTGGTCGCCGGCGAAAGGGAAAAAGATGCGGGTATAAGGGCCAAATAGCAGTTTGGTATCCGAGGTTTTTTGTGTTCCAGTTGTACTATTATTGCCTTTGTTCTGTGAGGAACTAATGAGGTAATCCATTCCGAGGCCAACAACAAAATAGTTTCCAACAAAATAGCCGATGGAGGGGGTCAGGTGTAGCTGGTACGCGGTGTTCCCACCTTCTGTGATGGCTCCTGAGCTTTCGATCCTAACATTGGTGGCGGCGTTGGAATAGCCGATGCCGGAACCGAAGGAGAAATTTCCAGCCTGTAGGGCCTGGTTTTGTGCATTTATGGTAAAACAGCTCAACATTAATAGTGTCATTAATGGTAAAAATATCCGAAGTGGGCTTTTCATACGTTGAAATTGAGTAATTGATGATAAAATAAGAATGGTTGTATGCAGATGGAAAAAAGTTGTGCCAATGCTGTGCACTATAGAAAGCATTAGATAATTGTGCATTTAATTGCCCAACAAAGACTTTGCGGGGAATAATATCCCCATTTCAAACGAAAAACCAAACACAAGTCCCCATTTGCGCGCAAAATCTCCTGTAGGCTCCAAGCTCAAAAAAAGGTTGCTGATCCTTTGATCAGCAACAAATTTGTGTGGAACAGTATCGAAGCTTCTTCACATACTCATTATCGCCTTAAATATCCTTACAGATAATTTAAGTGCATCAATTACAATACCAACCCTTTTTGGGTGCAACGTGTACAATTATGTAGACATTATTCCACACTTTTTTAGAAAAAGCGGAAAAGCCAGCGCAGAAATAGTAGGAATCAATTTTGTGGGGCATAGTATTCAAACCTACCTACACGATGATTAAGTTATCTGATTCGGCAAGACTGTTTTTTAGTATAGGATCCATCATACTGATCATTATCAGCATGTACTATCTGAAGCCTTTTTTGGTTCCGCTCAGCTTTTCCTTTATTTTGGCTGTGGTATTGTTGCCACCAACAGCCTTTCTGGAGCGTCGCGGGCTTTCTCCTGTTCTTTCAGCCTTTTTGACCGTGTCGTTTGCCACGGTTTTGGTCAGTGGGTTGATTATAGCAGCGACTTGGGAGGTTTCTGTATTGAGCGACAATTCAACAAAGCTGATATCAAAAGTAGAAACAAGGATCAATGACTGTATTTCAAGTATTACCGATGCGTACCCGCAACTGAAAGAGCAAAAAATAATCAACTACAGGTTGCGCACGGGGGATATTTTGAAAAAGGTGGGAGAAAAAATAGGAAACTCCGCCTCCGGGTTTGTGGATTTTATTACCTCAGCGCTACTGATGCCCTTGTTCATTTTTTTCTTGCTGTGTTACCGACAGTTCTTTCGGAAGTTCCTGCACCGGGTCATCAATAGTGAGAACAAACACGTGGATCAGGTGCTACAGAAAATACACCATGTGACCAGGAATTATTTGATGGGCATGATAACGGTCATGATCATTGTTGGTATACTGAACACGATAGGGCTTGTGATTATCGGTGTGCCTTATGGTGCATTTTTTGCCATCCTGGCTTCCCTGCTTATGGTTGTGCCCTACTTTGGGGTATTTGTGGGCTCACTTTTGCCTGCTATGATGGCATTGGTCACATTTGATTCGCCCTTGCCCGCAATAGCTGTTTTAGTATGGATGGGCACCGTTCAGATTTTGGAAGGGAATTTCATAACACCCTACCTGATGGGTTCAAAGGTCAGCATCAATCCTTTCGCAGCAATAATATCCTTGATTTTGATGGGCCAGCTTTGGAACATCGCCGGTCTGGCGCTGGCCATACCTTTTGTCGCCATCTTAAAAATCATCTTGGATGCTATTCCAGCCACACAACCCTACGGGATGCTGTTGGGTGAAGTGCAGCATGAAAGCATCCGCAAGCAAAATAAAAAAGTGAAAGAGCCCAAGGTGGCGCTGTAAAGAACAGCTGAACATTTCCCCGGTTTGGGGAATTTGATGCACGACTCCACGCTGGAATAACAATTTTACCGCAGTCTTATTACGACACATTATTTCCCACACTTAACATCAACATGCGGCAATATAAACCGCTACAAAATCCATTCTATTATGAAGAAGTCACTTTTAGTATTAACATTCGGCATGCTTGTGGCCGTGACATCCTTTGCTCAATTTGGCATTAAGGCAGGTGCAAACTTTGCAACGATGGCAGAAGAAGGTGAAGGCGTTTCTCGCGACGACATAGAAAATCGCTCCATCACCGGCGCTATCGTTGGTCTTACCTTTGAGATGAACATTGCCGATATCATTTCCATTCAACCAGAGTTGCTCTATTCCCAAAGCGGTGGCAGCAACAGCTACACCCTGCTCGGTACGACGACCAAATCAAAGTACAAGATCAATTATCTGGAGCTTCCGGTGCTGGCAAAGCTTAGGTTTGGCAATGCCAACCAGGAAGGCGTCGGTTTCCACATCGCCGCCGGCCCGTGGATCGGTTATGCGCTGAACGGCCGTTTTAACAGGAAGACGACGGCTGGAGAGACCATTATTTCTGAAGTTGACCGCGACTATTCGTTCGATGACCAAGACGATGCCAAGCGCCTCAACTACGGTATGATCGGTGCCGCAGGTATCAGTTTCGGTCATTTGGTATTCGACCTGCGCTACAACTACGGGTTCAACAACCTGCTCGACAACGATGCCGACAACAACAACGACAACAAACCTGTACTGCAGACCCGAGGTATTGCACTAACCCTTGGTTATAACTTTTAAGTAAGCACAGCAAATGTACCCGGTGGGCACTGGGAATGTGATTTTTGATTTCACACCTTTCGTTGCTCATGGACAATCAAAATCTAACCAAATTGTAATTCCCAGGGGCTTGGCGCTATCTTTCTTCCGGCCAGGCCCCACTTTTTCTACTTTTCAAACAATCATACCATGCTTAAGAAACTCTCATTGTTCCTGGTAGTCATATTTGCCACCGGAACAGGATGTGCGAGCCTCAAAAACAACAAAAATGCCGCCATAGGTGCGGGCACCGGCATCGCCATCGGCGGCGTGATAGGTGCGCTTATCGGAAAGAACAATAATAATACTGCTGGGGGAGTCATCATCGGTGCTGCCGTTGGCGGCGTTGCTGGCGGCGCGATTGGCAAGTATATGGACAAGCAAAAACGAGAACTCGAAGAAAAGCTCGGCAATTCAGCCGAAGTAGAACGCGTCGGTGAGGGCATTAAAGTGACTTTCGACTCCGGGCTGCTTTTTGCTTACAACTCTTCAGAGCTTTCAACAGCAATGAAAACAAACCTGCGCGATTTTGCAGCAACGCTTAATGAGTACAACAAAACTGTAGTGCTCATCGACGGCCATACAGATTCAAAAGGTTCGGATGATTACAACCTCAAGCTGTCGGACCGCCGGGCTAAGTCAGTGTCTGATTACCTGGACGGGGTCGGCGTAAGCAGTTCGCGCTTGGGCACCCGTGGTTTCGGGGAATCAAAACCTGTAGCCAGCAATGATACAGACCAGGGGCGCAAACAGAACCGACGCGTGGAAGTAGCCATTTGGGCAAACGATGAACTGAAAAAACAGGCTCAGGACGGCCAGTTGTGATACATCATTCACCATTAAAATCTAACAAAATGGATACCAACACATTAATCATTTTGATCCTTGTCGGCGCAGCCGCAGGATGGCTTGCCGGAGAAATTCGCCGCGGTTATGGCTACGGTCTGGGTGGCAACATCATCATCGGCATTATTGGCAGCTTTATTGGCCGCTGGTTGTTTATGCAATTGGGCATCGGTATGGGTGGTGGCGTGCTGGGTTCTATCCTGGTTGCTTGTATCGGGGCACTGTTGCTGTTGTTTCTGGTCGGTTTGATCAAGAGGACTTAATTTTAGGCACCCTATTTTCGTCGTTTTTATAGCAAACAGCGCACTGGTAAAACCAGTGCGCTGTTTTTTTGTGCGTAGAATTGGGAGCAATACAATGCGGACGCAGAGAAGAAATATTACAGGGTCAGCCACGAAATGCGCCTGATGGAAAAGAAGCCTGATGGTTGGAAAATTGTGAATGTTTCTGCCTTTTGGGATGTAATGCCCAAAATCCATGCA
>Ga0105053_10000764_pt1 | contig 52074 bp, 44 predicted proteins | sample BON01_FD_78093 | JGI IMG/M metagenome (GOLD analysis project Ga0105053, IMG submission 78093) | Freshwater microbial communities from Lake Bonney liftoff mats and glacier meltwater in Antarctica - BON-01 | ecosystem: Environmental > Aquatic > Freshwater > Ice > Glacier meltwater | place: Lake...
CGTCGCTGGATGAGTTGTCGGCAGGGCTGGCCGAAATATGGAACAACCGGTGGCTGACCAATCGTGGCCCCCTGCTGGAGCGCTTCGAGGCCCGGCTGGCCGCGCTGTTCGACCTGCCGCATGTCAGCGTGATGACCAACGGGACCGTGGCGCTCGAACTGGGGCTGCAGGCGCTGAAGCTCACTGGCGAGGTGATCACCACCCCGTTCACCTTCGCGGCCAGCGTGAACGCCGTCGTACGGACCGGCCTGACCCCGGTTTTCGCCGACATCGAGCCGGACCACCTGACCCTCGACCCTGCCCGGGTGGAGGCAGCGATCACCCCGCGGACCAGCGCGATCCTGGCGGTGCACGTGTTCGGCCACCCTTGCCGCGTCGCGGCCCTGGAGGCTGTGGCCGCGCGGAACGGGCTGAGCGTAGTCTACGATGCCGCGCACGCCTTCGGGGTGACCGTGGATGGCGTGCCGATTGGCCATTTTGGCGACCTGTCGATGTTCAGCTTTCACGCGACCAAGCCGTTCCACGCGTTGGAAGGCGGCGCATTGACCTATCGGCGCGCCGATCTGCGCGCGGTGCTGGAGCGCCTGGCCAATCACGGGTTGGGTGCCGACGGCGACGTGCTGGAGGCCGGCACCAACGGCAAGATGACCGAGGTGCAGGCTTTGGTCGGATTGCTGATGCTCGACCGAGTGGCGGCCATCATGGAACGCAACAAGGCAATTGCATCGATCTACCGCGCGCGCCTGGCGGCCCTGCCGGGCATCGACTGCCTGGCTCCGCCTGCCGCGGGGGTGAAGGTGAACCACGCCTATGCGCCGGTCTTGGTGAATCCGGCGCTGGCTGGCATCGACCGTGACGGACTGTACGACGCACTGCGGCAGCGAAATGTTTTCACAAGGAAATATTTCTATCCTGCCGTGAGCGCCATGACGGCCTTCCGTCACCTGCGGGCTGCCGACCCCCTGGAGGGCGCCAACCAGGCCGCAGCGCGCGTGCTGGCCTTGCCGATCTATGCCGATCTCGATGACGACGACGTGCATCGCATTTGCGACATGATCACGGCCATTTGTCGTCGGCAGGCGGCTTGACCGGCAACTGCTGGCGCATCCAAAGCTTGTGCGCCAACCAAGCTGCATGCAATCCTTCGCAGAGTAGGTATTTTCGGTAAGGCTCTGGGAGCATTTGATATGGACCACCATTACGGACTCTGCCGGGGCGCACGCTCCCCAGCAGGGGGAGAGGTGTGATATTGACGCCTGAACTGCATGCCTCCGACGTGATGCCCTCATCTGTGGGCGCCGGTTCGTCCCAGGAAGGTTCATCTCTTCCGAGAGCGTCCGTAGTTATTTCGGTATTAAATCGTTCTGGCATGCTGATGGACTGCATGCGCGGGCTTGCAGCCCAGACTATCGGTCTGGATAATTTCGAAGTGATTGTGATCGACAATTGCTCCACCGAAGACCTCTCGCCGGTGCTGGCCGAGGCGCGCCGCATGGGGCTCGACCTGCGCTCGGCGCGCACGCAACAAGATCGTGGCCCCGCACCGGCGCGCAACCTGGGCGTGGAGCTTGCCCGTGCGCCGATCATTGCGTTCACCGACAGCGATTGCCGCCCCACGCCCGGTTGGCTGGCGGCCGCGCTGCCGGAATTCGACGATCCCAAGATTGGCTTCGTCGGAGGGCCGGTGCTGGCCAAGCCCGAACAGCAGGCGACGTTCACCTCACGCATCACCTTCGTGACGCCGACCGAGCACCCGAGTTTCCCAACCGCCAACCTGCTCGTGCGCCGCGCGGTGTTCGTCGGCCTGGGTGGCTTCGATACCGCGCTAAGCTATAAGGACCCATTCAAGCGGGCGACGGAATGTGCCGATACTGACCTCGCCTGGCGCATTCTGAAGCAGGGCCATCGCCGCACATTCGTGCCGCAGGCCGTCGTGGAGCACGAGATCGAGCAGCAGAAGCTCTGGATGTGGATCATCGAACCGAGCCGGCTGTTCGTGCTGCCCGAGCTGGTCCGCCGCCATCCCGAGTTGCGCCGCGACATGCTGATTTGGGGGCTGTTCTTCTATCCGCCGGCCGCATTGGTCTATGTGGCCGCGCCGCTGGCGGGGCTGCTGGTTTGGTACAGCCCGGCCCTGCTGTGGATCCTGCCGGCGGCGCTGCTCGTGCGCGGGGTGATGCGCACCCGCAGCCTCAACCCGGTGCTGCTGGCCCGCCACAGCGCGCGGGTGCTCGCTCACCTTCCGCGCATGCTGGTCCTGAACGCCGCCCTGCTCTACGGCAGCGTCCGCTTTCGCAGCCTCGTACTCTGACGCCACGACGGAGCTCCCATGGCCAGCCACACACTGAACCTACTCGGCCTTCGGGCGTCGATCTTCGCAAGCGGCCGCCGCGCCGGCATGGAGATAACCCTGCCGATGTCCGCGCTGCGGCGCACCGAGGTCGATGCGCTGCAGCTTCCCGCGCCGCCGCCGCCGCAAGCGGCGGACAGTCCCCTGGCCCGCGAGGTCTCGGCAATCGAGTGGTATCATACGATCGATCTTGGTGGCGGGGTGGTGACGCCCGGCTTTTACGACCACCGGCCGTTGCTGCCGGCCTACCAACTGCCGGAGCGGTTGGACGGGCTGCGCGTGCTCGACATCGCCTGTTTCGACGGATACTGGTCGTACGAGTTCGAGCGCCGGGGGGCGGCCGAAGTGGTGGCGCTGGATATCGAAAGCGCGGCCGAACTCGACCTCGCGTGGCGTGTGCGCGCCGGCATGGACAAGGCGGCGCTCGACCGGCGTTTCGGCCAGGGTTTTGCACTGGCCCACAAGACCCTCGGGTCCAAAGTTCGGCGGGTCCACTGCAACGTCTACGACCTCACGGTCGAGCAGTTCGGCCAGTTCGACCTGGTGCATTGCGGCGACCTGCTGCTGCACCTTCGCGACCCGATGAGGGCACTGATGAACATCCGTGCCGTGACCGCAGGCAGCGCGCTGATCTCTGACGTGATCTTCCCCGACCTCGACCGCCACGACGGTTTGCCGATCGTGCAGTTCGGCGGTGGCGTGGGCGAGAACATCTGGTGGCGGCTGGGTGCCAATGCCCTATCGCGCATGATCCACGATGCCGGGTTCGACGTGGTGGAGGAGCGGGCCCGCTTCCGCTATGGCGCGCGCGGGCAGCCTACCGCGATCTGGCACGCCGTATTCAACGCGCGTCCGTAGCGTTCTGTCGTGCGAGGCCCGGCGCAGTGCGTATCGCCCTGACCAATCCGACCTGCTGGCCCGAGGTCAGACGCGGCTCCGAACGGCATCTGCACGAGCATGCCGCATGGCACACCGCAGCCGGGCATGAGGTGACGGCGATCGCCACCCATGCCGGGCCGCGGGTGGAGGAGGTCGCCCATGGCGTGCGCCGCCTGTTGCTGCCGCGGCGCACCCCGCTGGGGCTGCACAACCGCTGGATCGGGCCGTGGCACGCCTTTGCCTTTCAGGTGCGCGACGAGGTGCGCCGCGCCGCCGCCGAGGGCCGCGGTTTCGACGTGGTGCACTGCCTCAACTACCACGACGCTTTCGGCGTGCTGCTGGCCGGGCCGGGCCGGCCGCGCTTGGTGTTCCACAACGCCGGCATTCCCTCGCGGGCCTATTTCCGTCGCATCCCGCATGACGGCTGGATGTTCCGCCGGGTGCTGCGCGAGGCGGAGGGCTGCGCCGCGGTGTCGCGCCACGCCCAGGCGGTGATGCAGCGCGAGTTTGGCGCGGCGAGCGTGCTGCTGCCGGCGCCGTGTGACCTCGCCCGCTGGCATGGCACCCCCAAGCCGCCCGCCGACGGAGTGCTGCGCCTGCTGTTCGCCGCCGACGCCGATGAACCGCGCAAGGGCGCCGTCCTGCTGGCGCGCGCCTTCGCCCTGGTGCGCGCGGCGCGGCCGGATGCGGAACTGGTCTATGGAGGCCCCGCCTCGCCCGCAGCGGTCGCCGCCATCCGTGCCGCGGCGGCACCAGACGACCTGGGCCATATCTCGTTTGTGGGGGTGGGCACGCCGGAGGACCTGCCGGCCCGCTATGCCCGCGCCAGCCTGCTGGTGCATCCGGCGGTATGGGAGGCCCAGGGGATGGTGCTGGTGGAGGCGCTGGCGACCGGCACCCCGGTGGTCGCCTGCGCCCATGGCGGGGTGGTGGACGTAGTCGACGACCCATTGGTGGGGCGCCTGTTCAAGCCGGGGGCGATCGAGGGCCATGCGCCTACCGGCCATGCAGCACTCGCCACCGCCATCCTCGAAGCCGCCGTGCTGGCCGAGGACCCGCGAACCGAAACGCGCTGCCGTGCCCACGCCGCCCCGTTCGGTTGGGACCAGCTCGGGCCGCGGTATACCGCAATCCTGGAGTCCGTTCCGATTTGCAAACGAAAGGTCGCATGATGGATCGTGGCAACGGCGTTCTTCCGGTGGCCGTCTCGTGCTGTATGGCGAACGCGGTCGCATCGCCCGCGTCGTGCCATTGATCGCGAGCAGCGATTGGCAGCGGAACCGCGATGTCCGACCTCATTGTCACGTCATTGAAGCCCGCCGGTTCTGAGCAGACCGTGGGAGCCGTGAAGGCGGACGGTTCAGCGGACCCTGGCGCGCCCGGGCCGGCGCGCGAGCCGTTCCGCTCCTCCATGGTGTTCCAGAGCCTGTTCGCCCTGGCGCTGAAGGGCGGTGGCGTCGTTCTTGCCTTCGCCAGCCAGATCGTGGTGGCGCGCAGCCTCGGGGTCGAGGCGTTCGGCATCTATGTCACCGTGCTGATCTGGGCGACGCTGCTGTCGCTGGTCGCCGGCATGGGGCTGCCGCAGGCGGGGGTGCGCTTCTTCGCCACCTATGCCGAACGGGCGGAGTGGTCGCAGTACCGCGCATACTTGCGCAGCGCGGTTCGGCTGGTGGTGCTCACCGGGCTGGCGGCAGGGATTGCCGCGCTGGGGATTTTTGCGGCGTTGCCCGCCTTGCGCACGGCGCTGCCGGCGATGGCGGTCGGCGTCCTGCTGGTCGTGCTGTTCGGCGGCAGCACGCTGGCCAACGGTGCGCTGCTGGCCGCCCACCGACCCTTCATGGGCGAACTGGGCAACACCGTCGCGCGCGCCATCCTGGTCATGGTATTGGTGGGCGGCGCGGCGGTCGCGTTTCCTCCGCTACCGGTGGAAGCCGCGCTCGCGCTGACCGTCCTGGCCTCCCTGCTGGTGCTGATTCTCCAGGCCGGTGTGTGGTGGCGCGCGACTGGCACGCACTGGCGGGGCCCCGCGCAGTACGGCGAGCGTGCGATGTGGCTGCGCTCGGGCGGCGCGTTCCTCACCGCGACGCTGGCCTTTGCCTTGGTGGAGAGGCTCGATACGATCCTGATTGCCTCCCTCGCCTCGCCCGCGCAGGCCGGGCCGTACAGCGTCGCGTCCCGCCTTGTGCTGCTGGTCAGTGTGGCGCTGACGCCGATTTCCGCATTGGCAGGGCCGCGAGCGGCGCGGCTGCTGGCGCGCCATGACCATGACGGCCTGCAGCGTCTGATGGGCCAGACGGCGCTGCTGTATGCTGGCGCAGGGGGCGTCCTTTCGGTGGGGTTGGTGCTCGCCGCACCGCTGCTGCTCGGCGCTTTCGGGCCGGGGTTCCAGGACGCCCGTCCGCTGGTGCTGGTGCTGATGGTGGGGCAGGTGGCGTTGGCTTTCGCTGGCCCGGCGGGGGGGCTGCTGGCGATCGCCGGGCACAACCGGGCATTGGTGCGCATTATGCTAGCGACCGCCGCAGCCGATTTGTTGTTCTGCCTCATCCTGATACCCCAGTATGGTCCGGCCGGGGCGGCGGTGGCGACATCGTTGGCCCTGGCCGGCAACGCGGTGGCATTGGCCATCGCCGCGCGGCTGATCCTGCGGATCGACACCACGCTTGTGGCAGGCATTCGCCTGTTGCTGCGGCGGTGATCCATATTTCGTGTGTTTTTCCAGGTGCGAGGCGAGCATGAAACGGCGTCGACTGATGGGAACCGCTGCGGCCGCGCTGCTGGCCCGCCCGATGATGGCGCATGCCGCCGAACTGCCGATCGCCGCCGAGGTGCGTATCGACACGAAGCAGGTGCTGCGCCGCATTCCGCGCGGCTTGTTCGGCATGAACATCGAGGTGATCCGCGACGCCAATGGCCTCTGGGACCCGGCGCAGCAGCGGCTGGACCCGACGATCGTGGCCTTGGCGCGCGACCTGCGCCTGGGGCCGATCCGCTTCCCCGGCGGTGTCTGGTCGGACACCTATGACTGGCGCAACGGCGTCGGCCCGCGTGGTACCCGCCGCCCCACGCCGACGCATCCCGGCGCCAGCGAGACCATCGCGCACGGCTTCGGCACCGACGAGGCGCTGCAGTTCGCCGCCGCCGCCGACAGCACGTTGCTGATCACGGTGAACGCGGCCAACAACAACGCCCGGCTTGCTGCCGACTGGGTGCGCTACGTGAACGGGCAGGGCGGCACATCGCCGCATGGCCCCCGCGTCGGCATCTGGCAGGTCGGCAATGAGCTGTACATGCAGGGCGACGCCTCGGGCGGCCATCTGTCGCCGGATGCCTATGCGTCGCGTTTCCTCGCCTATGCCGACGCGATGAAGGCGGCCGACCCGACGATCCGAGTTGCCGCCATCGGCTTGCGCAACAGGGGGCGCTATCAGCTGAACCGCTACGACAACTGGAACGAGGTGCTGCTGCGGCGTGCGGGTGCGGCGATCGACCTGCTGACCGTGCACAACGGCTACGCCCCGGTCGTGGGCGACGACGGCCGGCTCGATGCGGCCGAGGTATATTCGGCGATGTGGGCGGCACCACAGAACGTGGCGGCCAACCTGGCCGAGACGTGGCAGGAGGTACAGCGCTTCGCCCCTGCCCATGCCGGGCGCATCCGGCTCGGCATCACCGAATGGGGGCCGCTGTTTGCCATCAACCCGGCGTCGCCCTGGCTCGACCATTCCAAGACCCTCGGCTCGGCGATCCACGTCGCCGCCGCCCTGCGCGTCTACGCCATGACGCCGCAGCTCGATCTGGCAAATTTCTTCAAGCTCAACGACATCCTCTACATGGGCCTGATCGGGCGGCGTGACGGCAATTGGGCGCCCACCGCGCCATATATGGCGTTCCGCATGGTGTCGCGGGACATGCAGCCGGGCCTGCTCGCCGCTGCCGTCGACGTGCCGGCCTATGCCAGCCGCGCCATCGGCTTCATCGACGCGGTGGGACAGGTGCCGTATCTCGACGTGCTCGCCACCCTGTCGGATGACCGGCGGACACTGACGGTGCTGCTGATCAACAAGAGCCTCACCCGCCCGGTTGCGGCGAGGGTCGGGCTGGGCGGGGCGCGCGGTGCGGCGCGGCTTGTCATCGAGACGCTGACCGGTGCCTCGGCCGACTCCCACACCGGCACCGAGTTGCCGCGGATCCCGGGCATCAACTGGGCCGCGCCGAAGCGGGTGGGGCCGCAGGCGCGCATCGACCGCGGTGGGCCGGACGAGGTTCGCCTGGAGCGCCGCACGGCCACCCCCGGCGCCGAGGTGCAGGTGAGCGTTCCGCCGCACAGCCTCCAACTGCTCCGCTTCGAAGGGCTGCAGGCTTGATGACCGCCACCACCCCCCGTCTTGTCCCGCGGCGCGCCGGCCAATGACGCAGCCGCACATCCTCTACGTCGTGCCAACGTTCAACCGCGCGGCCGACCTGCCGCGCACGGTGGGCGCCATCGCCGCGCAGGACTGGCCGGATGCGCGCAAGAGCATCCTGGTGGTGGACAACGCCTCCACCGACAACACCACCGAGGTGCTGGCCGAACTCGCCCCGCGGCTGCCCTGCCGGCTGGAGCATCTGCGAAAGGCACCCGAGGGCCCGACGGTGGCGCGCAACATCGGCATCGCGCGCGGGCGGGACGGGCTGGTGGCACTGGTCGACAGCGACGTAGAGCTGGATCGCGGCTGGACCCGCGCAACCGTGGCGGCCATGCAGGAAGATCCCACGCTTGCGATGGTGGGCGGCCGACTGGTGTTCGGCCACGACGCCACGCTGCTGAACAGCTTTGGCGGCACCACGAGTTTCCTCGGCCTGAGCTGGGACCAGGACGAGGGCGCCGACAGCGACAGCATCACCGGGCCTCGCGACGTGCTGTGGGCGAACTCGTCCGCACTCCTGTTGCGGCCCGGCCCGGTGCTGGCGGCGGGCGGCTTCGACGAAGGGTTCTTCTATTCGTACGAGGAGCCGGATTTGGGCCTGCGCCTGGCCATCGCCGGATGGCGGGCGCGCATGGTGCCGGCGGCGGTGGCGCTGCACCATGTGGACATGCACATCGTGCCGGGCCATCCCGACATGATCTTCCACATCACCAAGAACCGCATTCGCATGGGGCTGAAGCTGTGGGCGTGGCCGCGCCTGATTGCCTTCCTGGCGCTCAATGCCGGCTTCTCCTTCGCCGACGTGGCGCTGCGGGCGCCGCGCATGGCGCGCCTGCGGGCGTTGTGGTGGAACGTGGCGCACCTCGGCGAAACCCTCCGGCTGCGCAAGGCTGCCCAGGCCCTGCGCCGCGTGCCGGACAGCGAGGTGGCCGCACGGCTGGACCGCGCCTGGTTCCCCGCGAACCGCCTGCGCGGCCAGCGGCGGCGCATGGTGCGCGGCAGCATCCTGGCGGGCGGCAGCGATGATAGGGTGGCGGCGAGGCGCGGATGACGACGCAGGACGCAACCCCCATCGTCAGCGTGATCGTGCCCACCCATGCGCGGCGGGCGCTGCTGGCACGGCTGCTGGCAACGCTGCAGGCGCAGGACTGGCCGGCCGATCGCTATGAAATCATCGTGGTGCACAACCACACCCCCGACGGCACCGACGCCATGGTGGCCGAGGCCGCCGCGGCGAGCCGGGTGCCGATCCACTATTTTCGCACCGCCTTCCGCCGGCCGGGCGCCTCGCGCCAATACGGCGCCGAACGTGCCCGGGGCGATATACTCGCCTTCATCGACGATGACTGCCAGGCCACGCCGGGATGGATGGCCGCCGGGGTGGCCGGGCTGCGCCGCGGCTTCGCACTGGTCCAAGGCCGCACCGTGCCCGACCCGGCCCAGCCGCGCCGCCTGCTGGAAAAGACCGTGCAGGTCGAGGGGCCCAGCATGTTCTTCGAGACCTGCAACATCTTCTACGATGCCGAGGCCTTCCGCGCCGTCGGTGGCTTTCCCGAAGGGTTCCGCGAACTGCGCTCCGCCGAGGACACCACGCTGGGATGGGCGATGCGCGAGGCCGGCTATCGCACCGGCTTTGCGGCGGACGCGCTGGTGCACCACGAGGTGTTCCCGGTTTCGTTGTACGCATGGCTCAACGCCGTGCACGTTGTCTCGGTGCTGCCGCACGCCGTGCGTGCCTATCCCTCAATCCGCCGGTCGCTGTTCCTTGGGTTCTTCCTCACGCCGCTGACCGCCGCATTCGACGCTTTCGCGCTGGGAGTGATCGGTGGTATTTTGTTACACCCTATCGCCTTGGTCATGTGTCTGCCGTATCTCTGGCTTCGTTTCCACGATCGCGGCCGCTTTCGCGCGCCGCACATCCTGCTTGCCCGCTTCATCTTCGGCCTGCCGCGCGCTGCCATGATGGCCTACGCGTTGCTGTCCGGTTCGTTGCGTGCGCGTCGATTGGTGCTCTAGGCGATGGCGATGCGTGTGCTGATCACCCATGAACGGTTCCCGCCCGATTTCGGCGGCGGCGGGGAATACATTGTCCTGCGCACCGCGCAGGGCCTGCTGGCGCGCGGCGTGGAGGTGAACGTGCTGACCGCGGGAGATCCCGCCATCACCGAGTTTGAAGGCGTGCCGACCCAACGCCTGCGAACCAGCCGCTATGGCTTCAACCTGAAGGCCGGCGCCATCGCCCGTGCCGCGCGGGGCGTCGACCTTGTGCACACCTTCAACTATCACGCCTGCCTTCCATCGTTGGTCGCGGCGCGGCGGCTGGGGCTGCCGGTGGTCTGCGGCATGCTGGCGCTGTTCGGCGATGCCTGGCGCACCATGCGGGGCCCCCTGGCGGGGCGCCTGTTCCAGGCCCATGAACGCTTCATGGTGTCGCGCCATTTCGACCGCTCGCTTTACCTGAGTGAACCGTCGCGCCAGCAGGCGATCCGCCTTGGCGCACCGGCCGAAACCGCGATGGTGCTGAGCCCGGGCATCGACCACGCGCGGCTGTTGCCGCCCGACCGCTCCGCGCCAATCGTGATGTTCGGCGGCAAGATGGAGGCGCGCAAGGGCATCGACCACGTGCTCGCGGTGGCGCGGGCGCTGCCCGACATTCCGTTCGTGGCCACCGGCTGGGCGGACGACATGGCGGGGTTGCGCGCGCGGGCGCCGGCCAACCTGCAACTCGTCGAATCGGCGGGCGATGACCGGTTCCTGGCGTATCTGCGCCGCGCCGCGATCTTCTTCTTCCCGTCCTATTCGGAAACGTTCGGCATTGTGGTGGCCGAGGCGATGGCCTCGGGTGCCGCCGTCGTCTCCAGCATCGACACCATCGCGTTCGACGGCGTACGTGTAGCCCCCGGCGACGAGGCGGCGATGGTCGCGGCGATCCGCGGCCTGTGGGACGATCCGGCGCGGCTGCGTGCCGCCGGCGAGGCGAACCTGCGCCGGGCGCGCGACTTCACCTGGGCGGCGCATACCGACCGGCTGCTGGCGATCTACGACGCCGTGCTGGCCGAACGGCCCGCTTCCGGAAGCGGGCCCGCCACGGCAAGGGCTGCCGCCTGATGCGGGTCGCGCTCTATCATCCATGGATCTATCTCAAGAGCGGCCTGGAGCGGACCATCCTGGAGATCAGCCGCCGCTCGCGCCACGACTGGACCTTCTACACCAGCCACTACGACCGCGACGGCACCTATCCCGAACTGGCTGCCGCGCGGATCGTCGAACTGGAGCGCGTCTCGGTCCGGCGCACCTATCTCAGCGTGGCGCGCAGCGCGCTATCCATCGCCACCTGCCGGCTCGACCCGCGCAGCTACGACGTGCTGGTGATTTCCTGCGAGGGCATCGGCGACCTGATGACCCTGCGCAACAGCGCCCGCCCGGTCGGCTGCCTGTGCTTCACCCCGCTGCGCGCGATCTTCGATGCCGAGTACCGCGCCCGCCAGTTGGCCCGCGCCGGTATCATGCGCCCGCTCGCCCTGCTGGCCGAGGCGGCGTTTCGCGTGGTGGACCGCATCTGCTGGCGCCGCTATAGCCGCGTGGTGGCGATCAGCGAGACCGTGCGCCAGCGGATCGTCGCCGGCGGGCTGCGCGCTGCTGCGGACATCGGTGTGCTCTATCCTGGCATGGACGCCGCCCAGATCCGCGAAGCGCCCGGCCGGCAACCCTATTTCCTGATCGCCGGCCGGATCATGTGGACCAAGAATATCGAACTCGGCCTGGCCGCCTTCGCGCGCGCCCGCGCCCGGTTGGGTCCGGAGTGGCGGCTGGTCATCGCCGGAATGGTCGATGCGAAAAGCCAGGATTACATGGCGTCGCTGCGCCAGTTCGCCGCGGAGGTCGGCGGCGTCGAGTTCCGTGTCGGCCCGTCGGACCCCGAGATGCGGGTACTCTACGAAGGGTGCGCGGCCGTGCTGTTCACCGCCTTCAACGAGGATTGGGGCTTGGTGCCGCTTGAGGCGATGGCCGCGGGCAAGCCGGTGATCGCCGTGGACCGCGGGGGGCCACGCGAGAGCATCCTGCACGGCCAGACCGGCTTCCTGGAAGCCAACGATCCGGACGCCTTCGCCGCGCGCATGGTGGAACTGGCCGACAACCCCGAACTGGCGCTCCGGCTCGGGCGTGCCGGCATGGAGCGGGTGCGGCAGTTCACCTGGGAGGTGTTCGTCGAGGGGATCGACCGAATGGTCGACGAACTTGCCGCCATGCCTGGCGGGGCGACGCCGAGTAATGCAGACGCACGGAAAACGGAGACGGCATGAGGCATCTCACTCGCAAACGCGTGCTGGTAACAGGCGGGGCTGGGTTCGTGGGCTCGCATCTGTGCGAGCGGTTGCTCGCCCGCGGTCACGACGTGCTGTGCGTCGACAATTATTTCACCGGCCGCAAGGACAACATCGCCAGCCTGCTCTGCAGCCCGAATTTCGAGGCGATGCGCCACGACGTCACCGTGCCGTTGTCCGTCGAGGTGGACGAGATATTCAACCTCGCCTGCCCGGCCTCTCCGGTGCATTATCAGAATGATCCGGTACAAACCACGAAAACCTCGGTGATCGGCGCCATCAACATGCTCGGCCTTGCCAAGCGGGTGGGCGCGCGCATCCTCCAGGCCTCGACCAGCGAGGTCTATGGCGACCCCACCGTGCATCCGCAAACCGAGGAATATCGCGGAAACGTGTCGACCACCGGGCCACGCGCCTGTTACGATGAAGGCAAGCGTTGCGCCGAGACATTGTTCTTCGACTACAATAGGCAGAACAACGTGCGGATCAAGGTTGTGAGGATTTTCAACACATACGGGCCACGAATGCACCCGGATGACGGACGAGTGGTTTCGAATTTCATCATGCAGGCCCTGCGCGGCGAAGATATCACACTTTATGGCGAGGGGACCCAGACCCGCTCCTTCTGCTTTGTCGACGATCTCGTCGAGGGGTTGTTGCGCATGATGGACAGCGATGATTCAGTGATTGGGCCGGTGAACCTCGGCAACACCCACGAGATCGAGGTGCGTGAACTGGCGCGCCACGTGCTGGAATTGACCGGCTCACGCTCGCGCATCGTTCACCGCCCGTTGCCCCAGGACGACCCGCTTCAGCGTTGCCCGGACATCGGCTTGGCCCGCCGCGTGCTCGGCTGGGAACCCAAGGTGCCGCTGCGGGAGGGCTTGGCACGCACCATCGGGTATTTCGATCATCTGTTGACGAACGGCGGTGTGGACCACGCTGCCTTGCCAGGGTGAGCGGAGGCGCCGCACCGGCCGCACCCCTGGTGGCGCGGGCAGTGGCGTGGCGGTCTGCGGTGCCGTCCGTCGCGGCGCTGGCCGGCGTCATGGTGTTGGCCGTTGCGGTTCGCCTCGTGCGTCTGGCGGACGACCCGATCTGGCTCGATGAGGCCGCGACCCTGGGCATCGCACGGATGGACTGGACTACGATCTTCGGGCCGATGGCGGCGGCGGAGTCGAGCCCGCCGGGCTTCTATGCGCTTGCGAAGCTCTGGCTTGGCCTGTGGGGTGAAAGCATTGTGGCGCTTCGCCTTCTGACCGTGCTGGCCGGCGTTGCCGTGATCGTTCCGGTTTGGCTGCTCGGCCGTGCCGCGGGCGGCCAGCGCGTGGCGTGGGTTGCGGCCTTGCTGGTCGCCCTCGCGGCAACCCATGTCCGCTTTTCCCAGGATGGGCGCGTCTACACGATGCTGTTCCTGGTTACCGCGCTGGCGATGCTGTGTGCCGTGTCGCTGGTTGGATGGGCGCAGAAAGACCGGCGCGCACGCCTGGCGGCGATCGGGCTTGGCATGTCCCTGGCGGCGGGGCTGTGGCTGCACGCCACGGCGGTATTCGTCGTCGTCGGGGTGAATGCCTTCGTGCTGGCCGGCCTGTCCCTGCGTCCTGAGATGTTGCGGCGTGGCCTCGCCCTGCTCTTGCTGGCGGATCTTGTGGCATTGGTGCTCGCCGCCGCGCCGCTCGGCGCCATGCTGCGCCATGTGCTCACGGCGCAGGCCTACATCGACCGCTGGATCGAGGCGCCCGGCCTGCTCGATGTCGTGCGCGTCTATGGGCGGACCCTCGTTGCGCCGTTTCTCGGGCCGCTGTCGCCCTGGGTGCTGCTGATGCAACTGGCCCTGCTGGGAGTGGTGGCATGGCACTGGTGGCGGACGCGCGAGCCCCTGGTTGCCGCCATGGCGGCCATGCTGGCTGTCGTTGCGGTGCTGGTGCCGGCCGTCAGCCAGTTCAGCCCGGTCTTCATGGACCGCACCGTGCTGTTCCTGCTGCTGCCGCTGGCGGTGCTGCTGGCCAAGGGCGTGGCGCTGCTGCCCGGCTGGCCGGGACTGGCCGTCGCTGCCGTGCTGCTGGCGTCGCAGGCCTGGGGCGTCGTCGGCTGGCATCTGGTGGAGCACCGCAAGGAGCGCTGGGATCTTGTTGCTGCTGTGCTGCAGGAACGGATGAAGCCGGGCGAAAAGGTGATCCTGACGGAGAGTGCCTTTCTGGAGATATCCCTGACGGCCCATCTGCGGGCGCTGGGTGCCGCGGTCCCGGGCATCTACATCGTGCCGCCGCACTCTCCGCTGGAGCGTCTTGCGGCGGCGGAACTCATGGTGGACAGGACGTTGTCGGTGGACGAGGTGTGCGACGTGGTGGCGCCGCCGGCCAGCGTATGGCTGGTGTTTCGCGACCAACCCAGCATTGTGGATCACGACGAGGGCTTCACGACGCGCGAACTGGTGCGGGCGGCCCTACGCGACCTCGGCGGCGAGCGCCTCGAGCACCATCTGGGCGTGGCCACGGAACTGGACCGCTGGCACCTGGAAAGCTGCTGAGGGGCCGCCTCCGCAGGCACGGCCACGCTACACGTCGAGGTTTGCGACCTTCAAGGCGTTGCTGACGATGAACTCGCGGCGTGGTTCCACCACGTCGCCCATCAGGGTCGAGAATACGCCCTCGGCATCCTCGGTGTCGCCGACCTCGACCTGCAACAGGGTGCGGATGGCCGGGTCCAGGGTGGTCTTCCAGAGCTGGTCGGGATTCATCTCGCCCAGCCCCTTGAAGCGCTGGATCGACAGGCCGCGACGGCCCTGCGCGATGATGCGATCGAAGGCGCTGGCCGGCCCGAGCGCCACGGCCTCGGATTTGTCGAGCACCAGGGTGGCGGGTTCGCGGAAGCGGCCGGCCAGGGCGGCCGCGCGCTCGTCGAGCCAGCGTGCCTCGGCGCTGCGCAGCGAGGCGGCGTCGAGATTGTGGATCTCGGCCACGCCGCGCACGACGCGGCGCATGGTCAGCCCCCCATCACCCAGCGGCGCCACCAGCCAGCTGCGCTCGGCCGGCAACGACACGGCGTTCAGGCGGTCGGCAAGGTCCTGCCCGGCGGCGGTGTCGCGCGTGGCGTTGGGGTGCAGCGCACCGGCGATGGCGGCCTGTTCCAGCAGGTTCACCGGGATGCTCACGGCCAAGCGGTGCAGGCGCATGCTGGCCTCGCGCAGCCAGGTCGCCTCGGCGTCAAGCTCCGGCCCCTCGAAATGGCGGCCGTCGGCGTAGGTAAGCCGCGCCTCGCCCAGCACTTTGTCGAGCAGGAAGCGTTCCAACGCCGCGTCGTCCTTCAGGTAGCGTTCGTCGTTGCCGCGCTTGGCGCGATAGAGCGGCGGCTGGGCGATGTAGAGGTGGCCGCGGTCGATCAGCGGGCGCATCTGGCGGAAGAAGAAGGTCAGCAGCAGCGTGCGGATATGCGAGCCGTCCACGTCCGCGTCGGTCATGATGATGATGCGATGGTAGCGCAGCTTGCCGATATCGAAGCCGCCCTGCTCGGGCTCGCCGCGGCCGATGCCGGTGCCGAGGGCGGTGATCAGCGTGCCGATTTCCGCGCTGCCCAGCATGCGGTCGAAGCGGGCGCGCTCCACGTTCAGGATCTTGCCCTTCAGCGGCAGGATCGCCTGGTTCTTGCGGTCGCGGCCCTGCTTGGCGGAGCCGCCGGCGCTGTCGCCCTCGACGATGAACAGTTCGGACTTGGCTGGGTCGCGCTCCTGGCAGTCGGCCAGCTTGCCCGGCAGGGTCGAGACGTCGAGCACGCCCTTGCGGCGGGTAAGTTCGCGCGCCTTGCGGGCGGCCTCGCGTGCGGCGGCGGCGTCCATCACCTTCTGGATGATCGACTTGGCCTCGCGCGGGTGGGTTTCGAACCAGTGGCCAACCGCATCGGCCACGGCGGCGTGCACCACCGGCTGCACCTCGGAGGAAACCAGCTTGTCCTTGGTCTGGGACGAGAATTTCGGGTCCGGCACCTTCACCGACAGCACCGCGGTCATGCCTTCGCGCATGTCGTCGCCGACGAGGCTGAGCGAATCCTTCTTGCCCATCCCCTCCGCGTATTTCGTCACCACGCGCGTCAGCGCCTGGCGGAACCCGGCCAGGTGGGAGCCGCCGTCGCGCTGCGGGATATTGTTGGTGAAGCACAGCATCGTCTCGTGGAAGCTGTCGTTCCAGGTCAGCGCCAGCTCCACCTTGATCTCGCCAAGGGGGCCTACGCCGCTGCCGGTCACGTTGATCGGGGGCGACAGCACCGGGGTCTTGGCGCGGTCCAGCCAGTGGACGAACTCGACCAGCCCGCCGACGCAGTGGAAGGCGGATTCGACCGGGGTGGCGGCGCGCTCGTCGCGCAGCACGATCGCCAAGCCCGAGTTGAGGAAGGCCAATTCGCGCAGCCGCCGCTCCAGCACCGCGAAGTCGAACTCCACGCGGGTGAAGGTGCCGGTCGAGGGCTTGAACGTCACCTCCGTGCCGCCGGGCTGGTCGGATGAGCCGACCACCGACAGCGGCGCCTCGGCATCGCCATGGCGGAAGCGGATGCAATGCTCCAGCCCGTTGCGCCAGATCCGCACCTCCATCCATTCGGACAGCGCGTTCACCACCGCCGCACCCACGCCATGCAGGCCGCCCGAGACCTTGTAGGAGTTCTGGTTGAACTTGCCCCCGGCGTGCAGCTTGGTCAGCACCACCTCGGCCGCCGACACGCCCTCCTCGGCATGGATGTCGGTCGGGATGCCGCGGCCGTTGTCGCGCACCGTCACGCTGCCGTCGCCGTTCAGCGTCAGGCTCACCCGGTCGGCATGGCCTGCCTGCGCCTCGTCCACCGCGTTGTCGATGATCTCGAAGGCCATGTGATGCAGGCCGGAGCCGTCATCGGTGTCGCCGATATACATGCCCGGGCGCTTGCGCACCGCGTCCAGCCCACGCAGCACCGAGATCGACGCGGCGTCATAGGCCTCGCCCTCAGGCAGGTCGGAATCGGGCTTCGGCGCGGCGCTGTCGGTCATGCCGATCGGGTTCTCCGAGGTGCGGTGGGAAGACGGTCAACATAATGGATTTTCACGGGTTTGGCCAGTTTCGCCGCGCAGCCCTGCGGTGTTCTCAAGCCGGCTGCGGCGCCGGGTAGTCCGGGTCCGGATGCAAGCTGCCGCCATCGGTCCGCAGCGCCTCGGCCACGCCCCGCAGCGGGGCGAAAACGGCGGGATCGGTGCCGGTGAGGAACACCTGGGCGGGCAGGCGGACCAGGGCCGCGAACAGGGCGGCCCGGCGGTCGGGGTCGAGGTGCACCGCCGGTTCGTCCAGCAGCAACAGCGGCGCGAAGCCCCGCGCGTCGGTCAACAGTGCGGCGTGGGCGAGGATCACGCCGATCAGCAGGGCCTTCTGCTGCCCGGTGCTGGCCTGGCCCGCCGGTTGGCCGGTCGCGGCATCGGACAGCAGCATGTCGCAGCGATGGGCCCCCAGGCGCGCGGCGCCGGAAGCGGCATCGGTGCCACGGGTATTTGACAGTTCCGCCCGCAACCAGTCCTCCACGGCCAGTGCGGGCTGGATGGCCAGGCGCGCGGCGATGGGACAGTCCAGCGCCATGTGTGCCCCGGGAAAGCCACCCTCCGGCGGGGCGGCATTCAGCCTGGCGACCACACCCACTCGGGCAGCCGCCGCGGCGACGGCATGGCGCGCCATCGAGTCCTCCAGCCCCGCGAGCCACGCCCGGTCGCCGCGCCCTTCGGCCAGCAGGCGGTTGCGCCCGGCCATGGCGGTGTCGTGGGCGGCCACCTCGCGGGCATGTCCGGGTTCAAGCGCATAGACCAGCCGGTCGAGGAACCGGCGGCGCCCGCCGGCGGCCTCCTGGAACAGTCTGTCCATCTGCGGCGTGAGCCACACGGCAGCCAGCCGCGCGGCCACTTCAGCCTGGCTGCGCGGCGGCATGCCGTCCAGCCGGAAGGCACGTCGTTCGCTGCGGCCCTCCGGCGAGGAGCCCGTGCCGATGTCCATCGGCCCCTGCGGCGTCTCGAACCGCGCGGCCACCGCCCATGTGGCCGCACCATGGCGCGGCAGGTCGGCGATGCGTGCGCCACGCAGCCCGCGCCCGGGCACCAGCAGCGAGATCGCTTCCAACAGATTGGTCTTGCCGCTGCCATTGGCGCCAAACAGCACCGACATCCGCCCGCGCGGCTGCCAAGTCAGCGCGGTATAGTTGCGAAACGCGGTCAGCGACAGGCGCGCCAGCCGCAGCAACTTCTGCTCCGGCTGCATCAGCCCGGCCTGGGTGCCATCCGGCGCGGGCTACACCCGCATCGGCATCAGCACGTAGAGGGCGCTCGCATCCGCGCTGTCCAGCACCACGGTCGGCGCCGCACCGTCGGAGAAGCGGAATTCCACGACATTGCTGATCTGGTCGGTAATGTCGTTGAGGTAGCGGGCCTGGAAGCCGATCTCCAGCGGGCCCGCGTCGTACTTTACCCGCTCGCCATCCAGCTCCTCGCTGGCGGTGCCCTGCTCGGGGCTGGCCGCGGACAGCACCAGCAGATCGCGCGCCAGCGACATCTTCACCGGGCGCGAGCGCTCCGACGAGATGGCGGCCACGCGGGCCACCGCCTCGGCGAAGTCCTGGCGGCCGACCCGCAGGATCTTGTCGTTGTCGCGCGGGATCACGCGTTCGTATTCCGGGAATGTGCCGTCGATCAGCTTGCTGGTCAGCGTGATGGTGCCGACGCGGAACTGGATGCGCGTGTCCGACAGCGCGATTTCGACATCGCCGGTGATTTCGTCGAGCAACTTGCGCAACTCGCCCACCGTCTTGCGCGGCACGATCACGCCGGGCATCGAGCCGGCGCCCTCCGGCAACGGCTCCTCCACGCGGGCCAGACGGTGCCCGTCGGTGGCGACTGCGCGCAGCACCTTTGCCCCTTCGCTCTCGGTCTGGTGGATGTAGATGCCGTTCAGGTAGTAGCGCGTCTCCTCGGTGGAGATGGCGAAGCGGGTGCGGTCGATCAGCGCGCGCAGGGTCTGGGCGGGCAGCACGAAGCGGTGCGGCAGGGTGCCGGCGGTCATCGAGGGGAAGTCGTCGGTCGGCAGCACCACCAGGCTGGTGGCGTAGCGACCGGCGCGCAGGGCCAGCGGGGCATCGCTGGTCAGCGGGCAGTCCAACTCCACCAGCGCGCCTTCGGGCAGCTTGCGCACGATCTCGTAGAGGGTGGCGGCCGGCGCGGTGCAGGCGCCGTTGCGCGAGCTGTCGGCGGCCACGTCCTCGACGATGGCGATCTCCATATCCGTCGCGGTCAAGGTCAGCTTGCCGTCGTTCACGGCGATCATGACATTGGCCAGGATCGGGATCGTATTGCGGCGCTCGACCACGCTCTGCACGTGCGCAAGCGCCTTGAGCAGGGTGGCGCGGTCGACCTTGAACTTCATCGCATCATCCTCTGAGACCGGCCTCGCCGTGCTGTCGCGAATCGGTCGCGGAGTGTACTGCGCTTTCTTGTGCCGGGAAACATTCTGCAAATTTGGCCCGCCGGCACGCGGTGCCGGCAAACCCCTCAGCTCTCCAGCATGCGCCGTAGCAACTCGACATCCTCGGCAAAGGCGGCGTCACGCTCAATGAGTTCGGTCACCCGGGCCACGGCATGCATCACCGTGGTGTGGTCGCGGTTGCCGAAGCGGCGGCCGATCTCGGGCAGCGAGCGGCTGGTCAGTTGCTTGGACAGGTACATCGCCACCTGGCGCGGCCGGGCCACGGCGCGCGCACGCCGGGCCGAGGACATGTCGGTGAGGCGGATGTTCCAGTGCTCGGCCACCCGTTTCTGGATCTCCTCGATGGTCACGCGCCGGTCGTGCGCCTTGAGGATGTCGTGCAGCACCTCCTGCGTGGTCTCGAGTGTGATCGAGCGGCCGAACAGGTTGGCGTGCGCGATCAGCCGGTTCAGCGCGCCCTCCAGTTCGCGGATGTTCGAGGTGATCTTGTGCGACAGGAACTCCAACACCCGGGCCGGCACCGGCACGCCCGCGCGCGCTACCTTGGCATCCAGGATCGAGACGCGCAGCTCGAAGGTGGTCGCGTGCAGGTCGGCGACCATGCCGCTGCCAAGACGGGTGCGCACTCGCTCCTCCAGGCCAGACAGGTCCGACGGCGATTTGTCGGCCGACACCACGATCTGCTTGCCGGCTTCCACCAGCGCATTGAAGGTGTGGAAGAACTCGTCCTGGGTCGCGTCCTTGTTGATGAGGAACTGCAGGTCGTCGATCATCAGCACGTCGACGCTGCGCAGCTGCTCCTTGAACTGCATGGTGGACTGGCTGCGGATGGCGGCGATGAAGCGGTACATGAACTTCTCGGCCGACATGTAGGCGACCGACACCGGCGGTCCCGGACGGTCCGGCGCGGTCAGCTCCCAGGCTATCGCGTGCATCAGGTGGGTCTTGCCCAGCCCCACGCCGCCATACAGGAATAGCGGGTTGAAGCCGTGCGAGGCGGGCTTCTCGGCCACGCGGCGGGCGCAGGCGTGGGCGAACTCGTTTGGCTTGCCCACCACGAAGTTGTCGAAGGTGAAACGCGGGTCCAGCGGCGCCACACCGGCGTCGCCCACCCGCTCGTCGCCGGGACGTGCCTCGGCCATTCGCGGCTCGGGCGGGCGCGCATCCGGCGTGCGTGCCTCAACCGCGTGGGACTCCTGGCGCATGGCGGCGGATGGGGCTGACAGCGGCACCGGGCGTGGCGGCGGCGCCACGCTTTCGGCAAGGCCGGTGCCCCCGCCTGTGCCAACGCCGATCTCGACGCGGCGGACCCGCGGATGCTGCTCCTGCCACAGGGTGGTCAGCCGGTCGCCGAACTGCGTGCGAACCCAGTCGCGCAGGAAGCGCGTCGGCAGGTGCACGGTGATCTCGTCCCCGTCGATGCCCACCAGCGTCATCTGCCGCAGCCAGGTGCGGTATTCGACCTCTCCGACCTCCTGCTGCATGCGGCCGCGGACGCGTGCCCATTGGGCGGCCAACTGCGGATCGGGAGGGGCGGACTGGTCCATCGCTTCCGAGCGCTCCCCTTCAGTTCCGCGGTTGAATGTCATCCAATCTCCTGCGGCAGGCGTGGGTCTGCCACCCGTCGTTGGTCGCGAACGGCATCCTACTTAACGATCGGTGGGTTACCCTCCGACCCAGGTGGGCTGTCAGACCAGACGCTCCCCGACGGAGAAATGACTAGGCCGAAACCGCTCACGAGGCAATGCAAATTTGCAATATTCATGATGATTCAGAAACCATCGCAAATAATAGCAATTAATTGCCGTCGGTTTAGTCGATACGATATTATGTCGCTTCAGTGTGGCGCGCCAAGTGCTTGATGAACGTGTGCACCGGCCTGCACCATCCGGTGCCGCATCGCAGCACCGGCATGCCAAGGCCGCCAATCAGGCGGCGGCGAGCGCTTTCACGTGGGCGGACAGGCGCGAGATCTTGCGTGCTACCGTATTCTTGTGGATCACGCCCTTGCCGGCGGCCCGCTGCAATTCCGGCTGCGCGGCGCGCAGGGCCTCGGCGGCGGCGGCCTTGTCGCCACTGGCCACTGCGGTTTCCACCTTCTTGATGAAGGTGCGCATCCGTGACGTGCGCGCCTTGTTGCGCTCGGTGCGGCGTTCGATCTGGCGGATGCGCTTGCGGGCTGAGGCGGTGTTGGCCATGGGCTGACTATGTTCCAGCTATCTGGGGGCGGAAAGGGCAGGCGGAACGCGGGCATGAACAGGACAGGCATGACGCGAAGATGACAATTTGCAGGCATCTCGTCCGCGCGGCAAGGGGCGCCTTCTATGGGCCGTGCCGGCGGGAGTCAAGGAAGTCCCTCGCAGGCCAGCCCCCTGCCGACTGGCCTGGGGGTGGCGGGGGCGCTCAGCGCCCGCTGAACGCCGGCTTGCGCTTCTCGGCGAAGGCCGCCATCCCCTCGCGCTGGTCCGCCGTGCCGAACAGCGACAGGAACAACCGCCTTTCGTAGCGGACGCCTTCAAGCAAGGTCATCTCGAAGGCCCGGTTGACCGTCTCCTTGGCCATGGCGACTGCCACCGGCGACAGCGCGGCGAGCTTCTCGCCCAGTTTCAGCGCCTCGGCGACCAGGTCGGCGGCCGGCACCACGCGGCTGACAAGGTTGGCGCGCTCGGCCTCGGCCGCGTCCATCATGCGCGCGGTGAGGATCATCTCCATGGCCTTGGACTTGCCCACGGCGCGGGTCAGGCGCTGGGTGCCGCCAGCCCCGGGCATCACGCCCAGATTGATCTCGGGCTGGCCGAACTTCGCCGTGTCGGCGGCCAGGATGATGTCGCACATCATCGCAAGTTCGCAGCCGCCGCCCAGCGCGAAGCCCGCCACCGCGGCCACCACCGGCTTCTTCACCTGCAGGACCGTCTCCCAGCGCTTGCCGATGAAGTCGTCGTTGAAAACGGCCGGGTACGTGCGGTCGCGCATCTCCTTGATGTCCGCGCCGGCGGCAAACGCGCGCTCGCTCCCGGTCAGCACGATGGCGCCGATCGCGGGGTCCGCGTCGAAGGCGAGCAGCTGGCTGCCCAGCTCTTCCATCAGCTGGTCGCACAGCGCGTTCAGGGCGGTCGGGCGGTTGAGGCGGATAAGCCCGACCGGGCCGTGGGTTTCCACCAGGATCATCTCGGCCATCTGCATCTCCCCTATTCGTCGACGGGTTAGTAGCTAGCGCTGCACAAGCGGGCAATAGAAGGTGCTGCGGCCGGACTGCACCATCCGAGCGACCCCCGCACAGCGCGGCAGGCCGGGGCAGCCGGGGCAGGGGGCCCCCTCACGGCCATAGACCTTCCAGGCATGCTGGAAATAGCCCAGTTCGCCGTCCGGCTGCACATAGTCGCGCAGCGATGATCCGCCGGCCGCGATCGCCTCGCCCAAGGTCGCCTTGATCTCCGCCACCAGCCGTGCGGCCAGCGCACCCTCCACCGTATGGGCCAGCCGGCGCGGCGACAGGCGGGCGCGAAACAGCGCCTCGCACACATAAATATTGCCGAGCCCGGCCACGGTGCGCTGGTCGAGCAGGGCGGCCTTCAGCGGCGTGTGGCGCCCGGCCAGCGCTGCCGCCAGGGCAGCCGGCGAGAATGCCGCGTCCAGCGGCTCGAGGCCCAGCCCGGCGAGCAGGCGGTGGCTATCCTCGGCCGCGGTCGCCACCAGGTCCACCAAGCCGAAGCGCCGCGGATCCACGAAGCCCACGCGGATGCCGTGCGCGGTCTCGATCGTCACGTGCTCATGACGCGGGATGTCGTTTGCCCCGGTCGGGCCGATCAGCATGCGCCCGGACATGCCGAGATGGATGAGCACTGAATCGCCGCCGTCCAGCCGCATCAGGATGTATTTCGCCCGCCGCCGGAACGACAGCACCCGCGCCCCGGTCAGGCGCGCGGCCAGGCCGGGCGGGAAGGCGAAGCGCATGTTGGGGCGATGCACCTGGGCGCGGCAGATCACCTGGCCCTCAAGCTGGGCGCGCAGGCCGCGCATCACGGTCTCGACTTCGGGGAGTTCCGGCATTCCGCCGGACGCTATACACTTGGTCTTATGTCCGACAACCCCACTCCATCTGGGCCCACCCCGGCCGCGCCGGACGCCACCACCCATTTCGGCTTCCGCGAGGTGCCCGCGGCCGCCAAGAAGCCGATGGTGCGCGCCGTGTTCGACAGCGTGGCGCGCCGGTACGACGTGATGAACGACCTGATGTCGCTGGGCGTCCACCGGCTGTGGAAGCAGATCTTCGTCACCCAGCTCGACCCGCGCCCGGCGCGCAGCTTCCTCGACCTCGCCGGCGGCACCGGGGACATCACCCTGCGCTGGCTGGAGGCGGGCGGCGGCCCGGCCATCCTGTCAGACATCAACCAGGCCATGCTGACCGTGGGGCGCGAGCGGCTGCTGTCGCGTGGCCATGTGGCGGGCCTCTCCTTTCTGGTCGCCGACGCCGAGCAGTTACCCCTGCCCGACCGGGCGGTGGACTGCGTCGCCATGGCGTTCGGCCTGCGCAACTGCACCGACAAGAACGCGGTGTTGTCCGAGGCGCGACGGGTTCTCAAGCCCGGCGGCCGTTTCCTCTGCCTCGAATTCTCCAGGGTTCAGGTCGCCGTCCTGGCGCCCGTCTACGACGCCTGGTCGTTCAAGGTGCTGCCCCGGCTCGGCCAGGCGGTGGCCCAGGACGCCGAGAGCTACCAGTACCTCGCCGAGAGCATCCGCATGCACCCGGACCAGGCGACGCTGGCAGACATGATGACACGGGCCGGCTTTGCCCGGGTGCGGGTACGCAACCTCGCCGGCGGCATCGCAGCCATTCACAGCGGCTGGCGCCTGTGACGCTGCCCGGTGCAACCTTGGTCGGCAAGCACGTGCTGCTGGTCATCAGCGGCGGTATCGCGGCCTACAAGGCGATCGAGCTGATCCGCCTGATCCGCAAGGCCGGCGGTGCCGTCACCTGCGTGCTCACCCGCGGCGGCGCGCAGTTCGTCACCCCGCTCACGCTTCAGGCGATCAGCGAGAACAAGGCGTTTTCCGACATCTTCTCGCTCTCCGACGAGAACGAGATGGGCCACATCCAGCTTTCCCGCGCCGCCGACCTGATCGTCGTGGCCCCGGCGAGTGCCGACCTGCTGGCGCGGATGGCCGCCGGCATGGCCGACGACCTCGCCGCTACCGTGCTCCTGGCCACCGACAAGCCGGTGCTGGTGGCGCCCGCGATGAACGTGCGCATGTGGGGCCACCCGGCCACCGTCGCCAATATGGCCACGCTGCAGGCCCGCGGCGTGGCGGTGATCGGGCCCGACGCGGGTGCCATGGCCTGCAACGAGTTCGGCCCCGGCCGCCTGTCCGAGCCGCCGGCGATCCTGGCGGCGATCGAGGCGATGCTGACGGCACCGCGGCCGCTCGCCGGGCGGCACGTGCTGGTCACCAGCGGGCCGACGCATGAGCCGATCGACCCGGTGCGCTACATCGCCAACCGCAGCAGCGGCCGCCAGGGCCATGCCATCGCCGCCGCGCTGGCGGCCCTGGGCGCGCGCGTGACCCTGGTCAGCGGCCCGGTGGCCATGCCGGACCCGCCGGGTGTCGCGGTGCGCCGCGTCGAGACCGCGCGCCAGATGCTCGACGCCTGCCAGGCCGCCCTACCTGCCGACGCCGCGGTGTTCGCTGCCGCGGTCGCCGACTGGCGGATGGACAGCGAGTCCGAGCGCAAGCTCAAGAAGACCCCGGGCGCTGCCCCGCCGACACTCGCCCTAGTGCCCAACCCTGACATCCTCGCAACCCTGGCCACCGCCGGCCCGCTTCGCCCGCGCCTGGTGGTGGGCTTTGCCGCGGAGACGCATGACATGCTCACCCACGCCGAGGACAAGCGCCGCCGCAAGAACGCCGACTGGATCGTCGCCAACGACGTCTCGCCCGCCACCGGCATCATGGGCGGCATGGAGAACGAGATCCATCTGGTGACCCCGGCGGGCGTCGATACCTGGCCGAGAATGGGCAAGGACGAGGTCGCCACCCGCCTCGCCGCGCGCATCGCCGAGGCGCTGGCCGCAGAGGCCCTGGCGTGAGCGTTCCCGTCCAGGTCACGCGCCTCCCGCATGGCGAGGGCCTCCCGCTTCCGGCCTACGCCACGCCAGGGGCCGCGGGCATGGACCTGCTCGCCGCCGTGACGGCGCCGCTGGTGATCGCGCCGGGCGCGCGGGTGCTGGTGCCCACCGGCCTCATGATTGCCCTGCCGACGGGCTACGAACTCCAGGTGCGCCCGCGCTCCGGCCTGGCCCTGAAGAACGGCATCGTCCTGCCGAACAGCCCCGGCACCATCGACGAGGACTATCGCGGCGAGGTGCAGGTCATCGTGATGAACGCCGGCAGCGAGCCCTTTACCGTGGAACGCGGCATGCGCATCGCCCAGGCGGTGCTGGCCCCGGTAGTGCGCGCGGCGTGGCACGAGGTCGGGGCACTGGACGAGACGGCGCGCGGCGGCGGCGGGTTCGGCAGCACCGGCACGCGGTAGGCCGCACCTCCCCGGAACAGGGGGCAGCCTATACCTGAAGGTGAGCAGCGCGGGCTTCGTCGTCGGCCAGTAGGTTGGCCATTGTGCCGCGCCAGACGATCCGCCCGGTTTCCAGAATGGCCGCCCGGTCGCCCACGCGCCGGGCGAAGTGGAAGTTCTGCTCGGCCAGCAGCACCGTCACGCCCTCGGCCTTCAGTGTGGTGATCACCGCGACCATCTGCTCCACCACCACGGGGGCCAGGCCCTCGCTGGGCTCGTCCAGCAGCAACAGCCGGGGGTTGCCCATCAGGGTGCGCGCAATGGTGAGCATCTGCTGCTCGCCGCCGCTGATCCGTCCGCCCGGCCGGGCGCGCAGGGCGGCGAGGTTGGGGAACAGCGCGAACAGACGCTCCGGGGTCCAGGCGGCACGGCCGTCACTTGGATCGCGGCGGCCGACCTCCAGGTTCTCCATAACCGTCAGGTCGGGGAAGATCCGCCGCTCTTCCGGCACGTAGCCCAGGCCCAGCCGGGCGATGCGGTGCGGTTCGAGGGCGGCGATATCCTGGCCCGCCCCATTTCGGCCGGCGAAGACGATCCGCCCGGCGCTGGGGCGCAGCAGCCCGATCAGGGACTTCATCGTCGTGGTCTTGCCCGCCCCGTTGCGGCCCAGCAGCACCAGCACCTCGCCGGCGGCCAGCGCGAAGGACACGCCCTGCAGGATGTGGGCGCGGCCGTAATGGGCGTGCAGGTCATCGACGGTCAGCACCTCAATGCCCGCCCGTCGTGGCGCCACTGCCGAGATACACCGCGCGCACCTGCGCATCCCGCCGCACCACCTCGGGCGATCCTTCGGCGATCAGGGTGCCGCGGTTGAGCACCAGGATGCGGTCGGCAACGCCGAACACCACGTCCATGTCGTGTTCGGTGAACAGCACCGCCACCCCCTGCTGGCGCGCCACCTCGCGGGCCAGCGCCATCAGCGCGCCGCGTTCAGCTGGCGCCATGCCTGCGGTGGGCTCGTCCATCAACAGCAGGCGCGGCGCGTTGGACAGTGCGACCGCCAATTCCAGCCGCTTGAGGTCGCCATAGGCCAGCACGCCGGCCGGGCGATCCGCCTGGTCGCGCATGCCCACCCGCTCCAGCAGGGCGTCGGCCTCGTCGACCGCATGCGCATCCGCACTTTCCCAGAAGCGCCAGATGCGGCGATGGTGGGCCAGCAGCGCCGTCTGCACGTTCTCGCGCACCGTCATGGAGGCGAAGGTGGCGGTGATCTGGAAGGTGCGCCCCACGCCCAGGCGCCAGATGGCGCGTGGCGGAAGCCTGGTGATGTCGCGCCCGCCCAGCCGCACGGTGCCGGCATCGGGGCGCAACTGGCCGTTCAGGATGTTGAAGCAGGTTGACTTGCCCGCCCCGTTCGGCCCGATCAGCGCCAGCATCTCGCCGGGGGCCACGGCGAACGACACCCCGGCCACCGCCTGCACCCCGCCGAAACTCTTGCTTAGGCCCGATACCACCAGCGTGCTCATTCGCGCCGCCGCCATGCCCAGGCCCGCGCCGCCGCCCCGGCGATGCCGGTGGGGAAGAACAGCACCAGCAGCAGGATGATCAGCCCCAGCTTGAGTCGCCAGAACTCGCTGGTCAGCAGCCAGGAATGCAGCAGGTTGTAGGACACCGCACCGACGATCGGCCCGGCCATGGTCTGGATGCCGCCCAGCAGCACGATGACCAGCGCATCCACCGAATGGGCAATCGCCACATAGGTGGGAAACACGCTGCCCTTGGAATAGGCGAAGACCGCACCCGACAGCCCCGCCGCAGCCCCGGCGATGGTGAACGCGGCCAGGCGCAGGCGCGTCGCATCCAATCCGATCGCCGCCGCGCGCAAGGGCGAATCCCGGGTGGCGCGCAGGGCGAAGCCGAACGGCGCGAACAGCACCCGGCGCAGCAGCAACGCCGCGCCCACGCACAGCACCAGCGCCAGCCAGTACATGCGGCGCCCGTCCGCGGCCCACGCATCCGGCCACACGCCCAGAATGCCGTTATCCCCGCCGGTGACCTCCACCCACTGGAAGCTGATCGCCCAGACGATCTGCGCGAAGGCCAGGGTCAGCATGGCCAGGTACACGCCGGACATCCTCACCACGAACCAGCCGAGCAGCGCCGCGACCAGCCCGGCCGCCAGTGGCGCCAGCACCAGCCCCACCATCATGCCTGCCGCCAGCCCCTTGGCCGCCAGGGCCGCGGCATAGGCGCCGATGCCAAACCACGCGGCATGGCCGAAGCTCACCATCCCGCCCGGTCCCATCATGAAGTGAAGGGCTGCGGCGAACAGCACCGCCACCGCGGCCTCGGTCAGCACCGACAGCAGGTAGGGCCCCACCAGCCACGGCGCCGCGACGGCCAGGGTCAGGCCGGCCAGCCCCAGCCAGCGCAACTCGCGCCCCGCCGGGCGGATTGGCGCCACCGCCTCGGCCTCGCCGCGCGCCATCGATTGCGGCCGGCCCAGCAGGCCATGCGGGCGCAGCACCAGCACAACGGCCATCACCAGGAACACCAGCACCAGCGTGATCTTGGGCACCAGCACGATCCCGAAGGCCTGCAGCACACCGATCAGCAGCGCCGCCAGGAACGCCCCGCCCAGGCTGCCCATGCCGCCCACCACCACCACCACGAAGGCATCGGTGATCACGGTCAAGTCCATGCCCAGGTTGGCCGAGCCCTGCGGCAGGGCCAGCGCCCCGCCAAGGCCGGCGAGCCCCGCACCCAGCGCAAAGACCGAGGTGAACAGCACCCGCTGGTCCACGCCCAGTGCGGCCACCATGTCGCGGTCCTGCGTGGCCGCGCGCACCAGCAGGCCCCAGCGTGTGCGGTGGAACAGCAGCAGCAACAGCCCCAGCACCACCGGGCCTACGACGATCAGCATCGCGTCGTAGAACGGGAAACGCAGCCCGGCGACGTCGATAAAGCCGCGCATCCACGGCGGCCGCGACAGCGACAGGTCCACCGCCCCCCAGGTCCACAGCGCCACGTCCTGCACGACGAGCACCACGCCGAAGGTGGCGAGCAGCTGCAACAGCTCGGGCGCCCGATAGATCCGCCGCAGCAGCGCCACCTCCAGCACCACGCCGATCGCCGCCAGCGCCAGCACCGTCGCCGCGATGCCGAGGATGAAGGAAGCGGGGTCGCGCGGCAGGTGCTGCAGGATGCTCCAGGCGATGAAGGCGCCGAGCATATACAGGCTGCCATGCGCGAAGTTGACCACGCGGGTAACGCCAAAGATCACCGTGAGCCCGGAGGCCACGAGGAACAGCGTCGAGGCGCTGGCCAGGCCGGTCAGCAGTTGGATGAGAAGGAAGTCCATGGGGTTTGCGGCGGGTGGGGGTGCGGCGGGGCGTTACCCCTCACCCAACCCGCGCCCCTTCGAGGGACGAGGTCCGGGTGATGGGGCAATCGCATCAGGCCGGCCGCAGCTTCCGCACTTCCGCGTCGCTGGGCATCACCGTGGCGCCATCGACATAGCGCCAGTCCACCATCACGCCGCGGCCGTCCTTCAGCGCGGTGCGGCCCACGAAGGTGCCGAGCGTCCCCTGGTTATCGATCTCGCGCCACTTCGCCGGGCCGAACGGGGTGGGGAAGCGGGCGCCCTTGAACCCGTCGGCCATCGCCTCGGTGTCGACCGAGCCGCTCTTGGCGATGCCGGCGGCGATCGAGGTGATCAGCGCATGGCCCACCACGGAGCCCATCTTCGGTGCCTCGTTGAACTTGGCGCGATAGGCCTCGATGAAGGCGCGGTTGGTCGGGTCGGTGACGCTCTCGACCGGGTAGCCGGTCACGATCCAGCCCTCCGGCGTCTCGTCGCCCAGCGGTTCGAGGTATTCAGGCTCGCCGGTCAGCACGCTCACCACGCCGCGCTTCTCGAATAGGCCGCGGGTGTTGCCCTGGCGCACGAAGTTGGTCAGGTCCGCCCCGAAGGTGCCGTTGAAGATGGCGTCGGGCCGCGCCTGCGCCAGGGCGGCCACCGTGGCGCCGGCATCGATCCGCCCGAGCGCCGGCCACTGCTCGGCCACGAACTCCACCCCGGGCTGGCGCTGCTGCATCAGCAGCTTGAACCACTTCACCAGCGACTGGCCGTATTCGTAGTTCGGCGAAACCGTCACCCAGCGCTTCGCGCCGAGCTTCACCGCATCGTCCACCAGCATCGCCACCTGCATGTAGGTGGAGGGGCGCAGGCGGTAGCAGTAGCGGTGCCCCTGCTGCCACACCATCGCATCGGTCAGCGGCTCGCCGCCGACGAACAGCCGCTTGCGCTGCTTGGCGAAATCGCTGAGCGCGAGGCCGACATTGGACAGGAAGGCGCCGGCCAGCAGGTCCACCCGGTCCTCGTCCAGCAGCGCGCCGGCAAGTCGCACGGCATCCTGCGGTTTGCCGGCGTCGTCGTGGCTGATCACCTCGATCGGCCGGCCGAGCACGCCGCCCGCCGCGTTCACCTGTTCGACGGCAAGCTGCCAACCCATGCGGTACGGCACGGTGAAGGCCGGCACGGCGGTGTAGGAGTTGATCTCGCCGATGCGGATCGGCGCCGTGGACTGCGCGCGGATGGTGGGCGGGGCGGCGAGAGTCGCGGCGCCGGCGGCCAGCACTGTGCGGCGGGAAACGATCATGTTCGGGGTCTCCAGCTTCCTGGTGGTTGCTTGACGGTCCATTGTCGCGGGCCACCACCGCGCTGCTCCGCGGTTCAGTGGCCCGGCTCCACGGCTGCCCCGACGACGGTTCCTGTCGTTCGGCCCAGGCCGGCTGCCGGCGGAACCGATCGGTTCGCCAAGCCGGCGGAGCATCGGTCACAACCCGCCCGCCGTCCAGCCCTGCCGGACTGCATGCAGATTCCGGCTGACGCCGCGCCGCCCGCGGTGGCAAAAGCACTGGTGCGGCCGTATGGCGCACCCATGTTTGGCAGGTCCATGTTTGGCGGGAGAGTCAGGTGAAGCTGGTGATTGCCGTGATCAAGCCGCACAAGCTGGACGACGTGCGCGACGCCCTCGCGCCGCTGGGCGTGGCTGGCATGACGGTAACCGAGGCGCGCGGCTTCGGCCGGCAGAAGGGCCATGCCGAGATCTATCGCGGCGCGGAATACCGCAGCAACCTGCTGCCGAAGACGAAGATCGAGGTGATGGTCGACGATGCGATGGTGGATGGGGTGGTGGAAGCCATCGGGCGTGGTGCCCGCACCGGGCGCATCGGCGACGGCAAGATATTCGTGACCGACCTCGGCCGCGCCATCCGCATCCGCACCGGTGAAACCCAGATGGACGCGCTTTGACGCTGGCGCGGCCCCCCGTCACCCGCCGCCGCGCACGACGGTTGCCAACGCGCTTGTTGCCAAAGCGCTTGTTTTCAAAGCGCTTGTTTTCAAAGCGGGGCAGGACAGAATGATCATCGAGCTTGGCCACTTCGCCCTGGCGCTTGCGCTGTGTCTGGCGCTGGTGCAGTCGGTGGTGCCGCTGGCCGGTGCCGCGCGGCGCAACCTGGGCTGGATGCAGGTGGGCCAGACCACGGCGGTGGCGCAGTTCGCCCTGGTGGCGCTGTCCTTCGCAGCACTCACCCACGCCTATGTCACCTCGGATTTCAGCGTGGTCAACGTGGTGCAGAACAGTCACTCGGCCAAGCCGATGCTGTACAAGGTCAGCGGCGTGTGGGGGAACCACGAGGGCTCGATGGTCCTGTGGGTGCTGATCCTGGCGCTGTGCGGCGCGGCGGTGGCGACGTTCGGCAGCAACCTGCCGCGCGAGTTACGCGCCCGGGTGCTGGCGGTGCAGGGCATGGTGGCCGCCGGCTTCCTGGCCTTCATCCTGCTTACCTCCAACCCGTTCCTGCGGGTATTTCCGGCGCCGGCGGACGGGGATGGGCTGAACCCGGTGCTGCAGGATCCGGGCCTGGCCTTCCATCCGCCGTTTCTCTACCTCGGCTATGTCGGCTCGTCGGTGGCCTTCGCCTTCGCCGTGGCCGCGCTGATCGAGGGGCGGGTGGATGCGGCCTGGGCGCGCTGGGTGCGGCCTTGGGCGCTGCTGTCGTGGTGCGCGCTGACGGTAGGCGTCGCGCTCGGTTCGTGGTGGGCCTACTACACGCTGGGCTGGGGCGGCTGGTGGTTCTGGGACCCGGTGGAGAACGCCTCCCTGCTGCCCTGGCTGTCCGGCACGGCGCTGATCCACTCGGCCATCGTGGTGGAACGGCGCGACACGCTGAAAAGCTGGACCATCCTGCTGGCGTTGATCACCTTTTCGCTGGCGCTGATCGGCACCTTCCTGGTGCGGTCGGGCGTGCTGAGTTCGGTGCATTCCTTCGCCGTGGACCCCGAGCGTGGCATCTTCATCCTGGCCCTGCTGCTGGTGGCCATCGGCGGCTCGCTCACCCTCTATGCCGTGCGGGCGCCGGCGCTGCAGGGCGGCGGGCTGTTCGCGCCGATTTCGCGCGAGGGCGCGCTGGTGTTCAACAACCTGATGCTGGCTACCGCCACCGTCACGGTGCTGCTGGGCACGCTGTATCCGCTGTTTCTGGACGCGGTCGGCGGCGCCAAGATCTCGGTGGGTCCGCCCTTCTTCAACCGCACCTTCGTTCCGCTGATGCTGCCGGTCTTGGTGGCCATGGCGGTCGGGCCGCTGCTCGCCTGGAAGCGCGGCGACCTGCTGGCCGCGGTGCAGCGCCTGTGGGTGGCGTTCGCCGTGGCCGCCGCGGTGGCGCTGGGCGGGCTGTACATCGCCGGCGGTGGCCCGGTGCTGGCGATCCTCGGCCTGTCGCTCGCCGCCTGGATTGCGGTGGGCGTGCTGATGGAATGGGCCGAGCGGGTGCGCCTGTTCCGCCTGCCGCCGCGTGAAACCTGGCGGCGGGCCGTCGGCCTGCCGCGATCCGCCTATGGCATGTCGGTGGCGCATTTCGGCGTGGCAGTGATGGTCGCCGGCATCGCCGCCTCGGCCTTCGAGCAGGAGCGCATCGAGACCATGCGCCCCGGCGACGTGCTGCCGCTGGCAGGCTACGACCTGGTGCTGCGCGACGTGCAGCGAATCCCCGGCCCCAACTACATCGCCGACACGGCCATCGTGGAAGTGCGCCGCGGCGGCGCCGTGGTGGCCGAGATGCGCCCGCAGCGCCGGCTGTTCACCGTGCAGCGTACGACCACCGCGGTCACCGCCATCCGCTCGGGCCTTGGCGCCGACCTTTATCTGGCGCTCGGCGAGGGTGACGCGCAGTCGGGCTGGACCTTGCGCGCCTACCACAAGCCGCTCGTCTCGTGGATATGGCTGGGCGCGTTGGTGATGGCGCTGGGCGGCGTCGTCAGCCTGTCCGACCGGCGCTGGCGGGTGGGCGTGGCATCGCGCACCCGGCCTGCCGCGCTGCCGGCGGCGGCGGAGTAGCCATGCGCCGGCTCGCCTATGCCCTGCCGTTGCTGCTGTTCGCGGCCCTCGCCGGCTACTTTGCCGTGGCCCTGCTGTCCGGGCGCAACCCCCACGAACTGCCCTCCGCCCTGCTCGACAAGCCGGCGCCCGCCTTCGACCTGCCCAGCCTGTCCGGCGACGGACGGATGAGCGGCAGCGCGCTGGCCGGGCAGGTGGTGGTGGTGAACTTCTTCGCCTCCTGGTGCGCGCCCTGCCGGGTGGAGCACCCGCTGCTGCTGCGCCTCGCGCGCCAGGAGAAGGTTCATCTGGTCGGCATCGCCTACAAGGACCGGCCGGCGGATTCCCGCCGCTTCCTCGCCGAACTGGGCGATCCCTACAGCGCGATCGGCATCGATCGCGATGGGCGCACCGGCATCGATTTCGGCCTGTACGGCGTGCCCGAGACCTATGTGATCGACCGCGCCGGCCACATCCGCAAGCGCTTCGTCGGCCCGCTCAGTGCCGCGGCGGTCGACCGCGAGTTGCTGCCGCTGCTGCGCGCGCTGGCTCGGCCATGAAGCGCCTGCTGCTGCTGCTGTTGCTTCTGCTTCTGCCCGCCGGCCCGGCCTTCACGGTAACGCCCGACGAAAGGCTGGCCGACCCGGCGCTGGAGGCGCGGGCCAGGGCGATCTCGCGGGAGTTGCGCTGCGTCGTCTGCCAAAACGAGTCGGTCGACGAATCCAATGCCGCCCTTGCCCGCGACGTGCGCCTTCTGCTGCGCGAACGACTGGTGGCGGGCGACAGCGATGCCGCGGCGATCGGCTTCCTGGTGGCCCGCTACGGTGACTTCGTGCTGCTCCGCCCGCCGCTGCGCCCGGAGACATGGGTGCTGTGGTACGGCCCATTCGTGCTTCTGGTGCTGGCCGCCGGCGGCACCTGGGTCGCACTGCGCCGCCGCGCCCAGGCCGACGGCCCGCCCCCGTTGAGCGCGGAGGAGCGCGCGCGGATCGACCGTATCCTGCGCGAGGATGAAGGATGAGCCTGTTCCTCATCGCCGCCGCCGCGCTCACCGTGGTGGTGCTCGCCCTGGTGCTGCTTCCGCTGCTGCGCGACGGCGCGCCGGCCCCGGAGCGCGCCGCCTTCGACCGGGCGGTCTATCGCGACCAGTTGCGCGAGCTGGAGCGCGACGAGGCGCGCGGCATGATCGGCACCGCCGAGGCGGCGACGGCACGGCTGGAAATCCAGCGCCGGCTGCTGGGTCGCACCGCCGGTGCCGCCGTGCGCCCGGCCCCCCCGCCCATCGACCCCGCACGAAGTGCCCGCAGCCCGGCCCTCGCCCTGGCCCTTGCCCTGCTGTTGGCCGGGAGTGCCGGCAGCGTCTATATGGCGGCCGGAAGGCCCGAACTGCCCGGCCAGCCGCTCGCCCAGCGCGTGCTCGACCCCGAGGAGGTGCAGCTGCGCCTGGCGGTCGCGGAACTGGGACGCAAGGTGACGGACGAACCGCGCAACGGCGAGGCCTGGCTGCTGCTCGCCCGTGCCAGCGCCGCCCTCGGCCAGTGGACCGACGCCGTGGAGGCCTACCGCGAGGCCCTCGCCCTGGTGCCCGCCACGCCGGAGATCCGTGCCGCCGCCCTGGAGGCGACGGTCCTGGCCGCCGGCGGCGTCGTCGCGCCAGCGTCGCAGGAGGGGTTCGAAGGCGTCCTGGCCGAGGAACCCGCCAATCCCATCGCCCGCTTCTACCTCGCCGCCGCCCACGCCCAGGCGGGCCGCCACGATGCCGCCATCGCCGGCTGGCAGGCGTTGGCCGCCGACCTGCCGGCGGGTGTTTCGATCCGCGACGAGGTTGCCCGGCGCGTCGCCGCCAGCGCCCGCGCGGCCGGCATCGCTGCCCCCCCCATCCCCCCACCGGCCGAGCCGCCCGACCAGGCGGCGCGCGAGGAAATGATCCGCGGCATGGTCGCCCGCCTCGCTGCCCGGCTGGAGGAGGAACCCGACGACGCCGACGGCTGGCAGCGCCTGGGCCGGGCCTATTCAGTGATGGGTGAGCAGGAGAAGGCGGTGCAGGCCTATGCCCGCGCCGGCGCCCTGCGGCCCGACGACATGGCCATCGCCCTGGCTGAGGCGCAGACGATGCTGGAGGGTCTCGCCCCCACCGCCCCGTTCCCGCCACGCGCGCTCGACATGTTGCGCCGTGTTGCCGCCGCCGACCCGCGCCAGCCCGCGGCGCTGTGGCATCTGGGCGTGGAAGCCGCCAAGCGCGGCGCCATGGCCGAGGCCGTCGGCTACTGGGACCGGCTGCTCGCCCTGTTGCCGCCCGACAGCGACGACGCCAGGATGGTGCGCGCGGCGGTCGATGCGGTGAAGCGGCGCTGATGCAACGGGGGCAGGGGGACTTGCCGCCGCGCCCCCATCCGGCCACCATCGTGCAACACTGGGGGACCTGTCATGGCGCTGCATGTGGACTATTACGCCTCGCTCAACTCGCCCTGGACCCATCTTGGGGCCGCGCGCATCGAGGCGATGACCGCCGCGCACGGCGCCAGCCTGCGCATCTTCCCGGTCGATTTCGGGGCGATCTTCCCGGTCTCCGGCGGCCTGCCCCTGCCCAAGCGCGCGCCGCAGCGCCAAGCCTATCGGATGATGGAACTGCAACGCTGGCGCGACCACCTTGCCATTCCCATCAAGCTGCAGCCGAAGCACTTCCCCTCGCCCGAACAGGCCGCCGCCGGCTGCGTCATCGCCCTGCGCGAGACCATGGGCGACGCCCCGGCCATCCGCCTCGCCCACCGCGTGCTCAAGGCGATGTGGGAGGAGGAAGAAACTGCCTCCGACCCGGCCACCCTGGCCCGGCTGATCACCGAATGCGGCCTGGATGCCGCCGCGGTCATGGCGCTGGGTAGCGAACCGCGCTGGCAGGAGCGGCGCGTGGCCGATACCCAGGCAGCGCTTGACCGCGGTGTGTTCGGTGCGCCGAGCTACGTGATCGGCGACGAGATATTCTGGGGCCAGGACCGCCTGGAGTTCGTCGAGCGGCGCCTCGCCCGCGGCTAACCTTCCCTGCCTGCTCCCATCTGACGCCCGCGCAACGGGCCGCGGAACCCGGCGCAAGCCGTTCGCGTTCCTGCTCCTGAAGCTTCGACGACCATTTCAGGACCGGTGCCGGGCACGGCTGGCTTGCCGGGCGTTGCGATGCACCCCGACCGGCCAGCCAGGGGGGAGACTGCCCGTGACCGAGGCCCATGCCCGTAGCGTTGCGGAGACTCTTGCCGCGCTGTCGGTTGATCCGGATGCGGGGCTTGGTGAAGCCGAGGTCCGCCGCCGCCGCCGGGAGCATGGCAGGAACCGGCTGATCGCGGCCCGCACCGCCAGCCTATGGCGGATCCTGGCCGAGCAGTTCAAGAGCCTGGTGATCGGCATCCTCGCCGTGGCCGCGGTGCTGTCGTTCCTGATGGGAGAGACCATCCAGGCATTCGCCGTGCTGGGCGCCATCCTGATCAACACCGTGATCGGCTTCGTCACCGAATGGAAGGCGATCCGCTCGATGGAGGCGCTACGCAGCCTCGGCACGGTGCGCGCCCGGGTCAGGCGCGGCGGCGCCAGCCTGGACGTCGACGCCGAGGAGCTGGTGCCTGGCGACGTGGTGCTGCTCGACGCCGGCAACGTCGTGACCGCCGACCTGCGGCTGGTCGAGGCGAACGGGCTGACCTGCGACGAATCCACACTCACCGGCGAATCCGTCCCCGTCACGAAAACCACCGAGGCCGTCAACGCCCGCGCGCCACTCGCCGAGCGCACGCCGATGCTGTTCAGGGGAACCGCCATCACCAGCGGCAGCGGCGCCGGCATCGTCACCGCAACCGGCATGGCCACCGAACTGGGCCAGATCGCCCGCATGGCCGAGGAGGCGGAGGAGGAGGACGAGGCGACTCCTCTGGAGAAGCGCCTCGACCGGCTGGGGCGCCGGCTGGTGGGGCTGACCCTGGTCGTGGTGGCGGTGGTCGCCCTGCTGGGCTGGCTGGGCGGCAGGAACCTGGTGGACATGGTCGAGACGGCGATTGCCCTGGCCGTGGCGGCGGTGCCCGAGGGCCTGCCGATCGTGGCCACCGTGGCGCTGGCGCGCGGGATGTGGCGGATGGCCAAGCGCAACGCGCTGGTCGAGAAGCTCGCGGCGGTCGAAACGCTGGGCTCGACCAGCGTCATTTTCACCGACAAGACCGGCACGCTGACCGAGAACCGGATGCGCGTCGCCCGCCTGGCGCTGCCGGGCGGCGAGAACGTGCCGTGGAACGCGGAGGCGCGGCCCGGTAAGCCTTCCGCACCCGCCCTTCGGCTGCTTGAAGTCGCCGCCCTGTGCAACAACGCGGAACTGGGCCAACCCGTCGACGGCACCCAGGCGACGCGCGATGGCGCGGCGCCCGGTGCCACCGCAAGACAGGCTCCCGGCATCGGCGACCCGATGGAGATCGCCCTGCTGGCCGCGGCCGCCGACGCCGGCCTGGCGCGGGAACGCCTGCTCCAGGAACAGCCCGAGGCGCGCGAGGTGAGCTTTGATGCCGAAACCAAGATGATGGCGACGTTTCACCGCGCCCCGCATGGCTTCCGGATTGCCGTGAAGGGCGCGCCGGAGGCGGTGCTCGCGGCCGCGCGCCGGGTCGCCACTGCCCAGGAGGACCCTGAAGCCCTCTCCGCCGAGGCGCGCGCAACCTGGCATGGCCGTGTCGATGCGATGGCCGCCCACGGCCTGCGGGTGCTGGCCTTCGCCGAGCGTCGCGTGCACGGCGCGGATGCTGTGCCCTATGAAGACCTGACGTTGCTGGGACTGGTGGGCCTGGCCGATCCGCCGCGCGCGGACGCGGCGGCGGCATTGGCCCAGTGCCACCGGGCGGGCATCAAGGTGATCATGGTCACGGGCGACCAGCCGGTCACGGCGGCGGCGATCGCACAGCAGGTAGGGCTGGCGGACAATCCGCGGGTGATGGCCGGCAGCGACCTGCCGCAGATGACCGCCGCGACGTCCAGCGACGACTATAAGGACCTGCTGGACCGCCGCGTCTTTGCCCGGGTCTCGCCGAAGCAGAAGCTGGACCTGATCCGCCTGTGGCAGGAGGCCGGCGCCGTGGTGGCGATGACCGGCGACGGCGTGAACGACGCCCCCGCCCTGAAGAAGGCCGATGTGGGCATCGCCATGGGCCAGCGCGGCACCGACGTCGCCCGCGAGGCCGCCGACATCGTGCTGAAGGACGACGCCTTCCCCACCATTGTCGCGGCCATCGAACAGGGCCGGACGATCTTCGAGAACATCCGCCGGTTCATTGTCTATTTGCTCTCGGGCAATCTCGGTCAGGTGCTGGCGGTCGGCGGCTGCGCCCTGGCCGGCGTGCCGCTGCCGCTGCTGCCGCTGCAGATACTGTTCATCAACCTGGTGCTGGACGTGTTTCCGGCACTGGCCCTGGGCGTGGGCGAAAGCCCCCCGGGGATCATGGATCGGCCCCCCCGCGACCCGAAGGAGCCTGTTCTGACACGGCGGCACTGGGGCGCCACGGTGCTGTGGGGTGCGCTGATCGCGGCATCGGCGACCGCGGTCTTCCTGGCGGCGCTGTGGCGCGGCCTCGGCGGCGACGAAGCGGTGACCATCGGCTTCCTGACCTTCGCCCTGGCCCGCCTGTGGCACGTCTTCAACATGCGTGGCGCCGCAACCCCGGTCTTCTACAACGAAATCACCGGCAACCCCTGGGTCTGGTACGCCATCCTGGCGTGCCTGGCGCTGATCGCCGCCGCCGTCTGGCTGCCGGGCCTGAACACGCTTCTCAGTGTTGTCCCGCTCGATGCCGAAGGCTGGACGCTGGTGGTTGCCGGCAGCCTGGTGCCGCTGGTCGTGGGCCAGGCAGCCCTCAGCCTGGGGCACCGCGTGGCTACCCGGGGCGGCCACGCCTAGTGGTGCGATCCAAACGCTTGCTATCCAAGCGTTTGGTGAATCGCCTCACAAAATCAAGATAGTGGGCTGACTCTGAAGGCACTATCCGTCAAATTCGGACCACGAGTTCGGTCTGTTGCCGCGAAACCGGTGCAGTGTTTGCCGACAGCAAGGAATCGGGCGGTAGGTGGACTCATTCTCCCCCACGATGCTCTCACCTGTGATGCTCGGCTTCGTCGGCAGCCTGGCCGCCGGCGCGATGACGGCGGCCGGCGCGGTGCCGGTGCTGTTCGGCCGCGCGCCGACCGCCGCCTTCCGCGACCTGTCGCTGGGCTTCGCGGCCGATGGCGCGACCGGCGGCCTGCCGCTGGCCATCGGCATCGGCCTGCAGAATGCCCCGGAAGGCCTGGCTGTGGCGGTCGCGCTGCTGGCGGAGGGATATTCCCGCTGGCGCGCATGGAGCATCGCGTCCCTGACCGGCGCGGTCGAACCCTTGGGGGGATTGCTGGGGGCGGGCGTGGTTGCGCTGTCCCAACCGCTGCTGCCGTGGGCGCTGGCGTTTGCCGCCGGGGCCATGCTGTATGCCATCAGCCACGAGATCATCCCGGAAACCCATCTGCGCGGCCACCAGAAGAAGGCGACCGCTGGGTTGGCGGTGGGGCTGGTGGTGATGCTGTTCCTCGATGTCTGGCTGGGGTAGCGCGCTCGCCGGACGTCCGTTTCCTGGATAGCGGCGGTAAACCCGTCGGCGGATGCGGACAGGAGGTGTCGCAGCCGGGGCGTCGCAGGCCACGTGCCCTGGAAACTCTCGCCCGGCTTCCACGCTGTTCGGAACGCCCAGCGTCACACATGGGATCACCGGATGAATGCCGCGTGACTAGAAAATGACCAACGCGGAATCATATGCCCGGAAGTTGGGCGATGCCCATCGCGTCCAGAGGCCATCCCTTGCCCCGAATCGGCAGCACACGCCCGCGCAAGCGCGGCTGACAGGCCCCATGTCTCCGATCTGGCTATCGGAAGGTTCACGCGGCCTTGATCGGGCGCCGGCGCCACTTGAAAATATCATATGGAAAATCAATGACTAATATGAGTCGGCCGATAATAGTCCTGTTGATTATCTCGAATTTAAGACGTATCGTAATCAATTGCAACATTCCGACATATCTGTTGACGAAACTATGAGTGCCGCCTTAACTCCCTCCAGTCGTTGTTGTAACCAACGTCAAGCGGGAGGCTCTATTGGCGCTCACATTCACGCCTGATCACGTCTATCAACAGAATTTCGTGGCGAACGTACTGGTCGGCGGCTCGGGGGATGTGTTCGTCCTCAGCCTGTCCGACGACACCGTCACCCTCGACGGAACCATCACCGTGGAAGGCGACTCGGTGACCGCCACGCTCGGGGCGGGTGGAAGTTTTGACCTTTTTGTTACGAACCTCGACGACCCGACGGCGATCATCTTCTCCACGGGTGGTGGGACGCCGAACTTTTTTGCGTTTTCCAACACCGACCTCACCGCCGCTGTTGGCACGCTGTACCAGTTTGCCGAAACCGGCTTCAATGACGCCTTCATCGTCCCGTGCTTCGCCGCCGGCACCCGCATCCTGACGCGCCGCGGCGAGGTTGCCGTGGAAGACCTGGAAGTGGGCGACGAGGCGATGGCGCTGCTCGGCGGCGGGTTCTCCGCCATCAAGTGGATCGGCAGCCGCCAGATGGAGTGCGCGAAGTCCAGCCATCCGGCCGACCAGTGGCCCGTGCGCGTCAGCGCCGGCGCGTTCGGCCCGGGCCGCCCGCACCGCGACCTGATGCTGTCGCCGGACCACGCCGTGTTCTACAACGGCTCGCTGATCCCGGTTCGCTACCTTGAGAACGGCATCACCGTCGCCCGCGCCCCGGTCGAGTCGGTGACCTACTTCCATGTCGAGCTTGACCGCCACGACGTTCTGCTCGCCGAGGGCCTGCCGGCCGAGAGCTACCTCGATACCGGTAACCGCAGCGACTTCGCCGGTGTTGGCCGCGATGCGACTTCCGCCGACGCGCATGAGAACACGGCGCGCCAGATCTGGGCCGAGAAGTCCTGCGCGCCCCTGCATGTCAGCGGCCCGGTGCTCGCCAATGCCCGCCTGCACCTCGCCGAGCGTGCCGCCGAAATGGGCCTGGGCGAAGATGTGAACCCGGACCTGCGCCTGTGCGTCGGCGCCCACGAAGTGCGGCCGACCCTGGTGGACGGCGCTTGGCACTTCGAGCTGCCGGAATTGACCGCCGGCGCTAAGCTGGTGTCGTTCTGCGGCGTGCCGGCGATGACGGTGAAGGGTTCGGTTGACCAGCGTTGCCTGGGCGTGCCGGTCACGGCCATCCAGATCGACGGCCGCCCGGTCGCCCTGGACGCACCGTTCCTGCGCGCGGGCTGGTACAAGGCCGAGGACGGCCTGCGCTGGACCACCGGCATGGCACAGCTGCCGCCGCTGCGCAGCCTGACCCTGCAGCTTGCCCAGATCCTGCCGCGCGGCACGGTGCTGGAGCTGGTTGCCGCCGAGCAGGCGAACGCGGCCTGATATCCCGCGCGGGACGAGCCTCGGCTTCTCCCGCGCGCACCACTTTCCGACCGACTCCACCCGGTTCGAAGGTTATAACAGGGGCGGCATGCAACAGCGTGCCGCCCTTTGTTGTCATGGCAGTGGGATCAGCGCCGGCTTCAACGCAGGGCGTCCTGCAACAGCCCGCCCAGATGGATCAGCCCGCCCCACGCTGCCAGCGACAGCGCAATGATCACCGGCACCGCCACGGCCGCGCGCCAGCGGTCGTTCGCGCGCGAACCGGGAAAGACAAGATCTCCAGCCGGCATGCCGGTGTTCTGGACAATGGATCGCGGCATCGGGTGTCTCCTGCGGTAGCGGCGCAGCGCTGCTGTCCGATGCAGGATTGTCCGAAATGATTAACGAAGCCCTAGCTCCGCCAGGAAAAATCTCATGGGCCGGAACGTCCGACGCTGCCTCCGGATCAGCTCCACCGAGCCAGCTTCGTGCGATCCCGCCAGCCGAACCGACGGGTCGAACACGGTGATGCCGGTTTTTGCGCCGCTGGTGAGCAATGTGCGTCGGGGAAGCGCCGGCCCGGTTACGGCGCGGCGACCGTGGCCGTGCCATCGTGCGCCACCACCGCGCCGCGCTTGATGACGATGCGGTCCCGCGGCCGGCTGACCACCGCGTCGGTCAGGCTCTGCCCGGGCAGCAGCACCAGGTCGGCGGGTTTGCCAAGCGCCAGGCCATAGTCGGACAGGCCCATCATCGCCGCCCCGCCATGGGTGCAGATGTCCAGCGCCTGCTCCACCTCGTCGTCGCGTCGCAAGTTGTTGCGCATGCCGATGAACATGGCCCGCTCCAGCATGTCGGCGTTGCCGTACGGCCCCCAGGTGTCGCGGATGCCGTCGGAGCCCGAGCCGACCACCACCCCGGCGGCGCGGAGCTTCAGCACCGCGGGCACCGGGCGCGACGGGCTGCCGGTGGTCATCACCGCGATGCGCGCCTCGGCCAGCGACGCCACCAGCCGGTCAACCGCGGTCGGGTCGGGCACGCCCAGGCAAAAGGCGTGGCTGATTACGACATGCCCGCCCATGCCCAGTGCGCGGGTGCGCTCGATGATCAGTTCCATGGAGAAGGCGCCCATTTCGCCCGGCTCGTGCAGATGGATGTCCACCCCGCTTCCGTATTTCTGGGCGAGTGCGAACACCGCATCCAGATGCCCCTTGGGGTCGCGGTCGATGGCGCAGGGGTCGAGCCCGCCCACCACCTCGCAGCCCAAGGCCATCGCCCGGTCCATCAGGTCGAGCGTGCCGGGGCGTACGAGCAGGCCGGATTGCGGAAACGCGACGATCTGCAGGTCCATCACATCGGCGTACGCCGCGCGGGTGGCCATCACGCCCTCGATGCTGGCAATGCCGCAATCGGTGTCCACGTCGACATGGGTGCGGGTGTGGGTGGTGCCGAAGCCGATCGACTGCACCACCTGGCGGGCCGACTGGCGACCTGCGTCGATGCCCAGGCGCCGCTTGGCCGCCCGCTCGTTGTCGATCTTGTCGATCAGGCGCGGTCCCACCTCGTTGCGGTACCACGGCATGCCGAGCAACGTCTTGTCGAGATGGGCATGTGCCTCCACTAGGCCGGGGATGGCGATGCGCCCGCCACCGTCCAGCACCGCAGGCCCGATCGGCAGCCCGCTGCCCATCGCGGCGATCCGCCCGCCGCGCACCAGAATACTGGTGGCAGCACCGCCTCCGGGGTGCACATTGGTGATCAGCAGTTCGCCGTCCATGGCCAGGCCTTTCGCGCAGGGTGCGCAACTATAGGCACCAGGGGCGCGCCGGGAAGATGGCCGGCCCTGCTTCCGGCGCCGCGCCGCGCGCTGTAGCATCGTGCCAACACAACTGGAGGAGAACAGCCAATGGCCATCCGTTTCGACAACCGCGTGGCAATCGTGACCGGCGCCGGCGCCGGCCTGGGCGAACAGCACGCCAAGCTGCTGGCAAGCCGTGGCGCCAAGGTGGTGGTGAACGACCCCGGCGGGGCGGTGGACGGCACCGGTGGCGCCAGTTCGGCCGCCGACCGCGTGGTAGCCGAGATCAAGGCCGCCGGCGGCGAGGCCGTGGCCAGCTATGCCTCGGTGGCCGAGTACGCCCAGGCCGAGTCGATCATCAAGACCGCCATGGACACCTGGGGCCGGCTCGACATCCTGGTGAACAACGCCGGCATCCTGCGCGACAAGAGCTTCAACAAGATGAGCATGGAGGATTTCGAGTTCGTCATGCAGGTGCACCTGATGGGCACTGTGTATTGCACCAAGGCCGCCTGGCAGATCATGCGCGACGCCAAGTACGGCCGCATCGTGGTCACCACCTCCGGCTCCGGCACCGTCGGCAATTTCGGCCAGGCCAACTACGGCGCGGCCAAGATGGCGGTGAACGGCTTCATCAACGTGCTGCGCCACGAGGGCCAGAACTACAACATCAAGACCAACGCCATCTCGCCCTCGGCCCGCACCCGCATGACCGAGAACCTGATCCCGGCCGAGGTGGCCGAGTGGATGAAGCCTGAACTGGTGTCCCCCGCCGTCGCCTATATGTGCAGCGAGCAGTGCGAGTTCTCCGGCGAGATCATCGGCGCCAATGCCGGGCACTACAAGATCGTGAAATATTTCGAGTCTGAAGGTGTCCAGTTCGACCCCGCCGAACCCGTTACGGTCGACATGTTCGCCGAGAACCTCGGCAAGATCATGGACATCTCCAAGCCCGATACCCACGGCTTCTCCTCGCGCAAGCTGCAGGACCGCCTGAAGGCAATGGGCCGCATCAAGTAGAAGCCCACAGGAAACGCCGGCGGCTCTGCCCCCTGGACTCCCGTGCCTGGAGGTATCGGGGGTGTGGGGCCTCAGGCCGTCACGCGTATTCGTGCTGCCGCACGACGCAGGTCCAGGGCGGCGCCCTGGCCTTCCCTGCCCAATGGTCCGACTCTGACGGATAGTGCCGTCAGAGTCGGACCATTAGCTTGATTTTATGGGGCGATTCACCAAACGCTTGGATAGCAAGCGTTTGGATCGCACCACTAGCGCACCAGCCGAAAGAACGCCCGGATATCCGCGGCCAGCAGCTCCGGCTGCTCCATCGCCGCGAAATGTCCGCCGCGCGGCATCTCCGTCCAGTGCCGCACATCGTACATCCGCTCCGCCCATTCGCGCGGTGCCCGGAATATCTCGGCGGGAAAGCTGGCATTCCCAAATGGCACGCCCACCCGCTCGCCCAGCGCCAGTTGCGCGCCCGCCAGGTTGCGTTCCTTGTAGATGCGCACGCTGGAGGCGGCGGTGCCGGTGAACCAATAGATTGCAATATTGGTCAGCAACTGGTCGCGCGTGAAGCATCGTTCCATGTCGCCACCGCAATCGCTCCACCCCCGGAACTTCTCGCCGATCCAGCCCGCCAGCCCCACCGGCGAGTCGGTGAGCGCATAGCCCAGTGTCTGCGGCCGCGTGCCCTGGATGTGGGAGTAGCCGCCCTCCACGTCGCCCCAGCGGGCGAGTTCGGCGAGGAACCGGCGCTCTGCCTCGCTCAGCCCCTCGTTGGGCGGGGCCGCCATCATCCGCATGATCAGGTTCTGGTGAATGCCCACCACCGCCGCCGGCGCCTCCTGCGCCAGTGCCGTGGTCACCGCCGCCCCCCAGTCGCCGCCCTGCGCGCCATAGCTTGTGTAGCCGAGGCCGGCCATCAGCTTCGCCCACAGCCGCCCGATCGCCCGCGGGTTCATGCCCGGTGCCGTCGGCCGGCCGGAGAAGCCGTAGCCGGGCAGGGACGGGATTACCAGATCGAACGCTTCCGTCGCAGCGCCGCCATGCGCCGCCGGATCGGTCAGAAGGGGCGCGATCGCCTCGAACTCCACGAAGGAGCCGGGCCAGCCATGGGTGAGCACGAGCGGCAGGGGCTTGGGGCCCTTGCCCCGCAGATGCACGAAATGGACATCCTGCCCGTCGATCGTGGCGACGAACTGCGGCAGCGCATTCAGCCGCGCCTCCTGCGCCCGCCAGTCGAAGCCATGCCGCCAGTACTCGGCCAGCCCGCGCAGCCAGGGCAGGGAGGTGCCCCAACCCCAGTCGTCGTCGTTGATCTCGTCCGGCCAGCGCGTGCGGTCGAGCCGTGCGTGCAGATCGGCGATGTCGGCGTCGGGGATGGCGATGCGGAACGGGCGAAGATTCAATGCGCTCTCCCGGAAGGCTGATTAGGCGAAGTCGTCAGGCCGGGGCATGGTACCCCGGTTCCCCGGGGAAGGCGATGAACTTTCCACTGACCCTGATCGACCTCGCCGGCACCGTCGCCCTGCTGCTGTGGGGTGTGCGCATGGTGCAGACCGGCGTGCAGCGCGCCTTCGGCCCCGATCTGCGGCGCCTGCTCGGTGGCGCGTTGCGCGGGCGGCTGCCGGCCTTTGCGGCGGGGGTGGGAGTGACGGCGATCCTGCAGAGCAGCACCGCCACCGGGCTGATGGTGGCCGGCTTCGCCTCGCTCGGCCTTGTGTCGCTGGTGCCGGCGCTGGCGGTGCTGCTGGGCGCGGGGGTGGGCACCACGCTGATCGTGCAGGTGCTGTCGTTCAACGTCTCCGGCCTCGCCCCGCCGCTGTTCCTGGCCGGCTTCATCATGTTCCGCCGCGGCGCCACCGACCGCACCCGCGACCTCGGCCGGGTGGCGATCGGCCTCGGGCTGATGCTGATGTCGCTGCACCTGCTGCTGGGCCTGATCACGCCCTACGAGGACGTGCCGAGCCTGCGGATGTTCCTCGGCGCGCTGGCCACCGAGCCGGTGCTGGGGATGTTGCTGGCGGCCCTGGTCACCTGGGCGGCGCATTCCTCGGTGGCCATCGTGCTGCTGGTGATGTCGCTCGCCGCCAAGGGCGTGGTGCCGCCGATGGCCGCCATGGCGCTGGTGCTGGGGGCGAACCTGGGCACCGCCATCAACCCGATCCTGGAGGGCAGCGAGGGCGACGATCCCACTTCGCGCCGGCTCTCGGTGGGCAATCTGATCCTGCGTGCCGCCGCCTGCCTCGCCCTCGTGCTGGCGTTGCCGTGGCTGTCGACGCAGCTGGTGCAGGTGATCGGCGACCCGGCACGGCTGGTGGCGGTGTTCCACACCGGCTTCAACCTGGCGATCGCCGTCGTGATGCTGCCGCTGCTCGGCCCCTATGCCGCGCTGCTGCGCCGCTTGTTCCCCGACCGCCTGGACAAGGTCGACCCGGGCCGCCCCCTCTACCTGCGTGCGGCGGCACGCGAGGTGCCCGCCGTGGCGGTGGGGGCGGCGGCGCGCGAAGCCCTGCGCCTGGCGGATGTGCTGGAGGCGATGCTGGCCAGCGTGCGCGAGTCGCTGGAACACGCCGACCGCCGCCACATCGCCGAAACCCGCCGGCTGGACGACGTCGTCGACCGGCTGAACACCGCCATCAAGGCCTACCTCACCGGCCTGGACCCGGCGGCGATGGGCGAGCGCGACCACCAGCGTATCGAGGAGGTGCTGGTCTTCGCCCACAACCTGGAGCACGCGGCAGACGTGGTGGAGCGCAACCTGATGGGGGTGGCCACCAAGCGGCTGAAGCGCGGGCTGGATTTCTCGCCGGCCGACCAGGCCGAACTGCAGCACCTCGTCGACCGGCTGCTCGCCAACCTGCATACCGCGGCCGCGGTGTTCATGACCGAGGATGTCCGCGCCGCCCGCGCGCTCGCCGCCGAGAAGGAAGTGTTCCGCGATGCCGAGGCGACCGCTACCCAGGCGCATTTCGCCCGCCTGCGCGCCGGCAACAACGACAGCGCGGAGGCCGGCGCCCTACATCTGGACGTTCTGCGCGACCTCAAGCAGGTCAACGCCCACCTCGTCGCCGCCGCCGCCTACCCGGTGCTCAAGAACCAGGGCGAATTGCTGCCCAGCCGGCTGCGCGAGCCGGATTGACCACAATTACAGCAGGCCCAAGCTACAGTAGGCCTCAAGCCCAGCCAAGCTCCTTGATGGCCCAGCCGGCATGCCAGATCTTGGTCATGTGGGCGATCTTGCCGCCCTCGAACTGCATCACATAGACATAGTCCGAACTGGTGCTGCGCCCGGTCGGCGGCGGCCCGCCCTCGCCGGTATGGGTGCCATGGAACACCGCATAGGCGCACACATTGCCGCGCTCGGCGTCGGTGGCGAAGGATTTCAGGTCGTAGCGCCCGTCCGGTAGGATCACCAGCAGGCCCTTCATCCACTCGCAGTAATCGGCGAGCGTCTTGATTTCGGCCAGCGGCTCGGCCTGGGAGGAGAAACTGGCGTTTGGCGTGCACCAGGCGCTGCAACCGGCCCAGCCCTTGCCGGTTTCGCACGCCTCGAAAAAAGCCTTCGCGGTTTCAGTGATCGTCGCCATGGGCCGGTCTCCTGTTGCGCTGATCTGGAACTATAGAGAAGCGTGGCGGCTGGCGTCCAGCGCCGCCTGAAGCATGTAGGCGGCGGCCATGCGGTCGACCACCTCGGCGCGGCGCTTGCGGGTCATGTCGGCCTCCTGGATCAGGAACCGGTTCACGGCGCTGGTCGACAGCCGCTCGTCCCACAGCGCCGCCGGCAGGCCGGTGGCCGCGGCGATCGCATGGGTCCAGTCGCGCGCCGCCTGGGCGGCCGGGCCCGCGCTGCCGTCCATCGACAGCGGCAGGCCGACGACCAGTCCGCCGACACCCTCCTTCTCGGCGATGCGGCCGATCGAGCCGGCATTGTCCAGCAGCTTGCCGCGACGCAGCGAGCTGTGCGGGGTGGCCAGCATCAGCCCCACGTCGGACAGCGCGAGGCCAATGGAGCGGGCGCCGGGGTCGATCCCCAGCAGGCGCTGGCCGGGCAGCAGCCGGGCGCGCAGGTCGGTCATGTTGAACAGTGGCATGGGCGCGTTTATGGTCCCGCGCCGCGTCATCTCCAAGGGAAACCCATGTCGCTCGATCCTGCGACCGTCCGCCGCATTGCCAGGCTCGCCCGCATCCGCGTGGACGAAGCCCAGGTGGAGGCGTTGCGGACCGACCTCAACGCCATCCTCGGCTGGATCGAACAGCTGAACGAGGTGAATACCGACGGCGTCGAACCGCTGACCGGCGGCGCCCATATGGCCCTGCGTCTGCGCGACGACGTGGTCACCGACGGCGACTTGGCCGAGGCCGTGCTGGCCAACGCCCCCGATCGAAACGGCGACTATTTCGCCGTGCCGAAGGTGGTGGAGTGATGCTGACCGACCTCACGCTCGCCCAGGCGCGCGACGGCCTGCGCGCCGGCGACTTCACCGCCATCGACCTCACCGACGCCTATCTCGCGGCGATCGAGGCGCTGAACCCTCGGCTCAACGCCTATGTCACCGTCACCGCCGAGGCCGCCCGCGCCCAGGCCAAGGCGGCCGACGCCGCCCTCGCCGCCGGCCGCCACGCCCCGCTCACCGGCATACCGCTGGCCGTCAAGGATCTGTTCTGCACCCAGGGCGTGCGCACCACCGCTGGCAGCCGCATCCTCTCGCCCTTCATCCCGCCCTACGAAAGCACCGTCACCGCCAACCTGCTGCGCGACGGCGCCGTCTTCCTCGGTAAGGCCAACATGGACGAGTTTGCCATGGGCTCGTCGAACATGACTTCCGCTTTCGGCCCGGTCGCCTCGCCCTGGACGCGCAAAGGCGACAACCGCCCGCTGGTTCCCGGCGGCTCGTCGGGCGGCTCGGCGGCGGCCGTCTCCGCACGCATCGCCCTCGGCGCCACGGCAACCGATACCGGCGGCTCGATCCGCCAGCCCGCCAGCTTCTGCGGCATCACCGGCATCAAGCCGACTTATGGCCGCTGCTCGCGCTGGGGCATCGTCGCCTTCGCCTCCTCGCTCGACCAGGCCGGCCCGGTCGCCCGCACTGTCGAGGATGCGGCGATCCTGCTCGGCTCCATGTCCGGCTTCGATGCGAAGGATTCCACCAGTGCCGACATCCCAGTCCCCGACTTCGCCGCCGCCTGCGCCCGCGGCGTGAAGGGGCTGCGCATCGGCGTACCGCGCGAATACCGCATGGACGGCATGGCGCCGGAGATCGAGGTGTTGTGGCAGCAGGGCCTGCAATGGCTGCGCGATGCAGGCGCGGAGATTGTCGACGTGTCGCTGCCGCACACGAAATACGGCCTGGCCACCTACTACATCGTCGCCCCCGCCGAGGCCTCGTCAAACCTTGCCCGCTACGACGGCGTGCGCTTCGGCGCCCGCACCGAGGGCGAGGATTTGGCCAAGCTGTACGAGAACACCCGCGCGGAGGGCTTCGGCGCCGAGGTGCAGCGCCGCGTGCTGATCGGCACCTATGTGCTCTCGGCCGGCTACTACGACGCCTACTACCTCAAGGCCCAGAAGGTCCGCGCCCTGATCCTCAAGGACTTCACCGACGTGTTCGCCAAGGTGGACGCGTTGGTGACCCCCACCGCCCCCTCGGCCGCCTTCGCCCAGGGCGAGAAGATGGACGACCCGATCACCATGTACCTCAACGACATCTTCACCGTTCCGGCCAACATGTCCGGCATTCCCGGCCTGTCGGTGCCGGCGGGGCTGGACGGGCAGGGCCTGCCGCTCGGCCTGCAAGTGCTGGGAAAGCCGTTCGACGAGGAAACGGTGTTTGCCGTGGGTGCGGCCATCGAGCGTGCCGCCAACTTCACCGCGTTGCCTGGCATAAGGGCGGGAGCCTGAGCATGGCCTACACCCTCGAAGGATCGACCGGCGTCTGGGAAGTGGTGGTGGGCCTGGAGGTCCATGCCCAGGTCATCAGCAAGTCGAAACTGTTCAGCGGTGCGGCGACGGCCTTCGGTGCCAGCCCGAACAGCCAGGTCAGCTTCGTGGACGCCGCCTTCCCCGGCATGCTGCCGGTGCCGAACCGCGAGGCCATCGCCCAGGCCGTGCGAACGGGGCTGGGGCTGAACGCGAAGATCAACCTGGTCAGCCGGTTCGACCGCAAGAACTACTTCTACGCCGACCTGCCTCAGGGCTACCAGATCAGCCAGTACGAGCACCCCATCGTCGGCACCGGCGTGGTGGAGATCGAACTGGCCGACGGCACCACCAGGCCGATCGGCATCACCCGGCTGCACCTGGAACAGGACGCCGGCAAGTCGCTGCACGACCAGCACCCCAGCAAGAGCTTCATCGACCTCAACCGCTCCGGCGTGGCACTGATGGAGATCGTCAGCGAACCGGACATCCGCTCACCCGAGGAAGCCGGCGCCTATGTGAAGAAGCTGCGCTCGATCCTGCGCTACCTCGGCACCTGCGACGGCAACATGGAGGAAGGCTCCATGCGTGCCGACGTCAACGTTTCCGTGCGCAAGCCCGGCGAGGCCTACCGCACCCGCTGCGAGGTCAAGAACGTCAACTCCGTCCGCTTCGTCATGCAGGCGGTCGAGGCCGAGGCGCTGCGCCAGATCGCCGTCTGGGAATCCGGCGGCACCGTCGACCAGGAAACCCGCCTGTTCGATCCCAATGGAGGAAGAGGGGGCCGAGGCGAGACGCGGCCGATGCGCAGCAAGGAAGACGCGCACGACTACCGCTACTTCCCCGACCCCGACCTGTTGCCCGTCATCCTCGAACAATCCTGGGTCGACGGCCTGAAGGCCGCCCTGCCGGAACTGCCGGACGCCAAGCAGGCGCGCTTCATGGCCGAATACGGCCTCTCGCGCTACGACGCTGCGGTGCTCGTTGCCGAGCAATCTACCGCCCTGTTCTACGAGGAGGTGGCAAGTGGCCGCGATGCCAAGGCCGCCGCCAACTGGGTCACCGGCGACTTCTTCGCCGCTCTGAACCGCACCGGGTGCACCATCGAGAACCCGCCGGTCACCGCCGCCGCCCTCGGCCAGTTGCTCGACCTGATCGCCGACAACACCATCAACGGCAAGATCGCCAAGGACGTCTTCGAGGCGATGATCGAGACCGGCGAGGACCCAGGCGCCATCGTCGACGCCCGTGGCCTGCGTCAGGTCACCGACACCTCGGCCATCGACGCCGCGGTGGACGCGGTGCTGGCGGCCAATCCGGACAAGGTGGCCGAATACAAGTCGGGCAAGGACAAGCTGTTCGGCTTCTTCGTCGGCAACGTCATGAAGGCCATGGCCGGGAAGGGCAACCCGGCGTTGGTGAACGCGGCGCTGAAGGTAAGGCTGGGGTAGGAAGAGGTTCTTTTTCGCTCTTATTGCACAGACTGTTGCAACCGGGCAGACTTTGCCTCTGGCAACGGAGACCGTGCATGGATTCTGTGGCGTTCAGGGCATGGCTCAATGGTATTCGGGGTTTGGACGCCTCGCAGC
>Ga0105053_10000773_pt1 | contig 51783 bp, 50 predicted proteins | sample BON01_FD_78093 | JGI IMG/M metagenome (GOLD analysis project Ga0105053, IMG submission 78093) | Freshwater microbial communities from Lake Bonney liftoff mats and glacier meltwater in Antarctica - BON-01 | ecosystem: Environmental > Aquatic > Freshwater > Ice > Glacier meltwater | place: Lake...
GCGGAGAAAGAGGGATTCGAACCCCCGGACCTGTAACAGTCAACAGTTTTCAAGACTGCCGCATTCGACCGCTCTGCCATTTCTCCAGTAAAACGCATTCATTATCTGATTGCGAGTGCAAATATAGAAACCTTTTTTTACTTTCAAAACAAAAAACGTAAAAAAAGAATATTTTTTTTAAAGATTAAACGTAACAAATTGAATAACAGACAAAATACGTTTTATCAAATTGAATATAATTATTAGCTTATTTATTTTTGTTTTTAAATATCTTTGCTACACTAATTAAAAATATGGATTTCCCTCTAGAATATTTACTTTTAATACCTGTAGGCTTTATTGCTGGTTTTTTAAATACTGTTGCTGGTGGAGGAACGTTACTAACTTTACCAACACTAATTTTTTTAGGATTACCTGCTTCTGTTGCAAATGGAACAAATAGAATTGCTATTTTAGTTCAAACTTTTACTGCTGTAAAAGGATTTAAAAGCAAAGGAGAATCTATGTATCCTTTTAGTCTATACCTTGGTATTTCGGCATTATTAGGCTCTTTTATTGGTGCAAAACTAGCCATTAATATAAATGGTGCGTTGTTTAATAAAATTTTAGCTTTAATCATGTTAATGGTTTTAACAATTATTGTGCTAAAACCTAAAGTTGCTATTGAAACATTAGTAGAAAAAACTTCAGGAAAAGTATTGTATAAATCCATAATAATTTTCTTTTTCTTAGGAATATATGGTGGTTTTATTAATGCCGGAATTGGTTTTTTAATGCTCTTAATATTACCTTCTATAAATGGACTTACCTTATTAAAATCAAATGTTACAAAAGTTTTTGTAGTTTTTATGTACACAATTGGAGCAGTTATAGTGTTTGCATATGAAAACAAAATAAATTATCCGTTAGCTTTTATACTAACAATTGGAAATGCATCTGGAGCTTGGGTGGCTAGTAGATGGTCTGTAAAAAAAGACGACAAAGTAATTAGATTATTTTTAATAATTACTGTGTCGGCTCTAGCTATAAAATTATGGTTTTTTTAATAGAACCTTAATAATTTACATAATCAACAATTTCTAGTCCATAACCAATCATACCTACTCTCTTGGTGTGTTGTGTTTGGTTAGAAAGTAATTTGATTTTAGAAATATCTATATCGTGTAAAATTTGTGCTCCAATTCCAAAGTCTTTATTATCCATTTTTACATTTGGAGCTTTAATAATTCCTTTTTCTTGTAGAAGTTTCAATTCTGATAATCTAGAAAGTAATTCTAAGGATTTAACTTCTTGATTTATAAAAATAATTGCGCCTTGCCCTTCTTCATTCAGTTTTTTGAACATACCGTCTAACTTCTTATCTACATCGTTAGTAAGTGTCCCTAAAATATCATTATTAACTTGCGTAGAATTTATCCTTGTTAAAACTGCATCTCCACTGCTCCAAGAGCCTTTTGTTAGAGCTAAATGTATTTGCTTATTGGTAGTTTGTAAATAAGCTCTCAGCCTGAAAGTTCCAAAACGTGTTTCCATTTGAAAATCTTCTTTTTTTTGAATTAGGCTATCGTGCTGCATTCTATAAGCGACTAAGTCTTCAATCGAAACTAGCTTTAAATCAAATTTTTTGGCAACTTTTGCTAATTCTGGTAAACGAGCCATTGTTCCGTCTTCATTCATTATTTCAACAATAACACCTGCGGATTTAAAACCTGCTAACCGTGCAAAATCAATTGCTGCTTCTGTATGACCAGTTCTTCTTAAAACACCGCCTTGTTTCGCAATTAGTGGGAATATATGTCCAGGACGTGCTAGGTCAAATGGTTTTGTATTACCATCCACTAATGACAATACTGTTCTTGCCCTATCTGCTGCTGAAATACCAGTGGTAACTCCATTCCCTTTTAAATCTACCGAAACCGTAAATGCAGTTTCCATATGATCTGTATTATTTCTAACCATAGCGTGTAAGTCTAATTCCTTACATCTAGATTCTGTTAGTGGTGTACAAATTAATCCGCGGCCATGAGTTGCCATGAAGTTTATCATTTCTGGTGTTACTTTTTCAGCTGCTGCCAGAAAATCTCCTTCATTTTCTCTATCCTCGTCATCTACTACTATAATAATTTTTCCTTGACGGATATCTTCTATAGCTTCCTCAATAGTATTTAATTGTATTTTGCTAGACATTTTGTAATTAGTTGTTTTGTTTATTAATTTTTGATGCTAATTTTTTAAAAGGATCTGTAATCCAATCAAAACTTATCATTATTCCAATATCATTTGTCGCTCTGTAAGTCAATAAAATTGCAAAAGGTAAAAGTACAATTGTAGATAACCAAACACCTAAGAAAACAGGTATTGCATCTTGCTCTGCTATCTTTCTACCAAATAAATTTAAAAAGTGAAATACAATAAAAATGACAATTGCAAAAACCATTGGTAAACCCAAGCCTCCTTTTCTAATAATAGCACCTAGTGGAGCGCCTAGAAAAAACATTAAAAGACATGAAAAACCCATTACAAATTTTTCATGAATAACAATCCAGTGGGAATTAATGTTTTTCTTTTTATATTCTAAATCTGTTTTTGCGTTACTAATGTTAAACTCTGTACTTGTGATATTATTTTTTGCTAATTCTACTATTTTTTGACTTTCTTCTGTAGTCATTATTGCCAAAATATCTTTGATTTCTTCATTTTCATTATTTACATCTTGCACTCTTTTAGTATTAAAAACTGCATCTGTACGCATTACTACATTATCTGAAAAAGATATTATTTCATTATCATAATTCTTTTGTAATGAATCTAAAGTATAATTTAATTCACTAATATTTAACATTTTTTCAGAAGTAAAATCTTCTATGTTTTGAACTTGGTAAACCTTAGATAAATCAATATTTATAATATATTTTTTAAAACTACTTTTAGCAAATGGTTTTTTATTTCTTTCATTAAAGTCGTTAGGTTGTATGTTTTCGTAATAATTACCATCTAGCAATACTAGTTGTAATAAATTTGATTCATTATCACCTCCTAAAACGCCATTTTTAGCTTTTATAACTGTATTAGCACCAAAACCATAATCTTCATTTTTTACGTGCATTATTACGCCTTCTAATAACTCTCCGTTTTCTCCAGATTTCTTGTCAACCTTAATATTAATGGCTCCTATAGAGTTAAACTGCCCTTCGGCAATAGCCATTGCAGGTTTTTGCTGCATGATATCTTTTCTCAAATTTAAGAAATTATACTGTGCATTTGGAATTACATTATTTGCAAAAATAAAAGTTATGATACTCAATCCTAAAATAGCAAGTGACAAGTAACGCATTGCTCTATTTAATGAAATACCGGAAGATTTCATTGCTGCAAATTCATAATTTTCTGAAAAACTTCCGAAAGTCATAATAGCTGCTAGTAATACTGAAAGAGGTAAAACTAAAGGAACTATTGTAGGTGCATAAAAAGAAAGAAATTTTAATATTGTAAACGCATCTAAGTCCTTACCCGCTAAGTCAGAAATAAAAAGCCAAATTCCCTGTAAAACGAATATAAAAAAAAGGATTACAAATACCGTAGTAAAAGTAATCATGTAAGATTTTAAAATATATTTATCTAAAATTTTCACTCCTTAGTCTAATCTATTGATGTAGTAATTTGTATACTTTGATTGTGTAAAGGTAAAATGATTTTTTGATAAAGGCTGATTTGTTTTAAAAGAATTAACAGTTAGAATAGTCTTTGTAGCATTTTTACCTGTTTCTATAATATTATAAATATTTTTAGTTTGCACATCAATGCCTATTAAAATTTCTTTTCTTTGGTCTTTTGAACTTATTGGAATTAATTTTACATATTGTATTTTTCTTCCTTTTACATTTTGTAAAATATCCATTGCATATTTATGTCCTGCTGTAAAAAAGGTCAACATTTTTGAAGGAGTTATCGCATTATCATCATTATCGTCAAATTTAGAAATGGTTATTTCTTCATCTTCTGGAACAATAGTATACACTTTACTTCCATCAAATATTTTACTTACACCCATGAAATTAAGGTTATATTTTCCTGAAGTGACATTTTCAATAGCAACATTTCCTTTACTTTCTTGGTTAATGTTCTCTTTTGGATTACTTAGCGTATATTTAAAATCAATAACAATATTATTGTATGTCTTAATTTGAGCAGAAACATCGTCTAAAAGCTTTTTAGCTTTTGCAGCATCTTGCGCTTGTACTGAAAAACCGATTGCAAAAAAGAAAAATATTTTAAAAAAATTGTTCATTGTCTTTAGTTGTTATTTTGTTCAATATTTAAATAATTTTCTAGAGCTACTAAATCAGGTATTAATACAGATCTTGCTTTACTGCCTTCAAACTGGCCTACAATACCAGCGGCTTCTAATTGATCGATAATTCTACCTGCTCTATTATAACCTAGTTTTAATTTTCTTTGAATTAAAGATGCACTACCTTGCTGAGCGGTTACAATAACTTCTGCAGCATCTCTAAATAAAACATCTCTTTCAGAGATATTAACATCAAGAGTCGTGCCATTTTCTCCACCTACATACTCTGGTAAAAGATATGCATCTGGATATGCTTTTTGTCCGCCAATAAAATCACAAACTTTCTCTACTTCTGGTGTATCGATAAAAGCACATTGCACACGAACCATATCATTCCCGTTGGTATAAAGCATGTCTCCACGACCAATTAACTGATCTGCTCCTCCTGCATCTAAAATAGTTCTTGAGTCAATTTTTGACATAACTCTAAAAGCTATCCTAGCAGGGAAATTCGCTTTAATCATTCCCGTAATTACGTTTACCGAAGGACGTTGCGTTGCAATAATTAAGTGAATACCAATAGCACGGGCTAATTGAGCCAAACGAGCAATAGGTGTTTCTACTTCTTTACCTGCCGTCATAATTAAATCTGCAAACTCATCAACAACCAAAACAATATAAGGCAAATAACGATGTCCGTTTTCTGGATTTAATTTTCGTGTTTTAAATTTTTCATTATATTCTTTAATATTTCTAACCATTGCATCTTTTAATAAAGAATAACGGTTGTCCATTTCAATACACAATGAATTTAAGGTGTTAATTACCTTAGTATTATCAGTAATAATAGCTTCTTCATTATCTGGTAATTTAGCCAAATAATGACGCTCAATTTTATTAAAAAGTGTTAATTCTACTTTTTTGGGGTCAACCAAAACAAACTTAACTTCCGCTGGATGCTTTTTATAAAGTAAGGAAGCTAAAATAGCATTTAAACCCACCGACTTTCCTTGACCAGTTGCTCCTGCCATTAATAAATGGGGCATTTTTGCTAAATCTACTACAAACGTTTCGTTTGAAATTGTTTTTCCTATTGCTATTGGCAATTCCATTTCAGCTTCTTGAAATCTAGGAGATGAAATAACACTTTTCATCGAAACCATGGTAGGTTTATTATTTGGAACTTCAATTCCAATGGTTCCTTTTCCTGGAATAGGTGCGATAATACGAATTCCTAACGCAGCAAGCGAAAGTGCAATATCATCTTCTAAATTTTTAATTTTAGAAATACGAATTCCTGCATCGGGAACTATTTCATATAATGTAACTGTTGGTCCAACTGTTGCTTTTATTTGCGATATTCCAATATTATAGTTTTTTAGCGTTTCTACAATTTTATTTTTATTGTCTTCTAATTCTGCTTGGTTAATTGTAATTCCACCGCCGGTATAATCTTTCAACAAATCAATTGGAGGAAATTGATAATTTGAAAGATCTAACGTAGGATCAAATTCACCAAAATCTTGTACTAATTTTGAAGCTAAATTTTCACTTACAGAAATTTCTTCTTCTACTTTTTCAATTACAAACTCATCTATTACTTTATTTTCTTCCGCCTTAATTTTAGGCTCTAAACTCAATTCTGAAGAATGAGATATTGTAGGTTTTAAATCTTCTTTATTGATTTCAAAGGAAGAAGTAGGTTTCATTTCTATTTTTGAAATTGCCTCTTCGTCTTCTCTACTATTAAAATCATCTTCCGTAGGAACTATTTCTGCTAATGGTTTAGAATTATCTTCAAAACTTACCTCTTTAGATACGTCATTTTGGTTCAATTCCTCTTTTAACTCTTTATTAGGTCGTTCTAAAATATCTTTAATTTTATCTGGAGAAACTTTAATTTTAAAAATTAAAAACAGTATGAAACTAAATGCAAGTAACAGTCCAACTCCAACTTTTCCTATGTAATCTTGAATAAATAAATTCATTTCAAAACCAACAGTTCCTGCTAATTGCGGCATGTATTCCGAGAAAAAACCAAATAAAATTGAAAATAAAATAATTAAATATAAATCCCAGAAAAGGATTTTTTTTAATTTCACTAAAGCAGTATCTAAAATTAAATATACTCCTGCTAAAAAAAGAATTCTTATAAAAATAAAAGAAGCTACTCCAAAACCTTTGACTATGAAAAAATCTGCTAAAAAAGCACCTATTTTCCCAAGCCAATTCGCTGCTTTTACTTCCCTACTAAAAACATCCCCAATAACACTTTGATCGTTATTACCAGTTATAAAAAAGGAAATAAACGATAATAACAAAGCTGTTGCAAGTAAAATTAATAAAACACCAATACTAAATTTTTGCTGTCTTGTTAGCTTTTTTGCAGGGATTTTTTCTTTTGAAGTTGTAGTATCTTTTGTGTTATTTTTAGCCATAAAGCAACTCTATTCTTTTAAAATAGATTAATTAAATAAGTAAGGAATATAAATTATTGCGGCAATTATATTGCCGTCATTGCAGCAAAAAAAACAGCTCCAGCCGCAATATCTTTAATAAAACCTATTCTTTCATGGAATTCTGGATGAATGAAATCTGCAATTTTTTCAACAGCAGTATTTAAACCTTCAATACTTAAAACTAATCCTATTGTAAGAATTTGAAACATCCATTCTGTTTTGGTTATTCCAAAATAGAAGCCAGCAATCGTAATAAAAACTCCTATCGAAAGTTGTGCTATTACACTGTGTTCTGTTTTTGCTAATTTATATGCCCCTTGAAGCGCATATTTAAAGCTTTTCATTCTTCCAGATAAAAAACGTTCGTCTTTTTCGAATTTCATGTTTTAAAGCGCCTTCAATGCAGCTTCATAATTTGGTTCGTTTGCAATTTCAGAAACTTGTTCTGCATATTTTACAACACCATTTTCGTCTAAAACAATTACAACTCTAGAATGTAAACCTGCTAAAGGACCGTCTGTAATTTCTAAACCTAAATCTTTACCAAATTTACCAGTGTTAAAATCAGAAAGATTAATTACGTTATCTAATCCTTCAGCAGCACAAAAACGTTTTTGAGCAAAAGGTAAATCGCGAGATATACATAATACTTTAGTGTTTTCTAATGCACTTGCTTTTTCGTTAAATGTTCTTACAGAAGTAGCACATGTTCCAGTATCTATGCTTGGGAAAATGTTTAAAACAACTTTACTTCCCGAAAAATCAGAAAGAGTTGCAGCGGATAAATCATTTTGAATTAAATTAAAATCAGGTGATTTTGATCCAACTGTTGGTAATTGTCCTAATGTGTGTATTGGATTTCCTCCTAATGTGATATTTGCCATAATAATATTGTTTTTTTATAAATTCAAAAGTAATAAATATAAATTAAAAGATCTTGAATAAGTAATTAATTAGTTTTTTGTAACCAATTTTTAAAATCATGGAAATTTTGCGGAGCAACTCCATGTCCAATTGGATATTCTTTATAAGTAACATCTAGACCTAAGTTTTTCATAAAAGGTTCTGCTTTTCTTGCCCAATCTACTGGAATTACTTGATCTACTGTTCCGTGAGAAATGAATAATTTTAAGCTTTCTATGTTTTTTGAGGCAAAATCTTCCAGAATAATTTTCTCATTTAAATAACCACTTAAAGCTACTACTCTACTTATTTTTTCTGGATAAGATAATGCTGTAGCATAACTCAAAATTGCGCCTTGGCTAAAGCCTATTAGACTAACTTTTGTAGCATCTATTGGATATTTAGCTATTAATTCATCCACAAATTGAATGATTAATTCTCTTGACTCGATAGCTTGTGCGTCGTCTGAAAATTTATTTTCATCTGCATCAAAATGTATTGCATACCAAGCATGACCGTAAGGTTGTAAATCATAAGGCGCTCTTACAGAAACCACATAATATTCGTCTGGCAATTCGCTTGCAAAAGAAAATAAATCTTCTTCGTTACTGCCATATCCGTGTAATAATAGTAATAACGGATTTTTCTCTTGTTTTATTTTTGGTTCTCTAACGAGGTAAGTTAAATTCATTTTTTTAGGTTAAGGGTTTTAGGTAAAAGATAATTGATTTACAAATTCTTAAAAAACTTTTGATAAAAAGCTCCAATTAAAGGAACTATTCTTTTTTCGTTACTTAAAACGCCTAAAAAACCATAGATCCAAAGAATAAAAATAAATACCCAAAAAGCAGAAGAGATCATCCAACTGTCAAAATATCCTATAGGATAACCTAATAAAAAAAACGTTAAAAATATGCCTAATGCTTGACGAATATGAAAGCTTGCAAATTCATTTTTATGCTCTTCTTGGTTCATGAAAATAGCTACAATACTTCCTATTATTGTAAAATAACTAACTAAAGCAGCGGTTTTTCCTTTTTCTATATCGTTTTGCATAATTTTCTTTTTTTATTCTTTAAATTGTTTACTGCACTAAAGTTTTATTTTAGGACACTGATTTTGATTAATTGAAGAAATTTGAACAATTTATTGATATTCTCTTTCAGCGAAGCGGTCTTTCTTCTTTCTTCTTTCTTCTTTCTTCTTTAAGCGAAGCGGTATTTTCTAAATTACCAATTGCCCATTATTAACTATTCCTAATGCTTTCCCTTTCATATTTTGTCCAAAGAAAGCGGAATTTTTTGATTTCGATAAAATATTTTCTTTGGTAAATTGCCAATTACTATCTGTTTCAAACAAACTTAAATTAGCAGTTTCTCCAATATTTATTGTGTTTTTTTTAATTCCAAAAACAGACTTAGCAGCAATTAGCTTTTCAATAATAATTTCAAGTGGAAGAACCGTTTGCAAAGCACCAAAAGCACTTTCTAAACCTGTTGTTCCGTCTTTAGCTAAATCAAATTCTAATTTCTTATGTTCTATATCTAATGGATTATGATCAGAAGTAATACAATCTATTGTTCCATCTATAACTGCTTCAATTAAGGCTTTTCTTGTAACTTCATCGCGTAATGGTGGCACAACTTTATAACGAGAATCAAATCCTTCTAAAGTATCATCTGTAAAAACTAATTGATGCACGGCAACGCTACAAGTAACTTCTATTCCTTTTGCTTTCGCTTCTTTAATTAGGGCAATAGCTTTTATTGTAGAAATAGTTGGAATATGTATTTTTCCGCCTGTATATTCTAACAAAAATAAGTTTCTGGCAATGTGTAATTCTTCTGCTAAAGTTGGAATTCCTTTTAAACCTAGTTTTGTGGAAACCGGACCTTCATGCACAATTCCTTTTCCTTTAATATTGTTATCTTGGCAATAGCTTATTACTAATCCGTCAAAATCTTGTACATATTGTAACGCTATTTTTTGAATATTGGCATTTTGAATTGCTTTGTTATAATCGCCAAATGCAATTGCACCAGCATTTTTCATGTCAAATAATTCGGCTAAATCATTTCCTTCGCTACCAACAGTTAATGCACCAATTGGATATAAAGTTGTAGCATGATTTTTTGCTCTATCTAATACAAATCTTATTTGCGACTGGTTGTCTAAAACCGGAAAACAATTTGGTTGTAAAGCTACTGCTGTAAATCCGCTTTTTGCAGCAACGTTTAGTCCATTTACAATTGTTTCTCTGTCTTCAAAACCTGGTTCTCCAAATGAAACAGAACTGTCTATCCAGCCTTGCGAAACATGTAAATTTTTTATCAAAACTTCTTTAAAATCAGCATTTGAAGCTATGTTTTTAGCTATTTCGACAATTTTACCTTCTTGAATTTTAATATCTACCGTTTGTTTATGAAACTTGCTTTCAGAGTCAATTATAGTGGCGTTTTTTAAAACAATATTTGTCATTTTACAAATTTTTGGATTAGTAATTCAATCAATAAAAAAAGTAGTGTTGCAATAATAAAACACTTCCATAAAGCAGTATCTGAACGTTTTGTATGTAAATCATTTAAAACTTCGTTTACCGAATTTATTTTGGTAAAAATATCATTATTTAATGTGCTTTGCAAAGTTACATCACTTTCATTTCTTGGAAAATTAAAACTTAGCGAACTAATGTTTTTATCCTTTTGTTTAATCTTATAATTTCCAGCTTGTTCTGGATAATCTCCAAAAGTAAGCTTTACTTTATTGGTTAAAATTTGTTGCATTGGAATAAAACTATACTTATCCTTTACAGCCGAAACAACTTCGTCTTTATTCAAATTTGCGTCTATAATTACGCTCTCATTTGCGCCAATTGTAAACGCTAAATTATCTTTAATTCCATTACTAATTGCCATATTATAAAATGTGGGAACAATTAAAGGTGCATTTTGAAAATTAGTGTTTTCTTTATTTAAAGCAGTTGCAAAGAAGTAAGCTTTTCCTATCTTATTAGTTGTAGAAGCTAAAAAAAAGGCATTATCTTCATATTGTAAAACAGGTAAAATATTTCTTGAAATAGTAAAAGTGGTATTTACTTTTGGATATTGAAAATTAGCAACTTTCTTTTCAAATACATTTTTATAAACAGGATGGTTAAAACTAATTTTTGTAATTTGTTTTTCAATTTTCGATGGATTTGAAAAGGTAGTATTTTCAAAATTTCTAGAAAAAGCATTCAAATTCTCGAGTTTGCACTGCATCGACGGAATTACAATTATATTTCCTCCTTTTTCATAAAAGGAAACTAAATTTGTTTGCAACGCTTGTGAAATTTCGTTTAATTCGTTTAAAATAATTGTATTTTGCGCTTCTAACTTATTGAAATTTAATGCTTCTAGACTTGTATCGTAAACTTCAAAATCTTCATTTGTGCAAATACGATGTATAAATTTGTTTTTAACAAGATTGCCTATTATTGTTAGCTTTGATTTTTGAGGCGATTGAATGGTAAAGAAAAATTCGTTGTCAAAGGGAAGACTATTATCTTGAATTATGACTTTTCCAACCATTTCTTTCTTTGGAACAGATAGTTTTATAATTTGTTCTTCCTTTTCAAAATTTACTTGTGTGTTTGCAATTGCTTTCTCTTGATCATAAAGCGCGAGCGAAACTGGATCTGTTATTTTTCCGAAAGATTTTAATTTAATTTCTAATTCATAAAAAGCATTGGTAACTTTTGCAACACTAACATTTTCAATACTTACATTAAATAAACTTTGTCCTTTTGGTTGCAACCAATACACGACACTTTTTTTTGAAATTTGATTTATTTTATTTGAAGTAATTAAATTCCCATCTGAAATAATTAAATAATCTTTCGCAGTATTTGGCTTCTTTATTTCCACCTGATTCAATACTGCATCTAATTCAAAAGAAGTAGCAGAATAATCGAGTTGTTGCAACTCTTTTTGAATGGATTTTACATCAGTATCCCAAAAAGTTGCGGTATTGGTAACTAAAGAAAAAATTTGATTATCGGGCAAAGTTTCTAAAAGTTCTTGTACGCTTCTTTTTAAAAGTTCTCCCTTTGCTCCTTTAATTTGCATAGAAAAGGAATTGTCTAATAAAATAACCAATTCATTTTCTTTATTTTGAGTCTCTTTTGCAGCAAAAAAAGGTTGTGCAAAAGCTAAAATTAAAGCTGTTAACAATAATAAACGCGTAAATAATAAAAGCCATTTTTTGATACTTTTACTTTTACGCGTTTGAATTTGTATTTCTTTAAGCAATTTTACGTTTGTAAAGTATTCCTTTTTAAAACGACGAAATTGAAATAAATGTACTAAAATAGGAAGCACCAACAGAAAAAGGAAGTATAAAATTTCTGGATGTTTAAATTGCATTTAGTTAATTTTTATCAAAAGTAGGAAATCGAATCTATTTATTGCTAGCTATCTTTTTGGTTTGGTTTACCGTTTTTAAATTTTACTTTTTCTACAACCTGTATTTTTTTTGGCATATTCTTAAAATCCTTCTTCTTTTCAAAAGGCTTTTTATCGGAAGGTGTGTATGGTTTTTTATCTGTTTTAAACTCTGGCTTTTTAGCTTTGAATTCAAAATTTGTTTCTTTTGGTTTATGACTTTTAATAACTTCGTTAGGATTTTTAGGATTTTCTTTAGTTCCTCTTAAATGTATTACTAATGCATTCAAGAAGTTACGCAACAACTGGTCGCCGCACTCCATGTAGTCTTGATGATCGTCTTTTCTAAACACGTTACCTAGTTCTCCTTTTGAAATTCTAAAATCTACTAATTCTAAAATTTCTACTATTTGGTCGTCCCGAAGTTGTAAAGCAACTCTTAATTTTTTAAAGATATCGTTATTTGTCATTTGTCTAATAAATATTTGCCAAAGGTATTCAATTAAATTCAGATTTATTATTTTTACAAAAAAGAATAGAGTATTTATGGACAGTTATCAGGAAAAAATAGGATTATTGCAAGAAATGATAAGTTTTGCTTTAGTAGACGGCGAATTGCACAATAAAGAATATGATTTCATAGAAATGGTTGCTCTCGAACTTGAAATAGAGAAGGAAATTTTTATTAAATTATTTGATAAAAAGTCTGAAACAGTAGTTATTAAAGATGAATTTAATAGAATTTGTCAGTTTTACAGGTTAGCACTATTAATGCATTCCGACAACTTTTTACACGAAAGAGAACAAGCTAAAATAAACGAAATAGGCATTAATATGGGCTTAAATCCTTTTGCTATGAAACGCGTTTTAAAACTTATGGAAAATTCGCCTGACAGAATGGTAGATGGCAACATGCTACTTTCTGTGTTTAGTGAACAGCATAATTAAATGTTTTAACCTGCACAACATTTAGCCAAACATATGCCTGCTTTTTAAAACCTCCAAACTAATAGTTATTTGAAAAAATGAAAAAAATAATTACACTATTTATACTTTTAATCATTAATGTCCGATAAAAAATAAAATCACGTGATTTTATTTTCTATTTAACTGTTTATTAGTCATTTAGTTTTTAATTTCTGTTGGTTCTTAAAAACAAGTCACCATTGAAATGATAATTGTTCTTGTTTAGCTTTATCTATAATCCAGTCCTTTTCTGGATTTTCTAAAAATCTCATCAAATTAATGTAATTAAAAAGGTGAATTTTACAAAAGCTAACCAAATTTGAAAATGCCCAACTGCGTTTTAGTTTCTTTTTTACCACCGCTAATAGCAAGTTAACTATCAAAACACAATATATCTGTATTTTAATGGCATTTTCATTATCTCCCAAGAAATATTTCAATGGGAAATTTTGTTTTAGTTGTTTAAATAACAACTCTATTTGCCATCTTGTTTTATACAAAGCCGCAATTAAGTCGGCACGTAATTCAAATAAATTTGTTAAAAACTCAAATTCTCGTTTGTTTACCCGGTCATAAAACCTCACTTTTCTCAATCTCAACTTTGATATTTCTTTTCCTTTTTTTACGTCAATTTCAATAATTTCATCTTCTAAAGTGCCGTTATGAATTCGTTCTCCAATATCTATTTTTTCGATACTTATATACAATGCGTTGTCTTTTATTCGAGTTACAAATCCTGTTTTCTGGGTTGTGAAATGCTCAAAAGCTCTGTAGTCATTGTATCCTTTGTCAAAAACGTAAATGGTGTTTTCATCGCATTTAAGTTTTTCTAAAAAATTATGGTCGTGTGTTTTGGCTTCACTGAACCAAACCAAACTCGGTACTATTTCATCCGCATTCACAACTGTATGCACTTTAATTCCTCCTTTTCTTTTTCCACTTTTTGGATTTCTACCAACGCAACCCATAATGTCTTTGAATAGACTAATTGTTGAACTATCAAATATTTTGACCTGCTTATTTATAACATCCTTAATGCGGCTGTCCGATAAAAAACCACCATATTGCTTTAGTAATTGATGATAAATATTTTCAAAAACCAAAACATCTCTTTTCTTATTTGCATCAGATAAAGTACTCCTTTTAGGGATATGATTTAACTGAAAACTACTTGTTTTGCCTGATAAACCAAGCATAGCTACCGATATTTCACGCAATGATGTACACTTTGAAAACGAACAAAAAAGCATACTTATCAAATGATCTTTTGTTGTAAATCGCTTTGTGTAGCGGTCTGAATCACATTTTTTTACTTCTTTTCTTATAATTGTATCATCGATTAAAGAAATCAGCTGTCCGAAAACAGATTTACTAGAAAAATAATTACTTTTACTCATCGTATTTTGAATTTTGCAACTCTAATTTACGATTTTTTTTAAGAAGCCATTTTTATGGCTTCTTTTTATTTTCTTTTATCGGACAACAATGACTTTTAATATCGAAACAATTTTATTCTCAAAAGACAAAAATTCAGATATTAAACCTAAAAGATAACATTCCTATTGAAAATGTTCAAATCTATTCTGATTCAACTTTAATCGATAAAACAAATCAAGACGGTTATTTTTATATAAATCTAAATAAGATAAACAAAATATCATTAGTTAAAGAAAATTATTATGATACCATAATTAATAAAAAAGATATAAATAAAAATATTTATTTAAGTAAAATTAATGCGCTAGTCTTAAAAGAAGTTATTGTTACAAATTTAAATGTTGAGCATATTTTAGATAGTATTTATAATAATAATATAAAATTAAAAAACATTTTAATTACTCAAAATTTACATTTTTTTAATTCTTTTATAACTGGAAAAGATACATTAACCTATATAAATAAAAGGCTTGTTCATAAAAATAGGGAAGGTTATTTTTGCGAAAATGATATAAATATTGTTAATAATTTTAAATTGAAAGAAGATGGAAATGCTATATATTGTTTAGATAATAAGGAAATTTGTTTTAATCATAATTACCGACACTCTTCCCCACCTTCAAATAGTTTCGAATACCTAATTCTTATTAAATATAGGAAGTATTTTGACTATTCTATTTCAAAGACTGATGGCTTTTACAAAATTAATTTTATGAGAAAAAAAAGCAATAAAGAGTATCCTTACTATGGTTATATTATAGTTGATGCAGCTGATTTTGGGCTATATGAATTTAGTTGTAAGTCAACAATTGATAAGAAAAACAAACGCAATCTAGTTTTTAAAAATAAAATAATTAATTTTAAGATAATACACGAAGAAAGTTTTATTAAATATAATAAAAACGAAAATGGTAAATATGAGTTAGTCAATTATAGTTTTGATAGTCAATTAGAAGTACTTGACGGTTCTTTTAAAAATTCGATATTTATAAATAAATGTAGAAAAGAACCTACTTTACCTTTCGATGCTTCAAAAATGAAAAAAATAGATTTACTAACCTATAAGTTAATAAAGTAGTACTTCAACTATAATTTTATTGAGCAACAATTATAAATAATTATAACTATTTAAAACCAAAAAAACCATTAGATAGCTCTAATGGTTTTTTGATTTTTTATATTGTTTAAAAAAATTATCTTGAATAATTAGGCGCTTCTTTTGTAATGGTTACGTTATGTGGGTGACTTTCGCCTATTCCACTTGCTGTAATTCTTACAAATTTTCCTGTTTCTTGTAAAGTTGCAATGTCTTTAGAACCACAATACCCCATTCCTGCACGTAAACCCCCTATAAATTGCAACATACTTTCGTTTAGTTCGCCTTTATAAGGTACACGACCTACAATACCTTCTGGTACAAGTTTTTTAACATCGTCTTCAACATCTTGAAAATAACGGTCTTTTGAACCTTCTTTCATAGCTTCCACAGAACCCATTCCTCTGTAAGACTTGAATTTTCTACCCTCAAAAATAATAGTTTCTCCTGGCGATTCTTTTGTTCCTGCTAATAAAGATCCTAGCATTACACAATCTGCACCAGCAGCAATCGCTTTAGGAATATCTCCTGTGTAACGAATACCACCATCTGCAATAACTGGAACGCCACTACCTTTAATTGCCGCAGCAACCTCTAAAACAGCTGAAAATTGTGGAAATCCAACTCCTGCAACCACACGTGTAGTACAAATAGAACCTGGACCAATGCCTACTTTTACACCATCGGCACCATTATCTACTAAGTATAGTGCCGCTTCTGGCGTTGCAATATTACCTACCACTACATCTAAATCTGGAAATGCTGCTTTAACTGCTTTTAACACATCTACCACGCCTTTAGTATGCCCATGTGCTGTATCAATTATAACTGCGTCTACACCTGCTTTTACTAAAGCGGTAGCTCTTTCTACTGCATCAGCAGTAACGCCTAGAGCAGCGGCAACTCGCAAACGACCATATTGGTCTTTATTTGCATTTGGTTTTTGTGTAAGTTTAGTTATATCTCTAAAAGTAATTAATCCAGCTAGTTTATTGTCTTCAGAAACTACTAATAATTTTTCAATTTTATGTTCTTGTAAGATTTCTTCTGCTTGTCCTAAAGTAGTTCCAACTCTAGCGGTAACCAAGTTTTCAGATGTCATTACCTCAACAATAGAACGATCATTATCTTTTTCAAAACGTAAATCTCTATTGGTAACAATTCCTTTTAAAGTCATTGTGTCATCTATAACAGGAATTCCGCCAATACCGTGTTCTTTCATGGCTCTTTTGGCATCACCAACTGTTCCTTCTAAAGTTAATGTTACGGGATCTATAATCATTCCCGATTCTGCACGTTTTACTTTTCTTACCTCAGCAGCTTGCCGCTTTATAGACATGTTTTTATGCAAAACACCAATTCCGCCTTCTTGCGCCATAGCAATAGCCATATCGCTTTCGGTAACGGTATCCATAGCAGCCGAAATAATAGGAACGTTTAAAGTTATATTTCTAGAAAATTTAGATTTGATATTTACTTCGCGAGGAAGTATTTCAGAGTAATTTGGAATTAAAAGAACATCATCATAAGTAAGACCTTCTCCGATGATTTTTGTAGTATGTGCTTTCATGTTGCAATTAATTGTTAATTGCATGCAAATTTACAAAAAATTTATAAGTTATCCATTAGAAACAATAATAATTAAATTAAAACTTAATTTCTAGAGTAGTATAGAAAACTCTTGGTTCAGATGGAATTATGCCAGGACCTGGATAACCAGTAGCTCTTCGTGTAAAATACCAATTATTTAAAACATTATTTATCCCAGCTTCTAGCTTAAAATTCTTCCATTTATAAGACGTAGAAAAGTCAACTACGTGGTAGGAAGGAATTTCTCCAAAAATACCATAAGTATTATCATTCACATCTGTTAGATTATTTTCTGCATTGGTAAATTGAGAGGAAACATAAGTAAGTTGTAAACTAGTTAGAAAATTTTTATATCCTATACCAGATCCTAACTTTATATTATAATTAGGCACAAATTCTACTTTATTACCTTCTACATTTGGAACATCTGAATTTAAATATTGCGAATCGGTAAGTGCAACATTAGAAAATAAATTCCAAATAAAATTTTCATTATTCAGGAAAAACGTTTTTCCAATATTCCAATCTATTAAAGATTCAAAACCATAGGTAAATGCAGTTCCAATATTATCTCTGTAACGCACTAAACTGGCAATATTAGGAGCTTGTCTTAAATATTCGCCAATTTTATCATTATAATACAAACCATAAATACTTGCGTCAAAAGATATTTTATTAAGAATTTGTCCTCTAATTCCAATATCTGAAGTATATCCTTTCTCATCTGTAATATTTTCAGAGATTGCTGAACTTGGGTTTGCTGTTCTAATATCACTAAAGGTAACAGAACGATAATTTTGTGAGACGTTTCCGTAAATTTCTACGCCATTTTGTGTTTTGTAACTTAAACCAATACCCAATAATAGAAAATTACGCTCCTTAATATTATTTTCATTCTCTATTTGATCATAGATAATATTACCTGCTAAATCCGTTCTAATTTCTCTATAAAAACCTTCTGCTTGTGTTTTAATACTTTCATATCTAAAACCTGGAGTAATAGAAAAAGAAGGGGTTACTCTAAAAATATTTTCTCCAAAAACAGATACATTTAAATTTGGATAAGTATAATCTGATTGACTTTCATAATTTGGAAATTCGGAAGTTGCTAAATTGAAATCAGGGCCACTTCCTGAGCTTCCTGGACCTTGAATTCCTGAATTACGAGCTTGATAATATTTGGCTCCTATTAAAAAGGCATTATTGTTTCCTAAGAAGTCGTACTTTTTTAAATAACGCGCTTCAGCTCCAAAATTGATAAAATTACCTGCAATTAAATCACGAGCTGTTCCTGGAGCATCGGCACTTGAAACGCGATTAGATCGATAACCTAATGCTTTTCTACTTGCATCTAAACCAAATAACTGCAAAGAAAAATCGGCATTGTGTTGAAAATGATGTTTAAACCTTAAAGCAAATAAATTCCAATCGACTTTAAACCAGTTTCGTTCTCTATTGCTTTGCGTAGGATCTTGTGCAAACATAAAGTCTGTTAAACCTCCTGGTTGTTTGGCTAAATAATTGAAATGTGTATAATCAAAATGTAAAGAAGTGTTTTGGGTAAATTGATAGTTTAGATTTGCAAAAAATGTTTTAGCGTCAAACTCAGAATTAGGTCTAAAACCATCTCCTTGTTTATAATTAAAAAAAGTATAATAACTAAATTTTCCTTTTGTTCCGCTTAAACTACTAAAATTGGTAAATAAATTATAAGAACCTAAAGTTGTTCTCGAAATTACTTCCATTGGTTTTGTACTTGGCTTTTTAATATTAAAATTAACTAATCCTCCAAATTGCGTTCCGTATTGTAAAGATGCCGCTCCTCTAATAATTTGGATAGATTCTAAAGCTTCTGTAGGAGTTGCATAGTAACTTTCAGGATAACCTAAAACATCTGCACTTATATCGTAATCATTTTGACGTGTATTAAAATTAGAAGTTCTATTTGGATTTAAACCTCTTCCTCCTATTGATAATTGCAAACCACCATCGTTACTTTCATTTATGGTTAAGCCAACAACCTGTGCATAAATTTGACGTGCATTATTTGTTGCTTTATTTGCAGTTAAATTATCTAACGAAATAACTTCTGTTTTTTTACCTGCATAGATAGCCGTTTCTTCAATATCTTTTAATTTATTTAAGGCAAATAATTTTTGCTTTTGCTTTATGACAACTACTTCCGATAAATTGGTTCCTAAGTCTTCTAATACAATTGTTACATTAGAACTTGTAACATCAAAAGTTTTTTCTAAAATAGAATAGCCTTGTAAAAAGAAAATAAGTTCATTTTTTCCATTAAAGGCATTTAGAATAATAAATTCTCCTTTTGCATTAGAGTTTACTAACTTGCTAGTTGCTTTATTATAAATTTCAACATTTGTTAATGGATCTCCAAAACTATTGGTCACAATACCTTTTAAATTAGTTTGAGAAAATCCAGAAAATGCTACTAATAATAGAAACGTAATTTTAAAATCCTTTAATTTCATCGTTGAATGGTAAAATCCAAGTTTTATGTTGGAGTGATTCGTATTCTTTTGCTAAATCTACTTTTGGATCAATATATCTTTTACTTAATCTTCCATTTAAAGCAACAAAACTATCTACTGTAACTTTAGGGTCGTTATAGCCTATTTCTTTATAATGGTTGTGTAAAAAATGAGCGTATTGTAAAATAAAATCGGGTTGAAAAGACATTTGTTTTTCCTGAAAAGGAGTTAAAAAATTTGCATTATCCACAAATATTTTCTGATTGGTTTTAGAATCTGTAATATAAAATTGGGTGTAGCCTGCTTTTTCCATCAGCATTACACGCCATGAAAATCGGAATCCTTCTTCTGTCCAAAACAATTCATTTGGATAAAGCAAGTAACGAAATGGGAATAGTAATTGAAATACCATGAAAAAAGCTAAAAAGCTAATTTTAAAAGCATTCTTTTTGGAGGCTAAATTAAGTCTATAAGCTTTAGAAGCACTAAAAATAGTAGTTTTTATCTTAAATATTTTACTGATAAATTGTAATACTTTTTCATGAAAAGAAGCGTCAAAAAAGACAAGCGTACTAATAATCATTACATAAGGAAAAACGCCAATTGGAAATAAAACTTTAGTTAAAATATGAAAAACAACCACTAAGAAAAAGGCAAAGTTTCGGGTTCTTTTATTGAACAGTAGAAATGGAATTGCTAAATCGTAAAGCGCTCCAAACCAACAAAAACTATATTGCACCCAAGTTTCGTGAAATAAATTACCAATTATGGGAACATTAGACTGATTAGGCAACCAAATTTTTAAAGGCATTGCTTCTAGCAACCAATCTGAATTTAATTTTGCTAAACCTGCATAAAAATAGACAATGGCGAGTACTAATTTTAAAACATCAACTGTCCATTTTGGTACTTCCTTAAATCTTAATTTTTTATTTTTATATGCATCTACTGAAAAGGTTGCATTTGCAGGTAAGAAAATAAGCAAGAAACTAACTACTGAAATAAAATAATAATGGTTTAAATATGTAGTTTTATCCATTAACTCTATATACGTAAAAGTCAAAAAGAATGTACTTATAGCAATTTTGTACTTATAGCCAATAGCGACCATAAAAGCAGCTAATCCACATATAAAAAACAGCAAATAAGTAACGTTACCCAAAGTTTTTACCCAATCGAAACCGTAATATGTAAAATGAAATTTTGGCTGTATATAAAATTTATCAACCCAGCCAAAGCTAACAAATCTAACAATACTAAAGAGCATCATTAAACCAAACGCTAGCCTAAAAAAAGCTAGCGTTGAAGCCTGAATGTTTTTATTTAAATAGGTATGTAGTGTTTTCTTATTCATTATTAATCTCCGTCAGCATCTACATAATCGACTGTAATATTTAAAGCTTGCATCATATCTAACTTAAAATAAACTACATTTTGTTGTAATTGATCAAAACTTGAAATCATTACAGAATTATCTGAATTTACTTGATAAGACAAACTAGTATTAAACGTATTATTTACGGCTTCAATTGCTATAAATTGGTTGTTTATAATTGTGCTCAAATTTTGTCCGTTTCTAACCGTATTTAAAAAATCTAAATACGATTTTAGACTCATTCCTTCCGTTGTGCTATTAAAATGTTTTCCATTAAAAAAATCTTGGGCACCATTTACAGCTTCATTTAAAAGCATTTTTGATATATCATTTTTATAATACGCTTCTACTTTCTCAGGATAAAGAGCTCCATTTGAATAAATACCAGCAGGAATTCCAATTTTACCAGCCCTTAGGTCTTTTTCAAAATATTTTACAAAACTATTAACCATTTTATTTACAGAACTACTTACTGCACTTCCATTACTTGCAATAAAAGTAGCTCTGTAAGAACTATTCCAATCGTTAACAATTGCATCAACATTAGTTTTCAATCTACTTGTCAAGTCCACTAAATACTTATTATAATTAACTGCATTAGCATTTGTAGTATAAAAACCTATAATTTCAGAATCGTTTAAAGCTAAACCGTTTAACATGTAATCTAATGCAGAAAGGCCTTGTTTATCATATTGCGATAACAAACTAAAATCGTAATTTCCTGAAGCGATATTTGCTTGAATTCCTGAAGTATTTACAGGATAAATATTTGTGCATCTTGTAAAGTTTATATCTTCTGCTTTACCAATATTAAAAGCATTTACATATTGATAAGATTTAGACACGTTTATCCAAGTTATTCTTAAGTTATCTAAATTAGCCTGATTAGGCGTTGTGGTAAAAGTTGCAACACCATTTTTTAATAAACCTACTTTAGATTGATAATCTACGAATCTTGGAATGATTATATTGTCTGCCCAGTTCGTTAACATTCCAGATCTATCATAATTATCGCCTGAAGAAGACGAATCGCTATCATCTGAACAAGAACTCAGAAAAACGGCAATAATAGTTAAAAAAAGAAATTTTTTCATTGTTTTATTTTTTGCGAAATTAAGAAAAAACTAACTTACAAAAATATGTAAGCTAGTTTATATAATTGTATTAATTAACTGTTTGTGCTTGTGCAACAGTAAAACCAAAACGGGTTGCAATTGTAGTAGCCATAGTATCTAAATTTGCATTTAAATAATCAACATCCCATAAACCATTTGTTCCTCCTGTAAGATCTGCTAATAAATTATCTACTTCGGTTTTTGACATATAAGGAGCATTTGTATTTGGATTTTGTGTATAACGAATATCCATTATAAAACCATAAGCTTCAGAAAGAGCGTGAAAAGCCTTAGCACCATTATCAGTAACTAATTTTGCTTTTCCATCTTTTAAATAATAAACAGCTCTTACTGCAGGAACTAAGGCTAGTTTACTTTTAATAATTGCTATTTGTGCATCACGAACAATATAATTATTTGCTACAATAGCCGCTCTACCTTTTCTAAAAGCCAATTCAATATCTTCTTTTATAGTACCAAAATCAGCATCTGCATCCACTTGATTAATATAACTATCCCAATATTTTCCTCCACCTGCTCCATAAACATAACCATAAGCTTCGTCCCATAAATGTTCCATTTTAGTATAGTTTTTTCCAGATTCTAATACTTTATTTGTATTATTTTCTTTATTAGCACCGTCTAAAACATCCGTACTTAAATAGTTGTTTACAATTTGATCCATAAAACAAGCCCCCATCATTCCTTTCAAAAATGCTTGCTGTGGTTCTAGCCCGTTTGCAGCAAAAAGACGAGTTGAAGTTCCATCTAAATAAGAACCAGCTACATTTTCAGAAGCTGTGTTTCCTTGACTTGCAGTATTTGTATCCTCTAATTGAGCAGCAAAAAAACTTCTAACTTCAGTTTGTTCAACTGTAGAACCACCTCCACCTAAGTTAACAAAATAGTCTCTAGAAGCTGCTGTTTTGTCCCGTAATTGCTTACCAGATGTATTTAATTCAGTAGTTGAAAATGCATTATTTGAATTTGAATACATATTTGTAAGCGTAGTAACATTTATTACAGAATTTGCCGTTGCCTGGTCTTTTATATAATTACCCATTTCTTCTAACATAAGTAACCTGCTAGATTGTCCGCTATAATCTACAGTAGTTACGTTGCTTCTTTCAAAAGTATATGTAGTAGGAACTGAAACAGAATTTTGCTGATTATCGTCATTATCAGAACAGGAAGTAATGCTCAATAAAAATAAAGGTAAGGATGCTAAAATTAATTTTTTGGTATTCATTTGTTATTGTTATTTAGATTGTTTAAAAATTACAATGCAAATTTAAACAAGAAAACGAGACAAACAAAATTTATTTAGAATAAATAAAAATAACAACCGTTAAAGTATATAAGTATCTGTTTTGCAATATTTTAAAAAATGTAAAAGGACTAATGAAAATTTTCAAATATTTTTAAAGCCTCATTATAAGAACTTTCAAAGCTCAAAGAGTGGCAATTGGTGTCAATTTTATTAGCTGTAAAGTACGATAACATTTTTTCTGTTGGCATGTTTCCTGTTAAATCGTCTTTCGCCATTGGACAGCCTCCGTAACCTTTAATGGCACCATCAAAACGATTACAACCCGCTTTATGTGCCGCGTCTATTTTTTCAAACCAAGAATTTGGTGTAGTATGTAAATGCGCCCCAAACTCGATTGCAGGATATTTAGGGATTAAATTTGAGAATAAATATCCAATTACTTCAGGCGTAGAACTACCAACGGTATCAGAAAGAGATAAAATTTTAACTCCCATATTTGCTAATTTTTCTGTCCACTCTCCTACTATTTCTACATTCCATGGATCACCATATGGATTACCAAAGCCCATAGAAATATAAGTAACTACTTCTTTATTAGTTTTATCTGCAATTTCCAAGATTTCTTGCAATGTAACAATCGATTCTGCAATTGTTTTATGGGTGTTGCGCATTTGAAAATTCTCTGAAATAGAAAAAGGGAAACCTAAATATTGAATTTCCTTATGCACAGATGCTATCTCTGCTCCTTTTGTATTTGCAATAATTGCTAAAAGTTTACTTTGTGTTGTAGATAAATCTAAACTTGCAAGTACTTCTGCAGTATCTATCATTTGAGGAATAGCTTTTGGCGAAACAAAACTTCCAAAATCAATAGTATCAAAACCTACACGCAAGAGAGCTTGTATGTATTGTACTTTTTTCTTTGTAGGAATAAAATCCTTAATGCCCTGCATAGCGTCGCGTGGACATTCAATAATTTTGACTTGGCTCATAGACATCAAATATAAAAAAGTTTAAAGAGGTAACTACAAAATATCTATCCTTTTTTTAAGATAGCTTTGTTAATATCTTTAATTAATTGAGGTCCTTCATATATAAATCCTGTATACAACTGAATTAAACTTGCGCCAGCCTCTAATTTTTCTAGAGCGTCTTCTGCTGTATGAATTCCTCCTACTCCAATAATAGGAAATGCTTTATTACTTTTTTCTGCTAAGAAACGAATTACTTCAGTGGAACGTTTTGTTAAAGGTTTGCCAGATAATCCGCCCATTTCTTCTTTATTGGTAGACTGCAATCCATCACGAGAAATAGTTGTATTTGTTGCAATTAAACCTGCAATTTTTGTTTCCTTCATAATAGCAATTATGTCTAATAATTGTTCGTCTGTTAAATCTGGAGCAATTTTTAATAGAATTGGTTTTGGATTTGCCTTAGCAGTATTTTTATCTTGTAATGTTTGTAACAACTCAGTTAACGGCTTTTTATCTTGTAGTTCCCGAAGGTTTGGCGTATTTGGCGAACTTACATTTACCACAAAGTAATCTACATGTGGAAAAAGTGCTTCAAAACAAGTTTCGTAATCTTTTAAAGCTTCTTCATTTGGAGTTACTTTATTTTTACCTATGTTCCCGCCAATTAAAACGCCATTATTTTTCTTTAAACGTTCCACCGCTTCAAGAACTCCTCCATTATTAAATCCCATTCGATTTATAATAGCACTATCTTCTTTTAAACGAAATAAACGCTTTTTAGGGTTTCCTTCTTGTCCTTTTGGTGTAAGTGTTCCTATTTCTATAAATCCAAACCCTAAATTAGATAATTCATGGTATAACTTAGCGTCTTTATCAAAACCTGCTGCTAAACCAACTGGATTTTTAAATTTTAATCCAAAAACTTCTCTTTCTAAACGAGTATCTTTTACTTCATAAAGAATTTTAAAAATGAAAGAAAAGCCAATTTTATTTAAAAAACGAATTAAAGAAAAGGTAAAGTAATGTACTTTTTCAGGATCAAAAAGAAAAAGAAGCGGACGAATGACTATTTTATACATGTTGTTTAGTTCTGTTTTGCAAAAATAAGAATTCATCTCTACAAAATAACATTAAGTTTTAAGAATTTGTTACTTAAATTTTTATGTAGAAATAGTATATTTGCATGAATTTTTAAAACACTATTATGCAACACATTATTGATCGCTTTATAAGCTACGTAACTATAGATACAGAATCAGACCCAAATTCAAATACAACTCCAAGTACTGCAAAACAATGGGATTTAGCAAATAAATTAGTAGCGGAATTAAAAGCAATGGGAATGCAAGAGGTTACCATTGATGAAAATGCTTATATAATGGCAACTTTGCCCAGTAATGTAGCGCATGAAGTTCCTACAATAGGTTTTGTCTCGCATTTTGATACCACTCCAGATTTTACAGGAGCAAATGTAAAACCTCAAATTATAAAAAATTACGATGGTAAAGATATTGTTTTAAATGCTGAGAAAAACATTGTTTTATCGCCAAGTTATTTTGAAGACTTATTATTATATGTAGGACAAACTTTAATTACTACAGATGGAACAACTCTTTTAGGAGCAGATGATAAAGCTGGTATAACCGAAATTATGTCGGCAATGGAATATTTAATTCAGCATCCTGAAATTAAACACGGAAAAATTAGAGTTGGTTTTACACCTGATGAAGAAATAGGCCGTGGAGCACATAAATTTGATGTTGCAAAATTTGGCTGTGAATATGCTTATACGATGGACGGAAGTCAAATAGGTGAATTAGAATATGAAAATTTTAATGCAGCTGGTGCCAAAATTACTTTTAAAGGAAAAAGTGTGCATCCTGGTTATGCAAAAGGGAAAATGATAAATTCAATGCTTTTAGCAAATGAATTTATTTCTGCTTTACCTGCTAATGAAGTTCCAGAAAAAACAACTGGTTACGAAGGCTTTTTCCATGTACATCATTTAGACGGAAGTTTAGAAGAAACCGTTTTACAATTAATTATTAGGGATCACGATAAAGTAAAATTTGAAGCTAGAAAAGAGTTAATTAATACTATTACTTCCAAAATAAATGAACAATATGCTAAGCAGTTTGGAGAAGATATTTGTATTGCGGAAGTAAAAGACCAGTATTACAATATGCGCGAAAAAGTAGAACCTGTTTTTCATATTGTTGAAATTGCAGAAGCAGCTATGAAAGAATTAGGAATTACGTCTTTAATTAAACCAATAAGAGGTGGAACGGATGGTTCCCAATTATCTTATATGGGCTTACCGTGTCCAAATATTTTTGCGGGCGGACATAATTTTCATGGAAAATATGAATATGTACCTGTAGAAAGTATGGTCAAAGCTACAGAAGTAATTGTAAAAATTGCAGAACTTACCGCTAGAAAATAGAAAAATAATAAACAAAAATGCTTACTTATAAATATGCCTCAAAAAGTTAGATACTATTTGAGGCATTTTTTATTTTAAAAAGAAACGAGTCTATATTTTATTTCTTACACTAAATAAATACCATCTTCTTTAATATCTATAAGTTCTTGTCTATATAAACTACCTACTGCTTTTTTAAATGCTTTTTTACTCATTTTTAGCACCGTTTTAATATCTTCAGGATGACTTTTATCATTCAAACCTAGAAAACCTCTATTTGCTTTCAATTCGTCTAAAACTATTTGTGCAGAAGGTTCAATAGCATCAAAACCTAGCTTACGTAAGGAAACATCCACTTTTCCATCTGGTCTAATTTGTTTGATATAGCCATTCAATCGCATTCCTGGTTTAATGTCTTGGTACACTTCATTTTTATAAGCTAAACCTTTATGTCGTTCGTTTATGATAACATTAACGCCCGATTCTGTAATATGTGAAACAATTAAACCAACTTCTTCTCCTTCTTCAAAAGTAAGTTCGTCGTTATTTAAAAATTGTTGTGTTTTACTTGAAGCAACCATTCTATTGGTTTTTTCATCCATGAAACAATAAATTAAATAACGTTTACCTATTTCCATAGGACGAGCTTGTTCTTTAAAAGGAACAAATAAATCTTTTTCTAAACCCCAATCTAAAAAGACACCAAATTCATTTTTATAATTCACTTTTAAGTGAGAAAACTCATTTAGCTTTACATAAGGCTTTAAAGTAGTAGCAACAGGTCTTTCTTCATGGTCAAGATACACAAAAACAGTAATATCATCGCCAATATTAAATTCTCTTGGGACATATTTATTTGGAAGTAAAACATCAAATTCTTCGTTTACTCCATCACCTAAAAAAAGCCCAACTTGCGTATCTCTAAGAATTCTAAGGGTATTGTATTGACCTATGTGTAACATAATTGCTATTAAATTGAATGCAAAGGTAATCAAATGAATGTGAAAATTATATACCTATTTCAACTTGTACTCTTAAATACCAGTTATTCAAAGTAGTATTGTTGTAATAGTTTAACGTGCTATATGTAACTTCTCCTTGTAATTTAAAAGTGTGTTCCCAAAGATATCGGGTAAGACCAAGACAATATTGATCCACATTAGGCGTAAAGACTTTGATTTCCTCTTTTACTTTTTGACTTGAAAAACGACCTATAATTTCATAATTACTTGGAAAAACATAACTCAATTGATAATCCATACCGCTACCTGCATGAACGTAATTAAAATTAGAAACATCTACAGGATTATAAGTAATTAAACGAGAAGCAGTTCTATCCATGTAAGCAGTCATAAAACTCCAACCGTTATATTTTAAAAGTGCATCGAAAAACAAAGATCTAATTGTAGTAGAATAAAACAATTGTTCGCCTAACTGTCCTTGTGTTCTTAAAGCATTATTGTTTTGGTGATAAGCTCCAGATAATAAAAGCTTCGGTTTTTCTTCTCTTAAAACATCTCCTTCAAAATAATATCCATTCTTTTTAAAGGAACCAAAAGGAAATAATTCAACTTTACCGGTTAAAGCAACCGCGTCGTCAGATGTTTTTGTCCAATTTCGCCCTTCACCTGTAGAAACAGCAGTTTTAATATTGTATGAAAAAGCATCTAAATTTTCATTTATGTAATAGACTTGAAAACCAAAATCTCTATCAATATTAAACCTTGCATTATTTATACTTCTGTCTGTAAGTTGCAAAGCGCCTGACGAATTTACCCTTTGTCTATTTCCTGGCAATTTAGTTTGCCCAAAAATAACACTCCAGTTTGAACTTGGTCTGTAAATAAATGCAGCATCCCTAATAATATTTATATTTTCACCATCTTCAATAACGCCAACATCACCTGGAGCAAAAGACAATTGAATTACGTATAAAAATTTAGGATTTCCAACATAGCCATCTAACCGTAAACGCAATCTTCTTATTTGTGCTTCATAGAGATTATCTCTTTCTTCTTCACTAAAATAAGTAACTCTATTTTGTATTCTAAACCGAATATTGAGTTTAAACAAGCTGTCTGGAGATGTAATTCCTAAACCTTTTCCAAAACTATAATAAGGCAAAGCAGCAAGTTTTAAATCATTATTATTAATTGTACCATTATTCTTTTGAGAAAACAAATAAAGGTTAATGTAAAACAAATTAAAGTTATATAATATTTCATAAAAATTGTGTGACCTTTAAAATGTTTACTTTGCAAAATAAATTATTTAAAAGAATTTTCTTTATTTATCTTTGCAAAAAATAAATCATGTCAAATATTTATATAGGATACCATTTTATAGTAGAACCTAAAGACCCGAGCAATAATTTTGAACAGGCGAAGCAATTAGGAGTAGAAATACTTCTTGCTGAATTGGGAGAAAAAGCTTTTGAAAGTTTTCTTGAAACAAAAACAGGCTTGTCGGCTTATGTTCAAAAAGATTTATGGACCGAAGATATTTTAGAAAACATCTATATTCTTGGAAGCGAAGAGTTTAAAATATCCTATACTTTTGAAGAAATTGACCAAGTGAATTGGAATGAAGAATGGGAGAAAAATTTTGAAGCAATAGATGTAGACGGAAAATGCCACGTTAGAGCGCCTTTTCATTCTAAAACAGAAGCTGAATTTGATATTATTATTGAACCAAAAATGAGTTTTGGAACAGGTCATCATGAAACCACACATATGATGATTCAGCATTTACTAGAAACAGATGTTACTGGCAAAAAAACGTTAGATATGGGTTGCGGAACTGCAATTTTAGCTATTCTTGCTGAAATGAAAGGCGCTACTCCTATTGACGCAATTGATATTGACAATTGGTGTTATTTAAATTCTATTGAAAATGCAGAACGTAATAACTGTAAAGACATTACGGTTTATGAAGGCGACGCAGATTTACTTAAAGAAAAAAAATACGATGTTATTATTGCTAATATTAACAGAAATATTTTATTAATGGACATGAAGCAATATGTGAATTGTTTAAATGCTAACGGAACTTTATTTTTAAGTGGTTTTTATACAGAAGATATTCCAGTTATTGACGCTTCTTGTACAGATAATGGCTTAACATATATTAAAAAATTTGAAAGAAACAATTGGGTGTCTTTAAAGTATCGTAAATAGTACTTATGGATTAGTAAAGTTACAAACATTTTTCATAAATTTGCAATATAAACATTTGAACTTTAATCTTTTAAATAAAAAATAATGAGTACAATAGAAGAAATTGAAGAAGAAGTATTAGTCGAAGAATCTGTTGGAACTAATTATGAAATATTACTTCATAATGACGATGTGAATACTTTTGACCATGTTATAGATACATTAGTAAGAGTTTGCCAACACACAACAGAACAAGCAGAACAATGTGCTGTTTTAGTTCATTATAAAGGAAAATGTACCGTAAAGACTGGAAGTTTAGACAAGCTTAAACCGCAATACTCCTCGCTGTTAAATGCAGGATTAAGCGCTGAGATTATATAAAAAGAAAAAATCCCGTTGAAACGGGATTTTTTTGTGCCTATAATTTTTTAAAGACATAAATAACTGTCTCGTTATTTACCTTTGCTTTTACTTGTAATGTAGTTTCATCCAGAGATATTATTTCTGAAATTTCTTTGCCTGCTTTTGAAAAAACACTAGTTATTTTATCTTTCTTTTTAAACCAAGTACCTGAATCTATTTCTAAATCACAATCTTCACCATATGAATAAATACCTTGTTTAACTATTCCATCTTTCAAAAATTCTACATAATTCTTACCGCATTTGGATTCATGTAAATAAGGTTCTAAAACAGCTACATCTTTTGATTCAATACCTTTTTGAAAATATACCCACTTTCCTTCAAGTAAAAAATTAGAATCTTTTTTTTCACCACAAGAAATGAATAGCAAACTAATTGTCATTAAAGACAATAATAAAGTAGTTAATTGTTTCATAATAGTTTAAATTAAATATTATCTAATTATAAAATTAGCAATAAAAACCTAATTAAGCAATATTATAATGCATATTTTATTTTTGAATCATTCAAATAAGTTTTTTATAAAATTATTGGCCTGTACACCTTACTATTTATGAAATCATAAAATAAAAAAAATCCCAAACGAATTGGGATTTCAATCTTAAATTTAAATGTGATACATTATTCTTATTTGAAATTAAGAACTCATTTTTCCAACTGCACAACTTACATACGATTTAGCTTTTGAGCCTAAAGAATTTGCTTCTCCACTTTCTGGATAACCAATTTTTTTTAAAATAATTTTCACTTCCTCTATGCCTGCACCAGTAACAGAATCGAAAATAATAGCATTCGCATCTATGTTTACTTCTACATTAGAAATAGATTCTATTTGAGAAATATTCTTGATAATAGTGTTTGCGCAACCACCGCATTTTAAATTCTGAATGTATATTCTATTGTTCATTATTCTATTTTTTTATAAAATTAGATAAATCAAAACAAAACTGTGTAACAAATATTACTTTCTTAAAACTTTAATGTGGTAATAAATCTTTTAATAACCCATAAATATACGTTCCAATTAGAGCGCCCAATAAAACAATACCTATAGAATAAATTCCGGTTCCTAACAAAATAAAAATAGGCCCTGGGCAACAACCTACTAATCCCCAACCTAGTCCAAATAAAATACCGCCTACTATATAGCGTGTAAATCCTTTTTCCTTTTTAATAATCATTATAGGGTTCCCAGAAAAATCTTTAATTTTCTTTCTTTTTATTAATTGAATTCCAATAATACCCGTAACAATAGCAACCGTTATTATTCCATACATATGAAAAGACTGAAACATAAACATTTCATATATGCGATACCATGAAACTGCTTCAGCCTTAGTAAGTACAATTCCAAATATAAATCCTGTGAGTAAAAATTTAAATAACTTCATTTTTTCATTTTTAAAATAACAATGGTAAAATTAAATGCGCCATAAGTAAACCTCCTATAAAGAAACCAATTACAGCTATCAAAGACGGAACTTGCAAATTACTCAAACCAGAAATTGCATGACCTGAAGTACAACCTCCAGCATATCGAGTACCAAAACCAATAAGCAGTCCTCCAAAAAATAAAATAGCAAAACCTTTAATAGAGAGCATTGCTTCTATACTGAAAATAGCATTTGGCACTAATTTACCTTATGGGGCATCAATATTCATTAAAGCTAATTGTTTTATGGTTTCAGGATTAATTACTACTTCGGCACCATTTTGTAAAAAATTATAAGCAACAAAACCTCCTAAAATTGCACCTAAAACAACCGCTAAGCTCCATTTTTGTTCGCGCCAGTCCAATTTAAAAAAGGAACTAAATCTACCTGCGCCTGCAATACTACACATTGTTCTAAGATTAGAGGACATTCCAAATGATTTACCAAAATAAATAAGCAAAAGCATTATTATACCAATTAAAAAACCAGAAATAGCCCAATGCCATGTGCCATAAATAAAATCCATACTCTATTATTTTTTGCAAAAATAAAAATTCAAATCTTTAAAATAGCATTTTTTATTAGTTTATCTTAATTTTGGTGTTCAAATATCTATTAAATGAAAAAATTTGCAGTAGAAATAAAATGGTCGGCTATTTTAACAATAGCAGAATTACTATGGATGTTGTTAGAAAAAAAATTAGACTGGCACGATGCATTAATTGCTAAACAACCCATATATACCATGCTATTTTCAATTGTAGCAATTATCCTTTTTGTGCTTGCTATAAAAGACAAAAAAAAGAATTACTACGAGAGCAAAATAGATTGGAAACAAGGGTTTCTTTCAGGCTCTATTGTTGCATTAATAGTAGCTATATTAAGCCCTTTGAATCAGTATATTTCAATGGAAATTATTTCGCCAAATTATTTTCAAAATGCCATAAACAATGCAGTCTTAAACAATAATATGAGTTTAGAAAATGCAAAAGATTTTTTTAATCTAAAAAGCTATATTTTTCAAACTGCTTTTGGCGGACTTTCAACAGGAATAGTGACTTCAGCTATTATTGCCTATTTTATAAAAACTAAATAATTAAACATGAAATTTTATTCCCTTTTACTTATAGCATTACTTAGCGTCTCGTGTATCAGTACGAAATCCACTATTCAAAATATTGATAATACAGCAGTTCATCCCAAAATTAATGAAGATAAATTTCAATTAACAGAATACGCAACAAGTAACAAATATGGCTTTGATGCTGATTATCCGGTTAATATTGGGATATTCAATGAAAACCAAGAGAAAAAACAGATAGCTTATTTCTTTAATGCATTAGAAAGTGAAAAAGGCGAAAGAGTACTTTTTGAAAAAATAGATACTTGCTGTCCATTTCCAACAAAAAGTAATACCATGGGAGCTGGAACTTTGTCTATTTATGAATATAATTTTGAAGGTACTTCTACAAAAGGGAAACTGTACTTTAACATTCATGAAAAAGGAAAAGTAGTTTGTCCCAATGGTTTTGCTATTAAAAAATAATTTTAACTAAAACAAACTTACTATTCTGTAACATAAGTAACCTTTTAAACCATCATTTAAAAGGAATTTCTTTTTATCTTTGCAATGGTAAATAAACAATACTTTATGAATTTAAAAAACATTCCACAAATAAAACATCTTGATTCTGGTAACTTTTTTCTATTAGCCGGACCCTGCGCTATTGAAGGAGAAGAAATGGCAATGCGAATTGCTGAAAAACTAATTTACGTTACGGATAAATTAGAAATTCCGTTTGTTTTTAAAGGTTCTTTTAAAAAAGCAAACCGTTCTAGAATAGATAGTTTTACAGGAATTGGCGATGAAAAAGCATTAAAAATACTTAAAAAAGTATCTAAAGAATTTGGAGTTCCTACAGTTACAGATATTCATACTGCTGAAGATGCTGTAATGGCTGCTGCTTATGTAGATATTTTACAAATTCCTGCATTTTTAGTTCGACAGACAGATTTAGTGGTTGCTGCTGCAAATACTGGTAAAACAGTAAATTTAAAAAAAGGACAATTTATGAGTCCAGAAAGCATGAAACATGCTGTTCAAAAAGTTTTGGATTGTAATAATCAAAATACAATGGTTACTGATAGAGGAGCCATGTTTGGTTACCAAGATATGATTGTTGATTTTAGAGGAATTCCAACCATGCAACAATATGCAACAACTGTTTTAGACGTTACACATTCGTTACAACAACCTAATCAAACAATTGGGGTTACTGGCGGAAGACCAGATATGATTGAAACTATTGCAAAAGCAGGAATTGCCGTAGGAGTTGACGGCTTATTTATTGAAACACATTTTGATCCTACAAACGCAAAAAGTGATGGTGCTAATATGTTACACCTTGATTATTTTGAGGCATTAATGACTAAACTAGTTGCCATTCGTAAAACAATCAATCAATTTTAAATTTTATTTATACAAATGAGACATCCATTATTAATGGTTGTACTAACTTTTTGTATTTTTTCACAGTACACCTTTTCACAAGAAATGGCAGAAAATCCTGAAAAATACACAGCACACAATAAAGGTAAGTTTTATATTTTTTGGGGCGGAAACAGAGAGAGCTATTCTAAATCAGATATTCGTTTTAAAGGAGATAATTATGATTTTACATTAAATGATGTAAAGGCACACGATAAACCAAAAGGTTGGCACGTAGATTATGTTAACCCTACAAGAATGACCATACCGCAAACTAATTTTCGGATGGGTTATTTTATTTCAGATCATTATAACATATCTATTGGTTTTGACCACATGAAATATGTTATGCACAATGACCAAAGAGTTAGTTACAGCGGAAATTATCCAAATCCAGGAACTTACAATGAAAATCCAACAACTAACGAACTAACTCTAGATAAAGATTTTCTTCAATATGAACACACAGATGGTTTAAATTATGTGAATACCGAAATAAACCGTGTAGATGATTTATCTAATTTATTTAGATTACCAAATACAGATAAATTTCAAATTAATGTTACCGAAGGATTAGGTGCAGGTTTTCTTTACCCAAAAACAAACACAACACTTTTAGGAAAAGAACGTTACGATGAATTTCATGTTGCAGGATATGCCGTTTCTGCCAAAGTGGGTTTAAATTTTACTTTCTTTAAACACTTTTTTGTTCAAACAGAATTAAAAGGTGGTTTTATAGATATGAATGATATTAGAACTACAAAAAGTAGCGCAGATAGAGCCGAACAAAACTTTTGGTTCTTGCAACGTATTATAGCTTTTGGTGGAAATTTTAAAATTTAATACTTTTAAATAAAATAACTAAACGGGTCTGGTTTTAAAAACCAGACCCGTTTAGTTATTTTGTTATCTCGCAGCAAAGCAGTCTTAATTCTTTTACCCAAGTTCTAAATTCTTACTCTTTCCCGTCTACAAAATCTTGTAAATAAGCAAAACGAGGCGTTAATTTACCATTTTCTGTCATTTTTGCTCTTTCTAGAACACCATCTTTATCGTTATTGAAAAATGCTGGTATAACTCGCTCTAAAAATACTTCTCCAAAACCATCACTTGCATCTTTAGGTAATTCGCAAGGTAAATTATCTACTGCCATAACCACTATTGCAGACGGATGTGTATAAGAAACTTCTTTATGTTCGCTTGCTAAATACCCGTAAATAGGATCTGCAATAGTGCTTGGTTTTATAGTACAAGCTACTGGACCGTTAATGTCGCAAGAAACATCTGCAACCACTTTTAATTTACATTTTGGCGAACGCAACATTTCTTTAGATAAGATAATTGGAGCATTATTACCGTAAAAATGACCTGCTATAAACATGTCTGACATTTCAGAAAAACGTTCAAAATCAGAAACATATTCTGTTGGATTTGCATAAAAGTCAGATTTACTTGAAGCTTCTCCATCTTTTCTTTTATTATAATCTAAAACATCAATAAAAGTATAAACTGCTTCTGCGTATGTTTTTGTAAAATAATTTTCAACAGAAACCTCCTTAATCTTCATTGCATCAAGCATTTCTTTAGCGCCAAAAGCAACTTTACCACTACCCGTTAAAACAATTTTAATATTTGGTAATTGATTTCTCTTTAAACGTTCTATCAAAGCATTTTGATCTGGTAAAACTTCTGCTTTTGTAAGATTAAATAATTCAAATTTCAAACCAAAAGCTCTAATTCCGTTATAAGCACCAACAATTCCTGCGTATCGGCCAAAACCTATAAGTCTCTTGTTGTTTTCATCTACAATAGTTTCATGATCGTACAACTCAATATTTTTATCTAAAATTGCTTTTAACAGTTCTCTATTATAAGGTTGTTTTTTAATAGTATGTGAAAAGAAAAAATATTTTTTATTTGGAATTAAAGCCTCCTTAGGAACTTCTTTAACACCAATTAAAACATCACAATCTTTTAAATCTTGATGTACCTCAATACCCTTTTCAGAATATTTATCATCGGAAAAAACACGAATATCGGAAGATTCTACCTTTATAATTGCTTGGGGAAATAGTGTCTTAAATTCTTCCAATCTTTCTGGAGAAAATACAACTCTTCTATCTGGCGGATTTTTGCGTTCTTTGATTATTCCGAATTTCATATTTATATATTTAACTGAATGGTTATTTTATGTTACAAATATAACATTAGTAAAAGGGATAAGCAAAAGTTTTTTATTTCATAAATTAATAGTAATTTTGTAGTAATTATTGCAATTATATAATTGTTGTTACAATCGGGGTCGACTGGTTTTGACAGCGAGTGGAATTAAATTGTAAGCACGTCGAGAACTGGGACAATTCTCGTTAATAAAAGGTTCTAAACTTTTACACGGCGATAATAACTACGCTTTGGCTGCATAATTCTGAATTATAGTAAGAATTTGCCTAGTTCCTATTAGATAGGAAAGCTGGATTCCCCTCAAAAGCCTTGGTTTATGGCGTTTGATTTAGAGGAACCGCAAATGTAAACCTAGAGGCGGTGATGTTTTAAATCCGCATTGAACTGGTAAAGCTAAGCGATAGGTGGTTGTTTTTAACCTAGCCTATTGTCGAAAATCTAATTAAAAACTAAACGCGTAGAAAGCTTTTTGATTGCTTGTTTGGACGAGAGTTCGATTCTCTCCGACTCCACAATTACCCTTATAATCAATTGATTATAAGGGTTTTGTATTTATAGGTTACAATTTAGGGGATGTTTTTTTTTAAGAATCATTTTGAAGTTCAAAAATTCTTCTGACAATGTTTACATTATTAAAATTGTCTTTGTAATTTATGAATCATAGTTAATTCCGTATTACTAAATTACAAATCATTCAATACATAATGTGTACTTTTTCACCCAAATCTAACTTCATTAAGGAGATATTTTCTTTATTTTACCGCTTTAGCAGTAATTTATGCTTATATTCTATTTAGACATCCGTAAAATCAAGTTTTAGCTTACTTTTACCGTTATAGCAGTAAAATATTAAAGTTTTCTATATTTATATTCCATAGCATTATAAAATTGCTTATTGTTACCGCTTAAACAGTAAAAAATGAATAATTTTGATTTTGGTACTTTAATAAAAGACCATCCCAAAAAAGCAGGACTTACGCAGCTGGAGCTAGCTAACTTAGCTGGAGTAGGAAAGACTACTGTCTTCGATATTGAAAAAAATAAAGAAACAATTCGTTGGAATAACCTTTTAGCGGTACTCCGTGTATTGAATATTAAAATAGAATTTAAAAGTCCGTTAACTAAATAATCATAAGAAAAGCTATTGTATTGGTTCACGGAAAAAGAGCAGGGATATTGACAGAAGTTTTTTCTAATGAATATTATTTTGAGTATGATGATAATTATGAAGATGAAATCGTTTCATTAACGATGCCTATTAGTCAGAAAAAGCATGAATTTAATTCTTTTCCACCTTTTTTTGAAGGCTTGTTGCCTGAAGGTGTAATGTTAGAAGGTTTATTGAAGATTGCCAAAATTGATAAAAGAGATTATTTCTCGCAATTAATAGCTCCTGGAAATGATTTAGTAGGTGCTGTAACGGTTAAATTGATGGAAAACGAATAGATGTTCCATTACTTACGAATTATGTGGTACAGATAAGTACAGAGAGAAAGGACTTCGAATGATAGCGCCTAAACTAACGCATTTAAACGATTTACCTTATACAGCATCAGAACTTCGTCAAGAGGCTGCAAATAGAGCCAAAAAACTTTCTATTCAAGGCGTTCAACCTAAACTAAGTGCTACTATTTCAGTAGTTGACCAGGAGTTTAAAATTGCAGACCAATTTGGAACATATATTATAAAACTACAAAACGATTTATTCCCACAATTACCAGAAAATGAAGATGTAACCATGCGCATGGCAAAAGTGTTTGGATTAATATACTTTCAATAGTTGCTGCTTTATCGTTCGCACTTCTCCCCCAATCTGCGAAAAAATTGTGCTTATTTTTTTCAAAGAAGTGTTGCCTTTTTAAATTGGATTGCTACAATTTTTAATTCCAATTACATCGATATGTCTGTTTAGATTTGTGTTGTAGCGGTTGCACTTGTTTATTTAATTTTAATTCCCTTGACACTTCCCAAACACGTTGCAAAAAAAGTAGGAATAGTTTTCGCAATTATTTTTGGATTATATATGATAATCATTTACCCGAATTTTAAGGAGATGCTTCATTTGTGGATTTGAAAAGCACAAACACAAAATATTGATTTTTGAAATATTAATGGCTTAAAAATCAATATATCATTTCTTAAGGAGAAAAAAATAGCGTGAATACTTGCACAATCCATTTATTTTGTTTAATTCTGTTCCTAGTATTAAGATTGTCTTTTGGCTTACCAACCGATCTACTAACGACACGGTGGTTTTCATTCTGAAATTGTTCAGAATCCGATACGGAACAGTCGTTCAAATGTGTGGAGAAGCCGCAATTCTTTTACCGTTTTGATTCGACATAACAACGGAGTTTAATTTTAAAATTGGTATGTTATGCAAACAAAAACTATTCTGTTAACTCAAACACAAATTCAAAAAGAGCAAGCCAATAACAACCATCAAATTTCTTTAAATATCCAATGGCACTCGATTAAAAATCGAAGTGTTTAGGTATTCAACTTACTTTCAGATTCAATTGCTCCAATTGGAATTGAACTTTCTCACGAAGAATTAACAACACTAATTGATTTTACCGGAGTTACGCCTTATGAAATTTGGTATTTTGATAATCAAAAGCAATTTATGGGTAAAGCCTTTAGTTTTCAGAAAGGAAGTGGCACTTTTCGAGTAGAAACACAAGCGCGATTTGTTTTGCTTTTGAATATAAAAGGGGATGAAGATGCTTTGAAAATCTTGCGGAATTTCGATTGCAAAGCGTTTGGCTTTGAGTTAACTAAAAATACAATTTTGCACAAAACCGCTTGATTTTATGACCCCGCGTATTTTCATTTTTAGTACATTGTTAAGGGATATGTAGGATTTTTTTGCGTGAGCGATGGAAGAGTAGCTCTTTTTTGAGGTGTTTTTTTTAAACACCTCAAAAAAAGCGGGAACGGACAGCGCGACCCGACCTTTTTCGGGAGGGGCACGCCCAAATAATAATAGTGTTGCTGCATAAATTTAGTTAAGTGAAAATTGGTCGTTGCAAGGGATAAATAACGCAGGTTTTTGAAGTAGTCAAGTGGAGTGCCCTGATAAAATACGTGTAAATATAAATCGAAGCGTAAAATAAGTAGCGATGGAAACGATAGTTGAAGAAAAAATAGAAATCGCACCTGAATTACTAGCGCAAATTGCAGTGCAAGAAGAAAAGCAAGTCACAGTTCACGGCATTATTTATGGTGACAAAAACGTTATTTATAGTGTTCGTGTCTGGCCGAGGATTTATTTAATACCAAAAGGAAGTAACCACCGTTGTAGGCTTTTGCATCATTTTAATATCACATTTTATCCGGAATGGCAACCTATAAAACCCAATGAAACCTTGAGATTTACCTTAGTTTTTGAAGGATTTCCTGCAGATTGTACCATTTTGACTTGATGGAAATAATTCCAGAACCTGGTGGATTTGAGGTTATAAATATTAATAGAAACAATGAAGATGTTTATACTTTAGTAATTTAATTTTCTAATAATTTTCTTAAAATCAATTATATATGCAAACAAAAAAACACCATTTGGTATTCTTTACGGGCGCCGGAATAAGCCAAGAAAGCGGGTTGAGCACTTTTAGAGGCGCATCAGGAATGTGGGAAAATCAGGATATAGAAGCCATTGCATCGCCAAAAGGATTTGCTGAAAATCCGCAGTTGGTTTTAGATTTTTACAATGCAAGAAGGAAAGAATTGGCTACAGTGGGTCCCAATGATGCCCATTATTTAATTGCAAAATTGGAGAAGAAATACGAAGTAACGGTAATCACCCAAAATATTGACGATTTGCACGAAAGAGCGGGTTCGTCCAAGGTTTTGCATTTGCACGGCGAACTTACAAAAACGCGAAGTTCGGTAGATGAATTGCTCGTTTCTGCGTATGATAAAGATTTAAAAGTTGGCGATTTTGCGGCAGATGGAAGTCAACTTCGTCCGCACGTGGTTTGGTTTGGCGAGGAGGTAACCAAAATTAAAGAAGCCATTGAAGTTACCCAAAACGCCGATTTGTTCGTCATTGTGGGAAGTTCGATGATTGTGCATCCCGCAGCGGCACTTTTATTGGCCGTTCCATTCGAGTCGGACACGGTTTACATCGACCCAAATCCATCAGTGGATGAGGGAATTAATCTTTTAGTCATCAAAGAAAAAGCAACTGTGGGAGTTAAACTTTTGGTGGAAGAATATTTGCCAGACTAAAAAAAGACAAAATTAAGGGTTACCAATTACCAACTTTTATATAAACCAGAAAACAACTTCATTATGAGTACTACAATCAAACTAAATCCAGATTATTTCACCGAAGAAAAAACACAAGAATTTCTAAAAGATCACGAATTGGCTTGCAAAACAATGGAAGTTGATGACTTTGCACACCTGTTTTTGAAATACGATTTGTCGCACATAGACGATTATAATGAGGTCCTTACCGCTATTGGTGAAACAATGATGGATTGGAAAAAAGAGTTTCGAGGAACGGAACTGCAAGAGGTAACGTCTTTTGATTCCAATTGTATTTTTTGCACTATTGGCAAGAAAGTAAAAGTGTACCGATGGTCTTGTCTGCACACAAAAGCCTCCGCTCCCAATAATGAACTTTTAGTTTACAATCAAATTGCTTTTATGTTTGATATCAAAGACGGTTGCTTGAAAAATTATGGGACTTGCAATGCGTATTTGAAGGAAAGTGAGGAGGAATATGATTAAGAATTTTGATTAAACACGTCTAAATTTCTCTAATTTTTTTTAAATTCGGTAAAATAAAAAAATCTATGCTTATTGTAAAATCAGTTGTCTCAATTGTAATCTTGTCTGTTGTTTTTTTACTTCTGAAGGCTATAAGTACAAAACTCAAACCCTATTTCAAGCATTTTTTCGCAAAATGCAACTATTTTGTACGTCGGATTTACCGTTAGATAAAAGTGCGAAAGCGAGCGGAATTTGTTTGGCTGTTCCTTTCGAGTCGGACACGGTTTACATTGACCCAAATCTATCAGTTGAGTAAGGAATTAATCTTTTAGTCATCAAAGAAAAAGCAACTATGGGAGTTAAACTTTTGGTGGAGGAATATTTGCCAGAGTAGAAAGTAATTTATAGAGTGCCCAATTAAATATTTATTTTTCAAGCTCAAATCTAATTTACAAAAGGCTACAATAATCAAAGATAAAGCAAGCAAGATAGACTTTACAAAACCTTATATTTCCTCGAATTGTTTGGCTCAAAGCACAAATATCAGTTAAAACTAAGTGTGATTGTTAGGCGTAAGTAAAATAATACCCAAAGAAAATCGAACTTTGAAAAAGAAAGGACAACCTGTACCTAATTTGTATAGGTTATTTATGAAAATATTTATAGTTTTACCTACTTTACACAAAATCCATAGCAATGCAATAAATTATAAAGTAAACGATTTTTTTTTCATACTATTTTCACACGTATCCGATATAAAAGATAGCAATCCCAATAAAAAAACAATGTATTATTTCAAGTATTGTTGGAAAACGCTTTTCAGGAAATCAAGTATTGGCATATTATTATGTTTCTTGGGCGATAACAATGCCAGAACAAGTGCAGCTCCTTGGTTTGGATTTTACAAAGGAATATGAAATGGCACACAAATTATAAATTTGAATTTTAACTATTTTAATAAAATTAAGAGCAAAAATGACTAATAACAATTCAAATAAATACGATGCTAATTTTACGGCTGGTGGTATATTATATCATGAGTTTATTGCTATGAAAGAAATTTTATTAAGTGAAAATTTTGATGAATTAATTAAAAATGAAGGAGAACAGAATAATGTGATGGGTGTTGCAATAAAATCTTCAAGAACAAGAATTATTGCTGAAATAAAACGAAGATTTAGTAGCACTACAAAAGATTTTTGGAAGCATTTTTTTGAATGGAATGAAGTCGAACAAAAGCTAGCTCTTTTCTTTCTTTGTCTAAAAACATATCCTTTGGTTTTTGACATTCACTTTGAAGTGGCTTTAAAGAAATTTAAAACCGGTAATAAGTTGGATGCTTATGATATCCAAATGAGAATGGATGAAATAGCATCAAAAGATATAGAGGTTTCAAAATGGTCTGAAATAACGTTAAAAAAAATTAATGTTCAATACCGAAAAGCTATAAAAGACGTTGGAATATACAATGGTAGTTCATTAAATAGAGAATCTAAAGCTTCTAACCGTTTTTGGGATTATTTTAAAAACAACAATGAATCTTGGTTTTTAGAAGCCTGTTTTATAAATATATAGTAGCAAATGACAATTACAGAATTATATAAACAACTTAGCGACAAAGATTTTCAAGATCATCAAACTGGAAAACTTTTTTTTCCAGCATACATGTACATGTACGATGCTACAAAAGAATATGAAATTGATAACGAAATCTTAGATATTAAAAATAGATTACACAGACCAAATAATTATTTGGATGTAATGATTATAGATATTTTCGAAGAGTTTTTAGCATATCTTAAAAAAGAAAAGTTTGGAAAAGTAACCAAATACGAGTTTTATACCGAACACGAATCTAACAAATCTGATGCAGTAGACAAAGCATTAAAACAGGATGCCTACGATAAAAGGTTCTTAAACTATCTAGACAAAAAAATAAAAACACATTTTGAAAATGCAAGTACTTATGAGGTGGCTTATGTTTTTATAAAAGGTTTTGGCAATGCATTTCCTTACATCCGTGCTAGCAGGTTCATGAGCAATTTTGAAGGCTATATAAAAGGCTACAAACTAATCATGTTTTATCCAGGTGAAGCTAAAACGTATTACAGCCTTTTTGGATTACTAAAAGACGAAAATTTATACAGAGCAATTAAACTAATTAACGAATAATATAATCTTATGTTATTAAAAGAAATTTACGATAGAGATATTTACAGAGAAATAAATCCTGCAGTTGTTGTTAGTGATAAAAAGAAAGATACAATTGAAGCCGAAATAAAAGAATATGTTTTTACGGAAGAATTAATTGAAAAATTGTTTTTAATCGTTGATACAGTTCTGAATAAAAAAATTGGTAAAACAGGAATTTGGATCAATGGATATTACGGCTCTGGTAAGTCACACTTTATAAAATTTGTACACTATCTGATGGATTCCGATACTTCGAATGAGGCTTTTGAAGCTTTTGAAAAAGGTGTAGAAAAATACGATACTACAAAACCGGGGAGCAACGATAACATAACCATTAGTAATTTAAGGTTACTTAAAAAAAGAGTAAGCGCTTCTAATTCGAATAACATTTTGTTCAATGTAGAAGATGAAACGGATGATGGCAGCCAAGAACGATTGACCCGTATTTTCTTAAATATGTTCAACAAGTTCAGGGGGTACAATTCCAATGATGTTCCACTAGCTATTTTGTTAGAAAAGCAATTGGATAACAAAGGAAAATTTAAAGAATTTAAAAAACAAATAGAAACTGATCTGGGTTTTAATTGGGAAACGGATGCTGCAACTGTAGCTTCATTTCAGTTACAAAGTGTTTTAGAAATCGCTAAAAAGCTTTGCCCTGAAATTGATATTGTTTCCTTACACAATAAATTATCAAATCCTGATAATTTTAAAGTAGGTATTGCCGCTACACTGATTCCAGAACTGCAAGCCTTCTTAAAAGATAAAGACAAGGATTATAGATTACTATTTTTAGTCGATGAAGTGTCGCAATATGTGGGTTCCAACAAAGAAATATTACTAAATTTCCAGAACATTATTGAGCGCATTAGCGATGATTGTAACAACCAAGTCTGGATTGCGTGTACAGCACAGCAAACTCTTGACGAAGTTTCAATTGGTGCTGATGGTGTGCAAGATGTTCAAGACGAGTTTGGTAAAATTCTAGGTCGTTTCGATACGCGTATTTCTTTACAAAGTAGCGATGCCTCATACATAACGCAACGAAGAGTTTTGGAAAAAAACAGCGCTGGTATTGCCGAACTGAACAAAATGTACACTAAGAATAAGGACTACATCGAAAACCAATTTAAAATCAACCACGACTTATACAAAGGTTATAAAACAGAAGAAGAATTTAGCATTGGATATCCGTTTATTCCATACCAATTCAAATTAATTGCACACGTGTTTGAAGCTTTTCAACAATTGCAATTTGTAATTAAACAGGTGAAAGATAACGAAAGAAGTATCTTAGGAATCACACATTTTACTGCAAAAGAACATGCAGAAGACGAAGTGGGCGGCTTTATACCTTTTGATGCTTTTTACAACAAACAATTCAATACCAATCTAACAAACCGAGGAGCAAAAGCAATTGCTAATGCTTTAGAATTACCGTATGTTGAAAAAGACAAATTCGCACAGCGAGTGGTAAAAGTCTTATTCATGATTTCCAATTTATTAGAAAGCCAAAGACAAACATTTCCTTCAACTATCGAAAACTTAGGAGTGTTACTAATGGATAAGTTGGACCAAAACAAAATGCAGCTACAAAAAAACATTGGAGAAGTCTTAAATAAATTGGTCGAAGAAAGTATCATTCGTGAAGAAAAAGGAAGTTTTTTCTTTTTTAATGAGGATGAAATGGACGTCCAAAACCTTATTAAAAATCAAACAGTAATTTTAGAAGACCGCTTAACTGCCTTTGATGAATTTTTCAGACCTATTGTAAAAATAGGACAAAAAGTAGCTTTTGGTCAAAACGATTTTAAAATGAGTTATGCCATTGAAGGCAAAGAATTTTTTAGAGGAGGTGATTTCAATCTGGTCGTTTTATTAACAGACAATACACCACTAGTCCAAAAAGCTTTAGATCTAAATAAAAAAGACTTAGTCATTTGTATCAACGAATGGTTTAATAAAGAAGAAGTTTTGCGTAGAGATTTTGAATGGTATTGTAAGACCAATAAATATTTTAGTAACAATTCTGGTGGCGGAACCGGCGATCGTTCAAGAACCAATGAAAACTTCAAAATAAGAAACAGCCAACTAAAAGAACGTATCGAAAATATTTTAAAACAAAAGTTTCAAGAAACACGTTTTATATCTCAAAACTCTATTCTCGAAAGCGATGCTATTAATGGCGCTACACCGCAAGACAGAGTAAAAAATCTAATAGACTACCATTTAACAGGTATTTATAAGATGCATAATTTATCCGCTGACTATGCTCGTAATCAAGAAAGTTTAAAAAAATCTGCAGCGAGTACTCAGATTTTAATTCCTGCTTTAACTCCCGCAGAGCAGACAGTAAACGACTTCATTACAGCCAATAACAATCAAATTACAGTTCATGATATAATAAACAAGTTTGATCAAGAGCCTTTCGGGTGGCGTTTCGAAGCAGTTTTGGATGTATTAGTGTGTTTGGTTAAAAAGAAACAAAGAGAGTTTGCTTATAAAGGACAGCAACGCTATCCAATTGTTGATTTTATCAATAAAGCGGTTTCAACAGCAGAGAGATTATCGTGTGAAGTAGTTACAGGCGAAGAAATAGATCAAGTGATATTAGATGAAGTGGTAACGACTTACAAAATTATTTTTAATGAAACACTTCCAACTTCTACAGATAAAAACGAACTATACGAAAATTTAATCACAGCTTTAAGCAAAAAAGTAAGCTTTTACCAGCCATTAGAAAATGATTTCTTTGGAGCCTATCCATTTGGTAATTGTTTCCAAAAAGCAGTACAGCAACTAAACACTTGGATTGGAAATAGAGACCCTAAAAAACTATTCAAGACTTTTACTGAAAGTCAAGACGAATCCAAAGAGTTATTTGATCTCGCAAAAGGCATAGAAGATTTCATCAATGCCAACATTCGTGATTACAAACAACTGAGAACTTTCGTAAACGACAATAGAGAAAACTTCAAAGAGCTGACTGCTGACAATCAAGAAAAAGCACAAAAAATAGAAGATTTCCTAAAGTTAGACGATCCAAGAAGAGAATTCCGTCATGCCAAAAAAGCCTATGATGAACTAGCAGATGCCTTAAAAGTTCATACGTTAGAATTGAAGTTAGAAGTCAAAAAAATATACGAAGCCATTTTCGTAGAACTCGAAAAAGAAGCTAAAAAACGCAAAGTAGAAGCCGATAAATATGCTAATCAGGAATATACAATTGACGGTATTGACAACATCAATTCTATAGCGATTTTAAAAAATAGAATATTGAGTGCTTCCAACTTTAAATCATCAGAGTTGCAGAAAATAATTACTGCAACTCCTGTTGCAGCGGGAGCACAAGTTGCCGAATCAGCTTCCTATTATATTACTAGAGGAGTCTCTACTATTACCAATGAAGAAGAAATGGAGACTTATTTGCAAAAGGCAAGAGAAGAAATGCTAGCCATTTTAAAAGACAATAAAACGATAATCTTAAAATAAATGAATACCAAAACATTTGCACAACAATCCAGAAGATTATTGATAGATGGCGTTGCCAAAAAACTATTGTATTGGGGTTTTGACACCAAAGGAAATATAATCGAAACACCTCAAAAAGTGGGAGGTGGTTACAGTTTCCGTGGCGAAGTATTCGATGATCCCAACGTATTGGTTTTATGGGAATCGCTTAAAAAAGCCATACAAAATAAAGGTATTGAAGTCGTAGTAGAAGAAGCAGCTTATACCTGGTTCAACCGTATAATGGCATTGCGAATAATGGCTAAAAACGGTTACGAACCAGCTTTGCTAATAAATGCAGAAGGACTAGAACACACACCTATTTTACTTCAAAAAGCAAGACAAGGGCAATACTCTTTTTTAACTAAAACAGAACAAGACCGTTTAAAGAAAATAATTGGCGATTACAGCAAGGACCAAGAAGCATTCTCATTATTGTTAGTGGGATATTGTCATTCCAATAAAATGCTGAACAATGTTTTTGGAAAGATTGATGATTATACGGAGTTGCTCTTGCCAGATAACATGCTGCAAGATGGTGGCTTTTTAAATCTATTGAATACGACCGATGCCATTTCAGATGCCGAATACCAGGAAGTTGAACTCATTGGCTGGTTGTACCAGTTTTACATTTCTGAGAAAAAAGACGATGTTTTCGCCTCATTTAAAAAAGGTAAAAAAGCCGAAGCAAAAGACATTCCTGCAGCTACACAAATATTTACACCCAACTGGATTGTAAAGTACATGGTGCAAAACACCGCAGGTAAAATTTGGCTAGACAAACATCCTAATTCGCCACTAAAAACTTCTATGAAGTATTTGGTCGAAAATGAAAGTGATAACAAAAGTAGCGTCAGTTCGAGTGCGGAGCGTATCGAGAACAAAGCGATTATCAACAACGTAGAAGAATTAACCCTAATTGATCCAGCTGCAGGATCAGGACACATTTTGGTAGAAGGTTTTGACCTTTTATACCAAATGTACCTCGAAGAATACTACACGCCCGAAGAAGCAGTAGAATCCATCTTAAAAAATAACTTGTTTGGTCTAGACATTGATGACCGTGCAGCACAATTAGCAACCTTTGCCATTTTACTAAAAGCAGCCAAATACTACCGTGATGTTTTTACTAAAGGTTGGTTACCCAATGTGTATGCCATGCCTGAAGAAAAAAACTTTAGCATGCAAGAAGTAAAAGATTTTTTGGGTGCTGATGGAATAGACTTTACCGAAGAACTAGACGCTGCTTTGCGTTTAATGAAACAAAGCAAAAACTTAGGCTCGGTAATGAAGCTGTCTCTATCAGAAGAGGCACAAACTTTTATTGCAACTCGTTTTGCATTATTAAGCAAAACGGAATATTTAGATATTAACATAGAAAGTATTTTTCGAGATTTGAAAAGGTATATTCCTGTTTTGTTGATCTTGACTAAAAAATATACAGCAGTCGTTGCAAACCCACCTTACATGGGACAAGGCACAATGAATGCAGATTTAAAGAATTATGTAAATACAAATTACCCAATATCGAAGTCTGATTTAATGACAATATTTATGGAAGTCATTCCAAATATGACGAAAGATAATTCTCGATTTGCATTGATAAATTTACCTTCATGGTTATTCTTATCTTCATTTGAAAAAATTAGAAAAAATTATATTGACCAATTCACTTTTGATAGCCTATTACATATGGGTAGAGGTATCTTTGGGATAGATTTTGGTTCAGTGGCTTTTGCTATTAAGAAAACAAAGTCGGAAAATGCTATAGGTAGCTACTTCAGATTGCATGAACGCAATTTTCAACATATTTTATACAAAGACATTGAAAAGCTCTTTTTGTATAGTAATGGGAATGAAAATTACAAATACGCCTTTAATCAATATCGTGGTGAAGAAGGAATTACAGAGATTCCAGAGAAAGGTACAGTTGAAGGGAAAAAACTATTTTATCCTAACATCAGCCAAACAAATTTCTCTAAAATTCCAACCAGCCCTATTGCTTATTGGGTCAGTGAAAAGGTGATTGAAAATTTCATCAAAGCACAAAATCTGGAAGATATTGCTAAACCTCGTCAAGGAATGGCTACGACAAAGAATGGTTTGTTTGTTAGAAATTGGTCCGAAATGGATAACTTTCGTATTGGTTTTAATATTTCCACAAGAGAAGAAGCAAAAGAATGTCAAAAAAAATGGTTCCCTTATAACAAAGGAGGGGAAACAAGAAAATGGTTTGGGATTCCTGGCAATGTTGTTAATTATGAAAATGACGGTAAAACAATCTGTGATTACATTGATAACACCCCAGGTGTTAATGTTAAATCAAACGGAAGAGTAATAAACAGAGAATTTTACTTCCAAGAAGGTATTACGTGGTCTAAGATAAGTTCAAGAGGACTTGCTTTTCGTTATGTGCCAAAAGGTTTTGTTTTTGATGTGGCAGGTACAAGTATATTTTTTAAAAGCGAAAAGGAATTAAATTATTTATTTTCTCTTATGAATAGCAAAGTTATCACTTCTCTACTTTCAGCTATTAGTCCCACTATAAATTTTGAAGTAGGTCAAATCAATAAAACTCCGATTTTAATAGATTATTCAAATGAACTATCTATTAATAAATTAACAAAAGAATTAGTTAAAATTTCTAAATGTGATTGGGACTCCAGAGAAACCTCTTGGGATTTTATTCAATCAACTTTATTAAATGAAAGTGATAACCTAAAAATAGCTTACCAAAAATGGCAAGAAGAGGTTACCCAAGATTTCTTTCAATTACATGCCAATGAAGAAGAGCTCAACCGAATTTTCATTGACATTTATGGTTTACAAGAGGAACTGACACCGGAAGTAGCTATAAAAGACATTACCATTCTACAAGAAGAATTAAATGGTAAAGATTTAGAAAAATTAGAAACCGTTTTTAGAGAACAAGGTGCAAATGCAATTACATTACCAATAAACAAATCAATAGTCATAAGTCAGTTTATTTCCTATGCTATTGGCTTATTTATGGGGCGTTACCGTTTAGACAAACCAGGTTTAAATATTGCTCATCCGAATCCAACTGCAGAAGAATTAGCCAATTACAGTTACAACAACAGTAATGTGACGATTGATGACGATGCCATTATTACATTAATGGGTAAAAATTGTAATTTTGCAGATGATGCTTTGCAACAAATCAATCAGTTATTAGATACCATTTGGGGACACGAAACCAGAACAGAAAACACCAATTTTATTCAGGAATGTTTAGACAAAGAGTTGGAAAAATTCTTAGTCAAAGATTTTTACAAGTACCATTGTAGCATGTACAAGAAAAAACCAATCTATTGGTTGTTCAGCTCTAAAACAGGTGCTTTTCAAGTCTTGGTGTACATGCACCGCATGAATGCTTTTACGGTCGAAAAAATAAGAGCCAATTACATGTTAGAACATCTAAAAAACTTGCGTTCAGCAGAAAGTATGCTAAAAGCAAATGCAGCTAATCTAAACACACAAGAAGCCAAACGCTTAGACCAAATTCGCAAAGACCTTATAGAATGTGAAGCCTATGATATGGAACTAAAAAATGTAGCAGATCAACAAATTACGTTTGATTTAGATGATGGTGTTACGGTAAATTATGCCAAGTTTGAAAGTGTTTTAGCAAAAATTAAATAAGATGATCGAAGAAAAAGTAATAGGCTATTTTAATCGTTTTCCAGAGCTGCGTGTTTTGTTCTTTTTTGATGAAACAAAAGAGTATCTGGAAGAAGTGCAAAAACTAAACCTAAAAGACATACATATAGAATATTGGGAAAACAATCCGTTTTCACTCAAATGCAAACTCACAGATGAACTTAGAGATTCCAAAGTGCTGTTGTATTTGCCTATTCCAATGCCTAATTCAAAAGAAACCTATCAAAATTTCCCACTAATGGGATTGTTGCTTGCCAATAAACAATTACAGCTCGATAATGTAGGTACTTTTATGGAAGACTACGGTTTGCAAAGACATCAAAAAGCATTGGTAACGCAATACATGCCAGAACTAAAATATGCGGGTGTGCTAGAAGTATGCAGACCAATATTGAGTGCAGGTAACTTTAACGAAGCTGCTTTGCAAAAAGCATTGCTAGCTGCTTTCTTAAAATTTAAAAATATAGAACCTTGGTCGTTAAGCGTGGCTAAATTAATAACATTAGCCAATAATCCTGATACTACGGAATTACAAAGAGTAATCAATAAATTAATTAGTTTAAACTTTGAGAACGAGGTAATCAGGCACATCAAAGAGGAAACTGGTTTTGCCATTCAAAAAATAAATCAGGAAAGTTTGTTGCAAGTAGCACGAAGTATTTTATACAACAAACTAACACAAACAATACCATCGGCTAAAACTTCCGATCCGTATGCAGCTTTAAAAATTAAGGATTCCACGCAACTCACAAGGTTGAATCAAATGCTTCAAGAAGTAGATAGAAATCCACTTTTGAAAGCTAGTTTTGACTTACTTTTACAAAAGGTGAGCAAGGATATAAAAGGAGAAAAGTTAATTGAAGTCTATGGTGAAGAAGCAGAGTTTGCCGAATTCAATACCGAAATGATTTGGGAAGTATTAAACAAAGTACAAACACACATTGCATCAGCACCAGCTGAAATTATTAAAAAAATAGAAGTAATTAGTTTGCAACCAGCAATAGAAACTAGTGTAAAAAACACATTGAAATATGTAGTGCAAGCTGCTAAAATGCAATTGCGTATCAATGCTATTTCATCCTATATTTTAGATGCACCAGATGATTACATTCAGCTGTACACTAATGAATTATTCAAAATCGATACTAGTTACAGACGAGCCGTAGCCATTTATAAAATCCTAGAC
>Ga0105053_10000777_pt1 | contig 51609 bp, 47 predicted proteins | sample BON01_FD_78093 | JGI IMG/M metagenome (GOLD analysis project Ga0105053, IMG submission 78093) | Freshwater microbial communities from Lake Bonney liftoff mats and glacier meltwater in Antarctica - BON-01 | ecosystem: Environmental > Aquatic > Freshwater > Ice > Glacier meltwater | place: Lake...
ATAATCAGCTGACAGATTTCCTGAGTTATCTTCAGTTCTAAACACTACAGAGTATAATCCTGCCTCTTGAAGATTTAGGTCATTATATACTAGAGTGTGGTTGGCTGCAAGATCAGCAGGACTGTCGTAATTATCTGCGAAGAGCACAAAGGTTATAGCATCTACTTGAGAGCCTACACCTAGTTTAACGATAGGACCTCTTTTGCCAGAGATAGTAGGGTTTAGGTCATCTATCACATTTACTGTACGGATAGCGGTAGATGTATTACCTGCAGCATCGATAGCTACATAAGTATCTTGGTAAGTGCCAAGAGTATAAGGTTCTACGTTAGTGGACCCAGTTAAACTGATTTGTGTGCTATTGTATAAGTTATCAGTAGCAGTAGCAGGCACTGGAGTATATGGAGTATTCACTCTGTGATTAACTACATCAAGTGTACGTAGGTTAATAACAGGAGCGATGTAATCGCGCACTATATAATCTACACACTGAGTAGCCACGTTACCAGACTCGTCAGTAGCAGTATAAGTAACAGTAGTAGTACCTTGGAAACGAGTATCTACTGCAGCACCACCTTGAGGGGCAGCAGGGTTAGCAGTAAAGGTAAGTCCGTTACTTAAGCTGTTGTAGTTATCCGTAGCGTTAGTGATATCTGCGAAGATATTTTGTAGTTGTACTTCTACAGTCCAGCAAGCGCCAGATTTATCAGCACTAGCATTTCCTATAACAGGTAGCTGAGTATCTACTACACGTACGATACGAGTAGCAGAAGAAGCATTACCTTGATTATCCCTTACACTGTAAGTTATTGTATAGTCACCGAGTAGGTTTTCATCTACAGCACCAGTAGTTACGATAGCATCAGTAAGTACACCTTCTTTATTATCAAGAGCAGAAGCACCAAGGTCAACCCAGGCAGTACCTACTTCAATAGTAACATCAGTAGCACCATTGACAGTAATTTCTGGAGCCGTTTGGTCAGAGACTACATAAACGAGACGAACTACTTCGTCAGCATCATTTCCAGAAGCATCTTTAGCGTTATACACTTCGAAGTATACACCTGGAAGCGTTTGGTCTAAGTCAGAAACGATCACCATCTTTTCAGTGATATCACCTTGAGAGGGGTCCATTACTACAGCAGAGTCAGATATATAATTAACGTCAGCTATATTAGCTACTTGCTCTATGTATACTGAAGAGGCACCATTAAGTGTGATTACAGGTTTGTCGCCGTCATTGACTACACGAATAGCGTAGTCTTCGAACTCACCTATACGATTAGCTGCAGGATTAGTACCGGCACCACAAGGTTCGTTAAGGTCAGTATCGTAAGATACTCCTATTCTCATACGTGTAGTTGCTTCAAAAGCAGTACTGGCATCAGGTACAGTGAAAGATCCAGTCCAAGAAGCGGTATTAGCTGTAGCTTCTACCATAGTAAGAGGATCAGATTCTCCAGCATCATCAAAGTCACCATCTACGTTCCAATCTATCCAAACTCTTCTAGACATAGGATTAACAGTAGTAGGTCTTTTTATTTCGAAATTATAAGTACCTCCGAAGTTCACATCGATAACACCTAAAGAAGTGTAATCAGTATAAGCAGTACCAGAGGTGGTATTGTTATCAATAAGCACTTCATTAGTAAGTGGGTTAGTGATACCTACATAGCTGATACCTACATCAGAAGAAGTAGTTACGCCAATAATAGGAGTACAGTGTTGAACCACGATGATATAACTAGTTTTCACTACAGTAGTTTCAGAAGCTGCTTGATTTATAGAGTTATAAGCTACACACTGCACGGTGTAGACACCAGGAGCAGAGAAGGTATAAGACTGAGTATTGATAGCTGTATTTGCAGGAGCTTTATTCCATCCTGAGTTAGGGAATACAGACCATTCCCACTGGTTAGCCTTGTCACTAGTAGCAGTGAAAGTCACTTCTTCACCAGTTTTAGGTCTTCTATTATCAGCAGTAAAGTCAAGGTCAGTAGGAGAGTTAGGAGCTACTACGGTGAATGATTCAGAAATAGAACTTGCTTGATTATCACAAGTAGTCACTGTAAGAGATATCGTATAATCACCATTTGCAAAGAAGGTATAGTTTTCTACATCTCTAGAAGTAAAAGTAGTAGAAGTAGGAGCACCGACAGGGCCAGTGATAGTCCATTCTCTAGAAGTGTTACCCTCTGCATTTAAAGAAGCATTCAAGAAGTCAACAGATACTGCATTGTAAAGTGTAGTACCTGGCATAGTGATAGCGGCAGTAGGAGTAGCACCTGTACCAGCTACGCTAGTCCAGTTAGCTGCGAAACCTACATCATTAGTACCGCTAGTAGCGACCCAAAGTAAGTACATCGCACCAGAATTAGCGGTGATAGTACCTATAGAGTTAGCGTCATCTGTGCTTGTAAATCCGTTTCCAGTATGAAGAGCAGTACCAAGAGCATTAGTACCGTCATATATTCTAAGAGTAGCGTTAGCAGCTACTTGGAAAGTAGTAAAGTTAAGCGATACACTTTGAGCACCACAAGGAGCGATAAGAGCTTCTTGAGTTTCAGGAGTAGCACCACCAGACGGGTAGTTACCCGCGATACCGCCTTTATCAAATATCACACCACTAGAAGTAGTTATGATACCTGCAGGAAGTTGAGTTTGAGCACCCATATTGTAGCTAGATTGTTGTACGGTAATATAGCCCATTTTACAAGTGTAAGCAGAACCTGGTATGGCGTTAGAAGCCTTAAGGCAAACTTTCCAAGTACCAATATCAAGAGCACCAGCATAATTTCCAGTGAATACTTGAGGATTTCTATGTACGTAAGGGTTACCACCTCTAAGGGCAGACTGATCATCTCCATCGATAGTATCTGTACCTTGTATAAAGATCCAATCCCAGAAGGTAGGGCCATTACTACTTAAGTCAGTAAACTGAACAGTTTCAAATATTTCTGCTACGTTTTTATTAGAGATAAAATTAGAAACTGGAGGAGCTGTCGGATTGATTACAGTTACGGTTTTAGTAGTAGAATCTTTCCCTAGGCAGTTTTCACTTACTAGCTTCACGCTATAAGTACCTGCAGTAGCAAATATGTGCTGCGCATTAGTAGTAGTATAAGGAGTACCATCTACAGTCCAGTTATGAGAGATATAACCTACCTGGTTAGAGTTAGTGAATTGTATAATTGTTCCTGTATACGCAGTAGAAGGAACTAGGAAATCACTACTAAGACCTGTAGACGGATTCACTAAATCTACGGTGTAGTCTTCAGTTTCACCCCAAGTATAAGTCCCACAAGGTGTAGGATTATTACTTTCTACTAATACCACACGCATTCTAGTTGATCCACCACACACGCCAGAAGGCACTGTAAAAGTGATTGTGTTAATATGATTACCCACACCAAAGTTAGAGACAGAGATAGCACCTAGTTGTTCAGAGGCCTCAAACACTTCATTTCCGTTAAAATCTATCCAAGCTGTTGAGCGTTTCTGGTAATGAGTGGTGGCACACGTACCATGGTAAATATTAATGGTATAAGTACTTCCAGCAGTGAGTTCTGGAGCAGACACACTTGTATTGTCAGTATAGGTAAGACATAAAGTTGCAGAATTTTCATCAATTGAGGTAGTATTCCCTGCTAAAGTTACTCTATCGATTTTTGAGTCTGCAGTAGAAATAGCTCTTGATGCACAGTACTGAGCATTTGCAAGCCCAAACAATGCTATTAAAGCACCGGTGAGCAAACTTTTAATTACGTAATTGTGTCTTTTCATTTTTTATATATTTATTAGTTTGACACAAATATGGCAAAAGGTTGCAGAAACCCAAGATTTTTTTTTAATAGTTTAAAATTTTGTTAATGTTAAGGTAATATTCTAACTTGCCACTTTATCTGAAAAATGACTTACGAAGAAGTATATAAGAAACTCAACACCAATCAGAAGAAAGCAGTAGACACTATAGACGGTAGTGTCATGGTGGTAGCTGGTCCTGGCACGGGAAAGACTCAGGTGCTCGGTGCTAGAGTAGCTAGTATATTGAAAAATACCGACGCTATGGCGGAGAATATTATTTGTCTTACGTTTACAGAGGCGGCTACTACAGCATTGAGGCAGCCTATCTACCAGTTTATAGGTTCTGAATCCTACAAGGTGAACATTTATACCTACCACGGATTTTGTAATATGGTGATTCAGGAAAACAAAGACCTTTTTGGTATACAAGATTTGGATCCCGTATCTGAACTTGAGACACTAGAAATAATGCGGGAGATTATAGATAAACTACCAAACAATAGTTTATTAAAAAGATATGTAGGTGATGTGTATTATGATGCGAAGAATCTGAATAAACTTTTTGGATTACTAAAAAAAGATAATCTTAACCCTAGCGATATAAAAGTAAAAGTAGATTCTGCTAAGAAAGAAATGCTAAACGACCCCTCTTTTTATTATACTAGAAAGTATGGCAAGTATGTGAAAGGTGATCTTAAAGAAAACAAGTACAATGAAGCAACGGACTCTTTGAAAAAACTGGAGGAGGCTTGCAGCTTATTGGATAAGTATAACCAACTGCTTAACCAAAGGAAACGATACGACTTTAATGACATGCTTGCTTGGGTATTAGAAAAACTGACGACCAATGACGAGCTCTTACTGAAGTATCAGGAGCAGTATCAGTACTTTTTAGTGGACGAATATCAGGATACTAATGGTATTCAGAATGATTTGCTATATAAACTCATCAGTTATTGGGAAAATCCCAATGTATTTGTAGTGGGCGATGATGACCAGAGTATTTATAAGTTTCAAGGAGCTAACGTAGAAAATATCTATCAGTTTTATACGCATTATAAGGAGCATATCAAACTGGTGATATTGGACCAGAACTATAGGTCTAGCCAAAACATATTAGACGGTAGTAATCATATCATAAAGCACAATAATGAGAGGCTAGTAGGCAAGGTCCCCAACCTAAATAAGGATATAGTAGCAGCAAATAATGATGTTGCAGGCATCGCAAAAGCACTGAAGGTAGTGGAGTATCCGAACACTTTTCAAGAGATAGTGAGTATCACCTCTAAATTAAAAGCACTACGAGCGAGTGGAGTATCGCTGAGTGAAGTGGGCATAATGTATCGGAATCACTCTCAAAGTGAGGAACTCATTAAATTTTTAGAAAGTGAGGGTATAAGTTATAATGTGGCGAAGACGCAAAATGTGTTAGACATACCTATAGTACATCAGCTGAATAATATGCTCACCTATTTTATGCTAGAAAGTAATAAGTTAGATAGCGGACAGCACTTACTCTTTGAGATACTGCATTACCACACATTTACACATATCACTGCATATGATATTGCTCGATTGAGCAGCCTATTCTCTAAAGATTGGGACAATGGATGGCGGGTACAATTAAATGGTGCAGCTGGTGATTTAGGAATAAAAAAAGAGGCACGTGCTGAGTTGAGAGTATTTACGGAAGACGTAGAGTTTTGGCTTAAAGAAATGCACAACATAACTCTGCAAACACTCGTAGAGCGAATTATGTCTAAGATGAAATTTATATCTCGAGCACTAGCTAGTCGTGATGCTACATTTCAGATTCAGTGCTTAAAAACCTATTATAACTTTCTGAAAGAAGAGACAAGCAGAAACCCGTATCTATCCTTAAAAGACTTCTTAAATAAACTAGACCTTCTACAAGCAAATAACCTTGGGTTAAAGTTAAATAAAATAATACACGGAATAGACGGCGTAAATTTGATGACTGTCCATGGGTCGAAAGGTTTACAGTTTGACTATGTGTTTGTATTGGGCTGTACTGAGAATAAGTGGGAAAAGGATAAAACTGCACTGCCATTTAAACTGAATTTACTACTTCCCGGAGAACCTGCTAAGGCAGCCGAAGAAGAATCTAGGAGACTTTTTTATGTGTCACTTACCCGTGCACGTAGACATATAGAGATAAGCTATGCTCTCAAAAATGAGAAAGAAAAAGACCTGATAAAAAGCCTTTTTGTGGTCGAGCTAGAAGAAAGTAATGCTGCTGATTTTAAGAAAGAAGAGGCGTCTGAAGAGGATTTGTTGAGGTTCTTTGATTTTATGATGGCCAGTAGTAATGAGGGCTACACCAAACTGGTACAACAAGACTTCGTAAAAAAGGAAGTGGAAAACTATAGGCTTAGTGCTACTAACCTGAATAGCTACTTAAAGTGTCCTGTAGCTTTCTTTTATCAAAACATTATCAGAGTGCCTTCAGCCAAGGGAGAAAGCATGACTTTTGGTACGGCTATCCATTATGCATTAGACGGACTTTTTAAGGAGCTTGCTAATTTGAAGGGTGACGAAGAGGCTAAGAGTCTCCTCACGCGGAAGTTTACTTCTGCTATGTTAAGTAGTAAGGAAGCCTTTACGAAGGAAGGGTTAGAGAGAAGGCTCTATTACGGTGAAGAAGTGTTAAATAAGTATTATGACGAGTATGCGGAAACGTGGAAAGAGCAAGGGGAAATAAAAACCGAGCTCTACTTAAAAAACTGTGAAATAGATGGTGTGCCCATCCGTGGGCAAATCGATAAGGTCGTGATTAACGAGAATCATGTACACGTAGTCGATTTTAAGACGGGCCAGTTTAAGTATGGCAAGAGTAAGGTGAAGCCGCCTTTGGTTTTGGAAGACAACTCTGATGAGCTAAATTTTGAGAAGCGGTATGGCGGTGATTATTGGAGACAGATATTGTTTTATAAGGCACTCATAGAAAGTGATAATACTCAAAATTTAAGGGTACTGTCAGGTGAAATCGACTTCATAGAGCCAGATGGGGAGAGCCACCAGAAGGTGAAAATCATGGTAAATGACGACGAATATACCTTTGTAAGAAATCAGATCAAGTCTGTTTTTGCAAAAATACAGAATCTGGAGTTTGAGGAGGGGTGTGAAAAGGATGACTGCCAATGGTGTACGTTTAACAAGTACTATAATGAGCAAGCTCATTATGCGGGAGATCTTCTATTGCACAATGAATCAGACGAAATGGACGAATGATGACATAGCGGGGTTGACGACTAACAAAACATTCACTACTTTTGAAGCGTTACAAATAACATGGAATTAACAGAAACAATAACCGTATACTCAGAGAAGACACCTAATCCAGAGTCTATGAAATTCGTGGCGAACAAAATGATTCTGCCAAACGATAGTATAGATTTCAGATCTAATGAGGGTCTAGAGACTTGTCCTATGGCTCAAGAGCTTTTCGGGTATGACTTTGTAAAAGGAGTTTTCATAATGAACAACTTCGTATCTGTGACTAAAAAAGCAGATTATGAGTGGTTAGACATTATACCTCAGCTTAAGAAATTTGTTCAAGAATACCTGGAAGCGGAGAAACCTATAGTAGTTATAAAAGAGGTACTTACTGATGAGGAAGAATCTGAAGTAGTAACTAAAATAAAACAACTGTTAGAAGACCACGTAAGACCAGCTGTAGAGATGGACGGTGGAGCTATAGATTTTAAGAGTTTTGAAGCAGGGGTAGTTACTGTGACTATGAAAGGGTCGTGCAGCGGATGTCCTAGCAGTACACTTACACTTAAGGCAGGAATAGAAAATTTATTAAAACGAATGATACCTGAGGTAGAGGCTGTAGAAGCTGAAGCCGCTTAAAATTATAGAATCGTATGAATAGAAAAATTACCTTATTACTTGGAGCCCTAGCGATAGTTAGTTCTTCTTTTGCTCAGATTTCCTTTGATGTTAAAAATGAAATCACGTGGTCTTCTGCTGAAGAGTTTGATTATAATTTGACTTCTTATCTGACTAATAATTCTACAAATGAAGCTGATACGGCTTTTGAATGGACTGTGGCTGAGTTAAAAATGGAGGTGTCTTGGGATGTTACGGTATGCAGTGGCCTATTGTGTATTCCAAACCCTACAGGTTCATATGATTTTAATCTTGGCAGAGGTGAAAAAGAAGTTTTCAAATTAGGCTTTTCATTTTTTGATGCGATAGGTAATGGCACTGCACTTGTAGTCGCACGTTCTAAAATGGATAACAGTATTCTAGACTCATTTCGTTTGTCAATCAGAGCAGGAAGCCCTTTATCTGTAGAAAACAATGCTAACAAATCGGCTTTTAGAGTATACCCTAACCCAGCCAAAGACAAAATTACTGTGTCTTTTGCTAGCGGCGGTACCCAGCTAGTTATGATTTACGATATATTAGGTAGTTTAAAGAAGAGTCAATTAATCACCTCTGGGAGTACCATAAATGTGAGCGACTTAGCAAAGGGAGTTTATATTATGAAAATAGAAGGGGATAAAACGTATTCTAAAATGATTCAGAAGCAGTAAGCTTGACTATATAAAATAAAAAAGGGGATATCAATGGTGATATCCCCTTTTTTATGGGTAAGGAGGTGAACTTAATTACTCATTGATATTAAAGGTCTCCATAAACTTCGTGGTGAAATTGCCGGCTCTAAAATCTGGATCACGCATTAGCTTGAGGTGAAGAGGAATAGTCGTTTTTATTCCTTCTATGGTAAACTCAGATAGAGCTCGTTCCATTTTCAGTATGCACTCATCTCTAGTTTGGGCTGATACTATAAGCTTAGCTATGAGAGAGTCGTAATGCGGAGGGATAGTGTAACCAGCGTAAATGTGTGAATCTATACGTACTCCGTGTCCGCCTGGCTTGTGTAACACTGTTATCTTCCCTGGACTTGGTCTATAGTCGTTAAACGGATCTTCTGCATTTATTCTACACTCGATGGAGTGTTTCTGTGGCAGATAGTTTTGTCCGCTTATAGGATGACCAGCAGCTAATTTTATTTGTTCTTTAACAAGATCAAAATTGATAATCTCTTCGGTTACAGGATGTTCTACTTGTATACGCACATTCATTTCCATAAAGAAGAATTGTTTATGCTTATCTACTAGAAATTCAACTGTACCTACTCCTTCGTATCCTATGGCTTCGCCTGCTTTGATAGCAGCTTCACCCATACGAGTTCTTAGATCTTCATCTGCAAATGGAGAGGGAGCTTCTTCTAGAAGCTTTTGGTGTCTACGCTGTATGGAGCAGTCTCTCTCAGAGAGGTGACATACTTTACCGTACTGATCTCCAGCTATCTGTATTTCTATGTGTCTTGGCTCTTCTACGAATTTTTCCAAGTACATCGCATCATTTCCAAAAGCAGCTTTTGATTCCGTACGCGCACTGTCCCAGTTATCTTCGAAATCGTCTTCGTTCCAGATGAGACGCATTCCTCGTCCACCACCACCGGCAGTAGCTTTTAGCATAACAGGATATCCTACTTTGTTAGCCACCTTTTTGGCGTCTTTAAGGTCTTTTAAGAGTCCTTCAGATCCTGGCACACAAGGCACACCTGCTGCTATCATAGTAGCTTTGGCATTTGACTTGTCACCCATACCTTCTATCATTTCTGGACTAGCACCTATGAATTTAATGCCGTGGTCTCTACACATTTCAGAGAATTGTGCATTTTCAGATAAAAAGCCGTAACCTGGATGTATAGCGTCTGCATTTGTTATTTCTGCAGCAGCTATTATATTAGGCATACTCAAGTAAGATTGAGCACTAGATGGTGGCCCTATGCAAACAGCTTCATCGGCAAATTTTACATGAAGACTGTCTCGGTCTGCGGTAGAGTAAACTGCTACAGTGGCGATTCCCATCTCTTTACACGTTCTAATTACGCGGAGGGCTATTTCACCTCTATTCGCTATTAGTATTTTTTTAAACATTGACACTTCTGAGTTACACAGGTTCAACTAAGAAAAGCGGCTGATCATACTCTACAGGTTGAGAGTCGTCTATCAGTACCTTTACAATTTTCCCACTTACTTCTGACTCTATCTCGTTAAAGAGCTTCATAGCTTCTATAATGCAGATAACTTGACCTTTCTCTACCACATCTCCCACTTCTACAAAAGAAGGCTTATCTGGAGATGCCTTACGATAGAACGTACCTATCATCGGTGATTTTATTTCTTCAGTATTAGAAGCTACTTCCGGAGCAGCAGGGCTGGTCGGAGTATTGTCTGATACTAATGGTGCAGATTCTTCTACATAAGATTGAGGAGCTGCTACTGAAACAGTTTTAGTGTTTACATTAGCATTTCTTCTGATTTTTATCTTAAAATCTTTTTGCTCTATAGCTACTTCATCTACCTTAGATGTAGATATAAATTTGATTAATGTTTGAATTTCTTTTAAGTTCATGGCTTATAATCTATTAGCGAAAATAGTGTTTTATGTTAGTTATTAAGAATTGTATGCCCATTTGACATATATGGAACCCCAAGTGAAACCTCCTCCGAAAGCAGCTAGCACTATGTTATCTCCTTTTTTAAATTTTTTCTCAAAATCTGCGAATAACAATGGGATAGTGCCAGCGGTTGTATTCCCATACTTTTCTATGTTAATAAGGACTTTTTCGTCATCTAACTCCATCCGCTTTGCAGTAGCATCTATGATACGAAGATTGGCTTGGTGAGCACAAAGGAAATTTATGTCCGTACCTTTTAGTTTATTACGATCCATAATTTCTCGGCTGACCTCTGCCATGTTGGTTACAGCAAATTTAAATACAGTTTTACCTTCTTGGTGCACATAATGTTCTCTGGCATCTATGGTCTCGTGAGTGGGCGGATGCATAGATCCACCAGATTTTTGATACAAAAAGTTACGACCCGATCCATCACTTTTGAGTATGCTGTCTATTATACCGTTCTCATCTTCACAAGGCTCTAGGAGCACAGCTCCACCGCCATCACCAAAGATGATACAGGTGTTTCTGTCTTGGTAGTTTACTATAGCGGACATTTTATCTGCACCACACACGATTACTTTTTTGTGCTTTCCAGACTCGATGAATTTACTTCCTGTTTCTAGTGCATACAAAAATCCAGAGCAAGCAGCTCCTAAGTCAAATCCCCAAGCATTTTTTGCGCCGATTTTATCAGTTACAATATTAGCTGTGGCAGGGAACACGTGGTCTGGCGTAACAGTTGCTACTATGACGAGATCAATCTCATCTGCAGAAATCCCTCTTTTGTTTAGAATTTTTTGGATGGCGTATACACAGATATCACTAGTAGCTTCATCATCTGGCATTACCCTTCGCTCTTTGATACCTGTACGTGACTGTATCCACTCGTCAGAAGTATCAACGAGCTTTTCGAGTTCTTTATTCGTTAGCACCTTTTCTGGCACGTAACCGCCTACTGCTGTGATAGCTGCTCTCATGATTATTGTTTTTTATTGTTTTAGTTTCCTGTGGTTTCAGAAAACGATAGTTCAATCTTAGAAATTAAATCGGACTCCACCACATTTTTTGAAAGTTTTATCATGTTTAGGAACGTTTTTTCCTTAGTGATACCATGGCCTATTATTACTGGTTTCTTTACTCCCAATATAGGGGTTCCACCGTAGTGCTCAAAATTAAATTTAGTAAGAAAGTCGTCTTCTACCCCTCTTTTCAAAAGATTGTAGAAAAACCCTTCACAGGTTTTAACAATAACATTCCCAGTAAATCCATCACATACAGCGACATCTACTAAGTCATTAAAAAGATCTCTTCCTTCTACGTTTCCGATGAAGTTGATGCCTTTCTTTTCTTTGAGCAGTGGAAATGTTGCCTTTGTAAGAAGGTTTCCTTTTTCTTCTTCAGCACCAATATTCACTAACCCCACTCTTGGATTTTTGATGCCATAAACGGCCTTGGCGTATTCGCTGCCAAGAACTGCAAATTTTGCCAAAGTTTCTGGTTTCAAATCACTATTAGCACCTACGTCCAGCAATACACCGGTTACACCGCTTTGTTGTGGCAATACAGATGAGAGAGCAGGTCTGTCTATACCTGGTATTGTTTTAACTTGATAAAGTGCAGAAACCATCATTGCGCCGGTATTGCCGGCACTTAGAAATGCGTCTATCTTATCTTCGGATAGATAAAGCATTCCTACATTTATACTGGAGTCTTTTTTGGAAACCACTGCTTTAGTAGCGTGCTCTGCCATACCTATACTCTTACCAGTATGTACTATTGTGATGTTAGGATGGTTTAGCTCAGCGGCATAAGTACTCAACGCCTCTTCTTCTCCAAAAAGAAAAAAATGCAATTTATTGTCCTCTTGATTTGCTTCACTTACTACCGCTTTTACGCACTCTGCAGGTGCAAAATCGCCTCCCATGGCATCTATGCCAATTTTCATAAGCGATTACTCCGCGTTTTTAGGTTCTAGAACTTGTACGCCTCTGTACATGCCGGTCTCTAGATTAAGTCTGTGGTAAAGATGCACTTCGCCAGTAGATGGGTCTCTGTGAAGCTGTCTGTTGCCTAACTTGTAATGAGTTCTTCTTTTGTCTCTTCTTGTCTTGGAAATCTTACGTTTAGGATGTGCCATTTTATTTTTTTATTAATTTTTTTAATTCTGCCCATCTATCATCTACTACCTCTTCTTCGGTAGTTTCTGGATGGATTATTTCGCATTCGGTTTTACTTACGGAGTTTTTACAAATCTTACGCGTAGGTATACTCATACAGAGGTACTCATATAACGAGTCGTACGTATTATATATCTGATGATTTGCAGAAATGTAGCTTTCCTCTCTTAACAAAATCTCGTTAGTAGTAAATTTTAGCGGGTATTCAAATTCGCTATTGATTTCTATTTTAATTTTAGTCAAGCATCTTTCGCAGTCAGAGGAGATGCTGCCATTCATACTATACTTTAGTGTGACGGTGCTATCTTTCTTAGTGCAAACTACTAGTACAGCTACATCACAATTGTGATATAAGCTGCCCTCTTTAAGGTCAAAGAACGTATCTTCTAACTGATATTCGACGGTATCTTGCTCGTTTTTAAACTTATTAAAATTTATATCGAAGTCTGACAATTTCATACCAAAAAGTCTGTAAAGGTAAACATTTTACTTGTAAACGAATTATTAAGACTGACTTATCTTAGGTCAGGAACGCCTATACTAAATTTCTCTCTCCTATGGTCTCTAAACTTAAGCGGAGTGACGTTAGAGTCGTAGTAGCTCAATCTGTTTCTATGTATCTTATTGATGAGGTAAAGAGCATTAATAAAGGAGGCGGTATTTGCTACACCTTTTCCAGCTATGTCATAGGCTGTGCCATGGTCTGGTGAGGTACGTATAATAGGCAGTCCTGCTGTATAGTTTATACCCTCGGAGAACGCTACTTGCTTAAAAGGAATAAGGACCTGGTCATGGTACATGCCTAGTACAGCATCAAATTTATTGCTGTTTGCAGAACCGAAAAACCCATCTGGAGGATATGGACCAATAACCAATATACCTTCTTTTTCTGCTTGTTTAATTGCTGGTGAGATCATGTCCAACTCTTCTCGCCCCATTAATCCTTGATCTCCACCATGTGGGTTCATACCGAGGACGGCTATCTTAGGCTTCACAATACCAAAGTCTGACTTGAGATTTTCGTTTAGTGATTTAATACTTTCCAGTATTTTTTCAGTGCTGAGGTTTTGTGCTACCTCGTTAAGTGCCGTATGGCCGGTGACCATAGCTACTCTTATCTCGTCTGCGATTAAGAGCATTTGCACATTACTGTTAAATTCGTTAGCAAAGTATTGTGTGTGACCATTAAATTCTAAACCCGCATCAGTTGTAGATTTTTTATCTATTGGTCCGGTGAGCAAGTTCTCTATTACACCCTCCTTTACATCACTAACGGCAAGTTTTAACGACTCAAAAGCAAATTTCCCGGCTTCAGTGCTCGGGGTACCTGGAGTTATTTTTATATGATCCGTATTGCACACGCGGATGTTTACTACACCCTGTTTTATATCTGTGGCTTTACGTATTATATTAAAATTAAGCATTGGATATCCTAGTAACTCCGCGTAAAACTTGAACACGTAAGTATTAGCATACACTACTGGTGTGCAGTAGTTAAAAATCAGTTCATTACTAAAGGATTTTAGTATAAGCTCAGGGCCTATACCGTTGAAGTCACCTACGGTAATCCCTATACACGGTTTATTGCTCATGGTATGAGCAAAGGTATATATTCTTTGGTACTTAGGATATGAGTTTTTGTCTTAGCATAAACTCAAGCTGTTGATTGGTCTCTACCAGTTTGGTAGACATTATATTTTCCTTTTGCTTTTCTTGGTTTTGCTCGTGAGAAGTTAAAATAGTCTCAGTAAGGTCATCTTTTACCCAAGGTTTGGTAAGAAAACGGAAGACATCACATCTGTTTATGGCTTCTATAACGATGGATATATCGCTACATCCTGTTATTAGAATCCTCCCGATATAAGGGTGAGAGGACTTCAACATTTCCAATAAGTCAACACCAGAGATATCAGGCATCATATGGTCCGTAATGACCACATCCACCTTCTGTGAATCGATAATTTGAAGTGCTTCTGTTGCATTGTTAGCCAAAACAACATTGAAGATTTTTCTAAAGTTTGCCTTGAAAGCGGCCAAGTTTTGTGCTTCGTCATCAACGTATAGCACAGAAATTTCATTGTGTAATTTCATGTTCATCAGTAAATAGTAGTTGCACAAATATACATAACTTGTGGATAACCCCAAATTTATTTTTTAAATAGCAGCTATATTGAATTCGAATTAGAGACTGGTATAACTGTGTGTTTGCAGGCAGTTCAAGGTTTTTATGAGAGTAAAAAATATTTTAGAGAATTGAATAAGAGTGATGACCCCCGCCATGACAATAATTAATAATGTGTATAAGCCTACTTTTTTTAGGCTCGAATCTGATGCAGACAAGTCTGCATTTCACGTGATAAAGCATTCAACAAGTAATAAATCGTATGATACAATTGATACGCAAATATTAGAGCTATTGGCTTGTAGGAATCCTAGTCTTGGTAAGGCTAATATCTTAAGCTCTGGGATGGTAGATGCATATTTACGTGAGAAAAACAAAACCCTTGAGACCTATGGAGTCTGGGTGTACTATCCATGGAAAAATCAGCTTGTACATATCCTGGATGAAGAAGAATTCATAGAAGTTCGTACGAATAGAAATAAGTATAAAATAACGCAAGAGGAACAGGATCTTTTAAGGACTAAGAAAATTGGCATTATTGGTCTTTCAGTAGGTAGAGCGGTGGCAACTACTGTTGCTCTGGAGCGGATAGCAGGTGAGATACGCTTAGCCGATTTTGACGATATAGAATTATCTAATCTTAATAGGATAAATGCACCACTATCCGAAATGGGCAAAAATAAGGCGGTATCTGCAGCTCAAGAAATTGCTGAAATAGATCCCTACATCAAAGTGACATGCTATACAGAGGGCTATACCGAAGCTAATGCAAATGATTTTTTCTGTAAAGATGGCAAAATAGATTTACTAGTGGAGGAATGTGATGACATAGGAGTAAAGATAGAAGCCAGACTAAAGGCCAAAGAGTTTCGTGTACCCGTGATAATGGAGACGAATGATAACTGCATAATAGATATAGAGCGATATGATTTAGAGCCAGAGAGAGAGATTTTTCATGGAAAGCTTACAGAGGAGGATATTTCTGCTGCTAAAAAAGCTGAAACAGTTCAAGAAAAAACGATGGTTTTGACTAAAATAATCGATATAAGCAAAATTTCTGACGGCATGAAGGTGTCCCTAAATCAAATGGGTATTGGTATAAGAAACTGGCCACAACTGGCGAGTGAAGTAGTTACAGGAAGCGGAATAGTTGCAATATTTTTAAGACAAATACTACTTTCCAAATCGAGTTTTTCTGGTCAAAAATCATTTAGAATAGGTGACATTTAATGGAAAATGACGAGTTCACGGAAATAAGTATTTCCGGTTTTTTTGCAAATGATAATAAGTCTTTATCGCAACTGTTTTCAAAAGGACACGCAAAGGTAGTAACTGACCTGGGACTAGGCACCTTCTTTAAACATGAAGATTATTGGCACAACAGCAATGAAAGCTATGTGATTCTTGCTCATTGGAATAGTATTCCATTAGGTGGGATAAGGTTGGAATGCAAACAAGATGGAGTTCCCCTTCCTTGTGAGAAAATTTTAAAACCCTTTGAACCAGAATTTCATAAGGTTTTTCAGAGTTTAGATTTTAAGACATATGGAGAGGCTTGTAATTTATGGAATGATAAAATTGTAGCAAATAAGAGGTTAGGCCTATTGTTAGGCAGGACACTCATTTCAATAGCACCAGAAATAGGGTTTGACACTGTGATTAGTTTAAATGGTAGGCACACATTTGGAATGGCTAGAAATTTAGGCTCTAGAATGGTAAGCGAGATAGGTAATAAAGGGTATTTCGTTTTTGATATAAAGAAATTTGAAAATGAAAATTGGAGCTCGGCTCTATTTGCCAATTCCGAATTAGTATCATTACAGTTCTCAAATAGTGAGTCCAGAAAAAGAATGCTTGAAATAAGAAAAAAAAAAGTGTTTAGGTCTTTGGAAGAGTTTGGATCATCTAGTTTAATTGTAAGGTATGACCTTAAAACGTAAAAAAATGACATATTTGATAAAAAAATATACGGCACTCGTTTTTATTATAGTTAGTACAATAGCAAAAGGCAATGATATTTACGTAGGAGAAATATTGGAGGTCAATGCTAAAAATATTGAATATCGTCAAGTGGTGTCAGCTAATTTCGACATTGATTCCGCAAGACACTGGAGGTTTGTCAAGGCTAACTCTAAAACTTTGAATTTAGAGCCAAGTGAGAAGGGGTATTTTTGCAAGTTTTCATTTATTAATAATTCAGACTATTCTCACATTGCACTTCAGTGCCCTATCACAACATTAGATGAAATGAAGTTTTATGTAATGGAAAATGATGTTTACAAAGAGGTTTCATCAGAAGACGATCCATATTATATCTTCAAGTTTGAAGCAGGTATTGGAAAGGAATGTGAAGTAGCTTTTTATGTTGAGAGTAAAAATATGTACGTGATACCTCTTCAAATTTCAAATGAAACTGAGCTTGAATCTAGTATTAACATTCGAAATATTTTGATAGGTTCCTTTTTGGGAATAATGCTAACTATGTTCCTATACAATCTAATTCTTTTTAGTTTTACAAGGGACTCGAACTATGTTTCGTATTTAGTTTATATAATAGGCATTACAATGGGGCAAATAGCCTTATTGGGATTTAGCCATTTCATTTTCCCTTCTAATAAGTGGATTTATGATATTTTTCTTTATTTGGGTTCATCTATAGCAGGTGTTTTTGGAGCCCTTTTTGTGTTCAAATTTCTGCAAGTTCGCAAAGAGAGTAGATGGATGGCTATAGGTTTAGGTATCGTAATTCTGTCTTATTTGGCAGTTGCAGTCACCTACTTTCAGGGATTATTTTTAACTAGTTATGTGTTTATTCAAGTCTCTGGAATGTTAGGGGTAATAATTATCTTAGCTATTTCCATCAGATTATCTTTTAAAGGTAATTCAGCGGCAAAAATCTATTTAATTGCTTGGTCTGCTCTTTTGATTTCTATCGTCGTTTATGTGCTCAAGGATAATGGGATATTAACCTCAAACAACTTTACAAACTTTTCTGTCTCATTTGGGGTGATTCTTGAGACTATTTTTATTTCACTTGCCCTTGCAAACAATATTACGGTTATGAGACAAGAGAAAGACAATGCAAATCAGCGTTTAATAGATCAAATAGAGAAGAACGAAGAGTTTGTAAGGGATCAAAACATTGTTTTAGAGAGGAAAGTAATAGAACGGACCGCTGCTCTGCAAAAAGCACTAGACGAGCTAAAAGCTGCACAGTTTCAGCTTGTACAGTCTGAAAAAATGGCGTCACTAGGTACACTCACGGCAGGTATCGCACATGAAATTAATAACCCGATCAATTTTGTGTCCGCTAATGTCCTGCCACTGCGTGATAACATAGAAGATCTGACCAAACTGATAGAGCAATACAAAGGTATAAATGAAAGTAATTTTGAAATAGAACTACTGAGGCTATCAGAAGTGGAAAAAGAAATGGACTTGGAGTACACACTTGTAGAGACTAAGCAGCTCATAGACGGTATAGAAGAAGGAGCTAATCGCACACACACCATAGTACAAGGACTTACTTCCTTTAGTAGAGGTGATTCAAGTAAAAAGAGCAAGGCGGATATCAACAGAGGCATTAGAAGTACCGTTTCTGTGCTTAAGAGTCGCTTGAACAACGTAAATCTGATTATGGATTTAGATAATAATCTTCCTCTAGTTTCATGCCAAATAGGTAAAATAAACCAAGTGGTACTTAATCTTATGAATAATGCTCTGGATGCATTAGTAGAGAAAAACGGCACCAATAGAAAAGAGTCTCAACTAAGGGTAGAGACCAAAGGCTTAGGTCATTCAGTTCAAATTAGTATTAGTGACAATGCGAACGGCATAGAAAAAGAGTTGCAACCTAAAATCATGGAGCCATTCTATACCACTAAGCCAGTGGGCAAGGGTACAGGCTTAGGCTTATCTATATCGTATAGTATTATAGAAGATCACGGAGGTGCTATAGAGCTGGATTCTGAAGAGGGCGTTGGGACCAAGTTTATTATTACTCTGCCTTTAGTTTCTTAGACCTAGCAGTAGCTCGATACCAAATAGGAAACACTGCAAGACCTGCAAATAAGTATGGCCAATAACTCAAAAGTCGCCACAAGAAAGCGGTAGTATTAGTGAGTTGAGCATTCTGAAAATACCCGTCCATAAACCCACTAAATAGCCACTCAGCCATACCTGCGGCTCCTGGCGTAGCGGGAATCATAAGTGCAGCCCACATAACGAGCTGCTTGGCAAATATCTCCGCTACATCCATACCGTCTCCCAAAGCAAGTATAAGACAGTTAACAAGGATAAATCTGGAAATCCACGCAAAGCTGGTCCCGGAAAAAGCTTTAAACCAATGCCAAAAACTTTCCTTACGAAAAGCTTCTGCTGCTAAAACTATGTTATTTCCCCATCGCTGTACTTTAGAACTAAAGCGAGTCAAAAAGGGAAGTTTGGTAAACAGCAATACAAACTGTGCAATACCTTTAGGCTTAAAAAACAAGCCAAATCCCAAAAGAATAGCCCATCCTAAGAAGATGAAGTATATGGTGACGAAGTATTGCCAGATGGCCCCTTCTGTTAAATATCCAATGATATGTGGAATTACGTCAGCTCTAGTGACCCAAAGTGCCATTAGCGGCACCGCAAACACATAGAAAAGCACATCTAAAAACGAGGTTGCCAAGACAATGGCTGTTCCTTTGCCAGCATCTATGTTTTTTTCTCTTGCTAAAAGCAATAGAGCAGCAGCGGTACCCCCTACTATTCCCGGAGATATAGCAGATGAAAATTCCCACAAAATGATAATCTGTATAGCTCTGCGCCAAGAGATCTCGTAGTTAGATAGCACAATAAGTCTATATGCGTAGCAAAGGAGTCTGGTAAAAACAGAAAGGACTGCTGCCAGTAGCCATAAGCTAGTGGTAGCAGTCCAGTTAATACTTTGATATGCCTGAACATTAAAATCTTGCAAAAAAAAGTAAGCGGCAGTGGCTAGACCAATGAGTATAGGAAGCACCAGTTTACGACCAGTGAAATACGCTGCTATATTGCCACTCTTGCTCAATTCAATGCATTCACTTTCTGTCCTTGTGCGAGAGAATATTTTCTCTTACCGTCTATTGTAATAAGCATTTCTATAGAGCCTATATTGAGATAATCATACAATCGGATAGCCTGTTCCATAAATTTTTTTTTCTTGATTTCGGCAGTAGTGTTTTTTTCTATGCGCACTACGTAGGTATCTACTAAGTTAGTAAATACAGACCCTTCTGGCCATACCTGCGTGCCTCTATTAGTAATTGTAGTAAGTTCCATATACTCATCCAGATTGGCTTGTACTATCTCAGCTATTTTGTCTGCTTGTGTTTCGCATTCTATGAATAAGTCTATCCCTACAGTCTCTATTATTTCGTCACTAGAAACCATCATTTTATTCTGAGTTAAATGAGTAGGCTTGTGGTATTTTTCAGGAGTTGAGTCTGTTATGTTACTTAAGTCTAGTTTCTTAATGATAGCATCAGCAAACTCAAGAGTACCTACCGATTTAGATCTGTCTTCCCCAAAATCTCCTGTGTGCACTCCTATGTCTATAGTAGCTAACAGTGCATTTCTTATAGCAGAGCCATAATGCTCTAGTCCCATTTGATTTAGCATCAATACTCCGCTTAAAAGAAGTGAGGTAGGGTTTGCTTTATTTTCTCCAGCGATGTCTGGTGCTGTACCATGTACCGCTTCGAATATTTTGATGTGATCTCCTAAATTTGCAGATGGCGCAAATCCTAATCCACCTACCAGCCCTGCGCACAGGTCAGATACAATATCCCCTTGTAAGTTAGTAAGTACCACACACTCAAATTGCTGTGGAGCGTATACCAGTTTCATGCAGAGTGCATCTACTATCACGTCCTCAGTTTCCAGTTGTGGGTATTCTTTAGCTATTTCATAAAAGGTGTCTAGAAACATGCCATCAGTAAGTTTCATGATATTCGCCTTATGGCCGCAGGTTACTTTCTTGTACCCTTCGTTTAATGCAGTTTCGAAAGCAGATCGGATTACCTGCTCACTTCCGGGGCGAGAGATGATTCTGCGACTTACTGCTACATCCTTGGTCATGTAGTGTTCTATTCCGCCATATGTGTCTTCTATATTTTCACGAACAATGGTTAGATTTATTGGGATTCCTGCCTTACTAAATACGGTGTCTACCCCTTTTATAGTCTGAAATTTTCTGATATTCGAGTGCGTATTCCAGGTTTTTCTTGCAGTTACGTTTATACTTTTCATACCACCACCTTTTGGGGTCTCCATTGGTCCTTTGAAAAGAATGCCTGTAGACTCTACACTGGCTTTGGCTTCATCCGTCATTCCAGTAGTGAACCCCTGATCATAGACACCTTTTCCCATGTCAATGAAATCATAGTAAAGAGGCACTTTAGCAGCATCAAAGATGCGTAGTACTGCGTCCATTATTTCTGGACCTATTCCGTCACCTTTAGCCACAGATATTTTTATTGGTGTCATTTTCGTTATATGTTGGTACAAAGGTATGATTACTTCACCCAAAGCGTATAAAAAGGCACGCTTTTTGTAGTGAATATGTCGCAGATAAGCAAGGATTTTTGTTAGCTTTTTACGCACAAAATGTTAATTTTGCAAGTTCTTAATAACGAAGATAGATTTCAGATAATAAATGAGACAACTTAAAATTTCAAAACAGTTCACCAATAGGGAAAACAAGTCATTAGACAAGTACCTAAACGAAATCAGTAAAGTATCTATGATAGATGCTCAAGAGGAGGTTGAATTAGCGGGTAGAATACGCGAAGGTGACCAAGCTGCTTTAGAGAAGTTAGTTAATGCTAACTTGCGTTTCGTGGTATCTGTATCCAAACAATATCAAAATCAAGGCCTTACCCTTGGAGATTTAATAAATGAAGGGAATCTTGGACTTATCAAAGCTGCAAAGCGTTTTGATGAGACTCGTGGTTTTAAGTTTATTTCATACGCAGTATGGTGGATCCGTCAGTCTATTCTTCAGGCACTGGCTGATCAGTCACGTATCGTTCGTTTACCGCTAAACAAAGTTGGTAGTATAGGTAGAATATCTGCTGCTGCAGCCCGCTTAGAGCAGCTTCAAGAGCGTGAGCCTACTCCAGAGGAGATAGCAAAGGAACTTGAAATCTCTGTTACGGAGGTGGAAAATGCATTTAAGTCTAGTGGGAGACATTTATCTATAGATGCTCCACTTATAGAGGGAGAAGACAACAGTCTTCTTGGTGTATTGGATAATAACGATGAGCCTAATCCGGATCAACCATTGATGGATGAGTCGCTCAGAAAAGAAATAAACCGTGTAATCAGTACACTTTCTGAAAAAGAAAGAGATGTACTAAAGTATTACTACGGACTAGATGGCGGACCAGCACATACATTAGAAGACATTTCTGATAAGGTAGGTCTTACTCGTGAGCGTGTACGTCAGATCAAAGAAAAAGCACTTAGAAGACTTCGTAAGTCTAGCAAGAGCAAAATATTGAAATCATATTTGGGTTAATCCTGTGTAAGATTTTAGAAAGGCTGCCTTATTGGGCGGCCTTTTTTGTTTTGTCATAGACTACAATAGATAGAACAGCGGTGTAACATAAAGTCGTGTATTAATGCCATCCCTAAGTGGGTTTTTACTTTTTTGTAGTTTGAGGTTGCATTGATAAGGCATCTCCGTGGGAACGGGAAATTTTCGGTTTTAAAACAGAGGATGTAACTTTGTAAAAGCAAAAAGCGGGTAGAATTTTAATAGAAAGTGAGCATCGGGTCAATCGTATAGGACGTGATAGATAGTACTTCGGAAGAGCAATTGCTCTTGTCAGAAAGTTTAGGATTATACAATCCTAAATGAGATTGAAATCTTTAAGCCGTTTCTGGTTTTTTTATTCTCTCATACACCACATAACAGATTCCATACATCAAGAAGTAGTAGATATAGTCTTCTATAGGAATGGTAAAGAAACGTATGCCGAGGTTTTCGGCATCATTGTACCACACGATAGGTTCTGGAGTCATGTAGCCTGTAAGCACACCATTCACGAGCGTAAAAGGAATAAGTATAATGAGGTAGCTAAGGTAGAATATTCCACGATGTGGTGGATTTAGTTTCGTCATAATCAAAGTAAAAAGGATGACTAAAATAGATATAGTAGTAGTATAGATATTGCCAAATCCTGCTACGAGATAAACGAATGCTACTATGAGAAAGAAGTAATCCAAGTATATTACGACAGGCTTTAGTATGTCTTTTACCTGTAGCACAACTAGCTGATCGTATAAAAACATAAAGGCATAGGGTATGCAGAGGAAAAAGAGCCATTCTTCTACAGGTAACTGGAGAAATGTTGGTCCGAGTAAGTATTCTTCATTGAAACCCCAAACACCCCAAATGGTAAATAGTACATCCCAAGATATTATAAATCCGGCCATTATGCCTATAGATACAAATACAGCCTTCCATCGTTTATAAAAATGACCCCATTTGTTAAAACTTAGTAATAACGGAAAGAGAATAGCGCCTAGATTTACCCAGAGGTATAGTGAGTCCATTATTTAGCCTCTTTAATGTATTTGGGAGGCACTACGAGCATACCAAAACATTCACCATGACTTGGGTCTAAGTGTTTGTGATGCACTTTATGAGCCTTGCGTATAGCTTTTAAATACTTGTTTTTGGTGCGGGTAAATATTTTGAATCGCTGGTGAATGAAAATATCGTGCACTAGAAAATAAGCTAGACCGTAGAGCGAGATGCCTACACCGACAAAAAAGAGTGGAAACATTCCTACTGCTGCACTTCCTATGATGTAACACGAAGCACTAGGGATAGCAAATATTAGAAAAAATGCATCATTTTTCTCCCAGAAACCGGGTTCGCGCTGATGGTGGTCCTTGTGCAGGTACCATAGAAACCCGTGCATGACATACTTGTGAGCTAACCATGCCACAAATTCCATAGCTAAAAATGTGCCAAGTGTAATGAGTATATAAACGAGTATCGTCATTTCAAGCAAAAGTATTACAAAAAGTACGTACCCATAGCTAGTCTAGCTTTTGAGGTGAATAGTAATCTGAATTTTGTAGAATTAGGCACTCGCAATCTTTTAGTAAATAGTTCTTCAAAACTAGCGTTTTCTAGTTTTCTGAATAGCTTGAAGTAGTACCTGTATGCGGTGTAAACTCCGTATCTGGAGTTTTTTGGAAGTCTATTGATAGCTTCCAATGCGTGCTTGAAGTCTACAGCGATATCCAATTCGATATCTGCTTTTAGCTGCGGTGTCCATTCCTGTAAGTTCATACCAGGGAAATATAATCTACCGAGGTTGTCTTTATCGGATTTTAAGTCCCGTAGAAAGTTTACTTTCTGGAACGCTGAACCTAAGCTCATAGCTCCCTCTTTTAAGCTTTCGTATTGAGCAGTATCCCCATTACAGAAGACACGCAAGCACATAAGGCCCACGACTTGAGCACTACCTAGTATGTATTTTTCGAACGTCTCTTGATCGTAGGTTTGTTCTTTAAGGTCCATCTCCATGCTATCGAAAAATGCATCTATGAGCCATTGATCTATTTTGTAGTGATTTACCGCATGCTGAAAGCTATTGAGAATGGGATTTAAACTAATCCTTTGTGTAATAGCGTCAGTTGTTTGCTTTCTGAAGTCTGCTATGAGTGCAGCTTTGTCAAACCCTTCGAATGAATCTACTATTTCGTCAGCAAAACGTACAAAACCGTAGATAGCATAAACAGGTTCACGCACAGACTCATTGAGCATGCGTATACCAAGAGAGAATGAGGTACTGTACGCATTCGTAACCAGTTTACTGGTTTTTATGGATACTTGGTCAAATAATGCTTTCATGCTTTTGTTGTTCTTCTTGTATGAGCTGTGCCACTATTTTACCCGATATAATACTTGGAGGCACTCCTGGTCCAGGGACAGTAAGCTGTCCGATATAGTATAAATTATCTAATTTTTTGTTTTTGCATTTGGGCTTTAATATAGCCGTTTGTGAAAGTGTGTTCGCCAGACCGTAAGCATTCCCCTTAAAGCTATTATACTCTGAAATGAAATCTGCGTGAGCAAAACTTTCGTAAACTTCTATGTGTGGTCTTATATCATGCCCCGTGTGCTTCTCTAATCTATCACATATCATGTTAAAGTAGCGTTTGCGAGTAGGCTCATTGTCTTTTAGTTCAGTAGACACTGGCACTAAGAAAAACAGGTTTTCTTTGCCTTCCGGAGCTACGCTGTTATCCGTCTTACTTGGGTTACATATATAAAAAAGCGGAGCTTTTGGCCACTCGTGAGTTTCATATATTTCCACAGCATGTTGATCAAAACTTTCATCAAAAAACAAGTTGTGATGCTTGATACCCTCTATTTTTTTATTTAGACCGATATAATACAATAGACTGGATGGAGCCATTACTCTTTTGTTCCAGTACTTCTGGTTATAGTTTCTATATTTCGGAGGTAGCAGTGACTGCTCTGTATGGTGATAGTCAGCTCCACTTACTACTACATCTGCAGCGTGAAAGTTGCCGTTGGATTGTATTCCCAGAACAGCTCTATCTTCAGCTATAATTTCAGTGACATTTGCAGAGGTATGAAAGGTGACACCCAATTCTGTAGCTACAGATTCCATAGCTTTAACTATTTTATTCATGCCACCCATAGGATACCAAGTTCCTAATGCCATATCGGCATAATTCATTAAGCTATAGAGTGACGGAGTATTTTGTGGTTTTGCACCTAAAAATAAAACCGGAAATTCTAGGAGTTCTATTAATTTAGGGTGTGTAAAGTGTTGGCGTATGTGCTTACTGACTGGTTTAAATATATTTAGTGCTAACCCTTTGCGTGCAGTATCTAAACTCAAGAATTCAGTGATGCTCAAAGATGGTTTAGTTACGAAATCCCCCATACCAACTTCGTATTTTATTTTAGCTTCAGCTAAAAACTGCACCAGTTTATGGCCAGCACCTTTTTCATATTTTTCAAAGTACGATATGAGTTCATCCATAGAAGCTGGAATATCATCAGGCGAGTCAGGCCAAAATACGCGGTAGCTTGGATCGATTCGTCGCAAGTCATAAAAGTCACTCACTTTTTTACCGAAATCAGCAAAAAAATTGTCGAAGACATCTGGCATCCAATACCAACTGGGTCCCATATCAAAGGTAAAGCCGTCGATTATTTTGATGCGTGCACGACCTCCGAGCTGATCATTTTTTTCAAAAACTTCCACCTCATGTCCTTGTTTTGCTAGATAGCAAGCATTGGACAGTGAAGAGAAACCAGAACCTATTATTGCGACTTTCACTTTATGTTTATAGATTGTTTTACTATCTGCAGTAAAAGTTTAACAAAAAGCGTTAAATAATGTTTTTTAAATCCTGTAAATCATACAAAAAGTTAAATTGTGAATCATTGAGTTGACTATCTATATGTGACGGCAGACCGTGTACTAGAAGCTTAGCTGACGGACAAACCGCTTTCATCTTCTTTAAATACGTATTTAAGACGCTTTCATGTCTTGGGATAGTGAAGGTGCACAGCACGCTGTTAGCGTTTGAGTTCATACAGCATTCACCTACATCTATTACAGGTACGCTAGGACCAAGGTAGATACATTCATGGCCAGCTTTTTTAATAAGATAATAGGCATAGAGAAGACCTATTTCGTGGTCTTCGTCATCTGGCAAGTACAGTACGTAGCGGCTATCTTTTTTAGTAGCAGTAGGTAGTAAGTCTATTGCACTAAACAATTTTTGTCTGATCATCTGACTAGCAAAGTGTTCTTGGGAAGGATTTAACTTACTTACTGTCCACATAAGACCTATTTGTATCAGCATAGGATATATGATTTTTTCCATAGTGTCTTCTAGCCCGTGCTCAACTGAATGATTTTTGTACGTCTTTTCGAAGTCACTCACACTACATTTCAGGGTTGCTACGATTAATTTATTGATTATAATTTTTTTCGAAGCGTCTACATTTTCTTGCTGTAGTATCTCTATTTGATTATTAAGTTCTTCCCTACTGAGTGTGCTAATTTTACTTATTTTCATTCCGTGCTCAAGCACAGATGATATATTTAGCAGTTTTGTAAGGTCATCGCTGCTGTAAAGACGTATATTAGTTTCAGTTCTCTCTGGATCGAAAATATTATGGCGTTTTTCCCACATACGAATAGTATGTGCTTTAATCCCACTGAGGTTTTCAAGATCTTTTATGCTTAATACTTTATTCATCTATTTTTAAAAACACCGCTCACTAAAAATATAAAGCGTTAAGTGTACATTTTGTTTCAATAAATAAGGAGAATATAAAATGAATATATACCTTAAAGTACTGTATTTTACCTACAAAGGTCATTAATCTAAGAGTAAAAAGCTACACTGAAAGGAATTCTTATGCTTTTTCTCTCAGTGAGATTGGGTTTAAGCATAGTTTTTTTGATATGCCTGCTTTAATCTGGTCAAGTTTAGCTTAGCAATTTAGGACTATTATCTGTAAGTGTATGCTTATCTTTTTGGGCGTTTTTTTAAGTTGCTTTATTTTTTAATCAAAGATATTTACGAGTCTTGGTGCCTTTTTGTGTAGTAGCTTAAATATTTCTTGTATTCTAGGAAAAGGCGTTAAATTTTTCTGGGGCTAGCATATTTAGACAGTTGCAAGTATGATGACCTCCACATTAATTTTTAGGTTGTTTTGAGGACTACTTAGTTAGCTGTTTTTCGAGGTTTACAGTTACCTTATCTGCATTTTTACTCTGTGCTGTTGCCGCTTGACAAAAGCTGATTAAAATTACTGTGATTTTAAATCCTTTGTTGTAAACACTGTTTTACCTGACTGGGTTATCTCGAAATACAGGTCATTTAAAATCGACTATTAGCTAATCCAAGCGACGAACTACCTAGGAGGAGGTCTTTGTTTTCGGTTAAACTGCTTCAGTTTTTCTAGCTGTTCAGGAGTAAGGCTGGGCTTTATGTATTCAAACATTTTATTTCTCTCAGACTTCATCTGTGTATGATGGTCCTCTCTTATGGACTTCTGTAGTGAAAGCATAGAATCTAACTGGGGGAAGATCATTTTTTCTTGCACAATACTTAGCCCAATTCTCCTTGAGATAAATGCTCTCTCTAACTCAGTATTTTGGAGCATTTTTCTATGTCTATTTATACGTTTGTTGGCCATCCTGCCTGCGGCAAAAAAGCCGATAGCAAATCCAGCTATCAGCATAGAAATAATAACTGTGAAAATTTTTATTTTGCTCATATTAGTGTATATCGTTGTACTCGATCAGTGTGTCATTATAGAGATCTTCAGTACCTAGGAAAGTGTCTATACTGAGCTGCCCCTCTAGTAGATACGTAGAAACTATGCATAGTCCTATGGATGCAGCAGCTCCGAGAATAAACCATTTTGCAGCAGGCGAGTGGTCTTTTATGGCTTGAGTGGCACACAGCACTGTGCTGCTAAAGTCACTGCTAAAGTTGTATTGCTGTGTTTTTAATAGTTGACTAATTTTTTTCATATTCTAAATCCTCTTTTAAGTGTTTTTTTAGTTTGTCTAACCCTCTTTTCAGTCTGGACAGGACGGTACCTTTTGGTATTTCCAGTATTGCGGCAGTTTCATTTGTGCTATAGCCTTGTATCATCCTAAGTATTACTACGGATCGGTGCTTATCGTCGAGCATCTGAAGGGCCATATTCACTACTTGTTTATTATCAAATGAATCTGAAGCCGTTTGAACTTTATCCGCTTTGCTTAAGTCCAGGGATCTATTAGCAAAAGTTTGATTTCGCTTCAGATGATTAAGGCTTAGGTTTATAGCTATACGTGTGAGGTATGTGCTGAGCTTAGCCTCTTTTTTGAAAGAACCCATTGCTTTATAGAATCGAATGAAAGTTTGTTGACCTATTTCTTGTGCTATGTCCATGTCTCCTACCATATTCACGCTTGCTGTAGCTACTATTCTCTGGTGTCTTTCTACTAGGAGCTGAAAAGCTCGGTCATCTCCATTTATTGCGAGATCTATTAGTTGAAAATCACTCTTATTTATAGCAAGCATTCGTTGTTTACATCCATTAGACAGAGGAGTACTGTGTTTGATTTCGTAAGGGAGTGTTCATTTTAAAGTAGTCAGAAGAAGACGGTGGTTACATCCAGCCCATTTCTACTTTAGTTTTCTTTTTTTTATTACAGGTTGTTTTAGAGCACGCAGTAGCAGCTATGCCAATTGCAAAGAGTAATAACAGGAGTACGGTTTTTTGTTTTGTTTGCATGACGTGTCTTTTTACTAACGCATAGTGTACTATAATATTACACTCTTTTTATAGCACGAAAGTATCTAGCAGGCATTTCTCCATTGGCCGCTTCAACATAGTCTTCATATGAACAGGGGATGATTAAGTCCATCTTGTTATTTTCGGGATACCCAGGGTGTTCTACTTGCATCCACCACCTAGCAGTTCGTTTACTTTTCAAGAAAAGTAAAGGGGTGTCTTCATTTTCCGAAAAATCACAACGATATTTTATAAATTCACTATGTGAGGCAGGAGTATCATTCATTCTGCCGAGTACACCATCTATATAGTACCATATTATCTGTGCTATTAGCTCCGAGGTAAGCAAAGAATCGTTTTTGGAATTTAAAAAACCAAAAATGCCAAATGCGGTGTTTGCATCACTCATTCCGCTATATCGTGCTAGCTGACATGCCTCATCGCTGTTCAGCCCGTTTGGCTGTATGGCGTTTTGAGCTGGAGCCTCCATATGCTTCATAGCGTTCAGATTAAAAAGGACTAAATCAGAATTTCGGAGGTAGAGTTCGCTGTCTTCTATTCTGTTTTTTAATTGGCCAAGTCTCTGGTGGCCAAAGTTTAGATTTTCTAGCATGTCCATGGCCTTCAGCGGAATATAATGAGCTTGAAAACCAAGGACATTTAGCTGACCTAAGTAATTTGGTTCCAAGCTACATATTCTGTTTAGTAGCTCATACTCCAGCAGCGGTAGGTGGGAGGAGATAAGCGTAGCTTCTATCTGCTTTTGTTCACCATCAAAGCTTTTATACATTGCTTCTCCTTGATTGGTATCTGTACCCAGCACTATGGTAGTGATTCCTTCTGCTCGGAGTGTTTTGGATACGTATTGTATTGCTGCATAAGTGTCTGCTGGCGTCTCGCCAGTAAGCATATCGCCCAAGTCTATTAGTTTATTAGAAAGCCCTGTGTGAGCTACGAGAGAGTATAGAGCTGCTCGTACTGCATCATATTGACCTAGTTCTTCCACCACGGTGAGCAGTGCTGTTTTACCAGAGGTGAGTTCAGGGAAGTTAGTATCATACTTTTGTATGACGCTACCTATGTTGTGAGGTGCATATTCTTGAGATAAGCTAACTGGTGTGAAGTATTGTTCTAACATTAAAATATATTCGTAGTCCACAAAAATAAGGTAAGGATAACGTGACTTTTGCCATAACTGGAGCCAATGGCTTTTTAGGTGTACATATTATACATCATTTGTTAAAGCAAGGGCTTACAGTCCGTGCTATTGCGAGACCTGGGGCCTCGTTAGCTGAGTTTGATAAGGTTAAGGAGTTTTATAATTTGACACCGGACAGCTACGCTACGTTAACTTGGCACGAGTGTGTACTATATGATACTGAAGAGTTAGATCTTATTTTTAGCGGTGTAGATTATGTCATGCACCTAGCGGGTGTGATCTCATATATTGAAAAAGACTTCAATAGACTTCTGGAGGTAAACCAGCAATATACAGCTAATGTAGTCAATGTAGCTAAGGATGCAGGGGTGACGAAGTTACTATACTGTAGCAGCATAGCTGCTATAGCTAAGAGTGGCACAGAAGATATAGTAAGAGAGAGTGCAGTGTGGGATGATGAACTGCCACACAGTAACTATGGCTACTCGAAGCATCTGGGTGAGTTAGAGCTTTGGCGGGGTACGGAGGAAGGACTGGCTAGTGTGTCTATTAATCCGGGTATAATATTAGGCTACGGTGATTGGAATAAGGGAAGCAATAAACTCTTTGGCAATGCACAAAATGGGTTTCCATTCTATAGTAATGGAATAACGGGATGGGTAGGAGTAGAGGACGTGGCTCGCATAGCAATAAAACTTTGCACTTCAGATATAGTAGGAGAGCGGTTCATAGTAGTTGCCGAAAATAAGAGTTTTAAAGAAGTGTCTGATAGGATGACGAATGCTCTAGGCACTAAAAAAGCTGCTATAGAAATAAAAGGGCTACTCTACAAAACAGCGTACTATATTATGGCTTTTAAGGAGTTTATAGGATTGGGAGGTATGCTGAGTAAAGAGACGGTAAAAGCCAGTGTCGCTATACACTTTTTTGATAATACCAAAGTTAGAAAGGCTTTGGACTTTGATTTTGAGGATATAGAAGAGGTAATCCGTAAGTCTGTGTAGAAAGCAAGTTCCTATAATAAAACCTCAAATCAAGAGGTATAATATTCGTGGGAACACGAAGACATTCGGACGAGATAATGGTATGGAAGGAGAAATATTCCTGAATGATGAAGGGTTGCTTGAGGGTATTCTGAAAAAAAGTATAGAAAAAAATCCTTTCCGCATAGCGGAAAGGATTTTAAGTAGTTGTACTCGAATCAGCGGTTGCTTATTCAGCTGCTGGTTCAGTTGCTTCCTCTTCCTGTTCTCCTTCTAGGCCAGCACTCTTAGCTGCTCTAGTTACTATACAAGATACGATAGAGTTGTTTGGTGAATCTAGCAGTGTTAGCTTGTCTACGCTTATTTCCCCTACTTTTACACTTTTCCCTATTTGTAAATTATCTAGGCTTACTTCTATAAATTCTGGAAGATCTGAAATAAGTCCAGAAACCATAAGTTTCTTAATTTTAACTTGTAGTTTACCGCCACCTATTACACCAGGAGAGCTTCCTACTACCTTTACAGGCACTGCTATAGATATTGGGTTGTCCGCATCTACTTCGTAGAAGTCAGCGTGTATAATATCTTCAGATACTGGGTGATATTGTAGCTCTTGTACTTTAGCTAGTTTTACCATATCTCCCACAGTTACTTGAACTAGGTAAGTGTTCGGAGTATATATTAAGTTCTTAAAATCTGCTTGGTATACAGAAAAATGGTGATTTTCACCTTTACCGTAAATTACGCAAGGAACTTTGCCTTCGCTTCTTACTTTTTTGGTAGCTGACTTTCCTAGTCCTTCTCTTGGGTCGCCTTTTAATGCAATTACTTTCATTTTTTCTTACTATTAAATTCGTTGTTATATTAATTCTTGTTGGAATGAATCAGATATGTTAAATAATGAGCTGATAGAACCAAACTCACTTACATTTCTGATAGCATTAGCGAATAAGCGATCTACGCTCAGCACTTTTATTTTACTGTAGTTGCCAGAAACTAGAGGTATGGTGTCACATAATATAATTTCTTCCAATACCGAGTTTTCTAGGTTCTCATACGCCTTACCGCTCAGGACTGGGTGTGTACATACCGCCCTTACAGACTTAGCTCCTTGCTCTTTAATTAGTGCAGCGGCTTTACAGAGTGTGTTTGCAGTATCGCAGATGTCATCTATAAGCACCACGTCTTTGCCTTTCACATCACCTATCACAGTCATAGAAGCGATCTCATTTGAGCGCTTACGAGCCTTATCACATATGACCATCTCTACTCCCATATACTTTGCAAACTCTCTTACTCTTTTGGTAGCACCTACATCCGGTGCAGCTAATAGTAGATTTTCTTTAGGAAGACTTTGGATGTAAGGGATAAATATGACCGTAGAGTCTAGGTGGTCCACAGGTATATCAAAAAATCCTTGAATCTGAGGAGCGTGAAGATCCATGGTCATTACTCTATCAGCCCCAGCTGCCGTGAGTATATTAGCTACCATTTTGGAGCTTATGGGTACACGTGGCTTATCTTTTCTATCTTGTCTAGCGAGACCAAAGTAAGGTATAACTGCTACTACTTTGTGAGCAGAAGCACGCTTTGCTGCATCTATAAGCATGAGTAGCTCCATAAGATGATCTGCTGGAGGCATTGTACTTTGAATGATGAATACATCACATCCACGTACAGTTTCATCTATACACGGCTGAAATTCTCCATCACTGAAGGTATTTAGAGTTACTGTACCAAGATTTTGACCGTAGGACTTAGCTATTCGCTCAGCTAAAGCGGTGGAGCCTGAGCCCGCAAAGATTTTTACTTTATTTATAAAGGATGGCATATCGTTGTTTTACTTTCACTCGCTTGTGCGAATTATCATAAACTTAGAATACGTATTCATGTATTCTTTGTTTTATTTCTTTAAAACAAAGCGGCCTTTTGCAAGACCGCTTTGTTTTTTAATTGTTGGCCGACCAGGTTTCGAACCTGGACTCTTCTGCACCAAAAGCAGACGTGTTGCCAGTTACACCATCGGCCAATTCGAGTGCAAATTTAAAAGACTTTTTTTAATTTGCAACATCACTCATGAATTGTATTTGAAATATTTTCATTTCCTCGTGAGTAAACTCTCCTTCAAACTCGTCTACGGCAGCATCTATGCTACCTGTATCCTCAGATTTATAGTATTCGTATATTTCATTCCTACCCTCTTCATCTATAATTTCATCTACATAATACATGAGATCTACTTGTGTGCCAGAGAACACTATAGCTTCTAGTTCATCTAGTAGTTCTTGGTAGTCCATGCCCTGACCTTTGGCTATATCTTCTAGAGGCACTTTTTTATCTATGTTTTGGATGATGTGGATTTTCTTAGCACTTTTATTTACCACTGACTTGAGCACTAGATCGTCAGGTCGCTCTATGTTGTTTTCTTCTACATATGCAGTAATAAGATGTATGAATGCTTTACCGAATTTTTTGGCTTTATTTTTTCCTACTCCGGTGATGTTTTCCATCTCATCCATATTCATAGGATATTTAAAGGCCATATCCTCCAAGCTGGGTTGTTGGAAAATAACATAAGGTGGTAGCCCCATTTCTTTGGCCACCTCTTTCTGAAGGTCTTTCAGTTGGTCGTACAGGGCTTTGTCAAATACTGCCTCCAGCTGTATCTTGTCAAAATCAGCATCACTTACTGGGTCGAATTCTCTATCTAAAGCGATAGCCACTTTGGTAGGATTAGCTAAGTATGCTTTTCCTTCTTGGCTAATAGATAGCAAGCCGTAAAGCTCTATGTTTTTTATTATTAGATTATTAATTTGACCATAGCGTATCAGAGTTTTCCAGTAGATATTGCCTTCTTCTTTGCCTTTGCCAAAGAACTCATACTTGTCATGTTTATATGCTTTTACTTCTGGCGATGATGTGCCTGAGAGTATTTGTACTATGTGTTTTAAACCCACCTTGCCAGCAGTGTGAGCTATAGTTTTAAGTGCCATTACTAGCTGCTCTGTGCCGTCGGTAGACTCTCTAGGGTGCCTACAGTTATCACACATTTTCTCACACCTGTCAGATTTGAAGGTTTCACCAAAGTAATGCAAGAGTGATTGTCTTCTGCACTGAGAGGACTCAGCAAAAAATGCCATTTCTGAAATGAGCTGAGTACCTATCTCACGCTCCGCTACAGGTTTATCTTTTAGAAACTTCTCTAACTTCTCTGTATCTTTTGGGTTATAAAATAAGAGGCAGTCCCCATCTAGACCATCTCTGCCAGCTCTACCTGTCTCCTGGTAGTAACCTTCCAGTGACTTAGGTACGTCGTAGTGTATCACAAACCGCACGTCGGGTTTATCTATTCCCATACCAAAGGCTATGGTAGCGCAGATTACATCTGCATCCTCCATCAGGAACTTGTCTTGATTTCCAGCCCTTGTTTTCGCGTCTAGTCCTGCGTGGTATGCCAGTGCATTGACGCCATTAGCTCTTAGTATGTCTGCCACATCCTCTGTTTTTTTGCGGCTTAAGCAGTATATAATGCCACTTTTCCCTTTCCGCTTATTTACAAAGGAGATTAGATCCTTCATAGTTTGCGCTTTACTGCCTTTTGGCATTACCTCGTAATATAAATTATCACGATTAAAAGAAGATTTAAATACTTGAGCACCGACCATGTTCAGACTTTTCTGAATATCCAGTTGCACTTTTGGAGTAGCGGTAGCAGTAAGTGCCACCATAGGCACATCATCTATTTCTTTTACTATTTGTTTTATACGTCTATACTCAGGTCTGAAGTCATGACCCCACTCTGAGATACAATGAGCCTCATCTACAGCCACAAAACTCACTTCTACAGATCTTAAGAAATCTATAGTATCATCTTTTTTGAGTGTTTCTGGAGCTACGTAGAGCATTTTAGTCCTTCCAGAGATCACATCTTCTTTCACCTTCTCTGTCTGTGTCTTAGTAAGGGACGAGTTAAGAAAGTGTGCTACTGCATCACTATCTCCATATCCACGTATGGCGTCTACCTGATTTTTCATCAGTGCTATTAGTGGGGATATTATGATGGCTGTACCCGGGCTTATCAGAGCGGGTAATTGATAACAAAGTGATTTTCCTGCTCCTGTTGGCATAATCACGAAACAATCCTCCCCCTTCATAATAGTAGATATCACCTCTTCTTGCATTCCCTTAAAAGAATCAAATCCGAAAAATTTTTTCAAATCACCCCTTAAATCAGCTACTTGCGCTCCCATTTCTATATTATTATTCTCTGTTATCTGTAAATGATGGACTAATATAGTACTCTTTACACCACTTGCAGAAATAATTTTTTAATTTGCACCAAATAAAAGTGTTAAATTCTACTGAAATACGTCAAATAGGGATAGAAACCATTTCCTTGGAGAGCAAGAGCCTCCAAAAACTGATTACACTCATCGATGAGAACTTTTCAAAGGCTGTAGAAGACATTCTAAAATCAAAAGGAAGAGTAGTGGTCACAGGGATAGGAAAAAGCGCTATTATAGCTCAGAAAATGGTAGCTACCTTTAATAGTACTGGTACTCCAGCTCTCTACATGCATGCAGCGGATGCGATACACGGAGATCTAGGCATGATGCAGCATGATGATGTAGCTATCTGTATCTCTAAGAGCGGTAATAGTCCGGAGATAAAAACCTTAGCTCCATTAATATCTAAGGGAGGGAACACACTTATAGGTATGGTAGGTAATATTAATTCATACCTAGCAGAAAACTGTAACTATATATTAGATACTACGGTAGACGCGGAAGCTTGTCCTAATAACCTAGCTCCCACCACAAGTACAGTCGCACAGATGGCTATGGGTGATGCCCTTGCTGTAGCCTTAATCAAGTGCAGAGACTTTAAATCAGACGATTTTGCAAGATATCATCCAGGTGGAGCTTTAGGCAAAAAACTGTACCTTACTTTGCTAGATGTAGCTAGTGAAAATACTATCCCTAGTGTATCTACAACAGCAACATTAAGCGAGTGCATAATAGCTATGACTAAGGGTAGAATGGGAGCCGTAGTGGTACTACAAAAAGGGAAATTAAAAGGTATAGTGACAGATGGTGACCTACGAAGAATGCTTACTAAGCATACTGATATAGGCCATTTTAAAGCAGAAGATATAATGACTGCTAATCCTAAAACACTGAGTGCTGACACGATGGCTGTAGAGGGAGTAGCTTTTTTTAATGAAAATAAGATAAACCATATTATCCTTGCAAAAGAGGGGGAAGTAAAAGGGGTAGTACATATACAAGATTTAATAAGAGAGGGGTTGATATGAAAATATTGAAAAATACGTACGCAGTCATCTTAGCAGGTGGCATAGGAAGTAGGTTTTGGCCGGTGAGCAGGGAGCACATACCCAAACAATTTATAGATATACTAGGTACGGGTAACACACTCATACAGGATGCATATGATAGGTATAAGAAACTAGTACCTGCTAAGAATATATATGTAATCACAAACGAACGATACGCCACATTAGTAAAGGAGCAATTACCAGAGTTGGAAGATCAACAGGTACTCTCAGAGCCTATGGGTAAAAATACTGCTGCTTGTGTAGCGTATGCCGCTCATAAAATTGCGGACATTTCAAAAGAGGGAATACTCTTAATAGCTCCAAGCGATCACCTGATTCAGGATGAGAGTACCTTCATAAAGCAGATGCACACTGCTCACCGTTTTGCTAAGGAAAATGATGCACTAGTCACTTTGGGTCTTAAGCCACATAGACCTGATACAGGATATGGTTACATTCAGTTTGATCAAAAAGAGGTAAGTAAGGGGGTGAATAAGGTAATTACCTTCACGGAGAAGCCACCACTAGAGATGGCAGAAAAGTTTCTAGAGAGTGGAGATTTCTTATGGAACAGTGGAATGTTCGTCTGGCGAGTAGATAGCATTCTGAAAGCTCTTCGAGAGCACTTACCGGAGTTAAATATGAGCTTTGGTGAAGTGAAGGGAGCCTATAACACTGCCCTAGAGAGTAAGCATATAGAACGAATCTATACAGAGATAGCGAGCATATCTGTAGATAACGGTATTTTAGAAAAAGCAGACAATGTATTTGTGCTCCCATCTTCTTTTGGGTGGAGTGACTTAGGTACCTGGAAGAGCGTGCACGAGCAGCTAGAGGAGAAGGATTCTAATACGGCACTGAATGTAAATCTTCACGCTATCAACTCTGAAAAAAACTTAGTGGTCAGTGATACTAAAAAACTAGTAGTGATAAAAGACTTAGACGGCTACTTCATCATAGATACTAAAGATGCCTTACTGATCTGTAAATCTGACCAGGAGCAAGAAGTGAAAAAAATATCCTCAGACATTCGTAAAAAATTCAAGGGTAAGTATAGCTAATACCATGACAGTAAGCACTATAAGTCATAGAATGAATGTATTGGTGCTGATGTGTTTCCTTTTCTTATTGGGTTCTTTTTCTCAGAACGATGAAACGATGAATAAGCAATTACTAAATAGTGAGGTGTTGCTTCCATTTTTTTCACAGCTAGACGCTATCTCGGAGCAAGATAAAAAAGTAGCTATCGTTCACATAGGAGACTCGCACATTCAAGCAGATTTTTTGACTGGCGAGGTGCGTAGGCGTCTTCAGGCTTGTTTTGGCAATGCAGGAAGAGGCTTTGTCTTTCCTTATAAAATTGCCGATAGCGGCGGAGCTTTAGATGTGAGATTTACACATACGGGCACTTGGCAGTATTGCTCTATTCTTAGAGAATATGCTTCTCATGATTTAGGTGCAGCTGGCTTCAGCATCACGGCATCTTCTAGCTCCTCTTTTAGCATAGACGTGGCACATAGAGCAGAGACAGACGCTCGCTTTACTAAGGTCACTTTTTTAGATAAATATGGTAGCTTTTTACCGTCAGATGTCATTGGTCTTTTTACGCAGGCCAAAGAGAATACACATACAACTATTTGTTTCGACCAACCGCAAGAAAGACTCTCCTTTAAACCCACCTACGAGAAAGATACTACTCCTGAACTACAAGGTGTAATATTGGAAAACAATAATCCTGGTGTGCTCTATCATGCTATGGGCATAAATGGGAGTACAGTTTCTCAATACCTGAGAAGTGAAAACTTTGAGCAGCAGATAAAAGGGTTAAATGCGGGATTGGTGATAATCAGTTTCGGTACGAATGATTGTTATCTTCCGAGTAAAAACTTTTGCGTAAGCTGCGTGAAGGAAGATTACAGAAAACTCATTCAGAGACTTCGAAAATCAAATGACGGATTACCTATCCTTATTACTACACCACCAGATCACTTTTACCGGAGAAAGTATGCCAATAAGAATGTGGCAATGCTGGTAGACGCTCTAAAGGAGTTAGCGGTGGAGGAGCAGGTGGCTGTATGGGACTTATACAGCAGTATGGGGGGCAGTAGGTCTATATTAGAATGGCATAAGGATGGGGAAGCGAGAGGAGACCTTATTCACTTTACCCCGGAGGGATATAGAAAACAAGGGAAGATGCTCTATGACGCGTTGATGAGCCACTACGAGCAGAGGTAGTATGATTAGTGTAGATCAAATATTTAGTTATTCGGCCAAGAACCCGTTGCTCTTTAATCAGTACACCTTTCTACTTCTTTTTACGGCCATGTTTGCTGGATTTACCTTAATACATAAGCAAGTACGTGTTCGTAATTTCTACTTACTAGCCTTCAGCCTTTTCTTTTATTTCAAGTGCAGTGGATTGTATTTTTTACTGCTACTATTCAGCACATTAGTAGATTATGGCTGTGGATTTGGTATCTATCTAGCTAAGGAAAAGTGGGAGAAAAAGTTCTATTTGGGCATTAGTCTCTTTGCTAACTTGGGACTACTGGCTTTTTTCAAGTATTCCTATTTTTTAACAGAAGCTATCAATGGCTTTTTCCAAACAGATTTTAAAGCAGTAAATTTTCTGTCTGCTTTTGCTAACGGGACTTTCGGGGCGAGTTTTGATATATACGAAATCGTATTACCCGTGGGTATTTCATTTTATACATTTCAGACGCTGAGCTATAGTATAGATATATATAGAGGCAAGCTAAAACCGTGTGGCAATATCTTCGACTTTGCTTTTTTTGTGTCATTCTTTCCACAGTTGGTAGCGGGGCCAATAGTAAGAGCAGCAGAGTTTTTACCTCAAATAAAGAGACCGTATTACCTCAGTAGCAGTGGTTTTGGGCGTGCTGTGTTTCTGATTATGGCGGGTCTATTTAAGAAAGTAGTTATCAGTGACTATATCTCAGTCAACTTTGTAGACCGCGTATTTGAAACACCAGAGATATACAGTGGATTTATGAACCTAATGGCGGTATATGGTTACAGTATTCAGATCTATTGTGATTTTTCGGGCTACTCAGATATTGCTATAGGATTAGCAGCATTGCTTGGTTTTAAGCTGCCTATTAATTTTAATAGTCCATATAAGTCTCAGAGTCTTACAGAGTTTTGGCGGCGATGGCACATTTCACTTAGCAGCTGGCTGCGTGATTACTTATATATATCGCTAGGGGGCAATAGGAAAAGTAAAGTACGTACCTACGTGAATCTATTTATCACAATGCTCCTCGGTGGATTATGGCACGGAGCTGCTACTAAATTTATCGTTTGGGGAGCACTGCACGGAGCTGGATTAGCAGTACATCGTGTCTGGGCTAAGTATTTTAATATAGCTACGACTAAAGTAGGTAAAGTGATTTCAGTTTTAATCACCTTTCACTTTGTGGCGTTTTGTTGGATGTATTTCAGGGCTGCAGATATGGCTACAGTAGGGCTGATGTTAGAGAATATTTTCACTAATTTTGATTTTGACGGAATGTTCTCGCGAATGGCAGCCTATTGGGAGGTATTTGTAATAATGCTCCTAGGCTATGTGGTCCATATGTTGCCAAGTAACTTAAAAAACAGGTTGCAATGGTGGTTTACGGAATCGCCTATGTACGTGAAAGCACTTATTTTTGTGATAGTGGTAGTTGTGATCTATCAAGCTACGAGTGCAGATATACAGCCATTTATCTATTTCCAGTTTTAAGAGGGTGTTTTTAGAGAATGTGTTCGGGTCTACAAGCGCTGAGACTGAACTTAAGTTGATTCAGAAAAATACAGGCACATTCCGAGTTTATACTGCACCGCTTTATTTTTTGTTAGGAGTGCCTAATATTGATACGCTTTTGCTGCCTATAAAATGTCAGTCTAAAGGTTGTATTTCGTATAAGCAAGCACGCAGTAAGTATCTGGCCTATCAGAGCTGCGTGGAAGACGTTTCGTATTATTTATCTGAACAAAATCAAATTTTTACAAATGGAAGAAAAGAGCTAAAGTTGGACTTGACATTTGATCCTCCAGAAGGAAGAAAGCAGTTCAATTTTAAGGGAACTCTAATAGAATAATCCTCATCCCTTAAAATTCCGCCTAAACCACACCTTCTGAAAGACCCGATTCCAAGCTAGGGTGGCTAGAGCTTTGTAGTAAGGCAGTTTATCGTCTTTTTTAGCAGGATTTATGTCTACGCGGTAAAAAAGGTTTTGTACGTGTGTACCGCTGTCTATTAGCTTGATGAATTTGGCTAGGTCCGCTATCAAATCGTGTGGACTAGTGCTGATAGTCTTCGTATAGTGCTTCAGAGGCACACCACTACTGTATATTTCCTTTTCCATCTGAGCTATCACCTCACTCATGGGTACTTCATTGTTTGTGGTGAAATCTATGTCGTTATTTGTTTCTAACATTAGCGATATGTCAAAAATAACCTACGACCCACAAGACGGCAAAAAAAGATGTGAATGGTGTCTCAAAGATGAACTCTACGTAAAATATCACGATGAGGAATGGAGCGTCCCTGTTCACGAGGATGCTATCTTGTTTGAGACCTTAATATTAGAAACCTTCCAAGCGGGACTTAGCTGGCATACCATCCTAAAGAAGCGAGAAGGGTTCCGGTTGGCGTTTGATAATTTTGATGCGAAGCGTATCGCGGGATATGGAGAAAAGGAGATAGAAATATTGCTCAGTAACCCCGGGATTATTCGCCACCGTGGCAAAATAGAAGCCACCATTAACAATGCGAAACAATACCTAAGACTAAAAGCCGATAATAGCACATTTGATAAGTATATCTGGCAGTTTACTGATTACCAAACTTTAGTAATACAGGTAGCATCTTGGGCAGACGCACAAACCACCACAGCACAGAGTGATGCTATGAGCAAATCATTAAAAAAAGAAGGATTCAAATTCGTAGGCAGCACGACTTGTATGGCATATATGGAAGCTGTGGGTATGGTGAGTGATCATTTTCATGATTGTTGGCGTGTAAGAGCAGGCCTCTGAGGCTTATTCTTACTCAAAGCAGCATTTAGCGGGTCATTCTAAAAAAGCCAACACTAAGTCGCTAAGAAAAGGTAAGAATTTCTGATTCGCGTAAATCTTAATATTCTTAACCTAAAAAAGTACCTGACAAAACGAATAAAGTTCCTTTATCTGAACTAATGGAACTGCTGTACTTCTTTATATTATTTATGAATTATAAAAAGCCAATGAACTCTCAACGCAGGTCTTTTTTTGTGCTTACTTTGTACATTAATGATAGCGGCACGCACTATATCTGCTGTAGGTGGATTTGTACTCACTTTTATCACTGCTTTTATGGTGGTTAGTAATTACAATTCATACCAGCATCCAGAGGAGATTATGGTCTTCAGAGATGCTATAGACATTGCTATGGAGGATCAGCAAAAGGTATCTGGACCTACGGATACTGAAGAAGCATATAATTCATTAGCAGAAAACGTAGATGTTTATCTTACAGAGTATAGGTATAAACAAAGCTCATTATTTAAAGGTATAGGGGCATTCATAGCACTGCTAGGTAGCGTATTTTTACGCAGACGCTTACGAATAGGTGCTCACTTAGTTCTGGGCGGCATGTTGTTCTCCATCATTGGTACATTTTATTTTCATAGCATTGGATTTACGGGCTGGCTTCTAGCGGCAGCACCACTTACTTTTACCCTAGCAGTGGGTGCCGTCATTTATAGAAAAAGGGCAAGCCTCACTTAGATAGTTTAATGTATAATAAAGCTCAAATTATAGACGGGTTAGTCTACTTCAATACGCTGAGGCCCAGAAGGCTGTGGAACGCGGCCAAGATATTCATATCATATCATATCAGTAAGATCACTAAAAAAAACTGCCACATTGGCCTGCCTATTTCACTCTCGATAGAGCCTACGACCAGTTGCAACCTGCGGTGCCCAGAGTGTCCTAGTGGTTTACGTGCATTTAGCAGACCTATAGGGATGCTAGAGCCAGAGATCAATACGAAGGTGATAGACCAGCTGCATAAGCAGCTGACTTATATTACCTATTACTTTCAAGGTGAACCATATCTCAATAAGGACTTTACAGACATGGTGAGCTATGCTACCAAGCATAATATATACAGTGCTACGAGCACTAATGCTCACTACCTCACAGATGCTAATTGCAAAAAGACGATAGAAAGCGGACTGAGTAGACTTATTATATCCATAGACGGTGTGAGCCAAGAAAGCTATGGGAAGTACAGGATAGGTGGCAAGCTGGATAAGGTTATAGATGGCACTAAGAATATGGTAAAATGGAAGAAAGCTACCGGTAGTAAGACTCCATTTATTATATGGCAGTTCATAGTTTTTGGTCATAATGAGGGAGAGATAGAGGAAATACACCAGTTAGCTAAAGAAGTAGGTGTAGATCACCTGGCACTGAAGACCGCACAGATATATAACTTCGAGCAAGGAAGTGATTTACTGCCTAAGAATTCTAAGTACTCGCGGTACGAGAAAAAAGGGCTGACGTATAAAATCAAAAACGGACTATTAAGTCACTGCTGGAGAATGTGGCAGGGGTGCGTCATAACTTGGGATGGCAAGGTTGTTCCGTGCTGTTTTGATAAGGATGCTACCTACAGATTAGGCAAACTTGAAAATATGACATTTAAAAAAATCTGGCATGGAGAAGAGTATAATCGCTTTAGAAGACTTATACTTAAGAGTCGCAGTAACATCGATATTTGCAAAAATTGCTCAGAAGGAACTCAAGTGTGGGGATGAAAGGATAAAAATATTTTTGAGTTTTGTCAAATTAGTGTAATATTGCTTACATTTTAATACAAGATAAAACGAAATCATGAATAAAAACATACTAACACTTTTCATTGGCTTACTCGCTTTTACACTTGCAGCAGACGCACAGTCGTATACCAAAAAATTTGGTATAGAGGTGAATGGAGGCTTAAGGGAATATCATGGCGACTTAGGTTCAGCGGCATATTTTAAGCAAACTCCAGACTATCAAGGTATAGGTGGAGGATTTGGAATGTACCTAAATCCATCTTTCGACCTTAACTTATACGGTAGTACGGGTGACATCGGTTTTTATAAGACTACTTATGATAAGGTATTAGTAGAAAACTATAGACAAGGTTTCCGATCTAGAGTGACTGAAGGTATGATAGGAGTGACATACAAGTTTAATAATGGCTACATTATAAAGGAAGATGCTCGATTTAAGCCGTTTTTAAGATTAGGTATAGGTGCTATGCAGTCAATCTCTAAATTCACTGAAGGCTCTACACGCGTAGGAGATAAAGATGATTACTGGTACGGATCACAAAACAGAACATGGATTTCATCCCATTGGAATGCAGGTTTAGGACTGAAGATTAAACTGTCTGAATCATTAGACTTGGTTATAAGTGAGCAGTTTAACTATACGTTTGATGACAACTATGACGCTAGTCCATATTCACTTGCAGGAGCTAGACTGAATGTTGCCGGAGAAGGTAACAAGCCACTTCATGACATTTACCTATACCACTCAGTAGGCTTTGTATTCAATTTTGGGTCTAACGGAAATAGTGGAAGATATACAATCAAGGATAGTGATAATGACGGCATCAGTGATGATTTTGATATCTGTCCTGAAACTCCAGAAGGTTATGCAGTAGATACTGTAGGTTGTCCATATGACAGAGACAGTGATGGTATAATAGATGAGGAAGATAAGTGTCCAGATGAAGCGGGTACTGCTGCGTTTGGCGGGTGTCCAGATACAGATGCTGACGGCATACAAGATAGTGAAGATAAATGCCCGAATGTACCAGGCATCATAGAATTTGCTGGATGTCCAGACAGTGACAAGGATAATATACAAGATAGCGAAGATAAGTGTCCACTTAAGCCAGGAACAGCAGAAGGCGAAGGATGTCCAGATAGTGATGGTGATGGAGTGTATGACCATTTAGATGTCTGCCCAGCTACTCCAGGTTTGGCTTCTAACAAAGGATGCCCAGAGATAAAAGAAGAAGTTAAAGAGCAAATCAGACTTGCAGCCAAGGGGATTTTCTTTGAAAGCGGGAAAGAGGTAATAAAAGTAGAGTCTTTTACTAATTTAGATAAGCTTGCTTCTATTATGAATACATTTGAGGAAGCGAATGTTATGATAGAGGGTCATACAGATAGTCAAGGTGAAGATGCTGATAATATGTTACTGTCTCAGGAAAGAGCGGATGCTGTTAAACGTTACTTATCATCTCAAGGTGTAGCAGACGCGAGAATGACAGCTGTAGGGTATGGCGAGACTAAGCCAATAGCAGATAACGAATCTGCAGAGGGAAGAGTTCTTAACAGACGTGTAGACTTTAAATTAGGCTATTAAGAAAAAGCATACTAACCAAATACTAAAACTATATAAGAGGTGGCTCCTAACAGAGCTACCTCTTTTTTATTCTTCATTTTACGGTGTTACTAGTTATGAGACCGTAAAAAAAAGAGTCATACTTTTCAAACAGTATATGGTTTTTTAACACGGTGCTTTTACCTATCCGTTTTGCTGCACAGTAGGCAACTATGTGCTCTAGGTTTTTTATTAACTTAGTTTCCGATAGCAGTTAAGGTTGCAAAGCTCAAGGACTAATTCGGTATAAATAGTCGTTGAAGCAAAAAGTTCGCCATTTGCCAGTTAAAGGTCTATCTCTAGGCTTAACCTAATTGATGCTTTATTTCCATATTGCGTACCACACCCTTTCAAAGTATATAAACAGAGCATGGTTTAGTGTACTTTCTGTCGCTAGCCTTGTCTATTTGTTACAGACACACCTCTTTTGGGAGGATGCGCGTAGCTTCAATACAGTGCAGGTATCCATTCTATTTCGGTTGCGTATGTACTTGTGTACTTTGTTCGTGTCGCGCTAGTATGGATATCTGATATTTTTCTATTTTGGCAGTACTTATTGGTAAGGGCCTGAAAGCCTGATTATGCTGAACATAAAGGAGATTATAAAAAAAGAATTAGCAGTTTGTCTTTTATTGAATTTGTGATTCGGAACGAAAAGAACAGGAATGCTAAAAACTATATTCTTCTGACAAGGGTTTTATAGAATGAAGTAGCTTTGCAATTAGAATGGAATGAGAAATATTTGGGATAAATTAAAGGTAAAATGGAACATTGAGTCAGACCGAAGAATGGTTTGGATATTTATAATGTTCTCTATTACAGGTAGCTCAGTCACTTTAGTGAGGCGGCCATTTACAGAAGCTCTTTTTCAAAAAAGCACATATGGGGAACTATATTGGTACGAGCTTCTAGTCACTATTGTGTTAGTATACATTGTTTACCAGTTCTTCTTATTTACTATAGGCACAGTAATGGGGGAGTATAAATTTGTTCGTTGGTTCATCATAAAGATGAATAAAAGAATGTTGCCTTTTTTAAAAAAAATAGAATGACAAAAGAAGAAGTATTAAAAGCACTAAGTTACGTGGACGATCCTGACTTGAATAAGGACTTGGTCACGCTGAACATGATACAAAATATAGTAATAGAAGATAAGCGAGTGGCTTTTGATCTAGTGCTTACTACGCCAGCTTGCCCCATGAAGGATAGTATAGCTAATGCGTGTAAGACGGCTATATATACTATGGTAGATAAAGATGCAGATATAGCAATGAATATCACGTCTAATGTACAGCGAAGCAGAGAAGATAATACGGTACTTTCGGGTATCAAGAATATAATAGCCGTAGCTTCAGGTAAAGGTGGAGTAGGCAAGAGTACGGTAGCATTATATTTAGCAAGGACTCTTCAGGAGGCCGGTGCTAAAGTAGGTGTCTTGGATGCGGATATACACGGACCATCTATACCGACACTGCTGGGTACGGTAGGTGAAAAGCCTGCTATGGATGGCGATCTTATGTTACCCATAGAGAAACATGGTTTAAAGACTATGAGTATAGGGTACCTTGTAGAGAGTAAGCAGGCTTTAGTATGGAGGGGACCTATGCTGAGTAAGGCTATTACTCAGTTTTGCAGTGATGTGAAATGGGGAGAGCTTGACTATTTATTTGTAGACTTACCGCCGGGGACAGGAGATGCTCACCTGAGTATTATACAGCACATACCTCTTAGTGGAGTGGTAATAGTAACTACTCCAGAAGATGTAGCCGTTGCAGATACTCGTAAAGCAATAGACATGTTCACTAACCCTCATCTGAAACAGAATATACTAGGGGTAGTAGAAAACATGAGTTACTTTAAGCCAGAAGACGATGGTAAAAAATACTACCTATTCGGAAAAGATGGTGGGCGGATGTTAAGTGAGGAATGTGATTTAGATTTACTTGGTCAGATTCAGGTGAAAGAAGACAAGTCTTTTGAAAGTCTGCATAGTGAATATCTGCCTATAGTAGGAAAAATAGTACAAAAATTGTCAGTTCTAGCTGCCAGTAGATAAAAAGAGGTAAATTTGAAAGAATAAAATGTCAACACAAGAAATAACTATTGAGGAAGCTTTAGAAAGTATGAGACCGTTTTTAAGAAAGGACGGTGGTGATGTAGCTCTCATTTCTTATGAAGACAATATAGTGAAGCTAAAACTACTTGGAGCCTGCAGTACGTGTGATATTAGTCACCTGACGATGAAAGCAGGATTAGAAGAAGCTATTAAAAATATGCTTCCTGAAGTAAAGCAAGTGTTAGCAGTAGACTAGCCGCTTTGTTCGTTTAGATGAAACGAATATCCTTTTCAAATCGTTTTTTTCAATTCGTAAATACATACAGCATATGGGTAGCACTTGGTTCATATGCGTCACATATGTTTTTTTGTAAGCTATACGGCACTTCATATAATTCTATAATTGCAGTAGGTCTTGCATTAGGTGTGTGGTTTATTTATACCCTAGATCATCTTTTGGATGGATTAGTGTTAAGAAGTAACGCAACTACCGTAAGACACAAAAAGCACTTTGATCATAGATTTTATATCACTAGACTACTGATTGTCGTGGCTCTAGCCTTAATCATACTCAGTTTTAGAGTCCCATCACAGTACTTACCATTTATTGGCTTATTACTCTTGCTTACTATTGTCCATTTTGGTATCAATTATCTCGTACCCAAAAGAGTTAAGAAACTACTGTTTTTAAAAGAGGTGTTTATAGCATTAGTCGTGAGCTTGGGTATAGCTAGTTCCGCATTGGTAGGGGAGTTTAAAATAAATAGTCACTGGAGTAATCTTCCGTTTTGTATATTTCTATTTATCAACTTAGCTAATATTATGTTGTTTTCTTATTTTGACAAGGAGGCCGATCAAAGGTCTAAGACTCTCTCTATAGCCAGCATATACAGTGACCTTACACTTAAAGGAATTATATACTTATGCCTTTTACTTAGTTTGGTATTTAGTAGCTATGAGTATGTTAATGGAGAATTAGGGTTCTTAGGTTTTGCAATTTTTTTATCAATGCAAATCACACTATTGATAATTGCGCTATTCTCTTCGTACTTTCAACGGAATGACCGCTATCGATTTTTCGGAGACCTTATCTACGTTTACCCGCTTGCTGTGATGCCATTCCTTTAGTAAAGCACGTTCTGCATCTAGGTTCGTATTTATCCCGCTCGCCCAGTTGTACTTGTCCGCCAGATTTGGTAAACCTATAGGAATATTGTGCTACGTCTCCACAGTGCATACAGATGGCATGTACTTTATTCACATACTCCGCCATAGCCATTAGATCAGGCATTACGCCAAATGGCTGCCCTAAGTAATCCATGTCTAATCCTGCTATGATAATTCTTTTACCCATATTAGCTAATTTGTCTACTACGGCAGGAAGCCCCTGGTCGAAGAATTGAGCTTCATCTATACCTATTACTTCTATGTCATCTATCCAGCGTAGTATTTCTTCTGCGTTATCTACGGGAAAAGAGTCAAGATAATTGTCGTCATGAGAGACCACTTTTACCTTATCATATCTTGTCTCCATCTTTGGTTTAAAGATGCGTATTTTAAGATTAGCTATTTTAGCTCGTTTTACCCTTCGTATGAGTTCTTCAGTTTTACCAGAGAACATAGATCCACAGATTACTTCTATCCAGCCTTTATTATTTTTAGGTTCTATAAACATACGGTGTTGATAATCGACGTCGAAAGTAATATTAATTGGTTTTATTCGTACCATTAATATGAGCAGAGATAGTATTCATAATCGCATAGATGAGTTATTGGGCTTATTGAGTATAAATAATAGTAGACTTAGTCTGCATTCCGAGAAGTTATCTCAATTAGATATAGACGTACTTCGTAAGCAGTGTATAGATTTATATGACGAAGTAAATAAACTAGCCTTACAAGGGAAAATAAAAAGTAAAACAGCTACACCTGTGGCGGAGAAAATGCTTGAACCCTCTAAAGCTCCAAAGACAATAGCTGAGGAGACAGCCATTGATTTATTTAAGGAAAACCCGAAAGATGAAAGTGTTGAGGTGATTGAGCAGGTTACTGAAGATAAAGAAGAGAAAAAGTCTGACAGTGCTACCAAGCCAAAAAGTGTGAAACGAGAAGACGAGATGCTTTCCCTTTTTGAAAAATTTAGCAGCAACCCGATAGAGAGCATTGCTAAAGGCATGTCTTTAGCTAAGCGGTTTGAGTTTCAAAGTGCCTTCTTCGAAGGAGATAATAAAGAGTATAAGCAGTTTATGGTCAGTTTAGATGCTGCAGGAGATCGAGAAGCAGCATTTGCAGTATATCACAAGTATAAGATTAAGTACCAATGGGACAATGAAGAGCTTAAGGATGAGCTTAAGTCCTTGATGTACAGAAAGTATGTATAACACACAGTGTATGTCTGGCGTCACATACCATTATTAAAATTTTTAATTCCATTTATACTTGGCATAGTATCTTCGGATTACGTGTCTGTATCATTACGGGTTATACTCGTTGTGCTAGCAGGGTTACTTAGTATATCAGTAGCCTCGCATTTCTTTCTTGTAAAGAATATCAATCTTCGTTTTCATCTAGTTAGTTCACTTCTTATACTGCTTACCTTTTGGAGTTTAGGTTTAGCTAGCATGAAAGTTCATAGTCCATTTTCGTATGACAATCATTTTTTAGAAAATGACGGTGGAGATTATATCCTGGCACGTCTAAGTGGTGCACCAGCGGAAAAAGAAAAATCGTATGGGTGTGAATTAGAGGTTTTAAAAGTGAAGGATAGTACTGGTTGGAAAACGTCCAACGGGAAAGTACAAGTCTATTTTGCAAAAGACAGTATAGCGGCATTACTGTCTTATGGAGATATTATAGTATTTCGTAATATGTTGAGAAGGACAGAAGACCCAGTGAATAGGCATCAGTTTGACTTTAATAAGTATTACGGACATAAAGGGATATACCATAACGGGTTTTTAAGCTCAGGGAGTTGGTGGGACACGGGTGATAGTAAAAAAAATTACTTGTATGCATTAGGCTATGCTTGGCAGGCTGCACTCAAAGGGGCTTTTGATAAGCATTTTAAAAACAAAGCAACTAAAGGTGTAGCTCAAGCTATAGTTTTCGGTTACAAGGAGGACTTAGATGCAGAGTGGTTAGATGCGTTTTCTAAGACAGGTACTATACACGTACTTGCAGTATCAGGACTGCACGTGGGTATCATATATATACTATTAAGTGGCCTGCTGATGATAAATAGAAGCAAAGGGAAGGTGCTTATTATAAAATCTGCAGTACTCCTCCTTGTGTTATTTTTGTATAGTTTGCTTACTGGTTTTGCACCCTCAGTCTCAAGAGCGTCTACTATGTTTGGACTAGTGATTATAGCAAAAGCGTTCAATAGGAATTCGAATATTTATAATACACTATCATTTGCTTGTTTCGTGCTTTTAGTGATTGATCCACACAATATATATAATGTGGGCTTTCAGTTTTCATTTTTGGCAGTATTAGGTATAGTATATTATAAAGATTTTTTTAGAGGTTGGTGGCCACAGTCTACTCTATTTGGAGATAAAATAGTCTCATTACTGGCAGTTAGTTTTGCAGCTCAGCTAGCTACCTTTCCATTGGGGCTCTACTATTTTCACCAATACCCTAATTTTTTTATGATATCTAATCTTATCGTCATTCCTTGTATTACGGTGATTTTATATTTCGGTGTTTTGTTCGTGTCAGTTGCTTTTTGGTCAGATACACTCGCGTCTTGGTTAGCGTATGTAATTTCTTCTTATATAGATTTTATTGCTGCAGTAGTATCGTACATACAAGAGATGCCCTATGCTTTTTTTGAAGGCGTTCATATCACTTTCGGTCAGATGATCAGCATTTACACACTGCTACTCTCTATTACGCTTGCCTTGGTCTATAGATGGAAGTATGGGTTTACATTAGCTGTCGCTAGCATAGCTCTGTTTCTATTTCTAGATAGTCAATATGAGAACAGTCTAGAGCCATCTGAATTTATTAGTTTTCAGGTGGCCAATGAAATACTCTTAGGGTTCAAGCAGCATAACCAGCTGACATTATTAGCTACGGAAGACCTGTATAGGAATAATAAGAAGAGAGACTTTGTCATAGAGCCATTTATAATAAACGAACGATTGAGTGCAGATTATGCGATAGTTCCCTTAAGCTTGTCTAAGTCTAAGCAAGCGTTTGGTGATGTTCATTTCTTAGGCAATGGAGTGATTATATGGCAGGATAAGAGTATTCTAGTCTTAGATAATGTGACGGATTACATTCATAAGCCATTGGATGTAGATATACTTATAATAGGTATAAAAAAAAGTGACAGGTATTTAGAAAAAATATTGCCATTGATCTCGTTTGATGAAGTAATTGTAACTCAGTCATGGAAAACATCGTACATAGAGAGACTGCTATCGAAATACGATCGAATAAATCAGTAGATATAACGACTTGGTAAAAAGTTGACTTCTCCTTGTCATTTTTTACTAATTTTTATTGAATTGTCATTTTTTTGTATAAATTTGAGCTACTTAAATAATTAAGAACGTAATAAATCAATCAATCTTAAGCGTATGAAAAAAATTTACAAACGAAATTGGCTTTTCGAATTAAAATCTTTAGCTGTAATGGGTGCTCTGCTTTTCGCGGGTACGGCTGCAGCACAACTTAGCGGTACGTATACTGTTAAT
>Ga0105053_10000779_pt1 | contig 51569 bp, 38 predicted proteins | sample BON01_FD_78093 | JGI IMG/M metagenome (GOLD analysis project Ga0105053, IMG submission 78093) | Freshwater microbial communities from Lake Bonney liftoff mats and glacier meltwater in Antarctica - BON-01 | ecosystem: Environmental > Aquatic > Freshwater > Ice > Glacier meltwater | place: Lake...
CCAAGCGGGGTTCAACACGATTTGCCAAACGATTCCGATGTGTCCAAACATTTCCCCATCATGAACACCACCCGTGTGGAACCCCGTTGGGGCTCATTTCCCACGCCATCAATTTCCTGGGGTGCGCCGCGGTGCGGCGACCCCAGGCCTTGTTGTGTAACCCGTTCCGGGTTGAATCGCATTGAATGCGATCTGAACACTGCCAACTGAAAACTCCCCATGTCCATGACCCCTGAATCCAAATCGAAACTCAACAAAATCATTCGCGGAACGCAGGGGTCTGCGAACGTGGGGCTGCGTGGGAAGTTGTTGAAGGATTTGGGAGACGAAACGAAGCGGCGGTATCACCTCACCATTAAGCAGCTCAGCAGCGCCGGGCTCGATGAAGCGAATACCGCCAAACGCAGGCGGCTGGAAGAATGGATCGCCGAACAGGTTCGAGCCGAATCCGGCAAGCACAAACGCACGGCCGACGATTTCCTCAACCAGGTTGTCCGGCAAGCGGCCTACACGCTGCTCAATCGCATTGTCATCCTGCGACTCATGGAAGCCATGGAACTGCGGCCGGTGCCGGTCGTCACGGGTGGCTGGAACAGTTCTGGTTATCGCGATTTTCGACAGCTCGCCCCGGCATTGACGAAGCAGCAGCAGGATCCGACGGAAGGTTTTTCGTTCCTGCTGCAGCTGGTGTTCGAAGAACTGGCAACCGACATGCCGGGCTTGTACGGGTCAGCCGGCATTGCCGATCTGATTCCCGTGCCGCCGGAGACTTTGCGAGCCGTCATTGAAGCCTTTGACGATCCGGAGCTGGAAAGCTGCTGGACGGACGACATGACGCTCGGCTGGGTCTACCAGTACTGGAACGATCCGGACCGGGAAGCATTGGACGCGAAGATCAATGACGGCGGCAAGATTGAACCGCATGAGATCGCCAGCAAGACGCAGATGTTCACCGAACGGTACATGGTGGACTGGCTGCTGCAGAACAGTCTCGGCCCGATGTGGCTGGCGATGTGCCGCAAACACAACTGGACGCCTGAGTGTGAATCCAGCGGCACGCTGGACGCATTGGAACAGCGCCGGATCGAATGGCGAGCCAAACGGGATGCCGGCGAAGTTTCACTCACCGAACTGATGCCATTACACACGGACCTTGAGCGACGCTGGGCCTATTACGTTCCTCAGCCTATCCCCGACGACGCGGTTGAGCACGCACCGGAAACCGTCCGCGATTTGAAAATCCTCGACCCGGCTGTTGGGTCCGGCCATTTTCTGGTGGTGGCGTTTGATTTGTTGTTTGCGTTGTACGAAGAAGAAGCCCGGCATCGTGCCGCGTCAATCAGCCGCAGGGCGCTAGCCCCCGGTTCAGTGTATGACTCGACAACAACAATGAAAGACGATGCTCAAAAACCGACGGCTAGCGCCTTGTCGCTCACAATCGCCGACTGGTCCCCGCAAGCCATTACCGAACGCATCCTCGAACACAACCTGCACGGCATTGATCTGGATCCGCGAGCCGTGCAGATTGCGGCGGCGGCGTTGTGGTTGAAGGCGAAGCGAGCGTGTGCGGAGGCGCGGCCGGCGCAGGTCAATCTGGTCGCCTCGAATCTGCGACTCAGCAGTTTGCCGGACGACGACCCGGCACTGGTGGAACTGCGGCGCGCGGTCGCAGAGGAAACCGGCATCCCCGCCGACCTGACCAACTCGATCGTCCATGCCCTTTCCGGAGCCGACCATCTCGGCAGTTTGTTGAAAGTCGACACCGCCGTTGAAGACGCCATTCGTCAGCATGAGGCAACGACGCGCGCCGCCGGGGATCCGAGGCAACGGCAATTGTTTGATGAAGGCGATCCCGTGAGCGGCAGGGCGCTAGCCGCCGGTGATTCCTATCCCGTGAGCGGCAAGGCGCTAGCCGCCGGTTCGATCGTCAGGGAATCGACTCCACAACGTTTCAGGACAGCGGCTTCCACGACACCGGCGGCTAGCGCCCTGCCGCTCACAGAACGAACCCAATCGCGTGACTCCTTGAAAGCCAGCGTGCTGGAACGGCTGGAACATTTCCTGTCGCAGCACACGAGCGGTGATGATCTGGGTTTGCGAATGCGAGGCGAACAGCTCGCGGCCGGAGTGCGATTCGTGCGGATGGTGCGGGAAGGCGGTTACGACCTCGTCGTCGCCAACCCACCGTATCAGGGCACGTCAAAGATGGCGGCGGGGAAGTACATTGAGAAAGAATACCCGCTGGGAAAAGCGGACCTGTTCGCCGCGTTCCTGCTGCGTGGATTGCAACTGGTTCGCGAAGGCGGCGTGTCGTCGATGCTGACGATGCGGAACTGGATGTTTATTAAACAGTATTCCGGGCTGCGACAACATTTGCTTGAACAGTACGATTTGGCCGCCCTAGGAGACCTCAGTTCCGGAGCGTTTCAAGCGATCAGCGCGGCACAGGTTGTCGTGTCAGTGGCGATGGCGGTGTTTTGGAAACGGCGCAGAACTGACGGCACGCACGTGGCATTGCGTCCGTTCTCGGATGCAACACTGTTGCAGGTCGGAGAAACAGAGCGCAAGCGTGCCGCCACCGTGTGCCACGTGGGCCGCCACACTTTCGACCCAGCCGCGCTGAAGGTCGTCCCAGAATGGCCGCTGGTGTATTGGTGGGATGCATCTTTCATTCGCCTGTATCGTGAAGCCCCGTTAATGGCGGACGTATCACCCAGCAATGCGGCGCAGTCGACAGGTGATAATGTGCGGTTTGTTCGTTTCTGTTGGGAGATACATCAATCACTTCGGGATCCGAAGCGATGGTTTCCATTTGTAAACGGTGCCGAAGGACGCGAATGGTGTGATCCTCAACTGGAAGTCGTAAACTGGATAGACAATGGAATTCCCATCAAAATGTCAAAATGTCACAAGACGGGAGTCATGGCATGCAGTTTAGCGAGCGAGGACCTCTTTCTTCGCCGTCCAGGTGTCGCGTATTCGATGATAGGATCGCGATTTAGCGCGCGCGTCCATCGAAGTGCGAGTGTCTTTGGAGACAAAGGGTCATCCATCTTTCCAACCGATATCGCGGCGACGGTGTGTGCAATGAATACCCGTCGCGCCCGGCAGATCCTTGAATCGCTTAATCCATCAATCAGCTTTCAATCAGGTGATGTGAATCGTCTGCCGTCATTCACTGTGACTCACGCGGACGAAATCTTTGAACACATCCAGATCGCGTTTTCGAGCCACGAATCTCATCGCGAACCGTCCGTCGAATTCAAACAGCCCGGCCCATCGCCGTGGCGGCATGCTCAGGAATGGGCACAACTCGCCGTGGATCGGCCTGAGGGGGCGGCGTTGCCGGAGTATGTCGAAGAACTGGATCCCGAGCCGCCGACCGATCATCTCAGCTTTGCTCTCGGCGTGACGCTCGGGCGGTTCGGGGCGAACGGGGAAGGGATTTTGGATGGGGATGCGGGACTTGCCGCTGATCGTAGGATGGACATTCCTGTCCGTCGTGACACCACAGTGGACGGAGCGGACGACGGACAGGAATGTCCATCCTACGTTGCCTTCGGCATTTTGTTTCTTGACGGAACACTCGCCGCGAATGATCGTACCGATAGCCTGGGGCACGAGGCGGCTCAACCGTTGCATCAGGCGTGGGCGACGTATGGGGCGAGAATTGCACCTCGATCCAATCTGCGGGATTATCTCCGGGAGAAATTCTTCGCCGATGTCCATCGCCAGATGTACGAGAACCGGCCGATTCACTGGCCGCTGTCGTCCGAAAAGAAAACCTTCGTCGCGTGGATCAATATCCATCGCTGGAATGAATCGACTCTGCGTGTCCTGCTGGCCGATCATCTGCAGCCCCGGCTGACTCAACTGGACGGCGAACTCACCGACCTGCGATCCGCTCGCGATGGAGCCGACAAGGGAGCCTCCAAAGCCGCCAAGGATCGCCTGGATGATGTGCAGAAATCCGTGAAGGAACTGCAGGAGTTTATTCGTCAGGTCGAACACTGTGCCGACAAAGGCCCGCCTCCGACCGATGACAAATGCACGCCGCGAGAAGTCGATGCCCGCTACAACCCGGACCTCGACGACGGCGTCATGATCAACAGCGCCGCCCTGTGGCCTCTGCTGACACCGCAATGGAAAGATCCGAAAAAATGGTGGGTCGAACTGGCCAACTGCAAAGGCAAAAAAGATTACGACTGGTCTCATCTGGCCATGCGTTACTGGCCGACTCGCGTGGACCAGAAGTGTAAGACCGACCCGTCGCTCGGAGTCGCCCACGGCTGCTTCTGGAAATACCACTCCGCCCGAGCCTGGAAGTGGGAGCTGCGGTTACAACAGGAAATCGGCCCGGAGTTTCGGATTGAAGAAGCCCCGTATTGTCCTGGTCATCAGCCGCGCGGCGCTAGCCCCGGTTCACGCGACGACTCGCCACATCAACAACCGGACGCTAACGCGTTGCGGCTGATCGACGGCGGCGACACTGTGCACCGAGCGGCGTACCTGTCCGCCAACGCCGAAGAGGCTCTGCAAACCATCGAAGCCGAAGCCCTGCGACGTCGCAAGAAGCTGAAGCAGCCTCAAGCAGAATTCACCATCCTGGAACCCGGCCTCTGGACCATCGTCCCCGAACTCTGCTGGGCCATAGAACTGCGAGTCATCATCAAACAAGGCACCGACTTCCGCCTGCTCTCCCCTGACGAACCCAAAGCACGCAAGTCCTTCGAAAAAGCCCACCCGGACCACGTCGCGGCCAGGAAGAGGCTCATCGACAAAGCGGCGAAGGAGAACCTGTTCGCGGCGGAGGAGGATGAAGAGGAATCAGAAGGTGTCGATGGTGAAGACGGCAACGATTCCGAGGACGAATAACCACGTGGATTGTGGAACCCCGTCGGGGTTCGGTTCCGTGTGGCGTCTGTCCTGGGGTGCGCCGCGGCGCGGCGACCCCAGGCTTTGTTGTGTAACCCGTTCCGGGTAAATCGCAGGTGAACTGTGAGCCACTCTACCTATTCAACGGCCTGCAGCATGGCTCGAACATACTGATACGCAGCCTGTTGTGATTGAGCGACATCGTTGCCCTGCTGCCCCAGGACTTCCGCAACATGAACCGGGCCGATCGAATCAAGTTGAGCAAACTTCTTACTCAGGATCCGAACACCTTCTTCAGCCAGACCGTTGGGAAACATCGACGCTATTCGGTTGCCCAAATCTTTCGGGCCTGCGGGATAATTGGCTGCCACAAAGTAGACGTCATAGGCGTCCTTTGCCTTGAGCCGGTCTTCCATCGCGAACGCTTTGATGAGGACAAACGCCTCCGGTCGAACGACTCGGGCCTGAACAGTATTTGTCGCACCGTTTCGCATAATTCCGCTGATTTCAATCATGTCGGAATACTCAAATGCCAGGTCCAGTCCGCGTAAGGTGTTGATCTTGAGTTCATTCACCAGGATCGCAGGTTCTTTCTGACCTGTCTGATATTGCCCCGTAATCAAATCCACTTTGATCGACCCGGAAAGTGTGTCCATCGTGAAGTGAGTCGGCGGTGCATGATGCTGGAACCCCGCTTTGCTCATGCGGGCTCGAATTGTGGAGTAGGCATCATCCGCCAGGGCTGCCGGGGCAACCGCCAGATCGACATCGATCGAACCGATATGTTTCTTGCCGGGATACAGCAAATCGGGGACCCAGCCACCGACAACGACCAGGTGCTCACGGAACACACCAAGAACGTTGAGCGTCTCCAGCAGAACGGATCGAGCCTCATCTTGCTGTCGAGAACTCATGCGTCATTTTCCCCCGTTGCTGGCGTTTGATCAATATGGGATTTGAGCAGCCGCGCGTACACCTCGTCAGCCGCTTCCTGACCTCGTCCCTTCATCTGGACCAAGTCAAGCCATGTCTGTACGGGCGATGTCCACGAAAGCTGAGTATCCTCGGAAAATCGTCTGTCTGCAAATACTGACGTATCGTACGGTTCCCAGAGAATCAGGTTGGCTCCTGTTTCCACGGGGGTGATACCTGTTTCATCAGTCAGTTGGTCACTGAGGGTCGCAAGACTTTGCATCGGCTCAATGTATGCCGTCACAACGGGCGTGCGAACCATCGGGGCCAGTTTCCATGCCGCAGAGAAACCGGAGAGCGTTATCGTGAGCCCGTTCCTGCGACACCAGTCGAACAATCGTCGTTCGATATCATCCGGTTCGCCAAGGGCAAAGTAAAACTGCCGGGACACCGGGCCTCGATAGTGATCGCCCCAGGCTTTCAACAATCCGTCGGCGTCACGCACCGAAGTTCCACGGATACCAATGGAAATGTACGCATCCTGAACAAGTGATTGACGGACTTTTGAGACCAATCCCGTGCTGACCTGCGCGTCTTTGTGCTCTGCCAACTCGTGAACCGACCACGTTCGGTTGAGCTCCGACAGCAGGACTCGCACGATACGGCTTGATTTTGGAGAGAACGGGTCTGCCAATTTCGACCGTTCGGAACGCACTGGTTCGCGTCCGTCGCGAACAATGAGCAACGGGGGTGACAGCTTTTGAATGCGGCAATTTCCAGCCGAATCACACCATGAAACGCCAGCCTTTTGGGCCAACTCGGCAACCCGCGGGGATATCGCAGGGCAAAACAAGAGCGGAATAAAGTCCGGAGCAAGTGTGGCCATTCGATCGAACAAAGGCCCAGCTGCCCTGGGCGTTATGCTTTGGCGTTCTTCGACGGCAAATCTGTACTCGACTCCAGCCTGAGATTCTGCTGTCACCAGCAGATCAATTTGAGTTTCCGCAGCGCTGACTTCTGATTCAGTACGTACTGCAATCAACCCAGCATCGGCCTGCAGGATTTCTCTAAGGACGCCCGTTGAAGTTGAGTGCAGGGTCATAGCATTTATCAATTTATCAACATTCACTGTTGAGTGAAACATCTGTATTTAGTGAAACTCTACGTCTTTTCTATTGAATATCAACGATTCTGTGAGTGTTGAAGTCCTTTTTACCCAGATGATGCCGTGTGGAACGGTCACGCCGGTTTCGTGAAGAACGGGATTCGATGGCATCAAGAGGGATTCCGGTGGGCCCAAAGCGCTGTTCTGCAACCGTTCCGGGATGGATCGAAATCGGCAGATTTTGCTGACAAGCCCGTTGACAATATTCCCCACAGGAATAAACTGCGCCATTGATGGGTATTTTATGACTTGAACTATTCCAAAATGCTACGATCAATATGGACGATCGAACAACCGATTGACGACCTCGGCAAGATGTCGAAGCCGCTCGTCAAGAAGTACCGTCGAGAACGGAAGAACCTGCTGGTCAATCTTCAGATCTATCTCGACGCGCTGAATGCTGGGGCTACTCTTGTTCAGATTCAGCGAGGATTCATTCATCAGGAGCCTCACGGCAGGACACGATGACAATTCAGAAGAAGGCAAGGAAGCCCGAAATGAACAAGGCGAAAAAGACGGGGTTTAGTTCAGTTGCGGATTTGGCACGCAGTGCATTTAAAGACGATCCGGATCTCGTTGAAGAACTGGAAGAAGACCTCTCGTCCCGGCAAGTCGTCCGAGCGTTATCCGCGATGCGATCGGCTCGTAATGTGTCGCAGGCAGAGATCGCTTCACAATTGAAATGCTCGCAAAGCAAAGTGTCGAAGATTGAGAATGGCGTGGATGCTGATTTGAGCGTTGGTGAACTTGAGGCCTATGCGCGAGCACTTGACTGTGATGTCGTCCTGACGTTTCAGAAACGCCATTCGACGTCAGCGGATCGAGTGAAGCAGCATGCGTTCGCGATCAAACGAGAACTCGACGATCTTGCACGCATCGCCGGAGATGACTCCACCCTGAGGAAGGGCGTGGCATCCTTCTTCGTTGAAGCATTCTTCAATATCGTCCGAATGATTTCGGAAAGTGCAAAGTCGCTGCCAGCGACGAGTGATGATAGTCCGCATGTTCGAGTCAGCATGGAGCCCAGCGAGAGCGAGATGAACGAAGAGCAAGTACCGACGGCCGGTGGCGCATAGACATTCTGATGTTGGCGGCAATGCGGCGAGCCCAATGCGGCGAGCCCAATGCGTTTGACCCCGACGGGGTTTTACAACAAAGCCCAGGGGCGCCGTGCCAACGGCGCACCCTGGGTTTGGTCGCGATTTGCGATTGAACCCCGAACGGGGTTCCACACCACGCGCAACGGCCGTTCGGCATGGCGATTGTGGAACCCCGTTGGGGTTCGTTTTGGCGTGGCGTCGTGTCCTGGGGTGCGCCGCGTTGCGGCGACCCCAGGCTGTGTTGTGCAACCCGTTCAGGGTTGAATCGCTTATCGTGTGCGCTTTCGCTAAAACACAGAGGATTTTCCCAGTCCGTCCTTCTGGTTCAAGCCGTCTTCCGCATGACTTCTCCCTTACCACCCGTTTCTTCGCAGCTACTGGAGATCCTGCAGGACGAAGTTCGCAAGCGTTCGCTGATCATCTGGCTGGATGCAGATAACCACTACACAGATTTTGCTGATCGCCTGATGACGGATCGTTCCGACGGGCGACTGAATTTTGAGGTGAAGGGCTACCGAGGCAGCTACCTGGAATTGATTCTGGAGCTGGAACCACTCACCGCTGGTGTCGATAAGCCGCCGCTGGTGATTCATTTGCCTGGATTCAATACCGATACCATTTGTGAAACTCCTTTGCTGGAACTGTATCTGGCTGGCAAGGTATTTCAGAAAGCTCTGCCAACGCTGGTTGAGACTGCGGCGGCGACTCGCGTTCCTTCTCAGCGGATCGCCGAGTTCCTTGCGGGGAAGCGATTCACGCTGAAAGATGCGGACGAATGGCTTTCGGAATCATTGCAGAGTGACTCGGACGGTTTGGCTGGAGAACTGCGACGACTGAAACTAATCGATATTGTGCGAGAGTTGCTCAAACCGGATGGGGCGTTTGCGGATCGAATCCGAAAGGGTGACGGAAAGAAAGATCAGACGATTTCCCAGCTTGTGGCTCGGCTCAGTAATCTGTCCGGTGCTTCTCTGCCGTTTTTGAGTGAGGAACTGCCGTTCTCGAAGATCACGCTGCACGATCTGGCTTCTAACGTCGCCAGTTGGGCGTTGTGCGTGGAATATGTCACGGATCTTGCACGAGAACCACGTGGCACGTTGCTGCAGCCGATTCGAGAACTTCCCAACGCCGTTCACGAGGAGTGCTGTCATCTTGCGTCCGAACTGAGACATTCGCATAAAGATTTCTACACTCGGGTGGCACGAGAAACGGAAGATCGCCTCATTGAGGAAAGAACTTCGGCGCGGCCCGAGGATCTTGGTCGCATCGACACGTTTTCGTTCGAAGAAGAAGCGATCCTCAACGGTGCCATTCAGGCCCTGCTGGCAGCTGAATGGGATCAGTCGCTGGCATGGGCAGAAGACCGGAAAGCGGATCAGTGTTTTTGGCTGCAACAGGAACCGCATCGCCGGTCCGCATGGCAGTTGGTTGCCGACGCGGCTCGCCTGGGACAGGCCATCAAAGCTGCTGGAGCCAACCTGCAGGGCGTTAACAGTGTGGATGCGGCAACAGAATATTACGTCCAGCATGGCAGTCAGGTTGATCAGTCGCATCGTCGACTGGAACAGCGTCGTGATGCATTGTTGTATCCACAGATTCCGAAATTCGAAGAGCTTCGCGAGTGTCTGGATGCACTCCGTGATCGCTGGAGAATTTGGGCCGATGCCTGGGCCGTCGATTTCAATCACCTTTGCCAGCGCGATGGATTCCTGCCGTCGCCTGAACTGCAGCAGCGGACGTTTTTTGAAGACGTGATCACTCCGCTGATGACCGGATATAGCCAGGGAACGACCGTACTGTTTCTGATGGATGCCCTGCGGTTTGAGATGGCTCAGGAGTTGTGTGACTCACTTCGTGAAGCGGGCTCAACGACTGTCCATTTGAAAGCACGGCTGGCGGAATTGCCTTCAGTGACGGAAGTGGGCATGAATGTGCTGGCTCCCGTGTGTAATCGCGGCCGACTTTCTCCGACCGTTAAGGATGGCAAATTTCTCGGTTTTTCAACGGGGACGTTTCGAGTCTACGACCCGGAATCCCGCAAGAAAGCCATGCACGAACGAGTTGGCGGTCGGAATTGTCCCAACAAGACTCTGGAAGAGATCCTGGCGTTGAACAAGAAGGGTTTGGCCGCCACGATCAGACAGGCCAATCTGCTGATCGTGGAAAGTCGCGAGATCGATGAAGCTGGTCATGCAGGCGTCGGGCCTTCCGTATTCGCCAAGACGCTTCAGGATTTGCGAGCGGCCTTGCATCTGCTGCGAGATGCTGGTGTACAGAACTTTGTGATCACATCGGATCATGGCTTCCTGCTGCTGCCGGATCTGGAGCATCCTGTGCAGCCTCACGGTCGAAAAATTGATCCGCGTGGCCGTTATGTGATCTCAGCCGACGCCGCTGACCACAATGATGAAGTGCGACTGCCGCTGCGTGACCTGTATTACGACTGTGATGACCTGCATGTGATGTTTCCGCTGACAACGGCGTCATTCGATACGGGAAAGAAGGATCGACGTTTTGTGCATGGAGGAAATAGCCTTCAGGAGCGTGCGATTCCGGTGCTGACGGTGCAGTATGCTCGTGGCGCGGGCGGCACAACCGTTCGCTATCAGATCAACGCGACTGCGGGCCGCAAAATGATGGGGATGCATGCCATTCAGGCAACCCTGATTCCGGAATCGTCGTCGCTGGGACTCAAATTCGGCGGTGCTTCACGGATGGAGCTGGGGTTGCGGGCGACCGATGGAGAAAAAGTGCAGATTACCCTGATGGCCGTCTCCGGTGGTGCCACGCTGGACGGCAGCTCCATTTTGGCAACAGAGGGTGAAGCGTTTGAAGTTTACTTCCGCGTGACAGGTCCTCAGGACGCTCGCGTGCGAATCGAAGTCTTTCACCCGGGTTCCAGTGAATCCGTAGCCCCGGGCATTGTAGCGGAACGCTTCGATGTGACTCCTGAGCTTCGGCCAGTTGCAGACACCACGCCTGTTGTGACAGGAAAGTCGGCCAAACGACCGGGTACCGTAGAAGCGACGGAAGCCACTTGGTTGCAGGATTTCACACAGGATGGAGTCCGCCGAGTTTTACGGCACCTGTGGGAACATTCGGTTGTTGCCGAGTCGGAACTGGAGTCCATGCTGGGGTCTCCTCGTGAGGCTCGACGGTTCGCACGCGATATCGACAAGTATCTGAGTCAGATTCCATTCACAATTCGAGTGGAAACAGTCTCTGGAATCAAACGCTACGTGCGTGAAGGAGGTGCATCGTGAGTACTCTGACCAACCGGGACATCCAGCATATCTTTGAAGCACTTCGGAAGGGTCTTGTCCCGGAGCGAGGGATCGATAACTTTGCTGTGGGGATTGAAAAGCAGCGAAGCGAAATTCACCGGCAATTGGATCTGATCTCCAGCAGCGAAGGTTCACTGAAGTTCCTGCGTGGGGGTTACGGCTGCGGTAAGACGTTCATGGCGCGACTCGCCCTGCTGGATGCTCAGCAACAGGGTTTTGCGACCAGCTTTGTGGTCGTCTCAGACAGTGATCTACACTTCCACAAGTTTGAAGACGTCTACAAGCGTGTGCTGACGGAACTGGGAACATCCACGTGTCCTCGCAGTGCTCTGAACGATATTCTCGACCGCTGGATCGGCTCCGTAGAAGATCAATTGATTAGTGCCGGTGAAGATCCGGATGCTGATGACTTTGACCAAAAGGTGCGGGCTCGATTGAATGACAACCTGGTGTCGTTGACTGGTGGCAAGGCTCCTCAGGATTTTGTGCGAGTCATCCAGACAATTTTCGATCTCAAGCAAAAGGGCGCTCATTCTGACGCCGGGGCACTGATTTCATGGCTCTGCGGCAGCGGCAACGTGGCTGCCAGCGTCAAGAGGATGGCGGAGATCAAAGGTGAGATCGGAGGACGCGAAGCCTTGGATTATCTGCGAGGTGTATTGGAGATCGTCAAGGCTGCGGGTTACAAGGGCTTGGTGATCGTAATCGATGAAGCAGAGACAATTCTGCGCATGCGACAGGACTCACGTCACAAGTCGTTGAACGGAATTCGACAGATCGCCGATGCGGCGGGAGCGTATCCGGGACTGCTGTGGATCTTTACGGGCACCCCGGATTTCTTTGACTCACGCCATGGCGTTGCAGGCTTGGCCCCATTGCATGATCGCATTCAGTTCATGAAGCAGGACCGATTCGCCAGCACTCGACAGCCACAGCTGGAACTGACGCCGTTTGATGCGGCTCGACTGAAAAATGTCGCTGTGCAGCTGCGTGAGATATTTCCGGCGGCGGATAAGACCCGATTGCGGGAACGCATTAGTGATGAATTCATCGATCGGCTTGTGAAAGAAGTCACAAAAGGCTTTAAAGGTGATGTGGGTGTCGTTCCACGCCAGTTCCTGCGGGCGTTTGTGAACCATATGGATCTTGTGGATCAGAATGAGGACTACGATCCCATGGAGGTGAAAGGCTTTGTGCCTGCAGATCTGAAAGACGAAGAAAAACAGTACATGGATGGCAATCCTCCGGCGATTTCGGACGAGCCGAACGAACCGGTGCCTGTGGAGGAAATCTGGTGAGCATCTTCGCACGGCTGGCTCCACGCCTGCAGGAAGCCATTGTCGCCCGACTTGGCTGGTCCAGTCTGCGGCCAGTTCAGGAGCTGGCTGGAGAAGCATTGCTGGCCGGTAAGAACGCTGTCGTTCTTGCACCGACCGCAGGTGGCAAGACTGAAGCATCCATGTTTCCGACGCTGTCGAATCTGGTCAGTCATCAGCCGCAGGGTGTCGGTGCAATCTATGTGGCCCCAATCAAGGCATTGCTGAACAACCAGGCGGATCGCCTGGGCCTGTATACCGAGATGGTCGGACTGCGACGATTCGTCTGGCACGGTGACACGACCAGTCATGAACGAAAGAAGTTCCTGAAGGATCCGTGTGAGTTGCTGATGACGACTCCGGAATCACTGGAAGTGATGCTTGTATCCGAGAGTGTGGATAACAAGTCTCTGTTCGGTGACTTGCGAATCATTGTCATTGACGAGGTGCATGCAATCGCCGGGACAGATCGTGGTGCTCACCTGATGAGCGTCATTGAACGCCTGGCGAAGATCTCCGAACACGATCTGCAGCGAGTCGGGCTGAGTGCGACGGTTGGCAATCCTTTGGAGATCCTGAAATGGCTTCAGGGTTCGTCGCGTCGCGAATCTGTTGTGGTGGATCCGCCGAAACAGCCTGGACGACGGCAGCTTTTGGTGACTTATCAGCCGCAACTGGGGCAAATGGCAATGCAAGCCGCCACGATGAGTCAAGGCTGCAAGAGTCTGTTCTTTTGTCAGTCACGTTCGGTAACAGAAGCCATCGCGGAATACATGCGGCGTGCTGGTACCGCTGTCTTCGTCCATCACAGCGCTGTGTCAAAGGAAGAACGACAACTGGCGGAGCACGAGTTCAATCAGGGGTCGAATGCCTGCATCGTGTGTACGTCAACGCTGGAGCTGGGGATTGATGTCGGAGACCTGGACAAAGTGCTGCAGGCCGAAGCTCCATCGACCGTCAGTTCATTCCTGCAGCGAATGGGAAGAACTGGACGCCGTGCCGGGCAGTCTGCCAATACGACGTTTTTCTGCTCCACCAACGATTCCGTGCTGCAAGCGATCGCTCTGATTGAACTGGCAAAGGCCGGGTGGGTTGAGAACGTTGCAGTCAGTAGTCGTTGCTGGCCAGTCATGATCCATCAGCTATTGGCAATGTCTTTGGCCGGAAACGGAATTTCGCCATCAGATGCGTGGAGTCATTTTCAGACGGTTCCCGACTTCAAGGGAATCTCAAAGGAGGAGTTTGACCGTCTGATCGACTGGCTGATTGCGGACAATTCCATGATCCTGGTGAGCGGCGTGCTGGTGCTGGGGCCAACCGCCCAGCGAAGATTCGGTCGCCGAAACTTCATGGAACTTTACGCTGTCTTCAGCAGCCCTCAGAGTTATGCAGTCCACACCGCCGCCGATCAGCCGCTCGGCACACTCGGACAGGATTTCGTAGACGGCCTCGTGGAAGACGTCAGCTGCTTTCTACTGGGAGGCCGCGCTTGGGCAGTCACCTTCATCGACCACAAGGAGCGAGTCGTTAAGGTCACAACAGCCCCGCGAGGCAAACAACCAACCTGGGGCGGTTTCCTGCCACAGTTCATTGGTGAAGGGCTGTGTTCCAGAATCCGTGACGTCCTCGCGTCATCCGAGCATTACGCCTACCTCGACACCGACTCTCGCCGTGAACTGGACGACCGTCGCCAGCAGATGCAACCCATTCTCACCGGGCAGAGCCCACACATCGATACGCAGGATGCCGACATTCACTGGTGGACATTTGCGGGCGGCAAGATCAACTCAACGTTCCGCTATGCCCTGCTGTCACTGTTTCCAGACGCACGCATTATTACTGACAACTTCCGCTTACGACTGTCCGCCGAAGGACTGACAGAAGCCCACTTCCGCCTGCAGCTTCAGGAACTTCAGCAGCCCGGATTCTGGACCGAACCAATCCGCTGGCAAGCCATCGCCGCCACACTCCCCGCCTACCGCCTCAGCAAATTCCAACCCCTCATGCCCGACTGGGTGCAACGGGAATTCGTGGCTGATTTCCTGCTGGACGTCCCAGGTGCTCAGAGGTGGTTGAGTCAACACATGTCACAACAATTGAACGAAGGCGGCGACTGATGCATCCCGCTGACGTTGATTCAAATAACGTTGGAGTTCACGAATCCAACTCCGCGAAATCACTTTACACACAGCCCAATTCCGAGTTCATACTCGAGCTTGTCACGATCCTGCAATTTTGACTTGTAAGCGTTTATTGCGTTCTCGGCATCATTCCGTGCGGCACCCTGAATCTGCTGAATCCGGACCGATCGACTTTTCTTTAAATCCGCATGGTTGCCCTCAATAATTGCAACGCGAAAGAAATTCTGATCAGCCTCCATTGGATTCGCAGAGAGATTCCGCTTGCATAATCCTCGCAAGAACCAATTCGCCGAATCCATCGGATCGTTGAGTAATGCAACATTCAGGTGGTCGATCGCAGATTTGTAATCGCGAACGGAAATCTGCTGAAGCGCAAAGTTTGATTCGCGTCGTGCAATCTTCCGATCCTTAGCTCGAATTTGCAAGTCTGCGAGGCTGATCCCAAGCCGCAACCTCGGTTTCCAGCCGGGATGTTTTGCCAGGACATGTTCTAAGTTGAGCTTTGCATCCGCAAGCCTCTCTTTAGCTTCAGATGCGTTGCAGTAAATAGTGCCGCGAAATGAGAGGCGGTTTTCATCGTCATGAAATGCCGAAGAAATGTCAATTCCATCAAGCGTTTCATAGGCAGGCAACGCCGTCCGCAGGCATGCGACGAGCGCACTTAACGGCGATGTTTGTGGTGAATCGACTACCCAACCATTTGCCAAATGAGTTTTCCATACATCTGTTTCGGCTGTCGCTTTTAGCAAAGCTCTGATGAATTCAATTTGCTCTGCTCGGTCCTGAACAGTCTCAACCACGAAAGTCCCTTCAACATCATAGTAACCGCGAGCAAGGCAAACTCCTTCTAGTGATTTGTCCTTCGCAATTTGTGAACGGAGGAACTTGAGCAGGCTGGGGCCACTTGCCACGATGTCAATTCTAAGCTCTTCATCCAATCCCTTTACCCGCCGTTGCCCAAGATGCTTGATCGCCATTTCCTTAAACAGATCTGCTAGTGGAGTGATTTCAGAGCCCTCGCAGGCATTCCCTTGCACCTTCAAATGGCCGTCCTCTGCAAACCACAGACGATTGATTCGGACTTCATCGAAGGACTTTGCTGCTTCACGGAACCGAATCAGCAGGTCGTGCGTCGGTTCATGGATCACCGTCAACTTAAACGCCATGTCCGCCCACGGATGATTGACTGCTTGCAGGCTCTCACCTAATAGTGTGCGTAGCACAACTTCTTGCTCGGATGCGTTGCATCGACCACGAAAGTTCAACTGTCCTTGTAAATCAAAACTTACTTCCTCTATTCGGGCGCCGTCCATTGCCTCCCTTTCGGCGATTGCGTGTTGGACAACCGATACCGGAGAGGGCACAGTCTTAATCGTGACCTCTCGGAAGCTGGACACCTGTTTTTGCAATTCGGGCTCGCGAATTCCTTCGTGAGACGATTGGATCAGTCTCATCAAAGATTCACGAGCGGCATCGTCAGCGATGCTAATCTCTGGGTCGAAAGTTTCGACTTCAACCGTCGCCTCGCCAGGGGCCACAAAATAAACGCGACGCAAACGTGTACTTCGTCCCAGCGGAGATTCATTCTTCCAAATTTGTTGTCGCAGTTTTGTGATATAGGTGGCAAAAGAACTCTGTTCGAGTTGGTTGATTGCTTCGCGAGCCTCTTCGGGATTCCGACAGATTGGCGATGAATCAAAAATTGCCTGGAGAGAGTTGGCAAGTGTCAAACGTTGCTCGACCGTTTGCACACTGCCAGTCAACCGCAGGTGGCCTGTTTCGTCGTAGAACGCATCTGTCAGCTCCGCGCCATCAAGTTCACCGCCAGAAACTGCCAACGCCTGCCATTCAAGCACCGGTGATTTGACTCTTCTGAGCTGCACTTTATTGTTTATTAAATGGAATTCCGTAAAGGAATCTTTCGGCAGCAGACTGGCAAGGAATTCTTCGATCTCAACGATCAATCTGTTCTCAGCGCAATCTGCTGCTTTTGCCTTAAGAGTGCTCTCCTCCAGAGCGACTGGGTCTAAACTTGTCGCTTCGAATAAGATGCCACCAATCCTGTCAAATCGAGCGTCGTCCAGGCGAGTGCGCCGAAGTAGATTGCGGGTACGTAAATCCGTCAATTCATTTGTGGCCATCAGGACTTGCAATTTCGGCAATAATTCGGACCTTAGTCCCGGGACAGCCGTCGAGTTTAAAATAACTTCGGATGTTTCCAGCTCTCGAAAACGTGGCGAAGCGCTCAAAATAGCCCGCGTTGCCTTCTTGATTGGCTCCCCCTGCTCTTCTTTGTCCAGTAGTACTTGAAGCGTAATCTCGCCCTTCCGGATATCACATGATTGAACCAACACTCCGAAAAGTTCTTTCTGATTGAAGCACGCTTCTCTCAAGAGTCGCAGCACTTCTTGAGGCGGAGAGGCTGTGTCAGTGCCCTGTGCGGTGACCCGGCCGCCCGACCAGAGGACTAAGATGAGTCCGAGCAAAATCACAACAAAGCGGGATTTGAACCTCCAAATCTGCCTGGTTGAAAGTTGGCGCATCGTTTGCCCCATGTTGAATTGAACATTCGTCAGCTTCAGCGAGGTATTCCAAAGTGAATCCCAATTGTTCCCTAAAACTGCCTTGCGAACGATCCGACACTGTATTGAACTCACTTGGATGGTACTCCAACAAACACAGTAGGAAACTCGGTCGCGCGCTTGTTCAGTTCTTCGATGCGTGGCCACACCTCACCAAGTAATTCGGAATGGGGCATACATCCTTGATTGAGCTTCTGCAGGCTTTCGACGGTCCAGTCGACTGTGCGCCGAAGTTCGTTAAACGTCTTTGCCGCGTCACTCTTTCGAGTGCCTTTCAAGAACGCAGGCCGCGTTCCTGTTCCTGTTACGATTAATCTCCGAAGGCGCTTTTGAGGGATTGTGAATTCGTCGTAGCCACTATCGATCATCCATTCCAGTCGTTTGTCTTGCCACACCAAAACAACATCGTTTCTTAAGACGGGCAGACTTTCGGCATCTATTTCTGCGCCTTCCATCGAGAGCACAACCTCGTCCAAGGGAACCGTATTCGGAAGATACCTCTCACAAATGCGATGGGTGCCCAGCAGTATCAAATCGCGAACGGAGGTATGTACATCAGGGGCTTGGTGAAGCTGCGCCAACAGCCGTATGCGTTGCTTAAATTTCGACTCATCGGCGTCACGCATGGCTTCGACAAATCGGAGCACATGCTCGCAGTGGCTGGTTTCATTCTCGATCCATGTTGCATGCGACCCCATCGAACCGTATGCCGAAGTGTACCCCTTCAATTGATCGAGCCTGGCTGCCAGCTTTTGGCAGACTTCATCGAAGGCTCGATCTTCGAGAACTTCAAAACCTCTTTCTGCCAAGGGAGCGAGTAGGATCTCCGTCTGCAAAGGTTGGAGATAACGCAACTCGTGCGCACGCAGTTCTGCTTCTTCCAAACGAAGGAACTCCGCGTGCCCGGCAACTTGATCCTGTGTGCCATCTTTCAATAGCTTTCTAACACCTGCCAGCTGTTTTCTCAATTGTTCAACATTGTCCGGATTCTGTCGCCGTGCAGCCCGGAGCATTCGTTCGGCTTCCACAAGCTTTCTTTGTTCGAGCCACACATTGAAGAATTGAAAATCTTCGGGGAGGCTCAAGCTATCTGGTTTTTCAAGGTCATTGTTGTCAGGCGTTACTCGTTCGAGTTCGTTCAACAATCGTTGGGCGTTCCGCCGAGTCTGACTGCTCAAGTTGCCTGCATTCCATACGGCAGTAAGCCCTGCCGGATCATTGCTTTGGGATTCAGGAATCTGCCCAGTTCCGTTTATAATCGATAACCAACTCTGCATTCGATCATGAGGATTTTCGTCCGTGACCGTGACCGACTCAACGTTTGGCAATTCGATTGAGGTTGGCGACGAAAGGACGAAATTCTGAATATCGTTTCGTAACGCAAACGCGACTACAAATAACGACATCAGCCCCAAAAGCGACTTAATAAGGCAACGCCCGATCATATCCGAACTCACTTCTGACGCCCACGATTATGGATTTGTGTTCTCAGGCGACACATCTGAGGTTGTATGAAAGTAATTCAGTATTCTTTCGCCCCAGGAAGACACCACAAGACCCAGAAAGAATCCAATAAGCAGCATTGATAACGCTTGTAGAAATCTGAGGACGAGACCAATAGTTTCTGGTGAAATGGACCTATAGTTCTTAACCATCAACTCGATACGTTTTCGAGTTTCGTCGGGGAACTTCCCTGGATGCTCTTTCAGCCAATACCTGATCTTTATGAAAGCGCTTCCTCTCGTCTTTTCCTTGCAAAGTAATCCAAGTCCCATTGCCTCAAATACTGCTTCCCAGATTCTCGCGGACACCGCATTACGACCAAGATACGGAAAGATCATCTCTACTTTGTTGATTTCACTCCAATGCTGCAGATGCATCCAGCTGTATTGTCGTTTTGGGTTTCCCTCAAGTTGATTCCAATCGTCTTCCAGCAGCCGTGTTAATTGGGACGGTAGCAAGTCTGACTCATCGAAGCCTAGTCGCTCCTTAAGCAGAAAGAACAAATCTATCACGTCAGAACGATTCAGGGAAAACATCAATTGCATCGTCTGTTTGCGGTCTTCACTAGGTAATTCTTTGTGGTAAGCGGTCTTGAATCCATCCCACAAGTCGCCGGAAATCTCGTCCTTACCGCTCGCTCTCAGAAGGAATTGGGCGATTTCAGTGGCAGTTTCACGCTGTACGCTTCGAGCCAGCGCTTGTCCGATCCACGTCCCTGGAAACGGTGGGGTAGTTTCGCTGAAATCCCATACATTTTCAGCATCTTCTAATACAAGCAGCCAAGTGAGTTGCCGATCCAGTTGCCCTTTCAAGTTGCTACGTTTTTGATATTCCTGTAGCAACGCAATCCTCTCGATGAATTCGAGCGGACGTAACTTGTTCGCATCCAGCAACATGCGTACACGGATCAACAACTCCCTGAAATCAGCATCGCACTCTTTATTTCGGAGTTCACGATAGAGACGCCAGCTTTTCCGCCAGGAGTCATTCCGAGTGACAATTAGTTTTGCGATATGATCAAGATGCTGTTGCAATGCCGACGCGTGTGTCAAGGTTTCAGAGAACTCTACACGTAACTCTGGATGCAGTGTGCATTGGGTCCTCATCAATCCCCAAAAAGACTCCCGACAGCGGCGGCGGTCAATATCAGCGTTTGCTGTATTTCCTTCTGCGCCATCGTCATTCAGCAGCTTTTGCCCAAGTTCGAGACTTTGCAGTCTCTGCAGTGCAGCAACAACTTCATGATCCGGCAGAGACTCCGCGTTGGCGGTCAACAGTTCGCGGTCAGAATGAACTTGCCATGCCTGACCCGGAGTCTTTGGCGTGATTGTGTCGGCGAGGGAGAAAAGGGAATGAAGCTCTTTCAATTTGTCCCATTTGGCGTTTGCTGCAAGATCGATATAGTCATCAAGCCGATCGAACAGAGGAGATTTCACTTCAGGGCTGCAGGTCAGTCTAAATGTGTCTAGAACGAATCCCTGACGCTCCAGAAAATCGTCATGAAGTCCTTCTTCCGGATGGTCTGTGATAGTGCCTATCACAGTTGCGGACTTGAAGCTTCGCAGTTGATGGCCGGGCTTTTCATAAGTCGAGAAGGTCAGTTGGCGCATGAAACCTTCTGGCAACACAGTCGCCGCCCCATAGAGCAGCAGTGCTACAAGGCTGGGTTCGGCGTGTATGTAAACGTGCTGTGCAGGTTCTGAGTTCAACGCCTTTAAGCATGCTGTTGTTGTCCACGCCAACAACCGTCGGCGTTGTTCCGGGGCAATCTTTCCAATTCGGCTAGGAAACTGTTCGTCACTTAGAAACCTATAAAGCTGCCGATCGTCAACTGACGCCCCGCGCTCGGGAATGCCAGAGAACTTGGCGCTGGTTTCGATTCCCTTGTTTCCAAAATCAAGATCATCCCAAAGCGATGAATCGCTGCACCGCAGTATTTGTTTCAAGGACTTCTTTCGTGGGTAAAATATTGTTCGTGTATAGTAATTCCCCCACCGCCCCTCAGTGTCGCGTCCCAGATATCGTGAATGAGCCAGCACATAATGGTCGTTTTTTCCATCGACCGGACAGGTGAGCCATGCGAGCCGTTGGGGAGATGCTTCTGGAAGATGCATCTGAGTGTCCAGCGGTTCGTAACTCAGTTTTGAGGTAAACTCCTGCATTTGCGGATCTGCGCACGAACGCATTCGCATCTGAAAACCAGCTTCGCCATTACAACTTTCATCCGGTCGACAGTGGGTGAAGACGAACTGTTCATACAGTTCTGCTGGAGGCCCTGACCTATTGCTGGAAGTCCCCCCTACTGCAGTCGTCTTGTCGGTGTTCGTCGTCATGTTAGACATTCTCATCAATGCAATGTTTATTCTCAGCCGAAGGCAGTCTGTCACAATTTGAGCAGCTAGTTGTTTAGCAGCCTCCAGAGATAACTCTTCCAGGACCGGCCTCGCACCTGCTCTGACTTCTTTTGAGAACTGATAATGGGGCCGATTTTGAGCGGTTTGCTTATGAGGGAATTCTTGCCACAAATTGAAACTGCCCAAACGGTGACGAAAAGGGACTTTCCCACCGATGGTGCTGACAATGATACCCGTCCACCCATTGCAGCCAGTTCGGCTACGGTGATCAACTGCGTTCGTCGTTTTCCTTTTTCGCTACCCAAGTCCTGGTAATGCTGTTCTCCGCTCGTGGCGAGTTCAAATTTCACTTCCATGCTAGGATTTGTGAATTTCCACGAAATATGAACCTGCCGGCCGTCGGGCGACAACACGTACTCGCGATCTCCCGGAGCCAATTTCAGCTTTGACTCCCACCAGTGAGTGACAAAATCACCCAGTTCCGGCCAATAGAAGTCCAACACCTTGTTCTCACGAATCATCTCGGACGCTTCAAAGGCAGCAAATGCATCGTGACCTCGTCCCTTGCGAACGCAATGCTGAATTTGCTCAATGAACTCCGCTCGCTTACATGCGTGTTCAATCTCGACTTTTCGCTTTTCCAGGCCGGAATAGTGATGCTTCAGCCGCGGGCTGCAAGAAAGTCGCTTGATTCGCAGGTAATCTACCCCTTCGTCCAAAGCTCTCTCTAGCTCAATCCACTCTCTTCCGCGCTGGATTGCGTCTACTGCCTCATTACGCCAGCGATCAGCCTCCTCGCAGCCGTCGAAAAGATCTTCGTCCCATATCTCGACAAACGTCTTGTCACGTTGTCCCTGAGGCGCGGGAGGAGACTCAAGTGCTGCGAGTCTGTTTATCGCGGCAATCCTCCTGACGGCAAGTCGACAGCGGCTTTGCACTTCAACATCAGTTACCCCAAATTTGGAACCTTCAATCCTTTTCCAACAGTCCGCAATGTGGGACTCAAGAATCGGCTGCGCCGTCAGTGCAAGAGCCAGTTCGACACGGAATTTCCATGGATGGTTGTATTCCCCAGGTAATCCTTGACCGGCCTCAACCCATTGAGACTCACCCTTCATACCTTGAGGTTCACTGACCGAAAGTTGTTCCAATTTCTTCAACACGACGACGCATTTGGATGCTCTGGAGAACTCACTCTTTAATGCCACAGCGTCCGCTACGTTCTGGAGTTCGGATTCCTGCCAGAGTTTCACAAAGTTCTGGTCGTACTCCGCCTCTATGCCAACGGAAATGGCACGAAGTTTCGAAAGTGCATCGCGGCAGCGAATCGCATCGTCACACCGCATGACAGTGTCATGCGGAACTGCGTTGTTCTTTTGCTCGCGAAGCTTTTCCCATATATCCGCTATTCTCAAGTCGGACTGAGGCTTGGCGACGAGCTCTCGTGCCAGTTCGACGCGTGGCACCAGATCATGAACGTATCCGGTTGGCAGTTCCATCGAGGTCTTGACGATCGCGTTTTCATTGGTCAGGGTCGCAGTGGAATGTGTCACAGTTTTTCTGAGCACATCTAGGATTGTGACGTTGTGGCGAGCGCTCCGCATACGCTTTTCAAAACGTTCCTCCATTTGTGTAGCAGTGAAACCATGTTCGCTCCAGACTTGCAGGTATCGGCGATCACTGGATTCGTCTTCGCCTGCGAGAAGTGGTTCGAGCACGATCCGGGCCGAATAGCTCTTTGCTAATTCCTCACAGTGAGGCTTAAAGTAGCAGTGCTCAACATTGTATCCACTCGACTTAAGTTTCATCCATGCTTCGGCCTTTATTACAGCCTGGGGAATCGGTCTGAGTATCGCAGACGACATTGCAAGCCGAGGCTCCATTTCGTGCCGATATCCCCGCGGCAAAGCCAACGCAAGAGGCCCAAGATCGGCCTCTTTAGCTTCGTTTTTATCTGCAGCTCTGGCAGCAGATTTCAATACTTGCACCTGCTGGAGTCTTTGCCTCGTATCCTCCACAATTCTCAATAGATTATTGCACTCGGGATCCATGGACTTGCGCAACAAACTGGCTACATCCCCCGACTGCGTCCAAAGCGACATAAGTGCCTCATCGTCAACCTGAGTTGGCTCTGTCGGAACCCCGGAAAACCTGTCGAGTAATTTTACTCGCATCTGGGCATCAGCAACACGTGATCTATCTGACGGAGCTAGTTCTTTATCTGTAAACTCGGCCCTTCGATTGGCTGCATTAGAAATAGTTCGTTCGCTATTGTCGGCTATAATCGCAGCTCGCAGTTCGGCGTCAGCCTTCCCTAGATTCTGCCGTTCAGTGATCCGCTTCTCGAGAATGGCAATATCAGAATGATCTGGCTGAATTGATCGGGCACGCTCCAGCTCCTCAAGGGCGGAGGTCAGCTGGTTGACCTCGACAGCATCGTAGGCTGCTTTGATATGCTTATCGAACGCTGCTGAACTCTTTCCCCCCGCTCGAACGTTAACTCGTTTTGTGATGTAGTGGGTTGCGATCTCCTCCGAGATACCCGCATCTTGAGCCTTTTTCAGAAGATGATCCCATTCGTGTGGGGTTAACACACCGTCGTGTGCTGCTTGATCAATGATCTGATTAAGTACGCGTCCGATTTTGGCGTGCTGCGCAGTGTGGTCATAACGACTCTGCATTTCGTCGGTTTTGAAAAGCGCCAAGCAGTGCCCCGCAAGTACCGCCTTGGCCGTCCATGCAGCTTGATTTGGACGAAGGCGAGCCTCCTTCAGTACCGATTCTGCCGCGGTGAGCAGCTTCTGGCAGTTCTTTAAAGCGAAAGGGACCTGCAGCATTGAGTACAGATCATTCTCTCCTGCAATGCCAAGGTTCTTCTCGATGTCGCGGTAAGTTGCGGTGTCAAGAAGGTTGGGTTCTTCCGGAATTGTTCCTTCTGAAACGACAGAAATTCGAAGTTGCTTGCAGCGTTCCCGGATTTGCTGTTCGGTAAATTGGTTCTTGAACGTCTTCGCAAAACCGCCAATCAGTTCTGTAAACCGTGAAGCCAGAATACGCAACTCTTTGCCGGCATCAAGAAGGAGCATTTGATCAAGCTTCTCAACGTCAGACTTGTTATGTTTTCGATATTCATCCTCTTGTGCCTGTCGTTCAGATTCAAATTCCGAAGCCAGAAGCACTTTGCGAATTCTTGGAAGCAGGCCAAGGCACAGCCGCGCTTCGCCTTCTCGAACTGGGTTGTCGCTCCAGCGAACCCATTCTTTATGTTTTCGTTCGATTACCTTTTCGATCTGTGCGCGATCCTTCACAGACGGGTCAAGTTCGAGCAGTTCATAGAAGTTCTTCGATGCCATGGCATACCAATACAAACGCGACTCAGTGGCGAGAAACAAATCGGAGTGCCTTTCCGGAGCCGGAAAACTGTCCGCCCCCAGTCTCAGCAATCTCGCGTGCGATAGTACCAAAGGTTGCGGTTAGTTCGTTCAGTGTGGTGAAGTATGCCCCCGACTGTGTGGTCGCCACACGCTCCAGAAACTCCTTATTTGCCGACCCAAAACCAATCGCAATGGTTTGAATTCCAGCTTCGCGACACGCATCCGCCTGAGATATCGCAACGTCTGGACGACACCACATGCCGTCAGTCATAAGGACCACAAACCGAGGGCCATCGTGTTGTTTCAGCAGTTGCAACATTTCTGCAAACGGACTTGCCATATTTCCGTATCCCAAAGGCCACCCAATCTGCATGCCCTTGATTGCTGATTCTGCGGCCTTCGCATTCTGACAGGACTCAAGTTCAACGCGAACTTTGTCTGAGAAGACAACCAGACCGATGGAGCACTTCGACAGATCTGACTGCCGCAGGAACTCAACAGCCGCTTCTTTGGCCTTCTCCAAAGGTGTTCCCGCCATGCTTCCCGATAAATCCACTGCGAGATAAGCCATCACGTGACTACTTCTCGTTCTTCGAGGAGGACCGGACAGCCATTCCAGATTTTCGTCAATGGGTTCTTCTATGACAGTCAGTTTCGCCGAACGAGCACGCTCAACTGCGGTAACATCGACCACACCGTTTTCGTTATAGTGGTAGGAAATGTCGACAACCGTTCCACCATCACCCTGATGGGTCAAGCCGCAGATTCTATATTTTCGCAAGAGCGTGCATGCAAATGGATCTGGTGATTCCCCCTGAGTTGCGTAGACCTCGATTTCATTGGAACTGTTTGGTGTCGTTACAAATTGATACGGTCGCATTTCGACGCAAGGAATCGCCAGATTCTTCTTGATGATGATGCTATTGATGTAGCGTGTGCCGTCAGAAGACTCTGCAATCATCCCCATACTGTGGCTCATCACATCCACGATTCGCTGCTGGCGACCTGGCAATCGATACAACTGAGTCAAACCCGTTTGTTTTCGCGCCAGAAGCTGCCCAGCACAAAGTGCTGCACCCTCAGCGACAGCGTGGTCCGGGCTTACAGACTGTATTCCTGGCTTGCCTGACATTCGGTTGACGTATTCGCGCACCATGGGCATTCGAGTTGAACCGCCGACCAGCAGGACCCCGGCAAGGTCTGACCATTTCTTGCCAGCATCGGCCAATGTTTGTTCGCATAACGTGGCCGTTCGCTCCAGCAGATGACCAGTCAACTCCTGCAGTTTTTCCCGAGTTAGATCATCTGAATGTTTCTGTTTTTGATAAACATATGTCAACCGTGTGCTATGCACGTCAGACAGCTTTTTCTTTGCCTCTTCACAGGCGACGCGCAATTCGTTGAACGCTGCCGAATCGGCAAAAATATCGACTTGGTACTTCTCTTCAAAGCTTCCGCCAAACCATCTTGCAACAGTGTCGTCCCAATCCTTGCCACCCAACTGATGGTCGCCATCCGTGCCCAAAACACGATATTCCGTGGAATTGATATCAACTAGTGTCACATCGAATGTGCCACCACCGAGGTCATAGACGAGCACCAACAGATCCTCGTCTTCGCGTTTCAATCCAAGGGCCAAGGCCGCGGCCGTCGGTTCATTGATAATCTGCAGGACATCCAGCCCGGCTTTCAGACCTGCCGAAATTGTAGCCCGACGCTGGTGATCGTCGAAATAGGCTGGGACAGTGATCACAGCCTGCTTCACAGGTTGCTTCAGAAGAGCTTCTGCATCTCGCACAAGTTTTCGAAGTACCTGTGCAGACAGATCTTCAGGTGACCACTCCTGGTCACCAAGGCTTCGTCGGTATTCTGGATTTCCCATCCAGCGCTTAAAGAATGATGCGACGTTGTCCTCACCCAGGGCCTGAGCTTGCTTGGCATCTTCACCAACGATCACACTCCCATTGTCCACAAACACCACAGATGGGGTAGATAATTGCCCTTCGGCGTTTGGGATTACGATGGGGCGCCCCTGATCGTCCAATGCGGCGATGACGGAGTATGTTGTTCCCAGGTCGATTCCGACCGCCAAAGGCTTCATGCTCTATTCCTGAATTCAGACGGGGGCCATGGTTTACTGGATTTTGGAAAGCAGCAACGCGTAGTGCTTTACTGCATCACCAGTGACTGGCACTTTTCACGGGATGCATGATGTCGCAGGGCTCGATGCCGGAAGTCCGGAAAGAAGGCCTTGCTTTCATCGAACCACTGATGAACGGGCATGTAGTCTTCAACGCAGCCGCCGTACTGTTTCACGGATGACAGCGCGTGGTGGTAAGGATTCACAGCAGGATTTCCTCCTCTTCATGTTCGTATTCCGTGACTCGCCAGTTGTGCTCACGGAGGAATTTGCGATCTTTGATGTTGAGCACAAATTCACCACAGGCTCCGTCGTTGATTTCCCAGCCGCCGGGCAGAAGCGCTTCGGCAGTCTCCAGTAGAAGCTCGTTGAGTTTGTGGGACAGTTTGACCGGCTTGCCGTTCCGAAGTGCGACCGGATCTTCGACTGTGCCGGAATCGCCATAGCCGTCGTAGGTGATGGTCACGATGTCTACTTTGCGCTTTGCCAACTGCTGGCAGGCTTTCTGGAGTGACTTGCGAGCCAACGATTCCTGTTCGCGTTGTTGTTGTTCCCATTGGCTAATGAAGTCAGTCGTTGATGTAGTTTTCGCTTTGGTCATAAATGTTCTCCTGATTAAAAAGACTCCAATAATGAAACAAGCCGGGACATGACCTACGCAGTCACATCCCGGCTTGCAGTGAAAAGTGTTTGTGAAGCGATGCCGCCTCTGTTCAATAAATTCAGTTCAGTTGTTAATCACTTCGCGATGAACTCGCCGTCGCAACTTATTGCCAGCACCATCACGCTGGTAAATCCCTGGCTGTGACGCCGACAGACACCGACCACTGGCCCATGTCCGTAATCGCTCAACCGATTCGCTGGCTGTCACGGCCACAGGCACCACGTTCTGTGCGGCCTCCAGCAGCGACACATCCAGCAAGGCCGACAAACGGCAACAGGCTTTGATCTCAGCTCCAGTCCAATCCGTGTCGTCTGGCATGCGCTGCTGCTGATCAATCGCAAACATGTCGAGGTAAATCGTCCAGATCGCGGCCTTCTCTTCCTCACCTGGCAGGTCCAAAAAGAAAATCCCATCAAAGCGTTCGGACCGTCCGAACTCCGGGGGCAGCTTTGACATGTCGTTGGACGTACACACCACGAACACATCCGACGTGTGATCGTTGAGCCATGACAGGAACGTGCCGAACATGCGAGACGACACACCAGAGTCCCCGCTGCCGTTGACGCCGGAAAATGCTTTCTCGACTTCATCGATCATCAGGACACACGGGGCCATCGCATCAATGATCCGCAATGCCTGCCGAGTACGTTCTTCAGATTGTCCGACCAGTGAGCCCATCAGGCTGCCGACATCCAGAATCAGCACCGGACGATCGACTTCCCGGCCAAGAGCTTTGCAGAACTGCGACTTGCCACAACCTGGCGGTGACAGCAGCAGAACACCCCGTGGACGCGTTCGAACATTCTCCGGTTCTCGCAGGTGCATCGCTCGCTGGCAGAAGGATTTCAACGAGGCCAGACCACCCAGCCGGCTAAAATCTTCCTGACCGCGATACAACTCCAGTGAACCGGATTTCCGAAGCGTCTGAGTTTTCAATTCCCAGACTGCATCCGGCGTGATGCTGCCATGTCGCACCAGTGACAGACTGAAGGCGTTTTCAGCCTCCTGTCGCGTCAGGCCGGCTGCCGCATCCAGTACCGTGGTCAGTTCGGCACCTTCGGGCAGTTCCGTTGCTTCTGTGGCAATCCCACGGGCGATCTCTTCCAGTTGCCCGCGATCTGGCAGGTCGTGCTCCAAAACCACAAACAGCTTGTCGAGTTCCACCGGCAACTGAACCACTGGAGACAGAATCACCACGATCGTGCGATTCTGCTTGCCTGCAATCACCTGCTGAGCCAGTGCTTGCACGATTTCTGCTGACTGCAGAAACCTATGAAAATTCTGCAGCACCAGAATTGCCGTGCCGTCGTTTGTCGCCAGTGAATTCAACGCTCTGATAGCAGCCAGCGGATCATTGCCGCCCTCTGCGATCGGTGCGCCTTCTACTCGCAACCCCTGTTCGATATTCCATGTGGCCAGCCGCCAGTGTTCCTGACGGCAGAGCTGTGCCAGGGCCATCAGAGCTTCCTGATGTTCATGGCTTTCAATCCAAAGACCCGTGAAGCACGCTCGCACGTACTCACTGAAACGTTCCATAAGTGACATGTAATGATTCCTTTGATTGGCGATTGACGATTGACGATTGACGATTGACGATTGACGATTGAAAAAGCAGTTAGGCGAGCGGCAGATTAGGAACTACCACGCCGAACAACCGGACGCTAGCGCGTGGCGGCTGATTTTATTAGCCGCAGGGCGCTAGCCCCGGTTTTTGACAGTCGGCAGACAACTGCCGATCGCCCGGAAGCAGCTAATCGCAGCAACACACGGCGTGTTACTGCCCCTGCTGAAGTTGTTGCTGTACTGAGGCCGACTGATGGAACTCGGGTTTGAGTACTTCACCGGTCTGCAGGCCGATGGCCTGTTCAATGAACCGGCTGGCGTCCCGGCATTCCGAGCCCGTGAAGCCTTTGGTTTCCACTTTTGCCTGACCGTTGGGAGCGATGATGATTTCGATGATTTTTGAAGTCTTCAAATTACACCTCCAACCTGAACAATCAGCTTAATGGACCCGTCCGTGAGCGGCTGCTCGAACACCGTGTGCCCTAGTTTTCTGGCTTCAAGTTTTGCCTTTTCCACGGCATAGCCCTGGAGAAAGCGATCAAGCTGCTGAGGGGCACCCCAGTGGCCTTCGTAGTTGTCGTACGCGATCGTGGCCGTGTTGACATCGCAGACAACGGGATATCTCCATTCCGGCAACTGCACGGCCCAGCCAGTGGCCGACGTGCTGAACAATCGGACTTCGCCGAACACCGGTTCGGGCAAAGCCAACCGCTGACAGGCCGCACGAATGGCGACCGGGTCACGGATTTCAGTTTTGATCTCAACAATATGGGACATAACATTTCCCTCCGGTTAAAGTGGTGAAAAAAGCACAGAAACGCGGGACTGACACTCCGCCCCGTGATTCAACAAAAATGCCCGCCATCCCCGAATAGAAGATGGCGGGCGAGGACGCGGGCCTCGTTCTGACGATCGTGCTGGTCCAACATAACGCCCCACGCTATCGGCGGATGGAACCGTCGTGAAGGTTCATGGCGATCAGCACCCCGGCAGTGATCAGAAAGACGATCCAGCTACCAGCGAGAATTCCAAATACCGCAGCAATCACCAGGGCTCCCTGAATAAAGGCCGCATTCAGTTTGTGTTTGGCTGTCAACCCGTTTCCTTTCGAACAGAGTTACCCCGCCATGCTTCACACTGGTTGCGGTATCCGCACGACGGACACTGCATCGGTGACGGGGATGGATAGAAATGGCCAGCTTTAATAGCTGACCACACGTTTTCAAAGACTCGCTTCGTTCTGTCCAGTTTGCCCTCGTCGAAATTGGCTTCGAGCAACTGAACTTTCGGGTCGCGAGCTTTGGTGATCACGGCAAACTGCAGTCGCAGTTGTTTGCCAGGCATGATTTTCCGGACCAGATCGGCGTACAGCAGGAGCTGATCTGACTGGTCCGTCGCCTGTTCCTGGTTCCATGCCGAACGAGACGTCTTGAAATCTCGCACGATAATGGCGTCATCGGTTTCCAGCAGCAGATCGATATAGCCGAGCAGATCCGGGAGTCCTGGTATGAGGACACCCCGAAACTGTTCTTCAATGCCGATGATGCGACCTTCCGGTTGCGTAAGATCACTGTCCAGAAACTTCTGCAACATCCGATCAGCCATGGCGTGCAGCGAATCGGCCGTTTCGGATTTACCGAACTCGACGTTGTCTTCCGATCGGTCTCGCCAGCTCTGCTGGTAAACCTCTAGGAGCGTGTCGAGTGTTGGCAGGGATTCGCCACCCATCTGCGCTGTGAAGTAGAACTCCAGCGCAGCGTGAATGGCACTGCCGAAGATTAGGCTCGACGACACGCAGTCTTCGGCCAGCCCGTCGATGTATCTGAACCGATACTTGAGCGGGCAGTTCTGAAACGTGCGGACAGCACTGTACGACAGATAATTGCGGATTACTGGTTGTCCAGTAGCCGCAATCATGACCGCACCTCCGATCGCAAGTCCTTGAGATCGTCGATCAGAGCACTGGCTTCCCGGATGGACAAATCATCCATGCGATGAACGCGATACTTGTCACGCACTAGGACATTGGCATCCAGCCCCTGCCGTTTGGTGATGGCAAAGATCGCACGGATCTGACTCTGCGTGGCCCGAGCGACTTCCATGCGAGGCTGCTGGCCCGTGGTGCTTGCGTGGCCGTTGCCGTTGCCGTTGGTTGCATGGCCATTACCATTTGCATGACGGGCATGACCATTTCCATTTCCATTGCTGTGACCATTCCCGTGTGTGGTCTCAGCAGCATCCGCTGGCCGCTGCAGTTCATCGTCCACACTCTGGCGGGCCAGCATGTAGAGATCACGCACACGATCTTGAAGCTGACCGGGATCACCCAGCACTCCATTATCGAGTTCCACTTCGATGTTAATACTGGCACCTCGTGAACCGTAATTGGCTTCACCGACTTTACGGCTGAGGCCAATGTTGAGTTTAACTGGCATAGCTTCTCCTTGTGGTAGGTGAACAGGTCGCGACATTGCGATCCTGTGTTATCTGAAAACTGAAAACTGAAAACTGAAAAAACTCCTCTCAGGCAGCGACCGGCTTTGTCGGCTGCTGCCGCTGCAGTTGCTGCAGTTGCTGCAGCCGTTCTTCGTCTGCGTCGTCTGGCAAGGCAGCCAGAATGGTGAAACCGTGACGCATGATGTCTGTGATGGATTCGCCCGTCTGTTGGGCGATCTGACGATTCAACTCAGCTTGAGTCATGACTTTGCTTTCCTTCTGGTAAAAACAAAACGACCGCCCCGGAACAGAGGCAGTCGCACAAAAAGTGACAACCGCCCCACCGTGGAGCAGTACAAGATTTCAATCACCCGATCAGTTGCGAGCGGGTGACTTCTGAGATTCATTCCACTGGAATGAGACGCTGTAGCCCGTGCCTGAGTACATGGCCGATACGATGGCCTCGGCCGACTTTCTGGCTTCGTCCATAAACTCGGGCCGCTGACTGACAGCCTCAATCATGCGCTGCGCCTCGATCATGGCGGCCTGCGTTAACCTCGCACTCTTCCCGGTCTTGTCGGACGTAAACCAGCCGTTGTGCCAGCGCACGCTCCGGGTATCCCACCAGCGTGTGCGTTCGTGGTTAACACGAGGCTGAATTACCTCGAGTGGTGGCATCTGCATCCGCAGTGTTTTGGCCTGAACGTCGCTGTCCACGGTGACCTGACGCAGATCGACGCTGATCAATGCGTCACCCATGATGAGCCATGCCGCTCGGTAGTCCGAGGATTCGGCTTCCAGCATGTCCGACAAACGGATTCTCAGCACACACAGGTCACCAATTGCCTCGATGCGTTCAATGGTGGGAGCCGACGCGAAGATCACTGGCCGTGGCTCCGCAGTTTTTCTGGGCAGCAAGAAGAAGTTCAAATACAAACCAATGCACGCAGCGCACAACACGACTGCACCCAATTTCATGTGACGATCTCCTGATAAGGTTGTGTTTGAGAAGAAACCGGACGAACGGGGGGCCGGTTACGGTTTGCCTTGGTCGGGGTAATCAAAGATCACGGAACGGAACCGGATCGCCTCTTCAGGGCCGTCTGACACTGCAGACTGGTCAGTCACAGAGGCTGGTGATGTGCCAGGACCTGCGACTTCACTGGGCAATTCTGCGTGCTCCTCGCAACCCGCACTGACGACCATGAAGCTGGCCGTCAGCAGCGGCTTTGCCGTCCGACTCTGGATGCGAAAACGTGTGAATAACTTTCGAAACATGAACACCTCCTTCATAAGCATGAGGCGACCGCCGTTGTTCGGGACAGTCGCACAAAAACGTGAAACCGCCCCACCATGGAGCAGTACCTGAATTCCGCCTACCAGCGATTCCCTGAGCGCCATTCCTGGATGCTCACGGCCTTCTCACCAGCGACGATGATGTGATCGATCAACGGGATACCGATCACTTCGGCTGATTGCTCCAGCCGTTCTGTGACGCTGATATCCTGGTCGCTGGGAGTCGGATCGCCAGACGGATGGTTGTGCATCACGAGAATGCAGTTGGCCGCATCGCGGATGGCTGGACGAAACACTTCGCGCGGATGCACGAGACTGTTTCGTAGTGTGCCGACTGTGATCTGGTGACAATCGATCGGCTGATTTTTGGTATTCAGCGTCACGATCCAGAATTCTTCCTGCTTCGCTTCGCGAGCCAACCGACCGAACTGATGCTGGCAGAACCGGATGGCTGTGGCGGGGCTCGTGATACGGGTGGAAGATTCATATTCGCTCTTCAGCTCGGCAATCCGCAACCCGATCTCAACCCCTGCCATGAGTCGCTGTACAGCATTCGGAGTCATCCCACCACAGATCTCACGAATTTCTGCAGCACCGGCATCCGCCAGTTTCTTCAGCCCCAGCTTTTCAACCAGCTTGTGAGCATCCGCATACGCCGCCGCTCCGCGTCGTCCGGTTGCCATGGCAATCAACTCTGCCGGTGATCGATTCAACAACGATCGGTTCATATTGAAAATCCTCCTTCGCAAAAGACCGCCCTGATGCCGGGCAGTCGTGAAAAGTCACAACTGCCCACGCACGACGCGAAGGCATGAAAAAAGCTCCGCCCCTCGATCACCTTATGCAGATGAAAGAGAAACGGAGCCCAGAACAGATTCTTCACACAGCCGCTGAAAATTCAGCGAGCGTGGTCAAACTTCAGGTCGAGGTTTTGCAGCCCTGCCAGTCAAAGCCAGCTTTCGCTGATTGATAATGTATCCATTCATGTTAACTGACGCATTTTGAGGCTGAATTAAGCGATTTCAGGGGGTCCAATTCAGCTATCCAATCGCAGGGGTAGATTGGAGTCAATCTTAGCAATTCGGAATTCTGTAGAGATTGGCTTGCAAATACGGCACTACTTCGCTGCCGAAAAACGGGGTTTGAAGTGACCACGGGGAGCTGCGTGGTTTTTGGGCAGAATTCCCGGATAGACTCTAACATCCCTGAACCCAAAGCTGCCCAAAAAAGTAGGCAGAGTCGCCGGTCCTCTACCGTGGGTCCATTTTACGCGCCGGTTGTACTCCCGAAGTGGGTCCGTTTTGCACGCCGAGCCAAAATTCGCTTGCATCGCGGACCGAGGGATCGGAACAATGCCCTGTCCCGGGCTTGGGTACTTCAGCGTAGTCGCATCCAGTTCTTGGCGGTGGCCGGACTGCGAACCATACGATCGACTGACGACCATCTAAATAAAGCGGCTCTCAAATGTTTGATCGAATTAACGAAATTGATGAAGTTGACGATCTCGATGAGTCCCGGGAATTCGAGAGCGCGATCGCGACGACCGCTTCGTCGGCTGTGCAGCGGATTCCATCTCCAGGCATAACAATGCCGCTGTTCCTTGCAGTGTGTTCATTTGTCGCCATCGGGACCTGTTGCGTCGTGCTCACGCAGATCTGGCGGTTTGAGCAGCAAAAGTATGCTTGGACGTCAGAGGTCGAGTTGCTCTCAAAAGCCTCCACTGTCGTCACGGAGCAACTGGATGCCGCACACGAACAGTTTGCACGACTTGGTGCGGAGATCACTCAGTCTCGAACAGACTCTGGCAAGTCCCGCCAAGAAGTGACTCTGGTCGAAGCGCAGTTGAGGACCTCGCGAGAACAGCTTGAAACAGACCGTGCCGAACTGAAGGTCGCTCAGGAAGCAGAACAGGTGGCGTTGCAAAATACGAAACAAGCAGAGGCTGCCGTAAAATCGTTGAGCAACACGACGATTTCTCTTGAGGAAAAGCGAATGTCGCTCTCTGTGGAGATCGCGACTATCGAGGCAGAGCGTGCCGCATCGCTCAAGGGTCGCGACACTGAAAAAGCAGCGGCGGCAAGCGTGACAGTTGAGCTAAGCGCTTTGCAGAAGCAACGGCAGTCAGAAGAGAAGTCGTTATCAGCTATCCGAGACAGCCTCGCATTGCGACAGTTAGAGCGTGATAAGGCCAACTCTGAACTTGAAACAGCTCAGAAAGCAAAGGCAGAGCAAGTTGCCGCGACCGGCACCGCAGTTGGCGAACAGGAGAACGCTGAAGCGAAAGTACTGAAGCTGAAGCAGGACGAACAGGATGCCACGACTCGACTTGCAAGTATTCAGAAGGCAATCCTGCAGCTCCCAATCGACGAGGCCGCGGTTGAGGCGTTGAAAACCGAGAAGGTGCAGTTGACGAGTGAAGTCAATCTGCTTCTGGAAACGGGGAAGACGGCAAGGGAACAACAGGCGGCGTTGTCTGCTAAGCTCGATGAACTTCGTACGCTGGCGACAACGGCGACGGCAGAATTCCAGAAGGCCATCGAGGATCAAGGTGATGCGGTGCGAAAGAAGGAAGCCGCAGTTGGCGAACAGGAGGACGCTGAAGCGAAAGTACTGAAGCTGAAGCAGGACGAGCAGGATGCCACGACTCGACTTGCAAGTATTCAGACGGCAATCCAGCAGCTCTCCATCGGCGAGGCCGCAGTTGAGGCGTTGAAAGCCGAGAAGGTGCAGTTAACGAGTGAAGTCAATCTGCTTCTAGAAACGGCGAAGACGGCAAGGGAACAACAGGCGGCGTTGTCTGCTAAGCTCGATGAACTTCGTACGCTGGTGACTACGGCGACGGCAGAATTCCAGAAGGCCATCGAGCATCAAGGTAATGCGGTGCGAAAGAAGGAAGCAGCCCAAATCGACATCGCGAAGTTCGAATCACGCTCAACAGAGGCAATGGCCGCAGAGATGGCTGCCCGGGATGCAGTGAAAACGTTAGAAGCACAAAAGCAGTCGCTGATCATCGTCGTCATCGTCATCGTCATCATCGTCATCATCGTCATCATCGTCATCATCGTCATCATCGTCGTGAAAAGGTTAGAAGCACAGAAGCAGTCGCTGATCCTCGATAAAGCGAAGCTCGCTGCTGACTCAGCCAAGGCACGCGACCAGCGAAATGAATCGTTAAAGCCCGTGGTTCCCCCCTGATTTCTGTCGTGCAGAGCGCATAGTCACGGACGAGTGAACACCGAATTAAACCTTTGAATTGTCGAGACCTTCCAACGTGATGATCCCCTTCTTGATCTCGACGTTCGCCATTGTGATCGTCCTCTTCTTTGTTGTGCTGACCTACCTGCATCTGGATCGCCAAAGGGCCGACTATGCAGAAAGGCTCTCGCTCATGCCGGCCGCTGTGCAATGGGAACGACTGTCAGCGGAGGTTCAATACCTACAAGAGACACGTGAACCGCTTCTCTCAGAGGCTGCGGTTCTGAAGGATGTCGTCACGCGAGCGGATTTCTGCCGGGATTGGCTGCACGAAAACGAGTCGCGATATGAGAAAATGCGAGTAGAGCTCGATGGAAGCGAAGTCCGACTCAAACAGGTGCAACGTGAAGATGAACGCGTCTCATCGCATGCAGCAGAACAGAAGACGCTGCTTCAATCTCTCGAAGTACAACACCATGACCGGACGGTCGCAGTCAATAAAGTGAGGCAGGAGTTCGAGGGTCTTTCTCAACTGGAGAAGCGAATCAAGTCATGGCTTCAGGAAAATGAACCTAGGCATGACCAGATTCTTCGCGAGCTCCCAGGCCACGAAGAGAAGTTACGGCGACTCCGAGAAGATGTCGTTGCTACCTCAAGTGAATTGGCCAATCGCCGCGAATCGCTAGAGACGGCATTGAGGGATGAAACGGTGGCTCAGTCAGAAGCTGAGCAGTATCGGCAAGAGAGCCAGCGTCATAAGGAAAGCGGCGAGCAATTGCGATTACTCGTGGACACATTGGAAACGGAATCCTCCACTCGTCGCGACGAGATCGACAGGCTTCGGGTTGAAAAGCACGGGCTGGAACTTGAGCTCATTGAGCTGCAGCAACAGGCGGAGTTTGATAGCGAATCCCTTGCTGCAGTGAAGCGAACACTAGACGAAGGCCAGAAGGAAGTTCGGAGGCGCGAGGACACGCTCAGAGATCTGGAGACAAGTTGTCAGGATCGTCGCGACAATCTGCAAAACATGGAGCGGCAGAACGAACGACTGGATCAGGAACGCAAGAACATTGAATTGTTGATTGCGGCGGCCGAGAAGCGGTGGAGTCAAATCGCACCGACAATCGGTGTTGCCGAGGGTCAACGACTAGCCGAACTCTGGTCGCCGGCACTTCGGAAAGGGCAATTTCGAAAAAAGCAGGCGATCACGAAAGATGCAGAGCTGTCGTGTCTACAGTCGCTTCAGGAACACCTGATCGCGAACGGGCTGCACTACCACGAGCGAGTGATCCATCAGTTTCACACGTCACTCAAAGTGGCAGATATGTCGCCTCTTGTCGTGCTCGCCGGCATCAGCGGAACGGGCAAGAGCGAACTGCCGCGGCGATATGCTGAAGGCATGGGGATGCATGCCCTGACGCTGCCAGTTCAACCGCGTTGGGACAGCCCCCAGGACATGTTCGGATTCTACAACTACCTAGAGAATCGTTACCGCGCCACGGAACTTGCTCGCGCACTCGTGCAGATGGATCGGTTTGTTAAAGACCGGATCACTGAATGTGAATGGAACCCGCCGAAGGAATGGATCGAGCATTCACTCAGCGATCGAATGCTTATTGTGCTGCTCGATGAAATGAACTTGGCTCGCGTGGAGTATTACTTCAGTGAGTTCCTCAGCCGACTGGAAACGCGACGTGGTCTGGATCCAACCAAGAGGGACGAACGAGCAAAAGCCGAAATTCAACTCGAAGTCGGCATGCAATTTTCGAAAAAGGCTGACGGAAAAGATCAGCGGGCACAACAACCAACGCTGCCAATCTTTGTGGATCGCAACGTGCTGTTCGTGGGCACGATGAACGAAGACGAAACGACCCAGACACTTTCAGACAAGGTTGTCGACCGAGCCAATGTTCTTCGATTCGGTCGCCCGAAAACGCTCAAGTCGCGAACAACAGACGAGGCATCGACCGGAGCAACCGACTTTCTTTCATATCGCGACTGGCAATCATGGATCAGGGAGCCTGAGGGAACCTTGGGCACCGACGTCAAGCTGCAGGTTTCTGCATGGGTCCACAAAATCAATGACGCCATGCAGCGGATCGGACGGCCTTTCGCCTACAGAACGTACGGGGCCGTCCTGTCCTACGTTGCAAACTACCCGCAGCCTGATCAGTACCGATTCGCGGTAGCCGATCAGATCGAAATGAAAATTCTCCCCAAGCTCCGCGGGCTCGATCCGAATGAAACAGCCGTTGGTCAGGCCATCAGCGAGATCCAGTCGGTCGTCAACGAACTCGGAGATCAACAACTCGAAGCGGCAATCCGAGAAGCTCGCTCGGTTGATAGCCATCAGTTTCTATGGCATGGCGTTGACCGGATGCAGGAATCATGAGCGAGCCGAATCTACCCACAGCAGGAATCGCTCCTCAAGCCTGGTCACTGGCGGGTGCCGGCGCGGAGACACAAACGTTATCTGGAGGCAGGGCAGTCGCGATTGTCAGAAACGACTCGTATCGAGTCCGATGCGAAGGTTTACGGGAACAGCCCCCCGTCTCACATCGGTGGATGTCGAAGAATGGCGACGAATGGCGACGGCATGAGTTGGCCGCTTCAGTGACGCAGAGTCAGTCCGGTAGTGTCTCGGATAAGCAGATTGTCGTCGCAGAGGCACAGTCCGGTAATCCACTGCGATTCGAAGCACTCATTGCCAGCCAAGTTCCGAGGACACCACGCGAGTTGCGTGCAATTCGCCTAGGAGAAGGGATTCTCGAATCGAATTGTCCGTGGACTCTGGCGTCGTTAGCGATCGAGAATCTAATCGGCTGTCATCTTGATCTGATGTCATCCGCTACTGAGTCACCAGCGAACAATGTCGACTCGATTGCTGCCGGCGAGGTGGTGTTCACATCAACGGAGCTGATTGCGAATGAATGGCAGAAGTCTGGCGATCCCCAGACACCTCGGATGGCATTGATTGTCAGGCTCGCAAGCGAATTAGCACCAATCTTGACTTCGATATGCCGCAATCCCCGCAAGGTCCTGCGCCGTGTCCGTCAGATGCAGCGTCTGAACCGGGTCCGCGAAGTCGACGGAGGCGGACTCCGTTGGCTTGCTCGGCAACCGGGTAGCACAATTGCAGAGCGGGCCGGCTCGAAACAGGAGTGCCTTGCTGTCGTTCGTGAAGAACACCTAGACACAATGGAGAACCGCGTCGCACGAGACTGCATGCTGCGATGCCTTCGCGCATGCCAGAAGTACCTGCGTGAGAATCGTCAGGCCCGAACACACGCACGCGTTGGCATTGTCAGCAAGTTTCGCAACCAACTGACGCAGATGTGGCGAATGACTGCTCTCGCTGAAGTCACGCCACTGACATCGGTCCCGGAACCGAACTATGTTTTGCAGATGGACCAGCGATATTCGATCGTCTGGCACGCCTATCTGCAGCTCGTCAGACAGCAGCAGCTTGAAGACGATGTCTGGCGATGGCGACAGCGGTTGTTTTCAGAGCACGTCCAGATTGCAGTGATTGCCGTCCTTCAATCGCTATGTTGCCGGGATCAGTCGCACGGAGGTGACGTCATCGTCCGCCGCGAACAGAATGCTGGAACATTCTTCGACCCACGCACTGCTTTGGGACCCTGGTGCTTGCCAAACGACGAACACTCACGAATTGATTTTGTTCGCGGTGATCAGCTACGTGAGCACAAGCTCCTGCCTGATGACTTGGGTGCGTTCGGTCCGGATCTCGCCGTAGTCATTCGCCATCGCAAAGAGCTGCAACAGTCGGCCTACATCTGGACCACACTTGATTTTGGTTTGGCGACGACTGGCGATCCCTCGTCCGGTCAATCCTGGGATGCCGCAGTTTCACATCTTGGCAAATCGAATTCGCGACTGCTGCTGATTGAACCTCAGTTGGTTACTGCCGAAATTGCTGCCGACGAGCCAGTAGGCAGTATCCCTGCACGTCAGCCACAACTGACAGCAATCCAGCACGGAGCGTACGGTCGTTCGCTCCGAGTCCCATTGCCAATGCAATCCAGTTTTCGTGAAATTGCAGAGCAGGTTGCATGGGCACTCGACCTGGAGCCATCAGTCCCATGCGAGTAGACACAGGGATCGCCGTAGATGGAGTTGGCATCTCGATCATCAGCGTGACGTCAGACACTCCTGTGACCGAACACGAGCAGCCACAACAGAATGAATCGACAGTATCCGGCACGCTGCCGTATTTAATACTTCCCAGACTGCCGCGTGAACCAGTACGTCTGGTGCGAACAACACCGGTGCATCCCCGCGGTAGTGGCGATGAGATCTGGCCTCCGGAGTCTTTGCTGCACGAGTGTGGTGATGGTCCGCGGGTTCCCACGGCACTGCTCTGGAGTGGCATCGGCAGACAAGTCCCCACGCCGTGGAAGTGGGTTGGCCAAAACAAGGATTGCGTTGAGCGAAGTCCTGCCGAACTTCTGGCCTGCACTGTTCGCGCGTTGCTCAAGAACGACTGGAATCAGACGTTCAGTGACCCGGTTGTCGTGATTCCGAACTCGCTGACAATGGCAGGTCAGCAGTTGTTTCTGGAGGCGTGTAACCAACAGGGAATCAACGCTCGGTTGCTTTGGCGCCCCATCGCCACTGCGATCGTCTGGTGCCAGCAGCACCACAACGTCCTTGCGAAACGACACCGCCCTATTCCAGACAACAATTCCTGCGGAACTCTATTGTCCGTGCATTTGGGAATCGACGAACTCGAAATCACGCCATTGGAAGTCATCAAGCGGCAGGTTGAGGGCCAAACGTTCTTTCTTCCAGCACGCTGTCGACCGGACTCGAAGCGCCAGCGAAGGGATTCGATTGGGATGCGGTACGTGCTTGAGTGTGCTCGACGATTTCTGAAACAGCCCCAAGCTGACGCAATGCAGATCTGGCAACGTCTGTGCGGATCCAGTCGCGTCATCGAGTATCTGGACAGCGCCCGTGAATCGCTGGATCAGCTGTTTGTTGATCTAGCGCAAACCCGCACGACCCGACTCGATCAGAAGGCCGTGCGAATACCTTGGTTCCCACAGCCGCGAACGACAGAGTCACTGGACTCATGGCTCAATTCGCATTCGCCATTTCAGAACCCAATCGGTGCTGTTGTCACGGGTGATCTGACGCATGTGATGATCGAGCAGAAAGTTCCACTCTGGCGATATTGCCTGCGGAAACTCTGTAAGGAAATTGATCTGGAACGTGTGTTGATAGGATCCGACACGGCAGAACATCCGTCGATCCTTGCTCAAGGTGCCGCCATTCATGCTGGACGCATCGCCAGCGGGCAGCCGTCGTACTTGGACACGCTTCCTCGCATCAAGACCGCAGTGGTCTACTGCGGAACACCAAGATTTATCGATCTGCTGTCAGACGCGGATGAATACGTCGATGGTGGAAAACCCTGGAGTCGGGCTCAGCCGCTCACCGGAATGCATGTCGCAGCGGGTCAGCAAGAACTGGAACTGGTTCTGTCGCACGAGGAGTACTCTACGGTCCGAACCGTTACCGCACGGCTCAAGCAAGTTTCAAAGGTGCAGCTGCCTGTCGCACTTGAGGTGTCGATTGAACCTGCTCAGGGGAACGCGCGAGTTGATGTCGTACCAGAACGCCCAACGGAGGGCATGAAGAGGTTTCCTGTCGAATGGAAATCCATGCGGGATACCTCGCTCGATGAGAATACTTGGGTGGAGTCACAGCCGACAGCCTTCCCACCTCTCATGCCGCGTGGCGCGAGTGCATATGCATGGAGCATTACTCACTCGAAAGTGGAAGAGTTCCTGGGCATACGGAAACACTCCCGATTGTTTGCAACCGATGAAGGCGCTGGGCTCAGGGAAATTGCAACAGCATTGAGCTCGAAAGACCCGAATTGTGCCACTGCGTCCAATGAAGAACTGACGGCTACCGCATTTTCGTCAGACGGAATGCTGGCCGGACCGGATCAGGCATTTGCATCAAAGTTCATCCTGCATGTGCGGCGTGACCTGTCGTCAGGAAAATCTAAGGAGCGACTTGGGGCCGATGAAGAACTGGCAGTTCGCTCTCTTGGATACACATCGACCACCGATCGGACGTTCCTCGAATACCTTGCATTCCGTGTGAAACGTCGCGGAAGTGAGCTGCAGCGAGACGAACTGACGGCCTGTGGTCGTTGTTTGAGAGACCCAGCGGTCATTGCTCAATTCGCTGACAGCTTGTCAATCCGCCTGACGGGCAAGAGTCCGAATAACTGGCTGAAGGCATTCGGTGAGATCCTAAGATATCGAGAAGAAGCGACACGCGACATTCAGAGCGGTAAGTGCGAAAATTTGCTACGGCAGCTACTACCCATCTTCAAAGATGAAGTAACTGCGGGGACCTTCATGCAGTTGTTTCGCAACGCCTGCGTGTGCATCGTCTTCCTGTTGCGCCGACGGATGTTCGACGCAAAGTTTCTTGAAGTCGGTGACGCTCTGCAACTGGAAGCCCGGAACGAGTTCCTTGCGGCCGGAGAGAAACTCCGTACGCGACGCAGCCGTCGGGGAGGCACGTTGAACCCTGACAGACTCGTCAAGCTGATGGTGGACCTGATTGACAAGAAGGGGCCGTCACTGATGCAGATCAGCGAGACACTTCGCAACGTGATCGACGACGGGTAGCGTTCGGTGAATTCACTGCGACAAAAGCGACAGGAGTTGTCGTCGCTGGATTTCCTTCCGGAAAGGAACTGCGGCGGATGCTCAGATGATTTCCCACCGGATCGTGAATTGCACTGCACCAGCAAATTTCTGTGCAAGCTTCTGCTTGAGCTTTTCGATGTGGCGATCCCTCATGCGACCAACCTCGTCCTCCAACTCATCTTGGGCTCGTCGCTGCGAGTTCCGTAGTTTTTCCAGCCGCCGCTGTTCCTCCTGGAGGGCCAACTGTTCATCCACGGTAGCCGCCTTCCGCATTTGTTTGCGGACTTCTTCCATCAGCTTCTTGGTTTCCTTCAGCTTCAATTCCGCCGCAAATTCTTTGTCACGAACCCAGGCATCGAGCCGTTCACACTCTTCCTGAAAAAAACGACTTCCTGTCTCTAGGCTCCAGGTTACAGCGGCATTCCTCCGTTGCTCTGATTCCTGTTTGAGCCTTTGACTCGTCGCTGTATCAGGAACGGCGGGCTCGCGAACTTCAGCGCCAAGAAGAAACATCTTCTCGCACAGCTCTTGATCGAGCGATGTTCCGTCGTCTGTCATCCCGGAAAACAGGAGTGACTCTTGGCGATCAAACGCTTGAATTGTCAGCAACTCAAGCGTCAACCATCCTCCCTTGCCTCGCAGAGGCTCGAGCGCGGTCAGTCGCTTCGGATAGGCAGACAGACCAAACCGCAGTCGAGCACTGGGGACAGACAGGTCACGCCCCTGCTGAATGACCCATTCGCCAAGTGAATGAGTCATGCGGTACAGAAATGCCGACGGAGTGGAATCTCTCTCTTTTGAAATCAGGCGATAGTTGCCCGCTGGTGCGGAAGCCACTGATGTGTTCATCTCGAATGAATACTGTGCGTCATCAAAACGCGCTTCGTCGTGCAGGACAAACTTTGTCAGATCCCAAAACTGTTGCTGGATGCGATCCAGACTTGCCTGTTCCGTGATCTCGCGTTCCTTCAGTCGCTCATGCACATCCTGATCGAAGTGATCAAGCAATTGCTTCCGTGCAACCTGCAACCCGACTTCGATCTGAGGCTTCATTTCCGCTTGAAGCAACTCAAATGCCTTGTCAATTTCGGCTGTCGTTCGGCATCGACGGTAGATCGCGAGAATTCGCTTTTCAAAGTCAACGCCATCCTCGATTGAACCGATCACTTCATCCGAGGCTCCGAACATACCATCGAACAAATGAAGTTTTTCCTGCAGCAGTTCGAGGACTCGCTCGTCAGCGCGATTTCGTTCGTTCAGGAAGTTGATGACGACCACATCGTGTTTCTGGCCATAGCGATGGCACCGGCCAATTCGTTGTTCGATCCGCTGTGGATTCCACGGCATGTCATAATTCATCACCAACGCACAGAACTGAAGGTTGATCCCTTCAGCAGCGGCCTCGGTAGCCACCATGATCGTGGCATGGTCACGGAAATGTTCGACCAGAGCCGTCCGTGAATCGACGACTCGGGAACCGCTGACCCGTCCTGTCACGCGGTTTTCTTCGATCCACCGATCAACGATGATCCTTGTTTCTGGACTGGAATTCGTACCGTTGAAAAGCACGACTCGTCCCGCAAACCCGTTTGAGTCAAGAAAGTTCTTCAGGTAGTCCTGCGTTCGTCGCGACTCTGTGAAGATCAGTGCCTTCTGCGGCGCTCCCACAGCGTTCATCTGCTCCAGACTTGTTCGGATCGCCTCCAGCAAGGCGCGCGCCTTCGTATCGACCGTGATGGCCCGCGCCCAATCGGCAAATCGAGTCAGCTCCTCGATCTCATTACTGAGTTGCCGGCGCTGCGCTGGTGTGAGCAGCTCCTCATCGTCGGGGAGATCCTGATCGTCTGACAATGTCTCTGAACCGGTCGCTGCGAATCGAAACTCCTCAATGTCCGAATCTACATTGCCTACGTCATCAATAGGCAAGCTTTCACTGAATCGCACCAGTCGGTCTCGCATCTTCTCCAACGTTCCCGCGATCGCCAACGGTGACGATGCGAGCAGTTTCCAAACAACCATTTCAATCAATCCACGTCCCTGAGACCGAATGGCCATCAGGTCTTCCCGGCCTAGGAAATCGGAGACCGCGCAATACAGACGGTGTTCCTGATCACTGGGCCGAAACCGATACGTCATCGACTGCCGAGCGCTGTAATTGACGTATTCAAGTACATTCCGCCGGAGGGTCCGCTGAAGTAGCGGCCGAAGACGGGCCCGCAATCCCTCGATGTCTCCATTCTTGCCTGTGTAGTGTTCCTTGAACGAAGCAACATCACCAAAAACCTCCTGGGACAGAATTGTCGTCAGGCCGTAAATCTCCATTAACGAATTCTGCAGCGGTGTTGCCGTCATCAGAATCTTGCGGCGGCCGCGAAACGCATCCGACAGCCGTTGAGCCATGACAGATCGGCCTTGATAGATATTTCGCAGCTTGTGAGCCTCGTCCATCACGACGAGGTCAAACGCGATCGTTCTCAGCTCGTCGGCTCGGGCGCTTGCGAATTCGTAGGACAAGATGACGATTCGATCTCGCTGCTCGACCGAGCAGCCGGCCTGTGAATCAACCACAACGTTTGGCAGATTGAACTTCTCAGTGAGCTCGAGGCTCCATTGCTTCCTCAAGCCTGCCGGGCAGACGACCAGCAGCCGCCGTCTGCGTTCCGCCCAAAGCTGGCACAACACAAGGCCGGCTTCAATCGTCTTGCCCAAGCCAACTTCATCGGCAAGGATTACTCCGGACGACAGAGGATTGCGCAGTGCAAACAACGCTCCGTCAACCTGGTGAGGATTCAGCTGCACGCAAGCATTGAACAGTGCCTTGGCAACGCCCGCATCCCGGTGATGACACGACAATTCGTGAGCAAAATAGCGAGCGTGGTAGGCCGTGATCATCTTAGATTCCAGAAGCGTCATGCCGGTCGCGCAACTCAAATACGCGATTAGCCCCTAGGGGTGATTTAGCAAGTTGATCTATTCGGAAAGCCATGCCGGGAGTTACCAAGGAGCAGTGTCTAAAAGCTGAATCTTTGGGACGGAGTCCCGGCAATGGCGAAGCATCTTACTCTGGACGAGCGTGATCTGATAGCCAAACTGGACAGGCTGCAACTGGGACGACGTATCACGACGCCATGTAGACGATTGCAAAACCTGTGCTGCCAACCAGTCGTTCTGTCATCTGGGCCAATCCCCACAGAATCCACATGTTCAACGCCAGATGAACGATGCCGAAATGCAGGAACATACTGGTCACAAGTCGCCACCACTGACCGTTCAAGGTTATTGGTCCGAAATTGGCTCCCCAGTCCAGCATCATCTGGCCATCAGATTCCACGATTGGCATATCACTAGGCTACCATGGAAGCAAATACGGTAGCATTCACGAAGATGATCGTACGCGTCACAAGCTGCGACGGGGCAAGCCACACCACTGTATTGGACGCAGTTGGGTTCGTTCTCTCTGACATTGGGTGTTTTACTTCTAATCCTTCGCTCATCTTGCGCCAGACTCGTTTGGGCGGCTTAGCATCGAGCGGCAAACTACTGTCCGGACATTGGGGATGTGAGGTAATTCCATTTGGGCATGAGTTTGTCGTAGATTGTACGAAGATCTTGTTTCATCTGCTCTGAGGCATTGCGTTTTATTTCGTAGACACGGCGAATGACATTGACGGTCGTTCGGAGTCCCGTCGCTGTGCTGGCGCGACGCATCAGTTCGACGACCCGCTCAATGAAATCGAATAACATTCCGCTGCAGGGCGACCAACATGGGGAAACAAACGACGCTCAATCGGGTTGTATTTCAAACAGTACGGTGGATAGTGAGCGACTCGGATCTCCATGCCGATCTCATTGCACAGTTGTTGCAAATCGTACTTGAAGATGTACTTGCTTGCGGCATTGCTGCCACCACCGTCGTACGTCAGCAGGATCGACGTGGCGTTGGGATAACGTTGCTTGCCGATTCGATTCCAAAACCATTTGAAACTGTCGCGCGCGAACTGGGTGGTATCGTGAAACAGCCCGAGATTGACATGCCCAAGGTTGAGTTTGCGGTCATAGATGCCATGCGGAATCACCACTCCGTCAGCCCACGTATCGATCGCATCATGCCCAACCGGCGTCCCCAGTGTCTCCATGCGACTTGACGATTCACGCGAGGTGCGGTCCGTGAAAACAATTTTTTTTCGTCAGGATCGCCAGCCGTCCTGACCGCCAGACAGGCGATCAGGTTTTCTTCGGCCACGGATTCGGATGCAATCTTTTTTACAACCAGCACCTAGACGACGAACACGACCCGCAGCCGGATCGTCGGACAATTGTTCGCGATCCACGATTCCGCGTTCAACCGTCTTCGTCGAGCACCCGAGCAGCTCTGCGATATAAGTGATTCCGCCATATCCACGCTGTTTCGCTTCGATCGCTGTAAACCTCCGCCAATCTTTTTCCGACAGAGTCGCCGCAAATTCCGGAAGCCTTTTCTCAGTCAGAGCATCCGTTTCAAACAAAAGCGTTGCCATCCTTGGCCTCGTCGAAAGAAGGAACTAAAGTTGGAATACCAAAGTCTAACCGTCCCAGCCAAGTCTGCCGACATTAATTTTCCGCTTGATGCTAAGTCCCATCAAAACTGCGTTTCTGCGTTGAGTTCGTATGTCTTAGATTCCAATGCGATTCATCGCCATGGGCGATTTCGTGTCCCAAATATCGTCGTTGCCATCGTGCAGTGTAAAAAACGCCTTTAACTGCTCAGGTGAGGACGTAAATGACACGCTAACGCCGGCCCCTATGGTAGACGGCGTAAGTTTCGTGCCCGGCAATGCACCAGGATTATTAATGAAAAACTTTTCGTCCATATGATGCATGAACAACTGACTCTTGCCTATTTCTACGCGACCGAAAAAGTAACCGCTGGTTGGATCATCTTCTTTTACTTTCACCGCGAGGATGTAGGTGCTGCCGATTTTGAAGAGTTGGCAAACCCCTTTTTCATTAGGTTTGCTGTCGTCTGAGCCGACAGTATAGAGCCCCTTCGATTGGTCCTTGACTTTGATCCAACGTTCATCTCGTTTCCCGGTGGTCTTGTCTTCGATATAGAAGTCACCAACGAGCTGGGGGTTGTGCACCGCAGATTCGACAGGAAGTGTTTCCTTGCTCTCTGGGACGCAACCGCAAGAAAGTAGGATCGAGAAGAGAAGAAATGAGAAATTGTATTTTTGCATAGCGAGGTCGATATTAGGTGTAAGCATCGCGCGTTGAACGTCTCCACTCCGTGAGTTTCCGGTGACGTATACGGAAGCATTCAGGTTCACTCGGCGGGCCATGAAAGTCTATCGAGGACCGAACGGGTTGTCACCTGGATTCTGGGCGGTGCGATCGTTCCGCTCGAAGCAGGTGTGCCGATTGCGTTTGCTGGAGATTCGAGCAAGGCAGGCTCGACGATCGATCGATGCCCATCCGCAGGACAGTGGAACCGCCTCGGCCAAAAAGAAACCGTACATGAAAAATCGATTCAGGTACGGTTTGAGTCGACGTAGCAAGAATTGAACTCAGGCTGGAGATCGGTGGGTGCTTAGCCGCTGCTGAAACGGCTACGCACCGAGCGGCTAATAACTGTCGCAGTTCAACGGCTAGATCCGCCACAAACGGCTGCAGTCGTTTGTCAGTCAGTTCTTGTATTCGTAGCGCCATTGTATCGCCGTCATTAATGCCGACCACCAGACCGTGGAATTCCGTGCTGGCCGCAGGGGCTCTGACGTCGCTTCTGACGCATCGTCCGGCTGTGAGGCCCATATCCGGCTGTCTGCGGTGATCTGGAGCGACCATCGCAATGTCCGGCGCTGCCGTGAACACTGGTAGTAAAAGTGCCAGAAACTGCGACCGGGTTTTGCAGCCACTGTATGAAGCGAAACATCTTCTACTAAAAAGCGAATAATACACGTATTCGTGTGTAATGTTGTTGCTGATCGCCTCAATGATTGTCGCGACAGCAACTCCATGACAACAGAAACGACAGGAATGAAACGATGAACATGATTCGTGTGGGAATTGTCGGGCTCGGTGCCAACACACGGCTGCGGCATGTTCCGGGGCTGCGGGCATGCGACAACGTCCAGATCGTCAGCGTTTGTAACCGCCGACCAGAATCGACCAGACGCGCCGCTGATGAATATGGGATTCCAAAAACCTTCGACAACTGGCAGGAACTCGTCGCCGATGACGACATCGATGCCGTGGTGATCGGGACATGGCCGTATCTGCACTGCGCGGTCACGGTCGCCGCAATACAAGCCAGGAAACACGTCTTGGTGGAAGCTCGGATGGCTCGAAACGCCGACGAAGCCCATCTGATGTTCGAGGCGAGTCGGCAGAATGGCAAGCTCGTCGCGCAGATTGTTCCCAGTCCATTGGGCCTCCAGATTCACCAGACAATGAAGGAACTGCTGGACGACGGCTACGTAGGCGAGTTGCGTGAAGTCGTTGTCCTAGGCTGTAATGCCGGGTGCGCGGATCCTTCGGCACCGTTGCATTGGCGGCAATCTGCGGAGTTCAGCGGTTTGAACATGCTCATGCTGGGAATTCTTCACGAAACACTGATCCGCTGGGTGCCCGGTGCGTGTGCTCGCGGAAACACAGATCTTCACACCGCAGCGAGTCGACGCCGAGACGGGCGAACTGCGTGAGGTTGGTACGCCAGACAGCGTCCACGTGTTGACGGAACTCCCCGGTGGAGCCAGAGGCATCTATCATCTCAGTGGCGTGATCCATCATGCACCTCCCATGCAGATTCGCATCTGCGGAAGTGAAGGCACGCTGCAATGCGTATTCGATCATGATGAACGGTTGCTGGGTGCTCGCCGTGGCGAAGGCGAACTGCACGAGATTCCGATTCCAACAGAAAAGCAAGGTGGTTGGCGCGTGGAAGCCGACTTCATCGACGCCATTCGCGGCAACAGGGTGGTCGAGTTTACGAACTTTGCCACAGGCGTGCGATACATGGAATTCACAGAAGCGGTTGCACGGAGCGCGGTCGGTGGACATGCCGTCCCATTGCCGCTGGAACGACGATAGAATTCAGTGACTCGGCCACCCAGTATTGTGACAGGATGATGACCTGCGGGAGATCGCCATGCTGACCATCACCAGTGAAGAATCGTCCTTCTGCGACGGGCGTTCGGCGAGGTTTCCTGAAAGCCGGGTTCCTAGGGTTGGGCGGACTGAGTTTGCCCCCAGATTCTGTGGTTGCGGGCTGCGAGCGAGAATAATGGTGCTGTCGATGCGAAAGCCGTCATCTTTGTGGAGCTGCATTACCGGTCGGGTAACGGAGTTTATCGGTTACGCATACCAGCACAACAAATGCTGCGTCCAAGTGGCAGGTCGGTAGCAGGAACGTGGGTCTTCGATCTGGCTGTCCGTTTTGCTGCAAGGTGGTTCAATCGCCGTATGCACTCTCACCGTTCGTGGTCACGGACGTGGTGGCCATGCTGCCGAGTCTGGTCGCGTGCGCCAGATTTCTCACCGTCGTTTACACAGCCATCTACACAACTCGCGAAAGTCATCATCCGAAGGTCACAAATATGCAGGGCAGGCGGCTCTTGTAAACCGCTTTTCGAGAGCTAATCTAGCCCTGCAAAGTCATACATATCAGACGCACATCAGCATCCAAACTGCTGGCACCTGTCCGCGACTAGCCCATCTGCCGAATGACCGCCTTAGCCGCCTCGTAGTCTCTTTCCGCGTAGACCAGGGTGGTGTCTGCTGATGAATGCCCCAAAATCACGCGGCTTGCTTCGAGGCCGAACCTTTTTCGAATATCGGTTGCTGCGGTATGTCGCAACTGGTTCGGAGACCATGATTCGATTTTTGCCTTTTTGCAAGCTCGCGACACTGCACGGCAATAGGAGTCTTTCGTGTAGTGTTTTCCTGGTCTTGCCTCGAACAAATACTGCGCAGGATTTGCTTTGAAGTACGGCAACAGGAGCCTCTGGCCTTCAGAACCAATGAAGATGACTCGCTCAATATTTTTGTGCTCCAGCTTGTGCTCGGCCGGTCGATACTCCCAAACGTCGCCAGTTCGGTCGATATCCTCCATTTTTATCAACCGGATCTCTCCCGGCCTCGCGCCGGTCACCAGTTGCAGGCTAATCATTGACCAGAGCACGGGCTTGATATGAGGCTCCACAGCATCGACTGCGGCCCTCTTTACTGCCTTGACGGGCTTGGACTCTTTGGCATCAGATCTATTCTTTTGAAGGCCATCCACGGCTCTGAGCATTTCCAGAATATCCGGGGACGTCAGTGCCTCCACAGACAGCGCCCATTTGAACATTTTTCGTATGCGCAGGATTTGTCGATTGATGGATGTTCGAACCCACTTCAGTCGAATCATCTCATCTCGAACCCGCCGCAGGCAGATTGGTGAAAACTGTGCAGCCAAGGTTCCGCCGTACAAGCTGACCATCGGGCGAAGTGCCAGTTGGACACAGCCAACTTCCGACGTTTCTTTTCCATTCTTACGATAGAACCCCCGGCAATGCCCAACGTACATCACACAAAGAGCATTCACAGTCAGTGACGCCGCCTCGGGCTTTGTCTGAGCGTCTTTCAGCAATCCTGCGAGCAGTTGCTCATAGCGGATGCGAGACTCTGGGGTGCCATGCTTCCCCAAATAAGTAATCTTGCGATTTATCTGAACGCAGGCCTGCCCGGACGGCTTATGCAGCGAATACTTCGGGACTTTTCTCTTCTTCTCAAGCACAATGCACCTCCGAAAATCATGTAGTCGACATGTAGTCAACCAATTTTTCGAAGCCGCACTTCCGAAGAAGGTTTCCTTAAGTCAAGGAACGGCAACAACTTACAACAAGTGGAGGATAACGGGGTCGAACCGATGACCTCTTGCATGCCATGCAAGCGCTCTCCCAACTGAGCTAATCCCCCTAGATTTGTCCTTTGAGTCAGGACGTCGCGAAAGTTATCA